>Ga0102593_1000276_pt1 | contig 110702 bp, 129 predicted proteins | sample AraplaCol_mMS_r2_2_FD_76862 | JGI IMG/M metagenome (GOLD analysis project Ga0102593, IMG submission 76862) | Arabidopsis root microbial communities from North Carolina, USA - plate scrape MF_Col_mMS_r2 (SPADES assembly) (version 2) | ecosystem: Host-associated > Plants > Roots > Endosphere...
CATTTTTTTTTTTTTTTTTGGAGAGAAAAGAAGAAAAAGATTGGATTAAACACGCTATTAACGCCAAATACTTGTACAAAGATATTCAAGGTGATCCCAATGCATATTTTCTTTTTTTCAACTTTGGTGGTCATCCCCCAGCGGGAATTACCATGATGCTGAGGAATGTCCGACATAACATCAATCAACGAGTTGGAGAAACGCTCTATGATTCGGGCAGGCCTTGACTGGGATTTTGAGCCTGGCCCTTCCATCCAATATATGGCCATCCCTTGGGTAATGAAGAGTATGGAGGGAGAACATATCGACCTTCACAGTTGCCTTCGACAGGACATTCCAGATCACACAGACCAAATACATTACAATAGCACTCCTTTGCGCTTGGGCAGTACACGGCTTTTTCACCGAAAATCACTAAGAAAGGCATGGCGTCAGCATTCAAGATCAGCCATTCAAAGATGTCTAGAATATGGGGACAACTTACTATGCCAAGAATATTCCATTATACGCCCACTCAGATCATCCGTCAAGTCAGTCTTGAGAAGCCAGTCGCGGAAGCGCATGTAATCACTTCGAGGTCGTTCCAACACCTTTTCGCGAGAGACGCCGAATTGCGCACAGCAAGATGCCCCGACTTCTTCTGGTATCGGCACCCCTGGGAACAATTCCTTAAAGCCATCCGTGAAGTATTCTCCTGCGTGGACTTGGTCGCGGTGGGTATCGCTTTTCGGATGGATTTCGGATGGACAGCCGAGAGTCCAGACACAGCGCAAGTTGACATATCCTTGTTTCAGGAGGTATGGAAGCTGAAAGTTGCGTAACATGCCAACACCATCGTAATATGGATCGTCGTTGTGCCATTGGAAGCGTTGGGAGTGGATGAATAGCATTGCGTCGGGGAGGTTCTCGTAATGGTCAATAATATAGCTATTGTAAGTTAGCCTGGTGCGAAGCTGGTGGGAGAATGGCTTTGTTTCCTGGAAAGGAATCAACTATTGCACTCACGTCAAATATACCATCGATTCTCGCCCCTTATTCTTGGTAACTGTCAATGGCGCTGACTTGTCATCCACCACATAGATACTCTGCGACCAGTCCGGGAAATAATCCGGCAACCACGAAGTGTCATCTTTCTTCATACTAGCAACGATCATTTCCTTATGTCGACGAACGACGGGTCGAGCCTGCTCGTCCATGTACTTGGGACTGTCTGAATTCCACGGTGTATCCAGCGCCGGGGCTGGGGACGCTACGTGCGCAGGGGCATAGCGGGCCTTGTCATTGTTGATAGCTTTTGTAGAGGATTCCGAGCCCGCAAAAAAGATAAAGTAGAGCGCGAAGACGATAAAAATGGTCAGGAAAATGGCCTTGATGCGATTGCGACGGCGGGGACTCTGTGGTCCGCTCGGGGCGAATAACATGGTGATAGTCGAGAATTCAGCATCGGATCGGGTCAGCGCATAATGCTGACTGGCACCAAAAAGAAGAAGTCCTCGGGAATACCCGAGGAATTCGCGATATCAAAAGTCCCCAAGGGTTTTGGGAGGTGGGGGAAGGTGGAGGAGAGATCCAAGATTTAAGAGCAGCAGAAGATGTGGTTGGAGAAGGGAAAACGTGTCGGTTGAAGTTGCGGTGATCGGTGGGTCTCCCACCACTTTATTTTTTTGATTGAACTATACAAAACACAATCAAAGTAACTATCAGTTATGGATTTGATACAATTATATTTGATATAATTCATATAATCTATCTAGATTTAGTGATGAGAGTAAGGATAATAAAAATAATATTGTTGCATTGCCATCGCTCATGTTTTCTCATTAAATACTAAGCTACGTACATCACACATAACTAACATGTATACATGGATACATTGTATACTCATTCGCATCCATCAATATTCACAATATACCAGTTATGGGCTTCAATATCAGGATTGACTGTTCCAGCATTTCCATCCTTAGATCCAACGCCTTGAATCTCTTCGATATCTGAGGTGCTCACGGTTTTGTTATTCCCACTAGTGATCCAGAACTCAGGGCTGGCATGGCTAAACCCGAATGATGAAGGTGGCAGCTTAGGTACCACATCATCAGTATGCGTGGCTCGCCATAGACTTCCTTGGTCTGTCATATATTTTGCCAGAGCTTCATTGCCAACACGAGGCTGGCCATAGGTATACTGCCGGAGTGTAAGCAACTATGCACTAAACCATACATTCATTGTAGAGAGAAGGATGAGACTCACAATATCCAGATCATATCCTGCATTGCGCAAAGCTGTCCCACCTAGTGCAGCTAGAGCTCCACCAAAGCTATGACCGGTCAGTACCAGTGTATATCCACTGTATTGATCCTGAGCAGAGTCGATCTTCGCGGTGAGATCATCGGCGACAACATTCCATGCTTTCAAGAACCCTCCGTGAGCTTCACAGTCATCGCACAGATCACTGGCATCGACTAAGCCATAATCGAGATTGGCAATCCAATTACTGGCACTGCGACTGCCTCGGAAAGACAGGACGAGAAGTTGGTTTGTGTCATCAACTCCCAGGAACCCAGTGACATCTCCCCACTCGGTTGAGCTAGATGATTATTATTGTAAATGAGTAATGATTCTACCACCTAGAATTCAGGTATGTACTTACTCTCCAAATTCGTAGAGAGATGTCGCCCCCGATGACTGCACTGTTGGACAATACCCATCGGCACAGGTCAGCAAGTCGCCAGTCGAGTTATTATTGTTCGAGCAGTACGAAGCGGCGGAATATTCGGCGAACAAGCTAAGTTTTTCTAGTACATCGGATGAGACATCTGTAGATGTCAACAGAATGTTTGTCTAAAACAGGGAGAATTTCGATATACCTCGAGGTACTGGACGAGCTGGTGCGGCCACAGTTAGGGCAACAATGGCCAGCAAAGACGAGATGGAGGTCTTCATCTTTCTGTCTTTGTCCCTTTCTTATTGACTCAACCGGATCAAAAGAGAGAATGTGCGATGGCCAAAATCACAATCACAGAAAGTCTCAGCCAAGCCAGGAACTAATTATTCCAGGCACCAGGCACGCAGCTCGCAGCATACCAGATCCATTGCAAGGCATCCCCAAACACTTATACTTCGAAGTATACCAGTCTGTTGAACCACTGGACCACTGAAGCGGGGTACATGTTCCAAAAGTGATAATCAGCGCAGGTCCAAGAAGGCCAAGAAGCCCATTAAATGATCGAAATAGGCTTGTTGTCCGGTGTTCAATCACGGAACTGGTGGATGCCGCGCCTGAGTGGTGGGGATTCTTGAAGGATCGACATTCTGCAGTTCTTCACGCATGTAACAACGTGACACGGGACAGCGGGGATTCTTGAGTATTCGAGTGTTGACTGTAATCGATAGAGTATCAGAGTGTGAACAAGACCAATAGAGCAAAGTAGATGGATGTCAGTGTCAACATAGAAGGGTTATCTAGAGTAAAATAGAGTAGAGTGGACCATGGCCCACTCTACCCATGAAGATATCCTACGACCAGTAACAATAAGCACTGCTGTAGTATGAATGTTCTGTAGGATGAACTCCAGGAAAAGAAGGATTATCTACTATCGCCAACATGGAAATATCTCCTAGCGATCACCACGGAGTTCCGATGGCCGAATGATCAGATATAACCCGCTGATCGAATATCACCCCTCCAGCACGAGATGTGCCTCGCATTATTCCGAAGAAATGTCATCTTGAAAACGTTAATAGATTGCAATGCTGCCTCTTGGTATGTCTCATCTCCTACTCCTCTCTTCTCCTCTCCACTTTTACTGCATCTCATTCCCCTCCCCTTCCGTCTTCACATCGGTCATCCCCGTATCTTGTTCTTCCTCCGCACTTGCTAACACCTTAGTGCGGGGGATTTGGTTCTCCGCCAATGGCGTGCCGGGGGTCATGGCTACCACGTTGTCGTTCTCATCCACGAACTCGAAGTTATATCGGGAAAGGAGGTGTGGGATGGCCGATAGTTGGGGCCCGTACCGAGCCGTGTTATCGTACAATTCGAAGAGCGGAACAGCCAGAAGTTTCATATTCTTTGGCACCGAAAGGACCTCTGCAATATTCATCAGTGTTCTGATAATTTTAACAGAGTCTTGGGGAAGAGCATAAGAAAACTCACTTTTCTTGGGAAGCTGAATGAAATACAACTTCTTGCACTCCTTGGGGCGGGTAACATGACCCGGTAGAAATGGGTACATGAAAGTCTCAAAGTTAGGTCGCCACCATTGCGCCAGGGTATCACCAATTTCCCAGTCTTCATTGACTCCCTCGCCGGAGAATTGCGAGCCCACTGGTGCAAGACGCTCATTCAGGCGTTTCTTAAAGCCATCCACTTCCTCGTCTTCGTGGTGGAGATAATCACCGGGTCTGAGATGTCAGCGACTTTCCCATTTCTTCCCATGGCAATCCATAGATTGGTACAAAGACGAGTACGTACAATTTGAAAAAAGCATTGGCGATTTGTAGCATCAGGACATGCGGGTGATTGTGTTCGTGGCAGACGAGGACGCCCTCGCAGGTGCGTCGCATACCATGTACATCATAATGTTCTTCCAATCGTTTTAAACGGGCTAACACTGAAGGATCCTCTTCCGGCTGCGTCTCTTTCGTACCAAACGTATAGTTGGATAGGGGGTATAAACGGATCGTCTGTGGCTGTTGTGCGGAGAAATCCTTGGGGCGGATTGGGCTGAGTCAATGGCAGGTCAGTAGACGTACTTGAGAAATACAATAGAGTCCTTTGGAACATGAAATTACGTACGGGCGATTACTTTGGATCGCCGTTGCTGTTGTTGTCGCCATTTTGTTGGAGTGTTGGAGCTGAAAGGAAGGGCGAGCTCGGAGTGAAGCTGCGAATGCGCGTTATCGCCTATCGGGAGACCGCCTACCCTGCTGGATGTGAATAGTCCATGAGATCAATCGACTCAGACAAATTCAAGAAAATTTAGGGATGTATGTCTTTAGGCAAATCTTGGCGAAATTAATATGATAAGGTGATTCATTCATATACTATAGGTGCATGGGATTACTATTCTTATGCATATCAACTCCAACCCCTACACGACTCCTCAACTCGCAGTCCATGCTCACACCACATCATTCCATGCCCATATGCCAATGTAGAACAGAACTTACAGTTTGGCGTCAAAGTCTTCAAACTCACTGAGGTCTGTGATAGAGACGGGCCCGGTGCTAACAGGAAGACGGGCCTTGAAGACTGTGACATCTGTAATAGTGACGGGGTCCGCAGGGCTCGCCGGCACATTGGTACCATTGGTGACGGCCTTCTCGTCCTTGCCAGCTTCCAAGCCCAGCTGCTTCAGCTGGATTCCCATGTTCTTCTCTAATGTCTCGGTCACAGGAGCGATCTGAGCTGATGTCAAGCTCAGGTCTGTGGCCAAGAAAGTCTTGACGATAAATACGATTTGCGCAACGTCGATCACTTCGATGTCAATCTCGTCGAACGCCGTGGCCAGACGAGCACTATCCACAGCGAAACCGGCAGTCTCGAGCTGCTTGTCAACAGTCTCTACGAGACGTTGGCGCTTGTCGGTGCTGCTGCTCTCAGGTTGTGCGCCAGATTGTGCGTTCAAATGGATAGCCAGCTTGGCGCGTGTGGTCGATGATGGATCAATGTACTGCTTGTAGAAGGCTTGCAGATCTCCCTTGGTCAGAGTCTGCACATTCGCCGCGTCAGTCTCATGCTGCAAGAAGTCGAAGTACTCCGAGCCAACGTGAGACCAATAGCGGCCAGTCTCAGAGCCCAGGTTTTTAAGCTTTTCCAGGCGCTTGTTAATGACACTACGCTTGTGGCCCTCGAATTCTTCGTCTGACATGTCGTCCAGGACGGGTCCGAACCCACTCAAGAAACTTTCGATGCGGTCCTCTAGGTATTGTGCAGTGCGCTCACTCTGTATGATAACGCGGTAGCCCATGGTGGTTGCGTTGTAGCGAGAGCCACTCCACACCACATATCCAAGCTGCTCCTTGCTACGGAGCTGGTCGAATGCGGGCTCATCGGTAAGCTGAGAGAACAGCTGTAGTTTCGACCGCAGCAGATCGTCAGAGAACAGACCAATGTAAAGATAATACTCGATACAATGGTTGACGTTGGCTGGGTCCTTAAGGGTTCGAGGGTAGACATAGTTGCTACCTGGCGGGATCATCATGTTGCGGCGCAAATACCACTGGGATGGAGGTAAAGCACGGCCCTGGAGGATCTTCTCCACAGAATCGGTCATGCGCAATGCATCTTCCTTGTAAAGATTTCCGTGGGCCAAAACCTCGATGTGAGTTTGCTCGAGAAGTTGCGGGTAAAAATTGGTGATGTCGGCTGCGGTGATATGTTCCAGTTCTTCAATATACTGTTCGTTCACCCAGCTGCGTTCAGACAACAAGTAGCGAGTGTAGTCGCCCACCTGGTAGAAAGGCTGCTGGTATTCGGCGTTACGGAATGCGCGAGTCAGTCGCTCCTTGATAATGTTGAATCGGTCTTGGTTGACGATCAAGCCACGCATGGTGGTCAGCACCTTCTCCAGCAGCACTGACATCTTGTCATTATATCCACCCACGGAGATATCCAGGCCCAAGATGTTAGCTGCGAGATGATAGTCTAATCCAGCCAGTTCGGCATCGTACGAATACTCATCCAGAGAATCGCGCACCAGTTCACAGTAGAACTTAGTCTTGATGAGGTTCGCGGGTGTCGCCCAAACCAGAGGGTTACGCAGAGTCACATGGACAGTGGCCTTTGGCACCCAGAAGCGGTCGTCCTTCTTAAACCATAGGCGCACGCGGTCATCATGGCGAATCAGCTTGGGGGTTTTGGCTGGCTCGGGCGTTTCCTTCTTCTCAACGGACAGTCTCGTCGGAACAAACTCGTTCCTGTGGGGGATATGCACATCTGAGACACGGGTGGCTTCAGTAGACTCCAAGGCCTTTTGAATGCCACTCAGGAACTCCTGTGGGATTTTCTCGACCTTGTATTCGGTGCCATACCACTTCTCCTTCTGGTCCCACTGGCCTGGGAAGTCCTGGGACACGATGACAAGACGGAAGTTGTCCGCCCGCAGATAAGACATGGCAGTCTTAATCAGCTCTGGGTCGAATTGGCGCAGTAATGAACCGCTAAGCAGCCACTCGCGAGGCATAGACTTTTGCATAACGCTACTGAGACGACTAGTGAATCGACTGGCAGGTGTCTTCTGCTTGTAACGGAAATCGACTTCGGCCAAGTTCTTCATTTCGTCGAAGATCCACTGCTCCGGCTCACGTTCCTTGATCATAGCGATGTACTCGAAGATGACCTTTGCCACCTCTTGGTATTTGCTAAGACCCTCGGGCGTCAGGCGCACGGATACAGTGAAGAAAGCAGAGCCGGGACATATGGGCATTGCACCAGCAGAGAGACCATTAGCCCAGCCCTTAGCCTTGAGATAAGAAAGAACACTGCCAGGTCCCTCATGGCCAATCAAATGGCTGATGTACCGACTGGGCTGAGTATCGTTCATCTTCTCCTCATCTAAGAAAGGGAAGTACATGTCCATCGAGCGCGAGTCCATGACGGGCTTCGCAAACACTTGAGTGCACATGTCTTCCTCAGTGAAAGGCTGAACATCATCCCATCGGTTTTGAGGTAAACTCTTATTCTCGACATCTGCAAACAGCTCACTGACCCATTGCTCCAGTGTGTCTAGGGATTCCCGGCCCAGGACTACCAGCTTGGCACGATTGGCTGAATAGTGCTTCTCGTAGAACCGAATGAACTCGCTGCGCACCTCCAGACCGCGTTTCTGCGGGTCTTCTTTGAGGGTCTGCAAGTTTCCGGTAGAGAAATGATGGTAAGGGTGCTTCGGGTTTGAAAGGGACTTGTTCAGCTGCATCAACCGCCACAAGTCACTCTGCAAGTTCTTCTTGTTCTCCGAATCCACGGCCCGCAGCTCACGGTCTAATGTGGACTCGAGGAAGAGAGGGGAAACAAAAAACTGAGCAAATCGGTCCAAGGCTCCATACAAGGGGGAGCGTCCCTCTGTCTCTGTGGTGTTGCTAGAGGCATCACTGACGATGCCATTGGTTCCATTTGTAGAATTGGGCGTTGGGGTGTTTTGACCGCTCGATTTCGGCTCGCTGGAATCCCCAGTAGCGGATACCTCGAAGAAATAATTTGTTTCGGTTGCAGCAGTATAAGCGTTAGAGGAACCAGAATGAGAGGCTAGGTATTGATTGTAGGCGTTTTCCTTGGGGTACTAGAACGCAGATAACTGATGTCAGCTCCGTCGCCGTGCTTACAGAGCGAGGCCAGATAATGGAATGAGAAGCTCGATGCTCACCTTTTTCGTTCCCATGAACAGCAAATGCTCTACAGCATGTGCCATACCAGGCATATCATCTTCATCTGAGAAATTGCCCACATTGACGTTGACGGCCGCACTAGCCTTGTCGGTATCAGGGTCATGCACTAAGAGAGCCTCGAGCTGGTTCGGCAGTCGAATGACTCGGTAGGAGCGGTCATCGAGCTCCGGCTTCTCCAGGCGTTCTGTGATGCGTTCGATCTGGCTCATGATTGGGGGCTCGGCACACGCAGGATGGGCAGTATGAGAGAAGAGGCGGGTCCGCTGGTCGAACGAGAAGAGCGGGAGAAAAGGCCGAATGAACGATATGGGACTAGTTGCCGAAGGGATGCGTAACAACAGATGCTGGTGAACAGTTGGCTTGGATTTCAGGCCCCTGTGCAACGATTGTAACAATGGACGTGCTCGAGGGGACCTTGGAAGCATGAGCGAAAGGAAGGGTGATGGAGCGAGCTAACAATGCAAGGCTCCAGTGGGGTGGGGAGACCAATGCAGATGATGCGTAGACAAATAGAAATAAACAAGGAGGTAAAGTAGGAATGCTCAAGAAGAAGCAGATCCGCGATGGCGAGAGCAGAGTCTGGTATTGCAAAGCAGACGGGGTTGTGTCTCCCACCTTTCCCCCACGGCGATAACGGGGAACGCAAGGCGGTGAAGAGGGGCAGGTTGTACTTTTTGGTGGAGAAGAGTACTTTTGCTTGCAGGAGATAGGCTGGAATGGAGTGTTTCAGCCGAGGTAAGCTGACAATTGTTCAATTACTAGTAGCTGGATATTCCGAGAGATGTATGAAAGTGGTGAGTACTGCGTTCATGAAGGGAGAAGCTCAGTAGAAGGGTCAATTGTGGATGAGAACGCTTACAATTGTCTGTTTGTATTTCCTTACTACTGGGTCAATTTGAAATTTATAGTCAGTATCAGAGCACATAGTAATAGAGTGTAGTAGATGGGCCCCTACACTTAACTCTAGTAAAGGCAATTGAATACTTTAGGAACTCCATTCTGAGGCTCCAAATAAAGCAAGCTAGTCTCTAGTCCAGCCGGATTACCAGGAAGTATCATTCATTCCTACTAGTGTAACGCATTAGCTATACTCTCACCAATCCGCGATCTCCCCCGATGAGGCTCTTCCCCGCATCACCCAGTGGAATCATTTCTACCTCCACAGTCTAGGCAACGGTTGCACAGCCTCAGCCACCTAACATAAAGCAAACAAACTGCAAGTGGAGGCAATCCAAATCCGTCGCATAAACATCGTACCCGAGGTTCGGTTCAATCTCCGTCATGTCGTGAACGATATATACTTGTCAATTCGATGAATACCGTATTCATCGAATCCATTCTATTCCGAGTCATCGCAAAGGGTGAGAGTAACACTGGCATCCTGGGAGCAAGACTCTGTGTTGCTCACATAGCTCGTCGAGATACCGCCACCCCAGTTGATAGACTTGCAGCTCTGATCTTCAGGGACCACGCTGAGGGCGTGACCAGAGAAGGGATCGCCAAAGACATCGGAGAGATCGTAGAATATTCTGCCCTCATCACCCAGAGCATAGGAAAAAACGGTTTGGGGCTTGCCAGTGGTAAGGCCATCTTCTTCCAGGGTGATCTTAAGTGCGATTCCACCGGTGGTGTCGTCGGTGCGGTATAGTTCCGAATAGCCGCCTTCATTGGCGACTAGCAGGTGGCTGTCACTGACCGAACTTCCAACGGACCAAAGATAAGCAGGGAAGTCACATTTGTTGTGGACGATAGCACTGCCAAGGGCATTGACTAGAGGGGTCAGGGCCACAATGGAGGCGAGAGAGATAGTGGTGATGTGCATATTGAGTGAAGTTGTAAAGTATATGATATAGAAAGTTCCCAATGGTTGGATATGCAGAAGAATTAATTGGTGATTTGAAATGGCGGGGAGGAAACTTCTCAGGCCTTTTTATATGTTTTCTTCTAGAAGGCAAGAGCTAGTCTCAAAGAGTTACCATGGAGATTGTAAAAGGCAGGAACGACCGACAGTACAATCAGGCCTCCCTTCGGAATCACGGGATTTGGGAGATATCTAGTAATGCCTGGTATATAATGAAGATCATTGGCATAACCAAGTTGTATGATACTCAAAGTACGGAAAGCAGAAGAGACATGACCACCAGTCTACTTGGGTAGCTTTTAGGCGTCCCTTAGTAACGGTGATTAGGCTAACCAAGTAAAATGAGCTGTAGGACTAAGAATAGAATGCAGAAAAAGACAATTCCGCTACGGAATATGCGACCTCAACCTTGACACCACTCTGATCAGACTTTAATCTGTTAACATACGAAATAAGACACATGAGCAAACTATAAGTGCTCCGAGTATATTTGTTGGTTGCTTCTGTTGGCCGCCACTAACCAAAAAGAAACACGTCTGGACAGAGAATTCCGACATCTTGATTCTAAACCGAGCCCATCGCAATGTAGATTGCAAGATAAAATGTAGAGAAGGGAAATAGGAATTTAGGACATTCAAAGTGCAAAAGAAGGCATTGCCAAGCTTCCTGGCTGGACGCCTTTTCTACTGTTTCATCTGCTCGTCTTGGCCCGCTTCATCCTCTTCTTCATCTTCCGTCTCATCATCATCCGGGTGTCTGGTTCGCTCCGAGATCCACTGGAATACTTCTTCCTTGTGATCTGAAAGCATCTCACTCAGATGTGTGCTGTCGGTTTTCCGCAAAGTTCCATATCTCTTGGATGGCTTGCGGTCAGAGTTTCCCCACACGCCATGCAAGGGCGAGACAAAGACCAGTGAGTTCTTTAATTTGAAGTCAGTATGAAGAGATATTAACAATACAGAATAGAAGATTGAGTTTTGCTAAGCTTACCTCGCGATACCAATGGGATAGCCAAGTCTGTGTCGGGGAGGCGATTGATCGGACGGGATTTTCTGCCACGAACGAAACAATACCCTTGACTTTGGTGTAGAGATTTTCTAGTGGAGGGTCAGTTCCTACATCTGAACAGGAGCGGAATGGTCCTTAGCTTGATTGGGGCCGGCATACCTCGATTAATTAACAGGTTGGCAACTCCATAGAATGCGTTTCCAATGCCTAGGAAGAAAATCTTACGCTTCCCATCGGAGTATGGCCTATAGATTCTTTTAATTTCAACCCAAACGATGAGCCAAATAGCGAATTCGCATGCTTACTCGATGTAGTTATCCCATAGGTAGCTAGCAAGCTCCTCGGTGGCAGTAGGCCGATTCTCGTCCTCATCCTCGTATCTTCCGGTAGCCTAAATTTGGTAAATCAAGAGTTAGCGCTTTCCAGAAACATTTCTCAAAGACACGAGCTTGTTTAGCGAGGGAGGGCCTTACCGGCTCTCGGGTAATGTGTTTAGGTATGTTGACGTCGATCACAGCATATCCTTCATTTAATATCCACTTGACATATTCCTTTTGGACATCAGCCTTGACGTTATGTTAGCGCACGCCCTAGGGGTCTCGTCATCTCACGGAACTTACCACCCAGACATTATGCGCATCTAGCTTGTTAGTAATGGGATGGACCTGCCCCATGATTTCGGGTCTGTGGATTTGTGAGTTGATAAGCAAGGACAAGACCTGGACTCGGGTAACCTACGGGTCATGGAAGATCACAACGAGAGGGATCATCTCGTGGTAATTGGGACTTCAAAGTAATTAGTCTATTAATCATATCCGGATTGAGCAAGGGAAAACTAACCTGGCGATGACTTGGTTCTTGAAAGACTGCGAGATAGCCGTGCGGTAGACGTAAAGGGGCGTCATCTTGAAGCTTTCATACAGCTTGTTGGACTGATAGCTCCGAAGTATGTCTGCATGATCTATTAGACAAGATTGGTAGATTCATGACGAATGGTTATACACATACCATGAAGCCTCTCTCCCCAAGCCAAATGTTTGGTGGGCTTCGGGAACATGCAACGCCAATAAGAAGCTTGAATCGACATCACTTGTCGAACAGTCCTGGTTGCGCTCTCGGAGGGTTGGACCCCAGTCAAGCGGTCTGGGGGCTCGCCCATCAATACTCTTGTCACAGCTAGTGCAGACTTGGAGATGGATCGAAAGTTGTATCCTCCCTGATCTGCGGTTAGCCAGACCAATATTTTTTTTTTTTTTCAGAAATTAAGAGTGACAACTTACTTCTAGGCATACAGCCAATTTTCCGTTGGCCAGATTCATCAACATGTGGGTCATTTGGCCATAGCAGGCAGGGGAGACGAAGCAACCACCCAGCACATCACCGGCAGCAGCATCAAATCCAGCCGAGACTTAAACGAGGTCAGCACATGCCCAGAAAAACTCAAGAAGGAAAAGCCATACTAATGACAAGATCTGGGTCAAATTCTTGAGCAATGGGCATCACTACTTGTTGAAAGGCGAACATATAGTCGCCATCACCCATTCCTTGATCGTGCCAGGGAATGTTTATATTCCTAGAATAGTTCCATATCAGAATCGCCATGATGAGACATACTTTGCAGCTGTCATTTCAAATACTCACTTGCCCTCGCCAGCACCCTCACCGCAATGATCCCAGTCTCCCTCGGGGCCACCAGGATAGAATTTCCCATCCTGATGAACGTGAATGGAAACGTAGAGCACGTTGGGATCGTCATAAAAGGCCTTTTGAACACCATTTCCTATAAATCTATAAGTCGCTGCACCGTCAAAAGAGCTGACAGGGGAGATTAAGTATACCATGGTGAACATCCCTTGGTCAAACGTTAGCACTAGTCTTTCCTAAAGATACGAGTTAAACAAACCAATCCAAAATCATGATCTTTCGGCATTGGTCCCCGAGCCGTTTCTGACAGACTCTAGCCGCAATTGGCACATTATTGAAGAGACAGAATCCCATGGCCGTGTCATGCTCTGCGTGATGACCAGGCGGCCGAATGACTGCAATTGCATTTTTCACTTTGCGCTGCGCAACTGCCAAGCAGGTTTCAATTGCACCGCCAGCCGACAAAAGTGATGCCTGGAAAGTTAAATTATTGAAATAGATGGAGTCTCGGGTGCGTTCCAAATCCAGTAATTCAGCCTGGCCCATATCTGGGTTTGATGTCAAATGTTATGCTCTATAAATATGGGGCTGAATAGAGTGCTTACCCTGGGTAGATCGCACAAAGGCAAAGTGTGCGGTGGAGTGAATATAGACGATCTCTTCTTCCGTGGCGTCGCGCGCATCAATGCGCTGGAGGGGCCTAGGGGCCAAGGGACGGCATGATTCCGGATCATCGACAAGACCGGACTTGCAAAGTTCCTTGTAGATATAATAGATGCGACGAGGGTCCTCGGGGTGAACATCATTTGTGGGCTGGACCTCACAATGGTACCGCATGCGCACATCATAACATAGACCGGTAGCCAAGGAGGCGAGTGGTAGACCTGGCCTACCTATGTTCTCCTCTTCAGACCAGTCTGAGTTAGACTCTACAAGACTATCGCGCTTGAGAAAATCGGCGGAAGTCGTCTCCGAATCACTTTGTTTGGCAAGATGCTCCGGAAGACCTGTGCTTGTGACAGCCGGTTGCTCCTGAGAATACATTGTTCCGGCATCAGGTGAAGGAGTTCGGTTAGGAACACCTTGAAAGAATGACGGCGCAAGAGCAGGGTCTGTGGCAGCCGCATGAGAGGGCGCCGATTGATCGGCAACAGATGGATGAGAAAGCAAAGAAGGGAGTCTTCGAGACTCCCCCATGACAATATCATCATCTCCCTCCATAATTCAAAAGGAACTGATGGGAGAAAAAGACCAGCCCGTTTTTAATGGACTTGGTAATTGCTGGCTAGTATCTCATGACCAGATAGCTCAAGCAGGTCTTCAGAGAATGAATGCACAGATAGTGCGTCAAAAAGACAGTTGAACAAAGATTTTCAAAAAGATTGAACTCCAAAGGCAAGATGCAGTACCCGGCTCTTTGGTTTGCGCACCGGAATAGAGGGCTGTGAATGCTAAGTATTGGACTGCGGACGTATAGAATCACGATTGTACTCCTGCGCGGTACAAAAGCAATCCGGTCCGTGGGTGCTGATGGCAAAATGCAATACCAAGCAGATGAGATAGAATCTCAAAATTGAGTGAATTCCGATCAAGAGGAGAGAGAAATGTAGTTCGGAAATAGATCTCTCTGCAGAGAAGGAGTCGCACGCTGGGAGGATGGGGGATTGGATTGATGCGCATGTTGGATCCCTTTTGGGCCAGCGGTTCATTTTGCCAGACATTTTCAGACTCACCGCTTGAAACTACCGCCTCTCAAAAAGTGCTAGCGTTTATATTTTAGACAGGCTTTCTGGATTACTCATCCAATTCCACCTTTTAAATGGGTAGCTCGGAGAAGTCTCGGGATGGCTTGGTAACCTCAGAAAAGTGAAGAGCTCATACCATTTTGGAGTCGATGAACATAGATCAATTCTAGATTTAGTCGATTTTGAGGGAAATTCAGTATACTTCATACAAAGATGAGAAACTGGATGACCTTGAAAATAGGACATATCTTTCAGCGGTGTGGGAGGTGCTACCTGGCGACGATGCTATCCAAGTGTAGGCCTGAACACCACCAACCATCACACTGACATGCAGCTCTGGGAAGTACCATAGGAAGTCTTATTGGTGCTGATTATCTGATAAGCAATTGCCAGGATCACTAGAAAAAAAACTGCCACGGCAGTCTCTGCTCAAACATCAGGCAAAATATACAATGCCCTCCAATTCCATCTCAATACTATTCTGCTGAGATTTCAGGCATTCTGGTTACATTGTACGAAAAATATGAGTAACTATCAGATACAATACTCCAATTTAGGGACAGATTAATAATCATGAACATGAAAGAATTGTATTTGGTTTCATTAAATTGACGTTATCGGATTTTTTCTTCAAGGCGAAGGCCATCTTCGTAGCAAACTCCGTCCTTTAGAGAAGACTCCTGGCCCCAGGACGCCGTCCTGATTCCTACTGACCATCGACCTTGGCGATGTAGGCTTTAGGAAAAGTTAGTATTTGAAACACTAGAATTTGGAAGATGTTCTGTGAAGTGAACTTACCGATGAGGTCAACAACACGGTGGGAGTAGCCCCACTCGTTGTCGTACCAGGAAACCAGCTTGATGAAGTTGGGGTTCAGGGCAATACCGGCCTTGGCATCGAAGATGGAAGAGTTGTCATCACCGTTCAGGTCGGAGGAGACAATGTCGTCCTCGGTGTAGCCCAGGATACCCTTGAGCTCACCCTCGGAGGCGGCCTTGATAGTGGCCTTGATGTCCTCGTAGGTGGCGGCCTTCTCGATGCGGCAGGTCAGGTCGACAACGGAGACGTTGGCGGTAGGCACACGCATGGCCATACCAGTGAGCTTGCCGTTAAGGGAGGGGATAACCTTGCCGACAGCCTTGGCGGCACCGGTGGAGGAGGGGATGATGTTCTGGGCCGCAGTGCGGCCACCACGCCAGTCCTTAGCGGAGGGACCGTCGACGGTCTTCTGGGTAGCGGTATAGGAGTGGATGGTGGTCATCAGACCCTCAACGAGGCCGTACTTGTCGTTGATAACCTTGGCGAGGGGAGCCAGGCAGTTGGTGGTGCAAGAAGCGTTGGAGAGGACGTTGACGTCGGACTTGTAGGAGTCGTTGTTGACACCCATGACGAACATGGGGGCATCGGCGGAGGGGGCAGAGATGATGACCTTCTTGGCACCACCCTTCAAGTGAGCAGAGGCCTTCTCGGTGGTGGTGAAGACACCGGTGGACTCGACGACGTAGGCGGCGCCGGTCTCAGACCAGGGGATGGAGGCGGGGTCACGCTCAGCGTAGAAGCGGATCTTCTTGCCGTTGACAATCAGGCCGGAGGTGCCATCGATCTCGATGGTGCCCTTGAACTGACCGTGAGTGCTGTCATACTTGAGCATGTAGGCCTATATTTGGAAGTATATGGATTAGCAAATTGCGAATTGCAAACGAAAAGAGGAAAGCTGCGGGGCAAGTGGGATGATGCATAAAGTGGGTTGATGATTGGATTTTTGATGCAACCACGCCACGTATCACCCAGCCCAGCCCACAGAGAGAAGGTCAAGCTATCTAAAGGGGAAATGGGTTGTTCTTACAGCGTAGTGGACCTCAATGAAGGGGTCGTTGACGGCGACAACGTCGACACCACCGTGGTTGATGCTGTGGAACAGTTAGAATGGAAGGTTGTCCCACGCGATGTGGGGTAGAGGGGCAACTCACGCATTGCGGAAGACCTAGCAACGCGGGTTAGCTCTGGAGCTCAATGGGAAAGAGATAGAGAGAGCTTGGAAAGACTTACAATGCGACCGATACGGCCGAATCCGTTGATACCAACCTTGGGAACCATGATTGCGGTATTTGAGTCTGGAGAGGTGTGAGTGGGGTGACGACGATGACGATAATGATTGATGAGAGAGGGGAAGAGAGATAGAAAGCAAGAGAGAGAAGCCAAAGGATAAGGGATTAAGACTTACAGTTTTGGGGATGGATAGAGATGTGAAGAAGAGAAGTAGATGAAGAAGAAAGAAAAGAAGAAGAGAAGAAGAAGAAGAAGGGGGGGAAGGCAGAGGAATAATAAAATAAAAAAAAAACCCGGACTGACGCAAAGAGGCGATCACTCTACACCGAGAGCCGCCCAGAGGAAGTCAGCATTCACCACTCACCATTCACCACTTTTCCATTCAACCAAGTACAAACCAGCAACAGCTCACTCCATTCTTCCTTCTCCACCACCCCCAGATCGATTGTTTCCCGACTGTTGCCGCCCGGTTCCAGTTGGGTCTCTCCTTTCCGGTTTCATACACCGGGCAAAGCAGGAAGAGCCACGATATCTGCGCCTGTGCTGCCCCTCGGTAGCTCCCGTTCTACCAATGAGCTGTCACGGATTCACCTTGCCCGGGTCCTCAGTTTACGAATTGCCTCGGAGATGACGCTCAAGAATGCTTTTCCATCGGGTAGAAGGGGGTGTATTAGGTCTATCACGGTCTGACACGATAATTTCGGACGTACGACTATGCCGAGATTTGGAGTCAATGACGGAGGGGAAGCCGGGGAGAGGAGAGGAGTGGACAATCATGATGAGGGGCAATGGAGGGGCAGTCATGATGCCATGACTACAGTACATAGTATACTGTATACTAATGCTACGGAGTGTATAAGTATGTACATGTACATAGTACAATGATACTCTATTTTAGTAATTATAATATTTTAGTATTATATATATATATTATAAATTAAATGATTCGATATTATGATAATTGAATAATTCCTACTTTATACTTGGTGGTGTCCGTTCCCGGCCTGCGGTGGACCGATTGGGCTTGGGGCCTCCCTTTGCGGTGCTGCGGTATAAAAAGATGGCCCCGCGACCTGATCGACTCACCGGGCTGTCTTCAGTTGGGATCAGTCAGATTTGTGCTGTTAAAGCAAACTGGTTATTGGATCACTATTCACTGACTCAATTCGAGATTATAAATCGATGCCCGGGCAAACATACTATCAGCTTGGAGTACCAATTGCCATCAACCATTGAATATCTAGCATTATGCAGTTACCTCCCATGGTTGTACTGCATTGTCGCCGTTGAACTTGATGCATAATACAACCACCAATGCTGACAATCAACTTGCCACAGCACAAACAAAAAAAAAAGAATACATAATCAGCGGCAATTGGAATTCGACGTGGAAGGCGACGGAAGCGGATAGACGGCATCCCATAACTACATGCACTACGTTGCATAGGGATGATGTATCCGGAGTATACAAAGGATTACAGGGCTCAAATCTACTGTATACACATCAAATGTTTTGCAATATGCAGTATGCAGTAAAGTTTGCTCATTGCATGCGCAATACTATGCATTAGACAATAACACATCCATTCAGGTGGACATGAATATAATACAACTGAAAGAAGCAACGCCGGACATCCATGTCATCTAAAAGACTCATGACATCCGGTTGGTGCACAACCAATCGGTCATCACAAGTAGCTGATCATCGCAGCCATCAGAATTCTACTTCAAAAAGAAGAGGTAATTATGAAAGCAAGCACCTTGCTTACTCCTCCTTGACACCACCACGGTAGTTCTTCTCCGCGTTCTCAATAGAGGCCTTGTCGCTCTTGGGCGCACCCTGGGACATGAAGCCACCGCCAGACTTGAAGGGACGGGCCAGGTCGCCAGTGGCGGGCTTGCCGAAGAGATGAATCTTGACCAGGTTGGACTCAAGGGCACTCTTCAGAGGAATGATAGACTGGATCAGAAGAGGGTTGGTGTACTTCATGTACAAGTGCATGACACCCATCATACCAACACCCATCAACTGGCTGCGCATCAACTGACGCAGCTGTCCCTTGTCGTAGTCCATGTTGGTGGTGGTGACGGGCTTGGCCTCCTCGCCGCTGCCCATGGGGGCGGGCTCAACGTACTTGAGCGTAGTCATATCTGTACACGCGCGCAAAAGTCAGTACATAGAATTATACGGGGAAAGCATTGACGCCACGCTACCACCAAGACCCACATACCTTTCTTCGCATTAATCTTCGTTTGAGTGAAGAGATAGATGCCCAGAATGATCACGTTGGACAGGATGTACATGCCGCGCACCAGCATCAAAACCTGGGGATCCTCAAAGGGGACCTTCTTGGCCAGCTGCATCATCGCCAGGATGATGGCCAGGTTGGTACTAGAGAGAAGTCAGCATCAAGAAAGGATCAAGAAAGAATCAACAAAGCTGGTAGAGGAATTATTCTTACATCTGCGGAGACACCATATTGTCGATGAAGAGCCCTATTGAAACCGGGAGATGAACGGAGAAAGGGAAGGGGATAGGGAACGGATGTCGAAGGGGAGACAAAACACGAAAAAAGACGTAAAGTTCCGTCAGGAAATCCCCCCGAGCCACCTGGCCGTTCGGCACCGGAGAAACCGACCGCCGTCGCTTCCGAAATGGGGCCGCCTCCGCGAATTGTCCTGAACACATCGAACTACTAACGAAGTCTCCAGTGAACGAGGCTATCTCGATGAACCACGATCAGAAGGAACTCAGGAGTGAGCTCTTGAAATGATTCTGCACCTTACTATGAGAGGAACTCCAACTCCCATTGCTGGCCACATGTGCTGCAACCATCCGGAATGAACATGCTGGATGGAGGAGCTCGCCCACACAGTTCGAACTCGCACCCACGACTAGCTTCAACCCCCGGATTTACATTGGATTAGGACCAAGTCTGGATCAACTCACACACCAACATTCGAGATCAACCATTTCCTCTATAATTCCAATCCATATGCTTGGCTACTCGGGTCGAGTTGACACAGTCCCAACCTTGAGATGGTATTGCCGCATTGGGTTAGCGTCGGGCCATCTTTAGCGACCGGCGGCTTGGGACATTTCTGACTTCTCCATCCATCAACAACGCGCGTGCCTATCCGCTTTCTAGATCGTTTCTTCATCCACCCCTCCGTGTTCGATCGCCTACGATCTTTGATATCCACGATACCTCTATTTGCACGATTATCATCCTGTCAAGATGCCTGGTGGAAAGGGAAAGTCTATCGGTGGAAAGGGTGGTTCCAAGGACTCTGCGGGGAAGGCCCAGAAGTCTCACAGCGCTAAGGCTGGTCTGCAGGTTAGTATTTTGTTGGCATCATGGAAAATCAAGGAAGGCGACCGTTTCGATTTGAGAGAGGACTTGCGATGAGGTGGGAGGTGTGGGATAGAGAGAAACGAGGAGGGGGGCTATGATCCCTGATGAAAACGAATGCAAAGACGCGTCTTTCCCCTTCCTTTTCTCTCGCCAGTTGATTCAGTGTCATACGAGGGCTCTCAGATTTTATCCGACCTTGTCGCGTGTCCTCAATCGTCGAAAATGTCTTTCTACTTGTGGCTCTTTCTTGGTTCTTGATCATTCTGCGACATGTTTACCCCCGTTACTGACCTTGCTTTCCCCACCTAGTTCCCCTGCGGTCGTGTTAAGCGTTTCTTGAAGAACAACACCCAGAACAAGATGCGTGTTGGCGCGAAGGGTAGGTTCCCTTATTCCCTTTACTCTATTGATTTCCCCTCTCTTTTGGTCTCGATTGCGCCCATGCTAACCCTTCTGCAGCCGCCGTCTACGTGACAGCTGTCCTTGAGTATCTAACTGCGGAAGTTCTTGAATTGGCTGGAAATGCCGCCAAGGACCTCAAGGTCAAGCGTATCACCCCTCGCCACTTGCAACTCGCTATCCGTGGTGACGAAGAGTTGGACACCCTCATCCGCGCAACCATCGCCTTCGGTGGTGTTCTGCCCCGCATCAACCGTGCACTACTACTGAAGGTGGAGCAAAAGAAGAAGGGCAAGCCTGAGCTATAAATTGGGGGTTCCGAAAATTGAAGCTGAGGGACCAGCACCGTCTTGAATCACAGGTCGGGGTTCTTTTCGCCAAGTATCCGCCTCCATTTTTGTTGATTTCGTTCACGGCGTGCGACTTTTTCATGCAATGTGTCTATTCCCCGACTTTTTTTTTTTTCTTATTTTTTATGTCTTGCTTTACCACTTCCAACTTTGATTTCAAGTTTACGGGCGCTGTAATGGGAAAATGGGGGATATCCTGGTAGTCTGGGAATTGCACTACTTACACTACTTTTTTTTTCTTCCTTTTCTTTTCTCTCTCTCTCTCTCTCTCCCTCTCTTTGACCTGTACAAAGTAGAGCCTTATCATAATCGCTACTCAAATATCCAATATCCAGTCACCAGTTGTATCCCAGCCACAACTCTCCTTCCATTCACATTCCTCGCGCGAGTTGGTTGTCTTGGCAAACTGCAATCTCAGTAAACAACTTGAATCGCGTCATTCTGGTTGAATTGTAGCTGAAAATGATTGCATTTGATCAGTGCTAGATTAAATTCATATCTATAATTGTGAGATATAATGAGACATTACCCCATGTGCAGCACATCTTATCGCAGGGTCTCCCCTCATGGCAAAGTGGGCTGGACTTGGCGTGCAGACGATCGACAGGGACCAAAAGTAAACAAACCGTAAACACGCCATCAAATGTTGAAGGGGTATTATATGAACATGAACAATTTTAGAATCTGATTTCCAGTAATTGAATCAAAAGTTTCTTGAAGAAGGAAATCATATTGTCATTCAATCTATTTCGTTGTTTGAAGATATCCGGCGATCTACTAGATCCTCGTCCTACTTGAACAATATAAATTAGACATCTTATCATCATGATAGCTATATTTCAAGGTGTACCTGTGTATTAGGGCTAGTATTATTCAGTCAGACCTGCTCTGCGAGAGCTCGATCTCCAGCCACGCTTCCACTGGCCACTGGAACGAAAGTAGATGGCTTTCGTGAGATATCATGAACCTCAACTTTTTCGGCATCATGATCATCATCTACTTTCCCATATCCACCACCCCCCGGTGTTTCAATGACCACCCGGTCACCCGGTTCAACATGAACCGAATTTTTACCTCCAATAGAACTTTTCAATCCAGTATGTTTGCAAATCCAAGAATTCAACCCGCGTTGTCCGTCTTCACCCCCTTCCATCCCGTATGGGGCAAGACTACGGCGTTCTGATAGTATAGACGCCGACATGGCAAGTCGAAACTCCACATCGCGAATTACCCCTTCGCCCCCTTTCCAAGCCCCCTTTCCACCACTACCCGGTCGAAAGGAGAACTGTCGTAAGATCACAGGATATCGTTGTTCCAGTGATTCTGGATCTGTAATCCTGGTGTTGGTCATGTTTGTGTGCACTCCGCTGGTCCCATTCCATCCTGGTCCAGCTCCACTGCCTCCAGCAATAGTTTCATAATACCCAAAGCCATTGACCCCGTCAATGCCGAAGGTGAAGTTATTCATGCAGCCTTGACTTGCGGCGCAGATGCGGAACGCTTTGAATATAACATCTACTATTCTTTGAGACGTGAGAACATTCCCGGCGCATACGGCGGCTTCAACGCTTGGTTTGAGAAGAGATTGCTCAGGGATAATGATTGATATCGGTTTTAAACAGCCGTGGTTTAGAGGGATGTCTGAATTGACCATGCAACGGAGAGCGAAGATCACTGAAGCATTGCAAATTGCGATGGGGGCATTCCAGTTTCCTTCAACAGAGCATTAGCACAGTGGGTCAGTGTAAAGTTAAATTTGCCCAGGGTAGAGTATACCGTAGACTTGAGGTCCTGTTCCAGTAAAGTCAAATGAAGCAGAGCCGGTATCTTTGTCGATGGTGACCTTCAATTGAATTGGCGTGCCATCATCCATATAATCAACGGCAGAGATTGTATTGCCCTGGAATTTCTGATATAGGCTTTTGAATAAATTCCGAGTGGCCAACTCAGCCGAATCTTGTATGGCACCCATATACATCTAGATTTGTAAGTTTGGTGAACAAGAAAAACCTCAGAAAGAAAGAAAGAAAGAAAGGAAGGAAGGAAGGAAGGAATAAAGAGTCAGCGCAACTGACCTGAACTACATCCATCGTATACTCTTCAATCAGCCGACGAACAAGACGAATTCCGCAGTGGTTAGCAGCCACCTGAGCCTTGATATCGGTCACATTATCCTCAAAACATCTCGAGCCACTCGATCCAGGGTATTTGGCCGGCTCATCACACAGGATTCGTTTCAATTCGGTTTCTGCAAATTGGCCCCCTCGCACCAGGAGGAACGAGTCGAAAACGGCGCCCTCTTCACAGAGTCGTTTCGATGAAGGGGGCATTGACCCGGGAAGAATACCTCCTACCTACAGAGTAAGACTTATTAGTACAAGTATCATGGGCAATGAATGCTGGGGCACCTACATCGGCATGGTGACCTCGTGAAGCTGTCCAGAAGATAATCTCTTTTCCTTCCGAATCAAAAACAGGCGTGATGACAGTTAAATCCGGCAAATGAACGCCACCATAAGCAGGCGAGTTCGAAAGTAAAGCATCACCATCTTGCAATTTACCAGACCATTGCTTGATCTGTGACTTCACAGCGAACCCCATACTGCCAATCATGGCGGGTACATGAGGTGCATTTGCAACTAGTGATCCATCCGGCGAGAAGATAGCACAGCTAAAGTCCAACCTCTCTTTGATATTGGCGCTAACGCTGACTTTCTGTAATACTCTTCCCATCTGCTCTGCTACTCCGTAGAATCGGTGACGGAATACAGAGAGTTGAATTGGGTCGATGATGCTGGCGCTGACGGATTTCTCTTCGTGGCCGACTTCTAGAACTAGGAGGCTCTTTGTAGCTGTTGCGGAGCAGTTAGGGCTAACAAGTATAGTTTGCGTATTATCGACCACGAGTGCTGGTCCTGTGATTGTACTTCCAATCGACAAAGATCCAAGGAGGTACACCGGGGCATTGACCCATCCGAGGGATTTGAAATAAACTGCTTTGGTGGAAGTGGCTTTTGGGGGAAGACTGTTGGCTTGAATATCATGTGGTGCTTGAGTTTCTGGCTGCTCATCTTCGCCAAAGTTGCTTTTCCCTATAGCCTGAACGCGGATGTTATCCACAAAAATCTGTCGATTCAGCGGAGTAAAGCCAAATTGCTGGTAATGCATATCAATGAAATCCTGCTTTGCATTGTTATTGTCCCCAATTGGCACCATCAGAGACGTCTCACTGCCAAAATATCGCATGAAAAGAGACTTCTTAACCTCGACGTGAGAAAATTGGTTCATTGAGAAATGATTCTGTGCTGTAATGGACAGTCTATCCAGATCTAGATAGACTTCATTTTTGGTAGAGTGGTCAAATACTTTACCATATGGCTTCTCTTCGTCATGAACGACATCAGCCAAGCCAATTCCATACGCAGAAAGGATTGACGAATGTTTGTGGATTAAAACACGTCGTATACCAAGAGCTTCCGCGATGGAGCAGGCATGCTGTCCGCCAGCTCCCCCGAAAGAGGCAAGATGATGTTTGGCAGCATCATGTCCTCTTCCCTCCGTTAACTGGCGGACTGGGCCACACATAGACGAGTTTGCAACTTGCAAAAACCTGAAATCGCAGTTAGTTTGTAGAAAGTATAGCTGTGAAGATCTTCGTACCCTTCTGCAACTTCGGCCCAATCCAAAGACTTGCCTGTATCACGATTTATGACATCGGTCAGTTGTTTGAATTTGAGTAAGACAATGTCGCCATCCAAAGGCTCGTTCTCATTTGGACCAAAAACGGAGGGGAAATGCTCTGGGATCAATCGTCCCAGAACAAGATTGGCATCTGTCACTGTTAACGGTCCTCCTTTTCGATAGCATGCTGGGCCCGGGTGCGACGAGGCACTTTCTGGACCAACTGCCATCAGGGAATCCTTCCAAGAGAGGATACTACCACCTCCGGCTGCTATCGTGTTGATATTCAATTGAGGAGTTTGGATGGGAATACCAGCAGTAGTGGTCTCGAAAATCTGATCGAATTGCCCATCATATCGACTGACATCTGTACTTGTGCCTCCCATATCGAACCCAATAATGGGAATTTTTGATTTGGAATTATATGATGTTCGAGCATATCCAACGACTCCACCAGCTGGACCTGAAAGAATAGCATGAAGCCCAGATAGTTCTGAAGCAGGGACTAGACCTCCGTCGGATTGCATGAATTCTAGTTTGGTGTCCCCGTTATTTAGACCTGGAAAACTGGTACTAAACTGCGAGAGATATCTTTCAATAGTTGGAGTCAGATATCCATCAATAACAGTAGAGTTTCCTCTTGGAACGATCTTCGATCGCTGTGATACTTTATGGGAAAGAGAGATATGTTCGAATCCAATCTCTGCTGCCAATTTCTGGATCTGAAGCTCGTGTCCGGGAAATAGGTATGAATGCATGAGACAAACCGCAACGGAGCGAAAGCCATTTGCATATATACTCTCCAGATAATTTCTCGTCCCCTCGATATCGAGGGGCTGAACAATATGAATCTTTTGGCCAGAGGTCCCGATGACCGTTTCTAGTGGCTTCGGGTGGTGAAGGTCTACACTGCGAAGATTTGAATCACTGCAGCGCTCCAGGACAACTCGCTCGTTGATCTCAAATACCTCTGAGTATAATGGCTTTGGTCGCCGAATTGCTAAATCAAACATGTAAGGTCGAGACTGGTTGCCGATTTGCAGGATATCCTTGAAGCCTGCTGTGACTAGAAAAGCAGTACGCTCACCCTTGCGTTCTAGGAGAGCATTTGTTGCAACAGTGGTTCCCATTCGAATCCATTCTATCCAAGGGATAAGTAACAGATCATTTTACAAGTAGAGTAATAAGTAGGATACTATCCTACTCAATAGTATTGAACCCACTTACCGACGTCTCTTAGGTCAAGCTCAGTGCCGCGGGGAATGGATGTACCAGAGTATATCTCCAGTACGCGTCTAATCGCCTCCGCTGGGGCATCGGGGTAATTCTTATTATCAACCGAGAGAATCTTGATCACAATATCATCTTGGTCTTCGACTTTGCAGACACAGTCTGTGAAAGTGCCTCCTCTATCTGATAATCGTCAACATTATGATACGTCCGTCAGCAATGGAAACCGACTTACCTATTGAGATTCTCAAGGGACGCTGGGAATGAGCAGCAGGCATCTTGATGAGTGTGGGGTTAATGCTGTGAACTATAGGGTTCAAGTTGCCGTTGTGTATATTTGTAGCCCAAGATAACTCATGATGTTGAATGCTCCATCGTATCAGTTCCAACATTCCGAAACTAACGGGCCGACATTAAAGGTATGACTCGCCGAGAAGTCCGAGATAAGACTTGAACTATAAGTTTACATGTTAGAAGATTGGTACAAGTGATTCGGATCCTTTCCAATCGTGCATTAGCGTATCTATGTGGAGCGTGATCGTGAGGAGTCAATATGAGGGGAAGTCAACGGAGCTCCTCCGTCCGATTGATTCAGTGAATAGGCAATTCAAGTTGTTCAGTCTGATATATCACTCCAGTGAAAAGCCTCAAAGTACTCTAGACTGGTTGATTCAAGTAAACAAACCTTTGTTTACTTGAAGCCTTGATCTAAGGACCATAAAGTCCTCATATATGTTGATTAACTTAGAAAATTCAATAATTGTTGTTAATTCCGACAACTATCATACATGTGTTGATACAGTATGTATATATTTTTATAGATATATAGATATAATTCAAAATCCAAGCTGTAAATCCTCAACTGGAATGATTCTCGCCAATGACGATCTCTACTTAATTAATCAGGCGGACATCAGGGAAAACCCCATCTCTTCCAAATTTGGCACCGTCATCAACACCATCAAATCAACTTGAAAAGACCATGGCATCAAAAATCACAATCGGACCTCCAAAAATATATACCAAGAATGGAAAGAAATATGATCCTCCAACAAACCAGTTCCTCATGGGAACATGGCATGTGACTCATTCCAGTCTTCCCCTATGGAAGGACAAGCGCAATGTCAACATCACCTATAAGGAGATTGAATCATCAGGAGGAAATCAAATCGACGATCTTGTGAAGTACCAAGCGATTGGCTCCGATAAAATCAAATCAGTCCACGGTGTGGATACGGCCGACTCGAGAAACCCAGGGGCCTGGGATTGGCGAGGCAAAGGCTGGTTGAAAATTGCAAGCTCGCATTGGGAATGTCTGGGATTTGGCCATGCGGATGAAAATAATGATTGGATTGTCACCTACTTCGCGAAGACTCTATTTACACCAGCTGGACTCGATATTTACTCGCGGGATAAACAAGGACTTTCTCAGAATACTGTGGATGAGATCCTTCAAGCTCTTAAGGGGCTTGAAGTGAAAGAAATCACCGTGCTTGTCGAGAGTATCTTTCAAATTCCGCAGGAGTAGAGAAGCTACAAGATACAACTTTCTGAGACCGAAAGAATATGGATTTGCGGGTTCTCATTCCGTATGAATCTCCATGAAGTTACCGCACAGCCTTTGCGGCCGACCTTTTGGATACACAGCAACCTCCAGCTTTATACCACTTTTACCATATTGAAACATACATTATAGCGGGAAATAACCTAGGGTCATGTATGAAAGAAAGCCATTCGAGGTTGTTCCAACTTCACTGGGTATCTTGAGTGGATCATCACCACGCTGCAGGATCGTGGTTTTTGAATCCATCTATAGAAAATGAGCCGGGATATGGCATCTACTTGTATCTTTTTTTTTTCTTGTCATCAGAGAAGCTTTGAGAGGACAGAACCGGCCAGGTTCAGCCCTCGTGAGACGCGCAGCCAAAATTTCAACTCACTGCGACAAATGTTTTCTAGGACTCTATATTTTACCATGAACTATAGGTAGTGCAGTGCATTTATATCATTTTGATGACAGTGATCAAGTACTACGCACTACAGCTACATCAGGCTGGGCAATAGTATAATACTAAAGGGTACATGGATTGTCAAGATCTGAGTACAAAATCAAAAGAGAAATCCCCTAGACTGCAAGGACTACCAAAATTGAAATATAACCCTCGATAGACATTCAAACGTAAAAGTATAACCGGAGATTGAAAAAGAGTATAGACGAGATAAATCTTGCAATACATATTGAAGACAATAACATTTCATCCATATCAAATCAATCAGGAGAAATACCAAAAGCCCGCCTGAACATCAACGAATTCTGCAATGGCAGAAAAGCAGAGAGGAGAGAAGATGATGATGCTCGCCATATTCAGAATTTCTAGTCAAATTGCTCCCCCATATCCCCGATCGACGAGACTGATGAATCAGTCCTGAATCAGTCCGAAGAGTATTAGGGGAGATGGGGGACAGTAACACCAACGGCGAATCAAAACATTAAATGGATGCGAGTTGCCCCCATATACACTGAAAAAAGAGAAAAAGAAGAGAAAGGAAGAAAAAAAAGACAAACTTAACAGGCAAGAATATGCAAATGCTGATATTGTCGTATCTCCTGCTATTCAAGCAGGGTTTCTTTTGAAGGTCATTCTTCGTATGCGTCCCGCGTCACCAAGCGGCGTGAGGGTCGTTGATCCGCCTCCAAAGGGGAACACAGAAAATAACAAGCCATGGAGATTTGCAAACGGGCGCCCGCAGATATGAAAAGAAGATTGAAGAAAATAAGATGAATGAAGAAAAAGAAAAAAAAAATAGTATAATAAAAAAGAGTCCAGAGTTTTACTCGACGGGGAAAACTGTGGCGAGTGCTGGGCTGCCCCAAAAATAACGTCTAAACTTGGCTAGATCAGCGAAACAATGGATTTGTCTGGTCTTTTTTTTTGTTTGTCATCTCGTCATCCCTCATCGAATCGTAAGCCGGTAATTTTGCAGAACAGGGCCTCGTGATACAATGTGTGTCGTATTCGTTTCGCGGCAAATCAGGTCGGATGCTGGCAAGAAAATAAGGGGAAGCGGAACGGGGGAGGAAATGGAACTAGTCGACCATCGTCGATTTTTTTCATGTCGCTTGCCAGCATTGGAAAGGTGAAAGTAGAAGGATTGTGCTAGCGTCTGGTGGTTCTGTTTTCGTGGTTTTTTTTTGTTGATATATATCTTTGTGCGCGCTGTGTTTCTCTCTACTCCACGATGATCTCGACACCGGAGTTGGCTCGTAGTTCGTCACTGCCGCGAGTCTGGTGTCCGTTTTGGCGGCGGAATCCGGTGCCCTTCTCGGGGGTCGGGCCACGCGGTTGGCGAACCGGCAGGCGCTCTTGCTGGGCATTGTCAAATCCAACTCCCATTCCACGGTTGCTACCAATCGCACCTGCGGCTGAGGGTTGGCTGTCCCCCTCCCAAGAGAACATACCGCGCAGTCGCCGGGGACTCGAATTCGGGCCACCAATGCCTGTACCAAGAGACAAACCACCCAGGCTGTTAACCAACAGGTTATCATCACGCTGCATACCGAGAGAGGAACCGGAAGGGGCGGAGGTGAGTGTTGGAGTGTTAGAGTTGGCGGTTGTCGCACCCTCATATTGCATGCGAGCTCCGTTGGACTGCAGAGCGGCCGGGAAGCTGGCAGAGGAAGGGACCGGGGATGGGGTATAGGATCGCAGGTCGGCGAACGACTTGGCGGCGCGCAGGTTTTGCGTGTTGGCAAAATTATTGGGCGAATCCATCACACCCAAAAAGTTCGAGCTTTGTCCACCACGGAGAGTGTTGAAGCCACCAGGGCCACCTTCGTTACGAGCCTCGCTAAAGTCAGTGGTAGCGGCACGGTTGAGGCCTCGACGAGTACCATCGGGCTGACCGGCAGGGGGGATCGAAGACATGGGCGGGCTCACGTTGGTGCCGGGAGCCACCTTGAAAACCTGCACCTGGCGCTGATCTCCACTACCGCGGGAGGCATGAGCCAGGCCCATGTTGTGCGCCAGAGTGTGAACCGTGCGTCGCTGAGACGGGGTAAGGTTGGGGGGGAAGATGACGGAATCCCGAGCGGTGTCCTCCTTGAACAACAAAAGTTGGGAATAATAGGAGAGGGTCTGGCTATCGTTCAAATCCACCTCGACTTGGTCTTCACGATCAGGGACCGGGGTTCCACGATAACCAAGGGGTGTCATATTCGACTTACCAAGCTTCTGTCCCCGCTGAGAGACGGGAGAGGGGGATGTGGCGGGGATGTGGGAAGTCAGAGAAGACATGGAACTCTGGGTTTGCAGAGTCGAGGCCATAGGCCGATGCTGCTCCTCCAACTGACCACGACGCTCACGCTTCTCCCGTTCAATCCGTTCACGCTCCTGCAGGGGAAGCATCTTCTTGTATTCGACCCGCAACTTTCGGCCTTGCAGCTCAAAGTGGTTCAGCATATCAATGACTGTGGCGGTCTCCTCGGCGGAAGTGAAGTTGGCGAAGGCAAGGCCACGGAAGACACCGTTGTCAAAGTGGTAGTTGAAGGCATAGGGCAGGGGCAAGTTCAGTTCGGTCATCAACTGCACCAACTGTTCCTTTTTCACGGCGAATGGGATATTCTTGATCACAATGGCGGTCGGAATGAGTTCGTCATCGCCTTCGGACGAGGCGGATGCCTCCGGGCGCATCGCAGTGCTCTGCACAGGACCGGGGCCCAAGTTGGAGAAGGCGCCAGGAACACCAGGTTGTTGATCAAGCCAAGTCTGTTGCCGAGAAAATTCCATTGAATTAGCCAAATAATCCTTGTAGTTGTGTGTAAAAGGGGGAATAGTCGTCAAAATCGAAATGAATGGAGTGGATAAAGATTTCTGATTTTCTGTTGGGGAAGGGACCATCCGACGCCAAAAGAAAAAAAAAAAAAAAGGGGGGGGGGGAAAAAAAGGAAAAGAGGGGAAAAGGGGGGGGGGGAAAGAAAAAAGGGCAGGGAGAAATCGGGGAAGGGGAGGATATTGTCGGATCGGTGAAAAAAAGGAATAAAAAAGAATAAAAAAATGAAAATAAAAATTGGAAATAAAAAAAAAAAAAGGAATAAAAAATGGAGTGATCGGATGGTAACAAGACAAGACAAGACAAGGTTGAGTGAATTGCGTGGGGAGAAAGAAAAGATTTTTCAGCACCTTTTTTTTTCCCTTTTTTTTCTTCTATCTTTTTTGACGAAAAAGGAAATTCAAGGTGGAAAATGACGGGGAAAATCCGAAAAGGGTGGACAACGTGCGGTAGATCGACCTCAGAATTATCGGGATTCACTGATCTCTTTCTCCTGTTCAGTTCCCTTAATGATCACATTTTATAAGTTGAGATCTACTCAATTTAACAATTCATACAATACTAATAATCATATAATTCACATGCAGTAGTATGTAGGACTATTATGGGGAGGAGGGAGAGGAGGGGAATGAAAATAGAATTAAATTAAATAAAATAAAATTCAACCCAAAAGGAAAGAAAAGAAAAGGAAAAAGGCCCCAAAGAATCCCCGAAGTGCGGACTCGCCAGTGTGGGGTCACCCAAAAGGTCCTTGGATTACCTCATCTGAAGAACTGAGTGCGTGGCTTTACTCTCGCAGTATACTGTAGTACATAGCACACCCAGACGAGTGTGCAAGATTACTGTAGTGAATAGTATATCCGGCTATCGCGCCTCAGAGAATCTGCTTATCATCAAAAAAGTACCATCTAGAAATACAGTATACTATGTCCTGTACTAAGGAATGATCTACATCTATTGGCCGGTTCTGGCACAATCTATGATCTGAGAATGATCAATAATGATGCGCTATCCTCCCCATCCTGATCGGTGGCAAGCTTCCCTTCGCCCCGGTCCAGACCCGGGGTCATCAATGAGATTCTGGGGTGCGGGTGTGTCTTCCCCATTTCTTGTGGAACATTCAAACTTTTTGGCAGAGTTAAACGAAAGATACTTTCAAACATAAAGGATCCTTTTTGAGATTCTTTATGTTTGAAAGTATCTCTGAGCTAAAGCTAAGTAAGCTGTGACGATGGCAAGGATCATCGATGATGTCGACACATGATACACGATTTGAGCATGATTTAGTCATGGGAAATCGAGAGGTCATACAGACGGATCCTACGAAAACAACTCGGAGTTTACCCAAGATTCAAGTTAGAGTAAACCAGAAAATAAAAACAAGAATCAGAATTTAAAAGAATAAAATAAAAGAATAATACTATTATGAATACCCCAGATTCGAATTCAGCTTGGACCATGGTCCTCTACTGTAATGTATGTACACACAAATTATAATCCAATCTGCACTCCAGCCGCAAAGCAGTCCAAATATCAACCATCTCCCTCTCTTCCCTCTTACAGCCCTCGTGATCGCAAACACAACGCGCCGGTCGGAAATGAGTGGCGTATCTGTGGTACAGGTTCATGCTCCATCGTGGTATCCCACTACTAGTCTACGGAGTACAATAGCAGTGTAATATTCCCGCTATCTCCCCCTTCTCCAGACTCCAGATTATCTTACTCTGGGGCATATCCTGCTCAATCTGGGGACCGGAGCCTTCCCCGGGGGTCGGCCCCTCGCCACACGGTCAGGATATCCGGGTTTAGTACGTCGTGGATTTCCCGAATGGTCTGATAATAACCGCCCCGCGATCGCGCCACTGGCGGAGGACCGGGGGATAAAGAAAGATACGTTGCTCGGCAAGACCCTCCCGTTCAGCCGCCATGTGACGGACCAGTCTACTCTGGTTGGTGCAAGAACTATTTGGCTATCTTTGTCCCGAAATGGGTAATTGATGATATCCAATTCCACCTCTTGTCTATGTACTCCATGCTAGTCCCTTCATTTAACCGCTCGTAGGTAGAGATGACCGCCTCATCCCTTTCGATTTGCGATCCAGGACGGCGGATAAGCTGCATGTACCCGGGGGAGTTCAAGGGGCTCGCCTCTAGTCGCAGATCCTAAGGGCATGAATTTCAGCTTGCCAGTGCCCGCGCCCATGTCCACATCTCGGCGATCCTAGATCAATCATTCGTATGACAGCATTGCTTTACATCCTGTTTCGGCGGATCTCCGGCTTTGCCTCGGTCTGGGGGGATATTGTGGAGATTCGGGAACCCCGGATGTCTTCCTAATATCGAGATAGTAGAAGTCCAAATAATGGACAGCAAAGATAAGACCATAGTATCTATGTGGAAATCCTCTCAGGTAGTTCTCGCTGACAGCGATTGATCACTCGTCTCGAGCGATGCCGGGTCGATTGCCGACTGGGGTTCACTCGTACTTTGGCCCGCCTCATTGAAGAATCCCAATCAGGCCAAGCCACGCCCCACTGCGCCGATGGATTCCCCTTTCGCAATCCTCTCCACGGGGAGAATGGCGTTACCTCTGGAGAACCTACGGACTCGGCGCCTCAATCTGCAGGGGGGGGAGGGGCGCCAAGCTGTTCTGAGGGGCTTTTGTAAAGCACAAAGCAGGTACGGAGTAATTCATGGTACGTACTACTATTACCCGCTTTTTGCCGCAGCCGTGGCTATGTACACACAAACTCCATGGTGAAACGAAACGCTACCTATCATCTTTATACTGACAGGGGGATATGCGGTTTCAGCTGACGAGTCGAGCAATGCCTTGCCTGTGGTCAGCAGCAGATTTGCAGCCGCCGACTCCAACATTGTCCTGCGAGTGGATGGATGCTATCTCCATCAGCGCAGAGGGGAGAAAAGTGGCAGATCGGAAGCTGACTTCCGTGCCAATCCATGATGTGATCGAGCAAACTCGTTTCACTTTCCCAAGATGGGCGCCGTCAGAATTTTCAAGCAGATCCTCCACCTCCACTATCCCGCAATCCCACATAGATCGGCACCGCTACCCATAACTATAGACAGTAGAGCGTGGGGGGAGTACAATAAAAAGTGTGCACTGGTGGACACCTTTCAGGCAGATCTATTGGGGTAGGTTGTCGCCGAATGCGTCGATTTGAAGGATAGAATACTGCGTGGTAGGGTTTCTACATATCTCCCTTCGGCGGTCACTCACCCTATCGCATCGCACAATTCTCCGGAATGATCAACAAAATTTTGGAGGGGGATGTACCCGATGATCTTCGACACCTCTGAGTCACAGATTGGATACCCCGCAATCTCCAATCTTCAGGACTTCCAACTATAACAAGCCAACGCTATCGGCTGATCAGCATACGAACAGCCTAATATATGTCCTTTCTCAGTGATTTGTGTGACTAGATGCAGCAGGGGTGTTGGAGAGTTCTGCTGTGTCCTCGTCACAAACAAATACCTTAGGACTGCCAGCGAGTACTAGCACATGCCGCGATCGTCATCGAGTACTGCGAGTGATAGGCCTTCTTCATGTCCGACATCGCAGTAACGGTCTAGGATTGCGCATCATTATCAGCAATAGAAATGAAAAATCAGAGTTTTTCCCCGCGAGTTTTCATTCATCACGCCATTACTCCGTAGGAAATCTGTCATTACCGGGGAACAATGTGTGGGTTGTTTTAGACTTACTTTCCCCGGATGACCCAATGCGGTCGATCATACGGTGTTATCAGGGAAAAAAATTCGATAATGATTGGATTATCAAGGGAATAATGGAAACCAACCAAATACTAAATCTAGATGGAACAACTTTTAAAAAATACAATAATCATATTATAAATTATCGTTTTGGAGAAGGGTAAAAGAAAAGTCAATGGACATACGGAGTACAATGTACTATTACATACTGCGTGAAGGGATGAAAGTGTCCGGGAAAATGTCGGGGTTCCGACTCCCGTGCAAATTCCGTCGACTGCATCAATACGTGATTTCTTTTAGTCAAAACCACCCCGAAGCAACCCTAAACGGATATCCGACTACGTTATTATAACTCTGTCCTCTTGTCTCTGCGTCGTATTGGAGTCAAACAGGAAATCAGAATTGAAACAGGCCAGTATCCTGGCAGCCTCTAGTCCAGTAGGATTTACTAGTACTCATGCTCGCTCATGCTCATCCTCAGCCAAAGACAATGAGGTAAGAATCTTGGTATACGCCGATTTGGTCTGGACACCTATGCCTGTCTGTCAGCCCTCGCTGCAGCCCCCTTGCGACAGGCATCAGTTATGACGTGCTCTCACCCTTTCAGCGTTCATTATTAAAGATTCTTTTCAGCTTGTACCCTGATAGAATTGCAGTAATTGTAATAGGCCTTCAATTTTGACGAGGGGTCTGGGGGTCGGGGATTCGTCCGCGTTCCATTTCCAATCGTCCCGGTTTCTGCTGCCTGGTGCTGAAACCTCACCAAGCGAAACGCTACGGGCACGAGCATGAGCACGAGTCCAAGTTCCCAATTCAAGGTGCAGCCATTGTGGAGTTAGGAGTGGAGGAGAAGGGGGAGTAGATACGATCGACGACGCATTTGTCGGGGCCACTTCTTTTTCTTCTTACAGTAGCTAAGGTTTTTGATTTTTTCTTACTCATTCTCTTTTTTTTTCCAACTAGAGTATCTTCCATACACCAACGAAGTCGCGACAAATGTACAGCAAAGTCTAGTGGCATCCTCTCTTATCAGCTCAGGGTAACATTGTTACGCTTGGCAGGTCTTAATGCGGGGCCCCCGAAATCCGGGGAAGGTTTGGTTCGCATTCCTCGGATCCAATTACTACTTGCCGTGCAACAGTTACCTAAGAGAATACGGAGGTGTCCTTTTCCAATATCCACGCACTCCGTGAGTGTCTGCCACGTCCGCCAAGGCGAGGGATCCGCGCTCCACAGCTTCTGGAACAATCATCCCGTCAGCCAATCATAATGCCTAAATCCATCATGCTGATATCATCCCAATTCCCTTTTGATTGCGGGGCCGGAACTGTCTCGATCTGATTCTCCGGGGAACAAATCACCGTGGCAGGATAACTGGGATCTTCGTGACGGGGTTGATGTTTATTGATAACACTTATTCCTGTATTTGTGTGCACCATACTGTCTGGACTTACTAGATTCAGATATGGCGAATCGGCCCTTTACAGCTATCATTGCGGCACTCCAGACTCATCGGCGACCTCCTTGAACAAACCCTAGTGAGAGAAAGCATGGAAAAAAAAGAGGGGGTGGATGATGGGCCCGCATCTCCTATCGAGTTCTCGGTGAGGCCCGTACGATTAGGGTAGTCTCTAGCACCCTCTTCCACTCACTCCCTCTCCTCCCTTCCCCTTTCTCAAAGGGATGAACTCCACTTCTGAGAAATTTCCTATTACCCCATACTCTATCCACTGTTGCGCCCGAATTCCGTAAGTAGTGTTACCCACCAAGAAGACCATCGGGGAAAAAGGAAGTACCCTCATCTTTACATAGTACGGAGTAAGGGAAATTACACCTTCCTTGACGGAGGTACGGAGATACTCAAACTGGGATATTCCATCCCTTACTTGGCTTATCTCTCCAGGCTGCCATGGCTTCTCCAAGCTCTCCGTCTCGTCTCCGTGGGGAGATAACAACAGAAAGGTGGGGAGTTTCGTTTTGCCCCAGACCCAACCGACCACATGGTTCCAAATGTCCGTTCCAAGCGAGAATGAACTGAATGTCGTGCTGGCCAATCTATCTTTCACGTGCTACCTGACATCTATACCAGCCAGCTTTGGGAAGAATGTACATCAAAAGAAGTAGTACCATGTGCATCGTCATACTTAGGTCTGGACCAAGCACTGTTCACAAGCCAGATCGATAGCTCCCAGCGATCTTCACATGTGAAGGCGGGCCTTATCGTGACCTTGTCATCAGTGGCTTCGTATTTCAGCGGTCCGTGGCCATGGTTATGATTCTTTGTCTACGAGTACAGAGTACATCTGATAGCTATCCGACCAGCCTCGGCTTCGGCCCCCATGTCTTTCTAGCACGTCGGTCCGATAGTGAATCACATATCGACTCCCTTTTAGGTACACACACGGATTAGACGAAAACATGTACGGAGTACACGTACCTGATCGTCGCCGTCACCTGAGGCTGTCCCCGCCGAAGCTCGCAAGATCTTCTCGTCAGGGTATGCATGGAGTTCAACCGGGCCGGTCAATCCGATCACCGAATCTGCCCCAATTGAACAAGCAATATGCACTCGTTGCCAATATGGAGTCTCCGTAAAGACAGCTGAAACCAGGCATAGTGATAGTGTTCTCACTGAATCACGCTAACCCGGGACTAACTTGGAGACCTGCCTCAAAGGATTACCGTGAACGCATCTCGAATCCAGCTAGAACAGTCTTCTGCAGGTACCGTCTTCTCTGGAGGCCTGGGCTCACCGAGTCCCTAGTACAGCATCAGCCCATGAAAACAGCCCATACTGTGTATAGGGCTGGGGGAAAAGAGGGCATGGTATCGGGTGAAATCGGAGCACGTCCAGCTGGAGGGGCATTGTGCCATACTCCATTTTTATTTTTTCCATTCTTCGCTTGTTACGGAATGGTCCCGTCGTTCCAATGTCGTGGTGCGGGGCTTAGTGTGGCTTTGTTTGACTCCACGATGATATAGGAGGCTGTTCTTTTATGCGGATTGGCCATCAATTCTCAGGTAACTCTGCCGGGCAATTGTATGGATCGCGGGTACATTGCAGATCGCGCGACTGTCCATCCGGGACGCGCGATCTTCACCCTTTCCATGAAAAAAATCTTCACTTCGGGGGAAGTACTGTACGGGGAAAAGAGGACTAACAAGAACCAGGTTTGGGGGATGCCGGTGTGTTGGTCTACGGGAGACTTCCGCGTTGAGTCCTGACTATTTTTTTTTTTTTTCATTTTCGGGGGCACTTGCTCCAAACCCAGCGTTCCCGTGTCTGGAGCCGCGGGCCCGACTCGACTCGGCCAGCAAGAAACTCGGCATTGCCGTGCCGACTCGGCCAGCGCAAATTTGCAAGTTGGCCTATTCAAGATTGTCTAAGACTGGCGTGCCTGTGAATCCGGTTCTCCTTGGTTAGGCCGATTTTGCTCCTTTTGACATACAGTACTCCGTACTCCGTAGTACCTTCTCTTTTGCGCTCTCCCCCACACTTCGCCCCCCTTCCTGCTAACCCCCCTATACTGTACAGTGCTATGTAGCACGGAGTACATCCCTCCTTAGGTAGCCCTACAATATTGTCTTTGCCTTCACTTTGCCCTGGTCCTCGGAAGTTGTCCCGCCGTACACATCCCACCGAGATTCTTCCGAGGCTCGGAATTTGCCTCGTTGGCCATGGCCACATCCTCGGGTTTTCGCCCCTGGGGAAATTTTGGAGCCATGTTGGAGTATAGATCCCATTAGCTAAGGATTCGGACTACGCCCAGCCTAAGGTACGTACTCTCGCGTACAACTACACCGTGCCGCCTTGAAGGGTATTTTCTGCCCCATTACCCTTTCCCCCTCTCGGAATGCCCTCAAGGCTCTCTCCCCCACTCCAGAAAAGCGCGGCCTCGGTGGCCCGACGGGGGTGGTCCGCTTTTTTTTTTTTTCTCTTTCCTTTCCTTTATCCGGTTTGCGGAGGTTTCAATGTCCCATTCTCCGCACTTGGAGCGGTGAGCCTCTGTGGAAGACAAGTCGTGGAGGTGTTTGGCTCGTTTGCTTCCATAGCCTATATTGCCTAATTGGGAATCACTCTACTCGCAGGCAATTGTCGCGTCGCGGGGATCAAATATCAATCTGCACCACGTCAATATATCTGTTCCTGGTATTCATTTTCTTTAGCATCCATCCCCTTTGTTTAGTTACTACTTCACTCATACTCCTTACTACAATCCTTCTTATCATACTTTGTACTGTTTGACATCGGAACAATGTCCGGCCGATTCTGCCTCCGGTCTCCGCCTCGTAGCGGAGAATGAACCATCGAGTCGAATCCGCGAACAGCTATCGCTTCCTCTAGCCTGTAATTCCTGGTCATAATTCTTTTCGTCGAGAGCTTCGTCTTCGTCCATTGAACCCTCATATCTTCATTTGCATGTGCTCTCGCCGGGCCCACGCAGAGAATGGCCCCTCCACGCCAACGCACCACCGCTATCGTGGATGACTCCAGATCGGAAGCTTCAAGCGGAACGAAAGAGTTCAAAGCGACTACAAATAAACGCAGAACGGCAGCAAATAAAGACAAGGCTCCTGTAACCAGTGCACCAGTCAATCCCGAAGTCGCGGAAGAACAGCCCAAGGTATGTACCATGCAGAGCCTTTTTTTTTTTTTTTTCTCCCTAGGACCCGAGAACGACGCCAGTCGAATCTCGATCTGCCCCAGACACGATGTACCTGTTACAGAGGACCATCCAGGGACAAAGCGCAAGACAGCATGCTAATATAAATCTCTACTCAAGATCCCCTGGTCCGAATTACCCCTCGAAATCCTCAACTCCTATCGCCACGCTCACAAACTTTCCACGCCAAGCGCCTACTCAAACGAATACGCACGAATCGTCCTAAACCAAGGAATCGGCATGCGCTCTCCAACCGCGCTCGCAGCTCGCCGCGCGCAGTCCTCAAATCGTGATAAATCCAACACCTCACGCGACGGTACCTCCAGCGACGACGCCCCACTACACAAAATCACCGGACAAGACCGCGTAAGCAAAGATCAATTTGCGCTCGTCGTGCGAAAACACTTTAATAGCGCTGGGATGTCAGAACAAGAGAGCATTGCCCGATTTCTGTATACCGTCCGTGAAGAGCGTCGCGGTCGACAATTTCGTCTGCGGTTTCAGCCTTAGGTGAATTCAATGCCTCTGGGCTGCTGCTTCCTCTGCTGCGTGGCTTGCATAGCTCGATCTCGACCTCGGGCTCGGTCTCTATGTCGGGATTGGCGTGGCTGATTCTGCAATATTCCTCTGGCTTGGCGTTCGCTGGTGCTGGTGAGATTTTATCTTAAACTAGAATATGCGGGTGTGATTGCGGAGGTCAGCTTGTTTTCGCTGGATTCGCGTGTTCTGTGAGGATTGGGATTGCTTTTTTGACGTTTCTTTTGATGGTCTTGTGAGACTTTCTATATGATACCCATGGCGTTTGGTTGGTTGTTTACGTTGTGCTTTGTCTATTGTATGGGTTCCTGGAGTTGAACTTGGTTATATTTTATATTTGCAATTATACAGATACTGTTTAGTAATGTATTGAGCTTTCCAATGATTTTGATTTCCATCATTTCAGACAGCTGTCTTTCGAGTGTTCATATCTGGGTAGTAATGCTAGTGTCTAGGTATTATCCCATCCATGCATGTGAATGCCATGGCGTAGAAGGTTAGCAAGGCCGACATCATCCCATTTTTGTCCACAAGTCTTCAGAAGAAAATAATCTGTCCTGTTTCCAGTCTTCTGAGTGCCGCTTTCTGACAATAACAATGCATCTTTCTTGTGGTAGGGTTCTAAAGACAAAATTTAGCCACCGTCTCTTCTACACTCTCATCTTAGATAACCTTACTCAGTCGTGCAAATGCCATTCATCACTACCTAGATATTAGCTGGGTAAAGTCTTTTCCAGGAATATTAAGACAAGGATCATCACTTGAGGTCAGAATATCATGTGTGAGAGTACTTTATATACAATCTTGGAGGCAAGATCCGAGGATCATTTCCTGTTAGACTAAACTCCAAAAGGTTACATTAGTCCCATGTAAGGACGACTTTATATCCGCAACAATGCTTGGGAGCATCGAATCAGCTGGCAATCAAAATCGTAGAGTCTTCACTCAATCAACACAATGTAGAAGTTCGAGTTGAAGTATACTCCGATCAAACTGCAGATAAATTTCCAGAGTAGCCAATATCATCACCTATAGTCATCGCTACTTAGTACAAAAGCCGTATTGTCACCAACACTGGACTTTATCAGATTCTCATTGAGGTTAGTGTATCCTGAGAGGAGCAGATAAGAGAGCCTTCTAGGCTTAAAGAATGATAATGATCAAACCTACATAGGTTTGATCATTATAGGTAGTTTTTATAGTTCCTGCCCTGCTGGCTGCAAACAGAACAAACTCACCGCCCTGGATCGCTCAATCCCGGAGAACTCGCCCAACTGTGACCTCCAACGCTGGCTGCAATTCTCAAATCGATTGTGCAGCCTTGACCAGAATGAGAAAGCCCTAATAGCAATCGCCACTTGAAAACATTCTCGATCCCAAATCTCTCAGAGCGAACCGACGCAGCCCACATCCGCTTTTCTCTCTTCCACCCCCACCTTCATCTCCGCCCATCAAAATCATGGAGCGCCTCTCTCTCAACGACGCTCCTCCCAATACGCAGCTGCAGCGGAATCCTCAACAGCAGCAAAATGCATTAGGACCTGCTAGTCAGGGTCCGACAGGAGGCCCGCCACAACTCCCCCCTCAGATGTTCACAACCGCTGCTCAGCTGCTGGACTTGACAGATAGTACGTGACAAGGCACGAAAAGCGACCAAACCTTTCAGATATTGATGCGCAATACAGAGAAACTTGTTCTGGTTCTGCGCGACGGAAGGAAATTGATTGGAGTGCTCCGAAGCTGGGACCAATTTGGTATGATATGTCCCTATCAAATGGCGGATCCTTATACATAGGATATTGGCTCACCTTTTCCCGCCATTGGCATCATATAGCAAACCTCGTGCTTCAAGATACCGTCGAGCGTATTTATGCCGGAAAGCTATATGCCGATGTTCCCCGCGGCATCTTCCTTGTACGCGGAGAGAACGTACTTTTGTTAGGTGAAGTGGTATGTAGGATCCCGGAAATATGTGCCGATTCATTTAACGCTAATACGACAATTCTCAAAAAATGCAGGATCTTGACCGCGAAGATGAGATTCCTACCACTGTGACTAAGGCGCCATTTGAGGAAGTTTTTGAGCTAAAGAAGAAAGAGGACAGCCAACGCAAGTCCGGCGATAAGAAGCGACACACTGAGCTCTCGGCACTCGGATTCGAGCCCGAGCACAGCGGCGAGATCCTCTTTTAAATGCTGTTGCTTGCTTCTGCCGGCGCAGTCTCCCGAATTATCCTCGAAGCCACAAACTCTTGTGCCATATTTTCGAAACAGCTGGGCGCTCTTGATGATAGGATAACAGACGCCCATGGGACAAAGCTCTTAATCATTGTCTGCCGTTCTGATTTCGGTAGATGATTGGGCGGTATATGTTGCTCTTGCATGCCTATCTCAAGGTAGCATTAGATATCTGGGAAGTATCACGAACACATCGACAGGGTTTATACGATGGGTCTTCTGCGACTTTTGAACAGGCTACATCTGAGGCAAGAGGTCTCAGTCTGATGCATCTTGAAATTGCCTTTGTTCCTTCGCATCCCATTACTGGCGAGATGTGTAGTTGTTTGCTAATTCGGCGACACCACTACCTCATTGGGCTCCTTTTTCTTACACTAGTTCAAAGCAATATTGACGAATTGACAGTTCTGAGTAACTGATAAGCAATCATCCTCTTAACGGGCATGTAATATATCTCTTAATTTCTGCATAAGGCGATGTAGCAAATGATCTCATCTAAGTCATTCAAGCCATTCGCTAAATGAACCACGATGTGAGATAACTACAAGCTATCTAGCAGCTTGTCTAAGAACGTAATGGCTACGCAGGCGCTTCTACTTTTTCAAGAAAGTCAAGGTACCAAGACACAGCGCATCCACTCCGTTTCTCATAGTTGGCTGCATAACAGGGGCAAAGAGAGCCGAGTGGTTTCCCGGAATCTCCTCTGTGCTTGAATCTGTCTGAGCTTTGTCCCATAAGTCCTGATCAATACCCCCAAGGAGCCAAAAACAGCTAGGTATTCCTCGACAAGTCGCCAGAGTCGAGAAATCTTCTGCAATACTTGTTCTGGGTACATCCCCATCAAAGTCATCAAAGTGTGTTGAGAATGTGGACGCAACTTGGGATGCAGCGTCATGGTCGTTTAAAGTAGGCGGAAAACGTCTTGTTGGTGTGAATATGGGTGGTTTGGGTGAACCGCTCGCGGCACATTCAGCTTCAACAATACGCTTTATTCCAGCGATGATTTGCTCTCGGATCTCTAACTTAACTGATCGGAAATCGACGCCAATTTCGGCCCTGTCTGAGATGATATTTTCTGCCTGTCCGGCATGAAGACTTCCGACAGTCAACACGGCGAGATCATTGGGATTAATCTCCCTGCTGACGACAGTCTGCAGGCGTACAACAATGTGGGAAGCGAGAAGTACAGGGTCCACAGTTTGATGAGGTTGAGAGCCATGACCACCACGCCCGAATACTGTGATCTTCATGCTGTCACAAGCAGCCATGATGGCACCAGAACGGGAACCAATACTTCCAGCCCGCATTCTCATCACATGCTGACCAAGACAGTAGTCTGGAACCGGGACTTTAGAGTAAAGGCCATCATCAACCATTGCTTGGGCACCACCGCCTCGCTCTTCATCTGGTTGAAATAGCACAATCAACGTGCCACTCCATGAGTCTTGCAGCTTGACAAGTGTCTCTGCCGCAGCAAGTAGACATGTTATATGCATATCATGACCACAAGCATGCATGACTGGTTTCTCAACTCCTTCAGCATCCTTCATGGTGACGGAGCTTGCGTAAGGAAGTCCAGTCAATTCCTTGACTGGGAGTGCATCCATATCTGCTCGCAGCAGTATAGTCTTGCCGTCGCCATTGCGAAAGACTCCCGCAAGACCGTATCCTCCGATTTTAGTATGAATGTCAAAGACATTCCATTGGGCTAAATGGGCAGCAAGTTTCTCCGATGTAGATTTCTCTTGTCGAGATAGTTCCGGATTGGCATGGAAGTATTGGTAGAGAGACTCGTAAGGAGTTAGATCCAATGATGCCGATTTGAGAAGATCACTTAGATTGGATGCCATTGTTGATACCTAGGCATAAGTGGTGCACTGTCAATCTAGTTGTTGGAAGTTGTGTAGATGTTTAAGAGTAGTTGCTTTCTCGGATGAGTCAAACAGATATTCGGGAAACTTTAAGCATCCGAAGTACTTGCAGCCCTAATCTAGTACTAACACTCGATCCACCACTTTATTAATGCGGTTAGAGTCAATTTGTAGACGTTCTGCAATCAATAGAATCTAAGTTAGATCTTTGTTATATAAAATATTCCCAAATTACATTCCAGGTATACTCGTTGCTTCTGCCTACCAGCACCTGTGCAAAGTCGCAGGTATATATCTGACAAGGCTGGGACCCATGAGAGGTCACATGACCCATAAATTAACCCGTTCTATGAATGGAATAACAGGACCAACACCATATTGATGTGATTATTCTATATATGATACCATTTCAATCCTTGCTGTATTTACCTTGATAATATACAAATCTGGAATATATTTACTACCCTATACTGTAGTGATGTACTATGGGTCTGCTTAATAGAAGCGCTTATCGATAACCGCGCCAAGAACCCGCCGTACCTTTTTTTTTCTCACGATTTTTCTGCATCACCGCCAGAACAGCCTCCCCCGCACGTCTCTTTTTTCTTTCTTCCCTTCTCCCCTCGTCGTCGGCAGTCACCATGGCGACTCTGGCGGAGAAGCTCGAGAAGATCAAGTCTCCTAAGCTGCAGAATCAGCACCATGTAAGTTCGCAATCCCCATGTCGCAATCATACGCAGATCATTGATCCTAATTCAATCCATGCAGACCGCTGTGGTGCTTTCTGCAGTTGAAGACACTCTTCGCGACCAAAAGGCCGACTTTTCTGCGACCGCATATTTTGCTGCATTACTGGCTCTTCTTTCTCAGTCCCTTTCTGTCGAGCAGGGTATTGTGAACAAGGATCTTGCGACGTCTGTTGTCTACCTTCTCGATATCACAACCACCTACGTTCCCGAACCTATCCTCCGCTCGAAATTCTCTCAGATTCTCACCAGTCTCGCACCTGCACTTTCACTTCCCGAAGTTGAAGCCCCTCTGCTGCGCCCATCAATTGGCTGTCTCGAATCGCTGCTCATTGCCCAGGATGCCGCAGCCTGGAACTTGCCGCACACAGCAATTGGACCGCGCCGTGCGACGGCTGGTCTATTGAGTCTGTCAGTTGACCACCGTCCTAAGGTGCGAAAGCGCGCACAGGAGGCTCTCGTCAAGGTTCTCAAGACACCTCCACCAAGCCCGTCATTGGACCACCCGGCCGCGGATATGTGCGCCGAGTCCGCGATGAAGACTCTGAGTGACAGTATCACAGCTGCCTCTAAACAAAAGAAGGGCAAACGCGACGCAAACCAACATGAGAACCACGAGCCTCTGATTATTCACTCTTTGCAGTTGGTGAAGACTATTGCTACCGCATCAGGTGGCTGGCCAAGCAAAAAGATTGAGTCGCTTTGTGAATTATTGATGAACGCCTCTCGCTCTAGCAACGAGTACATCACCATGGGCGCGTTCGAGGTATTCGAGGTGATTTTTGAAGGCATGGCCGATGAGTTCTCCTCGTCCAAGCTTCCTCGTCTTTTGGACGCCATCTCAGAACTCAAACCCGCACAAAATGACTCCCAGCTCTTGCCTCCCTGGATTGCTGTACTTTCGCGGGGCTACGATGTCTCCGCGCAAATTAGCCCTGAAGACACATTCGAGAAGCTGCCCGACCTCTTCCAGCTCATTTCCGGATTCTTAGCCTCGCCCTCGCACAACATCCGCATCTCCGCTTCCGAGTGTCTTATCTCTTTCCTGCACAACTGTATCCCTAACAGCGTTATCATCGAGCCATCTGTCTACGATGAGAAGACACTCGAGAAGTTGGCCCGCGCAACCGCTGACCTGCTCTCGGTCAAGTACCAAGCCGCATGGATGGAGGTATTCAATGTCTGCTCGGCGATGTTCGACTGCTACAAGTGGCAATCCAGCCCATTCCTTGTCGATATTGTTTCGACGATCGGTGAATTACGCAGCAACGAGTCATTCCATGGCAAGAAGGAGGCAGACAGTGTTCTCAGCAGTGCCATTGAGGCTATGGGCCCAGAGGCTGTCCTAGAAATCCTGCCGCTGAACATCATTGAGCAAAAGAAGGGCCAAACTGGCCGTGTATGGATGCTGCCAATCCTTCGCGATAGTGTTACCAACACAAATATACGCCATTTCCGCTCTGAGATGGTCCCTCTGAGTGAGGCACTCTACCAGAGAATTGTCGACTTCGGCGCCGCTGAGAAATCCGTCGAAGTGAAGATTTTCGAAACATTAGTACAGCAAACTTGGGGCATCTTGCCAGGATACTGTGAGCTGCCCTTGGATCTTGTTGAGGCTTTCGACCAGAGCTTTGCCGAATTGCTGTCCAACGTACTTTATAAGCAGACCGAGCTGCGCGTGGAGATTTGTCGCGCTCTTCAGAACCTGGTTGAGTCTAACCAGGCTATTCTCTCTGTCGAGGCCGAGGAGGATGACTTAATTCTCCAGCGTCGTATCACCAAGGCAGCCGCTGCGAAGAACATTGAGCATCTATCTGGTTTCGCCAGCAACCTTCTTGCAGTGCTGTTCAACGTTTACAGCCAGACGCTCCCTCACCACCGCGGATACATCTTGCAGTGCATTAATGCCTATTTGAGCATCACACCCGAGAAGGTAAGATAATTCCCCAAGGGATTCAATCTACAGAAAGATAGATGACTAATTTTGAACATTATAGGAACTTAACGAGACCTTCTCTCGCGTCATCACAATGCTCGAGTCATCCTTGGCCGAGGAGCAAAAGGAGGCACCCACCCCTCAAGGATCATCTGCAAAGATGCCACCTACTTCCCATACATTGATCGATCTGGTCATTGCTATGTCAATTTACCTGCCTCGCTCCAGCTTCGCCGGGCTCTTTGCCATGGCTGCTGCCATCCTTAACGGATCTTCGCCTAATCCCGACCAGCAATTGATCAAGAAGGCATACAAGCTCATCCCTCGCCTTGCCTCCACCGAAACAGGCATTGAAGCTCTTCAGGAGCGCAGTGGTGAGCTTCACGCTCTCATGCTCGCCACCACAGACAAGACCCCCGCATCTGGTCGACGAGACCGCATGCTTGCCATTCACGAGCTCATCACACACCTCCCCACTTCCGACCTCCACTTCATCCCGTCTATCCTGTCCGAGGTTGTTCTGGGCTGCAAGGAGAGCAACGAAAAGGCACGCACAGCTGCCTTCGATCTCCTTATTCACCTCGCCAACCGCACCACTGATGCCGAGTTGAACCCTCCCGGTACTATGATTCGTAACTCACTGGTGCCTCACATGCCTGACGACTCTCCCGATGCCCCTGCTACAATTGAGGAGTTTTTCACTATGGTTTCTGCCGGTCTGGCTGGTTCATCACCTCACATGGTCGCTGCATCTGTCACTGCGCTCTCCCGTCTCTTTTTCGAGTACCAGAATAAACTGAGTCCCGAGATCCTGTCAGACTTGGTCCAGACAGTTGAGCTCTTCCTTACCAGCAACAACCGGGAGATTGTCCGTTCTGTCCTCGGCTTTGTCAAGGTTGCCGTTGTCATCCTGCCGGATGAGGCTCTGCGTCCGCGTCTTTCGGCCCTCGTGCCCAACCTTATGGCCTGGAACAAGGAACACAAGGGTCGTCTTCGCAGTAAAGTTAAAGGCATCATTGACCGACTGGTTCGCCGCTTCGGTGCTCCGCTTATGGAGAACCTTGTCGGTGAAGATGACCGCAAGTTGGTTGTGAACATTCGCAAGCAGCGTGAGCGTAGCAAGCGCAAGAAGAAGGAAGGTGCAGCTGATGAAGATGAGGAGGAAGGCGAGGAACAAGCCGCTGATCAACAATCTGGTAATGCCTTCGACAAGGCTGTCTATGGCTCCGACTTCTCTGATTCAGACGACGAGTCCGACGATGGCGCTAGTGACGTCGATGTGGACGATGGCCTTGCTCGTATTAAGGCCAGTGGAGGTAAGAAGAAGTCCGGTCAAAGCACTCAGTACATTCGTGAGACATCCCCCGAGGATAATCCTCTGGATCTGCTGGCTCCCGATGCTCTGGCCAATATCTCAACCACCAAGCCTAGCGATCGTTTCCTGAACACCGGGCCCGGCTCCAAGAAAAAGCGCAATGCCAAGTTTGACGCGGATGGCCGTCTCATCCTCGGGGATGATGATGCCGGTGACGTTGAAATGTCTGGTTCTGGCGAAGGACCTAGCGGTATCAACGCTTACCTTGCTGCTGTCAGTGGTCCCGACGCTGTCCGTCGTGGCCAAAAGGGCAAGGTCAAGATGGGCCAGGCGAAGAAGCGTGGTGACGATGATATGGACCTGGATGATGATGATGCTGCTGCCGTTGGTGAGAACATCCGTGCCAAGGGCCAGGCCCCTGGTCGTCGTGGCCTTGGTGCTCCCAAAACTCCCGGTGCATCCGGCGGTGGTCGCATTGAAAAGAGCTTCAGCCCTGGCCGCGGTGGTCGTGGAGGTCCTCGTGGAGGTTTCCGTGGTGGCTCTCGCGGTGGTCCTCGTGGTGGTGGCCGAGGAGGTGGCTTCAGAGGAAATGATCGTGGTGGTCGTGGCGGTGGTCGTGGTGGAAGCTCTGGACGTGGTTTCAGACGCTAAACTTGATGTCTTCTCTGCAGATTTGATGAATGTTGGAAATAATGAAAAGCTCAGCATAGGTATGAGGAGTCCTTCCGGATTACTGAATTTGACAATCGTTTGAACTTGGTATCTTTTCTTCCCCACGTCCCATCTATCTGGTCTTTCTTTGTTTTGTGCCTAGTTATTAGATGTTCAGTTCATAATACCCCCCTCGATGGCGATTCCGTATGGGGGTCGACTCGGATTCACAGGTCTACTTGATATCAGACTTCAAGTTGTCTTCTTGTCATGATTACGAGCAAAAAGTTTGTTAGGAAGTTTGCACATAGAAATCGATTTCAAGATTATTATGATTATTAGTATAATAGTACCTAAGGTATCTTCTTTCTCCCGATAGTAGTCTTTTGTAGTGGTTTCTTGAACGTTATAATGAGGCTGCCTCGGGGGCTATGCCACACATCCTAGCCTATCGATATTGATGTTGGTTTCACTCGACGAAAGAAGTTTTCAAGTAATCACGTCAAATTCCAATGATCAACTCAAGAAGCCAAGAAAGTTTGACTACATCACTGGGTGGTATGGGATGTCCTCGTCGTGTAACTATACTGGACTGGGCATGTTAGTCTCTTCAGTTTCTACGACCTTAGATTTAGTCTTCCCCGAAGACTAAATCTAAGTGGTCCGTGTGGCAACAGGTATCATCCATTCTTAGCACGAATTATTCTCTATACTGAGTACCAGCACCGGAAGATATTGATATCAGTTGATAACTCAGATTGACATTCCAAATATTGCTGATATTTACTGGAAGCAAAGTTCAAGTTGGAGACTGCAGAAATTTTGGTCAACTTATCTTCCAAAGACTTCAATTAGAGTCCTTCTTCTTTGGATCTTGCAGGACAAGAAAGATACACAAATATCTTCATTAGGTGGTACATGGTCGTACTTCGAGATATGGCTTTTAGTCACAGCCTACCCTTTTTATTGACCGTGACCAGGCCCACAAAGATACTTGGTCACTTGGCAAATTGAAATTGAAACTCTTTTGCAAAACCATGAGATCGTAGAACAGATTCCCAGTGGTATCTGAATGCTGGGCAAAAGGCTGCATGGATATAAGTACCAGCAGGGTAGGCAATCGTCAAGTTCAGCTTTCTTCTTTCAATTCAAGATCAACCTATGACTGTTACTTAGTGCTATGACATCTTCATTAAACTAAGTCAATAACTACAAATTCTACTATTTTACACCAGCATACACTAAAATGACCATATACAAAAACATCTACCTTTTCCTCCTGAGTCTCCTTCTCCTCTCAATCAATGTACTCGCCACAAGAATAAACTACGTCGCAAGATACCGAGAAGATTCAACCCAGGAGGTTGAAAGAGTCCAACTTCAATCCAACATACCAGACGGACAAGAAGACAACGTGATTCGACATGCATCGGAGTGGTCGCGAGGAAAATTCAGAGCATATTATAACAAACGAGAGGTTCTTACTGTGGAAGCAGTTGAGGAACAGAGGAATAAACGTCGAGCAAATCAAATTGTTCAAGAGATGCAGCGTTTGATTGATTTGAGGACACAGCCACAGTCAAAGTAGAATGTAAGTTTCTACTATTATTGTAGTTTCTGCTTATACGTGAATTGAATGAACTGACTGGGATACTTACTAAGTATATTTTAGGTGTTTGAACAATCTATGGCTCCGGTTGACCGGATATCGTGGTTTATATCGGATTATTCATATGTTATTGGATGAAATACATAGCCTGCTTCGGTGGTTAGGTCTTTGTGCTCTGTACGCTGGCCGAAAAAAAATGATATTTGGATGTTCAGTTGCAGTTCAGTGTGCTAGTCGATATCATTGATAGTCGTATTCATAGTTATTTTAACAAATTCTCTGCAAAGCCATGACCCTATATAGCAGTGACATTTAAGATGACGTCCGAAGCAATCTAGTATTGGGTCTATGCTCGTAAATGGAAATTTTATGTGTCTTTTCATACATAGATCTTGAAGCGCAATGTGTATTATTGTGGATCCCGTCTAACCCCCACGCCGACGTCGGTGTGTGCTCCTGCGCGTGGGAGGAGCAGAATCAGAGTCGGGATCATCCTTGATATCCTCATCTGTGCCTTCACCCTGTTCTGATGATATCGAGATAGGTGGTGATAACTCTCCATTGGAATCTTCTCCTTCGGGTGTAATCTCCTTTTTATGTCCCTCGACGATCAATCCATCGGCGCCGTCACCATCATCTCCTTCACCAGGCAGAAGGAACCCACCACCGTGGTCCACAGGATCATGGCCCTCTTCGAAATGATCATCCTCATGCCTGTCAGCTTGGTCATGCTGCTCATGTGGCTGTTGTTTCCGTTTCGCAAAAGGGTTATGTGCATCTCGTTCGCGGTCCGCGAAAGGATCACCACCGCCATACTCCTCTCGAACGCGCTCAGCAATGCGCAAGCCGAATAAAAACTTGCGCCAAGTCTGTAGTATTCGCTTTTCAGACTTCAGCTCCTCTCGTTTGCGCTTCTCTGCAGCATCAATCCGCCAAGCGTCTTTAAGCAAGTCCTCGTTCTCAGCAGCCACGACAACTCCCTGTATCACAGGGACAGCCATCTTAGACCCGAATTCAAATCCGGTGACTGCTTCCGCATAGTCAATTCCAAGCTTTTTGCACAGTCGGACTGTGCCAGGGTAGGGAACATGGGTTGCACCGCGAGGCACCATACTTGGCACGAAACAATCAATGTTGCCGTAGTTGTTTTTAGGGATGATACCGTCGCGGATAGGTGGTGGAATGATGAACTCTGTTTGATCAAGCGCGTAGAGGCCTTGCATTGGCTTCTCGCCTGTCTCGCGATGTAATTCATCGACTTCGCGCTTTCGTATAAGAGTCACTGCCCGGATAGGCACCTTTTTCAAGGGTACTGCTCCAGGTTGTATCTGCCGACCTTCTTTATGCCAACTCTCTGCAGACATACATTTAACCACATCGGCTCTCTTGTAGACTAGCTCTTCTTTAGCGCGGGCTCCTTTCCCAGCTGTAAATGTGCGAACAGGTTCAGCGCCAGGTTTAAGAGCCTCTTCACGGCGCAGAAAACGCTCGAGTACAAACTCAGTTGACGTGCGAAGGCTTTGCAGGGTATCCGCCGCTTGCGCCGGCTTCTTTTTCTCTGGCTGTTTCCGTTGGAGGTCTTTCGCATCTTCGATTTCATCCACCTTGGTTCGTTGTTCCGGACGTCTGATGTAGCCACGCATGACGTTTCGAAACCAATCGTATTCAAAGAATTGGCCCCGGCGACCTGGTACAGGAAGTTTCTGTATGGGGAATCTGAACCCCTTAGTTTTACCAGGCCACGTCCGCCGTCGAAGATATCGAGTTGTAACATCCTTGGCGGTTCCATCGGCTGAGTGTGCAATCACATAGCAAATCACTTGCTTCGCACGCTCAGCTTTAGCACCACGCGGCTCAAATGCTTCTTGCTGATCAGCAGTGAGAGCTAAGGGCTTGGACAGTACCAAAGCATCCACGGAAATGATTTCGTTCGTGGCCGGAGAGGCGACCTCGGTCCAGTAGACTGGGAATTGGAGGTCTTGGTCATATCGAGCTGCACCTTTCTTCCTCTTCTTCCGCCGGTCTGATGCCATGTCAGTCTCTGATTCGGGTTCTCCTGGCTCAGTTTCAGGCTTTGCATCAGCATTGTCTACATCCGTCTTTGGTGGCTCATAGACTTCAGCTTTTGTCCAACCGAACCCCAGCGGTTGTAGATTAGACACTAGCCGGGCCTCGATCCCTAATGCCCTGATAAGGGCAGTGAAAAGTTGAGCACCGACATCTCGTGAGCCTTGCATGTTCTCGGCGGCGGTTCGGAATTCATCAAGATTGGCAATGCGCTCGCCACGTCGCTCTGGGTCATGTTCTTCCGTTCTGAAATCTGTAATGATAGCCTCCAGTGAAGATACTGGACGATAACCATGTTTTCTTAAGCCGGGAGAAGTGATACGAAACTTCGTCTTCCAATAAGCCACCAACACCTTAAGTAAAGTGATAATTGGATCTCCGCGACTCATGTCTGGCTGACCCGGTTCTAGGCGCTCTGAATCCGGGCCCCATTCTTCTTTCTTTTTGGACTGTTTCTGCTTCCCTTTCTTCTTATTCTTCGATTTAGGCGGTTCTGGTTTTGGTTCGGGTAACTCCAATCCTGTAGCGATTCGCCATCTCTTCACTTCTTTGTCAATCCCCTCCGGTAGCTTATGACGTAATATATCATGAACTGTCGCGTCGTTAATCCACGCGTTACGGATGGCGTTGTGATAGAGGAGACATTGAACATGGATACAGTGAGATTGAATGCGTATCTGGCGTTCGATTTTAGTTGGGCCTTTCTTGCCATCGAGTATATCCGAGACATGAGCCTCGTTCTTATCGAGGGTTAATTCGAGATCTTGGAGCTCGGGCCCGGCGAGTGTCGGAGTTGTCGCGCTTGTTTTAGTGTCGATTGCGTCTTCCCAGTCGATATCTTCATCTTCATCTTCGTCATCCTCGTCTTCATCGGATTGATTGACTGGTGTTGGCTCTGTGATATCAGCGGGGACGTCACTCAGTGAGCTTTCCTCAGAATCGGAGGAGTCCTCGATAGAGAAGGGTTTGGGGGAAACATCTCGGGCCTGGCGTTTAACTGGGGGCGGGTCCTCGGAGTTCGAGCGCTTGCGGGGAACGAAGGGCGGCATACGACTTTTGCAAATGAAATATTCCAATGTAATCTTTCTTGGTGGAAGATTGAGTGGAGCAAGGCGGAAGGAGAAATGCGTGATGTCGCAGCAGTTCGGCGGCGGCCGAGGTTCAACGGGTACTTCTGTTAAGTATGGGACGGCCATAGAAAGAAGAAGTACCTCATATAAGCTTATACTGTCGCCCCGCGGGGAACTCCATCAACCTCGACTTTCTCTCTCTCTCTTCTTTTTTTCTTTCTTCCCTTTTCTCCTCTTCAATATTCTACAGTACTTTACTATACGTTCTAGCACTCGATATCATCTACACTTCACTCCCAATGGAAGCCGTCAAGCGATTCTTCTCCTCTCCACGCTTTGCTGTGGCGGGTGCTAGCAACGATTCTCGCAAGTTTGGATATAAAAGTAGGACCATCTCTCCATTTAACTTGGGAGATCATAACTGACCAGACCTTTCTAGTCCTGGCATGGTATCACCAACATTCACTGCCAGTGACCCCCCTCAATCCGCGAGCTGCACAGATTTCCCTCCCCTCGCGTACTTACGATACGGTGCCGTCGCCATCCGGACTGTCTTCTCCCGCGCAAACCTCCTTGTCAGTGGTAACCCCTCCTCCGGTGACTCTTGCTTTATTGCAAGAAGCCCACTCGGTGGGGATCCCTGCAGTCTGGTTGCAACCGGGAACCTTTGATGATGCTGTACTGGACTTCGCCCATGCGCATTTCGAAGCAGTGATTGCAGGGGACGGTGGACAAGGCGGCGAGGGATGGTGTGTATTAGTAGATGGAGACGAGGGATTGGAGGCAGCAGGAGTTCAGTGGACCAGTCAACGCTTGTAAATGAGATCAGAATAACAACAACAAAATCATAACAAATAAATAATAAACAATCAAATATAAAATTTGAGAAGCCAATTTGGTTGGGGGAAAATAAAGCAGAAGAAGCAGGGGGGGGCTGGGAGAGTCTCGTGCCTCGTTTTTAAGTCTTAGTTTTTAGTGTTGACGTCCGAACTTCAACTTTGCTTCTTTTCTTTTTCTTTTCTTCCTTTCTTTTTCTCTCATCAGCCAACTGCAATAGCCAGCTGCAAGAAAGAGAGAGAGGTACTCCTCTCCCTTTCTCTCTCTCTCTCTCTTTTCTCTCAATATGCCCGACATGCAGGCCGTCTTCCAACATGCGGGTTCTCCCCCCAAACTCGATCTCGCCAACGCCAATCCTCAACTCTTCCAGTTGCCCTCTGCGACTTCTGCTTCTTCCTCCTTGTATTCGCTGTCGGTTAGTCGTAAACGACCACGTCGCGAAACACCATCATCCTTATCATCCAAATTCGATCCTCCGTCCGAAGTCAACGAGAACATCTCACCGCTGATTTCAACCGATTTCCGTCATTCAAGTAACGACGGTTATCATGCCTCCGCCGAACTCGACTATCGGCCCAACCGATATCGTGAATCCTTCCTACCTCCATCGTTGGATGCGAGTGTCGATTCCTTAATCGCAGATGATTCCAGAAACAGTCGTAAACGCAGTCGGCGTGATTCCAACATCGCTTCGCCAACAACCGGTCTGTCAAGTCCATCTACACGAGTCAGCTGGGGGAGGACGGTTATCAACGCGGTTGGGAAAGTGCTCGATCTTTGCTGGTCGGGCGCCTTCAGGGGATTTTATGCTGGTGGTGGACAGGGGTATGACATGAGCACTTCATCTTCAACACAGTTCGTTTCAAGCTGGCATGCTAGTCCCAACCCTTCTGCAGAGAAAGAACATCTTTTTCAAACACCTATTCCCGGACAATACCCAGACGAGAACATCGATCGTGGCTGGGTAGTTGTCCCCACCGAACCTGCCGATCCATTTAACCAAAGTGGCTCCGATAATAGCACTGATAGTCCATCTGCTCTCCGAACCCGTCGTATCCATCAAGCTTCGAGTCCGCGTCGACGACAAGCTGTAATGCCACGCCTCGCCAAACGACAAAATTTGTCCGTGCGACCATCAACACCGACAAGAAATACCGGACTCCCATCACCACGATCGCAGAACGGGCCTGGGTCAGCCGAAATGCAAAAGTATGCAGCCCGAATGCGCCGAAAAGAGCGTGAGGAAGATGCCAGTATTCAACGGTTGAACAAACAATTACAAGACATGATCCGTCAAGGCAAAGAAGCCTTGGGGACAACAGTAGAGGTGGATGATCTGGACATGGATTTGGATTTCCAGTCAGACTAATAATGTCTTTTGTTGTTTGGTTCTTCTATTTTCTTTGTTTACCTACTTGCTGCTCGATTCATTCGAGCCATTTCATGTTACATTTTTTGGGCTGGAAATCTCTCCCACATGATGATACGATACCCCGAAAGCGCTCATTACCGCCAAACTACAAGGGAAATCAGCTATTGCGCTGAACGATTTATGATCTCGGTGTTCTTTTTGCTAAATGACTTTTTATACTCACGGGGCCGAGGGTTCTTTAATTTGGCAAACCCGCAACACAATGCCATTGGTTGCTTAATGGGACAATGAAACTATGACTTTATTCAAAACAATTGACATTGCACTCAATTTGACAACGTGCACTTCATGAAAACTATCTCAAATCACCAAACCTCCTCATAAACGTAGAATTCAAATGTTCAAGGGTCCAATGTGGAATATCTTAAGCTGACCCAGCTCCTCCGGCACCGCCAGCACCAGCACCAGCAGCAGGGGCACCACCAGAAGCAGGGGCACCACTGGCAGGGGCCTCAGCAGCAGGCTGGCCACCGATGGGAGTGGAAAGCATGTGGCTGACCTTACCAAGGACACCACCATTAAGCAGAACATCAGGTAGAGTAGAGCCCTGAATGGGAGAGCTGTCGCGAGTCTCATGCTCGTGAGACTCACGCTTGGCCATCTAGTATACGTTAGTAATATCCCGCTAAGAAACGAACAGATTCAAAAACATACAGGTAGAATACCAACGCCGTGGTGAGCGTTTCCAACCAGACCTCCCAGACCACTCTCGACAGCAAGTTTCTTCAAGTCAAGAAAATCGTTGGAAGAGCTGCTGGGGGTGGAAGAGGGCGACGAAGCGGAAGAAGGGGTTGTAACAGTAGTCTCGGTTCCAGAGGGAGAAGACTCAACAGAACGACGGAACTAGTGTGTCGATTAGTATCATTCGCTCCAAGGATATAAAGTTCATGAGCAACGTACCTCCGGAATTGCGCTATCAGCTGCACCAAGGCCACTGTCCATGGCACCGGTGATAGCATCACTGATGCTGCCCATGTTCATATCATTTCCATTCTCATCACGGCGGGAACTCTTGGTTGTGGGCTAGAAAATGTGTTAGTTAGGGGATCAAAGAAGAAGCCGGAGAGAACGAGTTACCTGTCCGCTGGTGAGTTGCTTCAGCAGTTGAGTGAGGCTTGGTCCTTGGCCTGCGAGATCACGAGCCATGCGGTGGTTCTGACCGTAGTTCTGACCTTCATTTTGGCCATAGTTCTGAAGCCAGTTCTGGCCCTCGTTCTGGCCTTCATTCTGGCCCTCGTTCTGGCCTTCATTCTGGCCCTCGTTCTGTCCTTCATTCTGGCCCTCGTTCTGCCCAGCGTTTTGACCATAGTTCTGTCCCTCATTCTGACCATAGTTCTGGCCGCCGTACAAGGGGAACCCATCAACAGACCGGGGCTGCTTTTGACCCTTGTCAGTGTTGGCAGGGTGAGCTTGGTCCTGTATCAATGTCAGAATACTTGCTGTTTACTCCGCGGGGAATTTGAAACATACTCCTCCAAAGAGGTCGCCCAGAAGAGGGAACTTGCTCAGATCACCGGTAAATGAGCGAGGAGTGTGGTCCACACTTCGCTTTGGCACACCTCCTAGCAACTGTCCAATAATTGGAAGGCTGTTGATGATGTGGTGCTGAGGAGGCTGGGGCTCCTTTTTCTTGCCCTTACCATCCTTACCATCCTTTCCATCCTTGCCATCACCGGCGGGCTTGTCACCAGCAGGCTTATCACCACCAGCAGGTTTTCCATCCGCAGGCTCATCGCGCGAGTCCAGATTCTTCGGGTCCAGCAGCGAACTGATCATGTGGTTAACCTCCCCATCGGCCGTGCCAACACCGATGAAGTTTTCGGTTCCATCACGACGCATGTGAACCATCTCGGTTCCTGCATCATTTTCCATGGGAGGCACAGGAGCTGCCAATGCCATGGCGGCACAAAGAGTGAGAGCGTATGTTGTCTTAACCATCTTGTCGGGTTTCCGGCTATTGCTTGATGAAAGAAAGTCAGCGTCGACGAGCGACGAGTTGAGTCGAAAAGCAGCAGGAAGGGGTGTTGAAAGAGAGTCTGGGAATGCGAAGAAGCGTCGTCAGGAGGGATTACGGGACCCTCGAATCCTTTATAGTAGCTCATTTGGTGACATTCTAGGATTACTGGGATCAAGGGGGAGTGGGGAGTGTTTGGTCTGACGCCCTTACGATGGGGCCCTTAAGCAGTGTCAACACCCTTGCTCTGGAATGTGGTCACCTCCATGCTCTCCAGGAGTTGGTGGCTTGGGCTTGTTTACAATGGAAAGAATGTTCCGATGCTTGTTTGGTAAGATATCTCCGTCGATCATAGTTATAGGATGTTATGCAAGGGGCATTGCCGCTCATCGTGGGCGTCAATGGCTTTCCATAAGGCTTATTTCGGGAATGAAATTATGTGCATATGTAGAGTGTATTGATGGCCAGTGGATAGCTTCCAAAGCTCCGAGAGCGATTTACTTCCTCGGAGGTTGTACTGTTTGAACAGCTGCTGCAGTGTTCTTAAGGACACCCCCCTTGATTGGTGCTTCGCGTATACGATGCACTTTACAATCAAGGGATCCCCCTTTGTCTTATGACTAGGTCTTTTCATCAGCCCTTTACGTCGATGCCAGTTGAAGCTGTGCTGCTTTGTCCAAATAGCCCTAATTTACCCATAGTATACCCGCCTGTTCTATCTTGAAGAAATAGTACGTAGAAACCTGTGCCATATCTTCTGGTATAGTATACCCTGATCACCATCCACACTTAATTTTAGAACGCCAATAGCAAGCCCTGTAACTTGCTGTGATGAAACTTCCCATGCCCATAAATTAATCTGGCACCCGGGCTTTAGACTCAAAGATCAGTCGGGGGTGAGCGACAAAAAAAAACGGCAAATAAACATGGAAGACGGCTTCCTTCGACGTACGATACTATTTCTTTTCGATATCATACTATCATATCGAAAAGAAATAGATTTCGAATTATCACATCAATCATATTTGGAGACACTATAGTATTACTATTGTCTCCAAAATCACCTAGTAGGTGATCTGTGCTGATGAAATAAGTCATACATATATATATCAATGACTCGGAGGATCTATTTGTTCCCCACGATGTTTAACTCACGAATTAAGAATCTATAGTACTCAAATGAATGAGGAATATCTAGTACTAGAGAAGTATTGATTGATAGTAGTATTTTTTCTGTCGACTCTAATCTCCAAACACTTTGTTGTATCTGATACTAATGAACAATTAGCAGGTGCTACCTAACATTAATTAGGTAATTGTTCAGTGTTGCCCATATCTGCCCAGATATGGGCAACATTGATCGTTGACGACCCTGGCCATTGTATCGTTGGCATGAATTGCATGGCTTATGAGAATATTTCTCGAAATTCAGTTTGTTGGCTGAGCAAACCTACACTTCGAGTCTTCCAATTTGGTAGTTTTAGGTCCAACGCGACTTGCTCACACAGTTAGTAGCTCGCCATTGCGCATGCATATTACTAGCATGAATTAAACGGTCCCCCACAAATACCGAAAAAATCATATTACTGCATACTAGTGGTATTTAACAAATGTCAAATTACACAAGCTCTGTAATTTTTGGACTAGCGGAAATATAAAATCCTTTGACATCAGACTGCAGAGTGACAGCTGGCAGAAGGCAAACCGTGCATTAGCGTAGCCATTGTATTGGGATCCCCCAACGTGCATTGCGTGAGCCCTGCATATACAGTAACTCCATGACATCCGCCTTCTCCCGTACCAAGACAATTGAGTTACATTTGTTCATGATGCGCACGGCTCTCAGTATGTGGCAGGATGGTCCGCTTCTCGACCGCTGCCCACTTTATCAGTGGAGACGTCCATTTACTTTGCTTGAGTGGATCGCTGTCGATTTACTCCCACGTATTGTATGAATGTATTGAATAATTACAAAAATTCCAACAATTCACGAGCATAGTTCTCCCTCTGTTGTCTGATTATATTGAGCGATTCACAGATGTGAGCTTTTATAGCTTGGTGTGATTCAAGCCACAACGGCGTGCTAGCATTTTCCAGGATTCCATTCCCCTTCTCGCCCAGTCGTCCGGGACTCTGGATTGGGATATTAGCCGTGCAGTTCCGAATTCAATGTTTGTAACCGTTTAGGTTAGACTTACGAGCTCCGCTCCTCCCACATATCAGTATGAAAGACTTCCATCGACACCCATCCGCAATACCCAAGATCAAACACAGCTTTCGCCACGTCGACGACAGGCAAACATCCTCCACGATTCTCCTCGCATGGAAATATCCGACAATTACGAGACTGTATCATGAATGGCGGTTGGGCCATATCTCGGCGGGGATAACCCTTCTGGTGTGGATCTGCCACAGTCGCATCACTGAGTTGAAAATATACAATGCTTTCCAGATCGACATTGCGTTTCAGATCGTAGAGACTGTTATGGATATTTCGGTGTCCATTCTCGCGCACTGGATATATGGAGTTAAATGGATCACCGGCTTCTTTGGATGCAATATGGAATGTGTCTAAGCAGTGACCAACGTTCGGCATTTTAATAAGGTCAAGAATTTCCTGGACAGATTGCCAGGTACTGCCATGGATTCCCCAGGAAGGCGCCTCGTAAGCCACTTGCAGGCCATAAAGCTGTGCCAAATGTCCAAATCTGCTCATATTTCTCGCGATTATCCTTGGATCGCCAGTAAATTTAGACTCATCAATTCCGTAAAGTGCCGTGCATATCTATTGTAATTTCCTGATATTTAGCAGGGAAAATTAGTTGCTTCAAAGGTACATTGCCTTACTGACCTGCAAAATATGGATGTGCATAGCCTGGCAAAGTTGGCACCAGAGCTCTGCCTCTTGAAGCCGCAAATCAACATCACGAGGGTTCTCCAGACCATCATATGCCCCAAAAGGATTCAGAGCGATCAACTCGAGACCTAAGGACTTGGCAAACTCGTAGACGTCCTTAGCCGCTGTGAGGAGACGATCCCTCCTAGACGACAATGAGACATATGTTGCAGCATGAGCGTCCAGGCATTCAAATGCCACTTCGCAACCATCAAAGCCGTGTGCTTTGGCCGCTTGTATTTTGCGATAAATTGTATGACCGGCAGCAGATTTGCCAAGGGAGTTTGTTGCAATTGCGACCCTGATATTCGCCATTTTTAGGTCTTTTGAAACTTCAGGTTTTTGCATTTTGGTGGTAGATGAATAGTGCTGAACTATTTAGATATGCCTTTGTTGCGCCGGAGACCCGGCGAGTAGATTAAAGGCCCGGTGCGACAGCGCCTCGGTGACTACTTCAACATGGTATTCCGCATCGGCAAATGGAAAACAAAGCAAACCCTTTTCTGTGAGCAACCTTCATCACTCAATCCCTTTCAATATGGAATCAAAAGTCGCTATAGTCACAGGGGGTGCAGATGGCTTCGGAGCTGCCATATCGGATCGATTCCACCAGGAAGGTTATCAAGTAATCATTATCGACATTGATAGAGAGAAAGGGGAACTGAAAGCTTCTAGTGCTTCAAATTTACACTTTATGCTTGGAGATGTGGCTCAACAAGAGACTTGGAATCAAGTATTGGCGTTTGCTCGAGCTAATTTTGGACGTTTGGATGTTGTGGTGAATAATGCAGGGATTACCGGGAGCCAGAGCGTGGGAATTCTGGCTGTCTGATTAAATTGAGGCGAAATTCACTGACTAGTTTCGCTAGCCCGTGCATACAAAAGATATGGAAGAGTACGAGCGTATCTTCAACATCAATGTCAGGGTAGGTGGCTCGCTCAAGAATTGTTGGTCCTTGGAGGGGTTAATGTGCTGATGTTATAATAGCCGATATTCTACAGTGCCCAATCTATTGTACCATTCATGATGGAACAGGGATACGGCGTATTTGTCAACATTGCGAGGCAAGTAAATTTCGACGAAGAGAAAACAGATCCATGGATGGTTCTGACAATTGATTTAGCACTGGCTGTACCCGCCCACGTCCAGGATTCGCTTTCTACAATGCATCAAAGGCAGCAGTCAACGTAAGAACCATGTTGATCCGAGAACTGTATGTGAATGTCTGAAGACATTATATTAGGTCGCGACCAAAACAATGGCATTGGAGTATGCGCCCACCATTAGATTCAATTGCATCGCACCTGCAGTTGGCAATACATCAATGTGCGTATAAGAACATTCCTGTTGTCGCCACGATACTGATCCCTACAGGCTAAAAGCAAGCATTGGCAGTGGACCGGATTCGCAGGATCGACTACAAAAGATCGAGGATTTACTCCCGATGAAGCGAGTAACCCAACCAGTGGACATAGCAAATGCTGTGTGGTATCTGGCTACAGATCAGAGCTCATTTGTGACTGGGACTACTCTAGAGGTAGATGGAGGACGGGGGATTTAGTCGAGCTAAATGTCATCAGTCACTCTGTATACCTGGAGAGTCCTCAAGGAATAGCAATTGCAGTAGGATATATTCAAATACTTAAATATAGGTATTCCCAAGTAGCACTCTTGTTAGCGATTTAGTCGTTCAAAATATTCTTTTGTCTATTGCTAGTAAGCTTGCCAGTATCAACCCTTACCGAGTGCCGGCCTAGTCAATTATCTTAAGGAGAGTTAATGATAGGCTATATCTCAGATATTGGGCAAGTCCAGTTACTTCAGTATTGGTCTTGCTCGCAGCAGTACATCCCATTTGTGGTATATTATTTGAGAAACGTCGAATTGATGGTGGTCTATAGAGACAAAGTACTAGTCCTCGACGTCTTTTTACCTGGCAATATGGCGGCCTTCCCAATTCCAGACGAGGCAAAAAGCTAGAACTATAGCTTAGAGGTTGCTGCGTCTGACCTCTCCTCTCAATACCTGATTAACGAAGTTCGGGTCCTCTCGCAAAGGCCTGCCGAGCCCAACCATGTCGATGTCCCCACATCCGACAGCCTCAGACATGCGATGACTATCGCGCCAGCCTCCTGTAGTCCCAATGACCGCGCGAGACTATATGATGGATTAGCTGAGCTTCTGAAACCATGGGCAGGGAGCACTCACGAGAACTTTCTTGAGCTCCTGAGCCCATTCAATAAAGTAACTAGCTCACATTAGTCTTTTAAAATTGGAGTAATTTCTTCACCTAGATATTTGTTCACATACCTCCCCCGTTCCTTTTGTGACGGGCGCTCAGCCAGCTCAGTCATGATATTTCCTCTCCACGCGGGCGAGGCGTAGGTGCCCCCGGAAATATCAAAGAAGTCAACACCAGCATCCTCAAGCCATTTGATGACTACGCATGTCTCTGCGAAGCTTGTGCCGCCCTTGATAACTATAAAACTCGTGTCAGCTTTTTCGCGAACTTATTTCAATAGCGAATGGATAGTCTTACAGTCCTGACAGTTCAATTTGGCCGCAATTACAAATTTATCAGATGGCAGCTTTGACTTTATGGCGTGGATAACTTCAAGGATAAACCGGGCGCGGTTTTCCAAGCTCCCCCCGTACTAAATAGTATAAGATTTAGAAAAACATAGCCCAAAAATGAAAGGAATGGTAGAGTACATCTTACCTCATCTGTTCGTTTGTTGATCAATGGTGAGAGGAACTGCTGCATAATATATCCGTGACTTGCATGCAACTGAGTACGACCGCTTAGTATTTTCCATGCATTCAAAACTTAAGAGAGAATCATACAATGACTCCATCTGCCCCGGCTTTATAGAGTACCTCTGACGCCCATACGTATCGGGCAACCAAATCCTTGATTTCCTCCGTCGTGAGGGGGGTTGGCTTGCCATATGTCTTATTTAGACACGGCCCAAGTTGTTGATCGGCCGATGACTTCGGATTGGGGTTCAGAAATTCAGGGACCTGTCTACCAGGGAATTGCAACTGGGGTAGAAATACGGCGCCGCGAGATTTAGCCGCCTAAACAGCGGGCCTAAAAGCCTCCACAGGGTCCCACGGGTTATTGATGTCGAGCACTGCGTTGTTATAGTTCTCCAGGTTGTCTCGGTGAATCGGTATATTGCCCGTGCATATGAGGCCTGCACCGCCATCCGCAAGCTCTAAGATACGCCTTCATGGTTAGCTATCTGTAGAACAGACCGTTACTGCCATTAGAGAAGGTGGAAGAGTACTACCTTGGTAGAGTTCCGCATAGCGAGGCAATGGCATCCCACAATTTTCGACATTGTCTTCGTCATAGGTAGATGCGTACTCACTGAGTGGAGTCCTATACATTCGATTCTTGATGACCTTCCCGGAAAGCTTCAACGTAATAGGCTGAAGTAAGTTGTTAGTGGAAATCTTTGCTTTTCAAAATGGCCTTTGATCAACCAACCTGGGCGAGAGGGGCAATATGCGCTGCCATTGTCATAATGGTATTTGAAAGACCGAATTGCAATAAACCAATAATTCAATATCTGTGATTCGATTTCGGAGCTTGACATCAGACTTTAAGGTGTTCCATATAACCGCTTCATCATTGACTCGGTGTATTAATTTAACATCCGGTTTGCGAGGGTGGAAGAAATCCCTCGGGTATTCAAGTCCAGAGACGAAACATTGATGGTAGTAAGCGGTGATTAGCCCGAGAATCATTGCAGAAAGGCACGGTATTGATGATGAGAAAGTCATGAACAGACTGATCTGATGCATAAAGAAGTATAAGCCGCCTGGAAAGTGCCGGTACACCCACAAACACGCCTGAATTCTCAGGATTTACGAACGTAACGACAAATAACACGATTATGGTGAGGAAAAGTATGACAAAAAATTACATTTTAATAGGGTAATCAAGGCATAGGAAGAGAGTGAGAAAGCCTGATGCCAATCTTCGTCTAAGCGATGGATGTACGAAGCGATATGGCCGAGGCACCTTGAGCTTGATCAACAAATGTGACTTGACTAGACTATTTAGTAACTACAATCTTGCTAGTTCCGTTTTTGATACTTCGCGAAGTGCTGCTAAAGCTTGCTGGACGTCCATTTCATTTGGTTCCTCCTCAACCCACAAAATTTGCTGGGCCACGCATACCCGTACCAGCACATCAGTGCCAACAATGGTTTCCCATCCATAGTCCTGCGCGATGTTGATCAGATTTGTCTGAGGCGAAGGCATATAGCACATATCCACGAGCAGCCCCTTCTCCGGCTTGCGTAAAATTATATCGCAGATCCTCGCACATAGAATTTCACCCGGCTGTGCTGGAGCATAATCAGGAATGGTTCCAACGATGATATACGGCGCCTTAATTCGGTTTGCAGTACTAGTCGATTCTATATGACGGAGTCGAATACTTGGAATTGTGGTCTTGAAGTGGCTCATGATATCTTCAACTTCGGATTCGAGCCTATTAGCGATGTAGATTTCTGATGGTCTGAACCATTCCCACAAGGCGTATATGGCGCTGCGTGCAGCTCCTCCTCCACCTATTACCATCGCTGCTTTGCCATGAGCGACTGATATATCTGAAGAATGCCAATGCAGAATTGCATCGCGAATCCCCACGCAATCTGTATTTGTGCCAATATGAACTCGACGTCCATCTGGTGCCACCCTTACAAATGAGGTGTTCACAGCTCCAATTATATGAGCATCTTCCGTAAGGTCATCAAGAGCCTTGCTAAAAGTCATCTTGTTGGGCATTGTGATAGAAGTCCCGGTCGTGGCAGTGGAAGTCAAGCGAGTCTTGAACTCGGACTCGTAGGTCGTTTCCACTTTTGTAAATGTCCATCTGGCGTTTCTTGACTTAAATAGAATGCCATGCAGGAGCGGCGAAAGAGACTTCGAGATATTTCCCCCGAAGAGAAATACATCGCGAGGTACAGGTGTTGGCGTGAAGATCAATGGCGATTTGCCGTACCGGTAGGATTGTTGCAGAATGTCCATCACGACGTCGATGAAAAGATACTGATACCTCAATGGGGAGATTGAGCATATAATTATCTTTAAATGGACGTATGCTCGGTGGCCTTATTCGACAGCCCCGCAATACCGGCGAATAAATCAATCTCCGAATTTCCATTTAGAATTGCGATACATCAATGATGAACTGGAAAAATGACAGAACAAGAAACTTCCGTATTTTATCCAATATGGAGCCCAATACCAAAACTTCAGTTGCTATTGTAGGAGGGGGAACCATTGCTCCCCTGCATGCAAATTATTTACTCTCCTCGTCCACTTGTTCATTATCGGCCATCATAGACCCTTTTGCCCCGGGAAAGAGCTTGGCAAACAGGCTACATATCCCATGGTTTGAATCCGTGCAGTCACTTGTCTCATCGATGCAACCACCGGACGCCTATATCATCTGCGTACCTTCGAGTCTTCATATACAAGTATCCACAGACGTGATCTTCAACGGGAGACCAAAGGCAATACTCGTCGAAAAGCCTTTCTGTACAGAGTCTCATGCAGGTCAACAGCTAATTGACTTGGCAAGATCAAATTCCTGCCAGATCTTGGTCGGTCATCACCGCCGCTTTCACCCATCCATCACAGCCGCACGCGAGGCAATTGACGAGGGGAAGGTTGGCAAAATCACGGCAATCACGGGTGTATGGACCGCAAAGAAGCCAGACAGCTATTACTCCTCAGCTCAATGGCGCTCCTTGCGATCAGCAGGTGGTGGCCCGATATGGACGAATTTCATCCATGACATCGACGTGCTCCACTACTTGACTGGATCAAAAGTGACGAGGATATGGGCGTTACCAACGACTCGACACAGGGAAAATGCTATCATGACCTCAGAAGATCTTGTTGAAGAAGATGCTGCAATCATGCTGCAATTTGCGAACGGTGTGGTTGGGACTTTCATCGTCTGCGACAATGTCCCAAGCCCTTTCGGATGGGAGGCCGCGACGGGCGACAATCCCTTGTATCCACCAGCTCCTGTAGCCATTGATGCTTATCGAATTTTCGGCACTGAAGGAACATTGTCAGAGCCGGATGGTATATTGTGGGGGTATAATGAGACAGACACCAAGAGGAGAGGATTGGAGGTGGGATGGAATGTGCCGATTCGGAGAGATGCTCTGCAGGCTGGCAATAAAATACCGTTCCAGCAGCAGACAGAACATCTTGGTAGAGTTATTAGACAAGGTGAAAAGCCCAGGTGCTCAGCGGAAGACGGTTTGGCCGCTGTGAAAGTATGTGAAGCTGTGATCACAGCACTGGTAGCAGGGGACGGTATTCCTGTCGATATTCACTTCTGAATCAGATCTTAGCACACGTATTAAGTTTATTGCCTTACTGCTTCGAAAGGCCATATTGAGAGAGTTGTTTCTATACTTGTATCACGATGTTTTAAGAAGGGGAAGGAGATGACGGCAGCGGATGGATGAGGAATGATAAAAAAAGCATATCTGAAAGATTTATTGTTCCAGCGACTACTTATACCCTCTGAACTAGAGTTTAAATACGCTCTTCATCTGCAATCCGCCTTTGACAGTCTCATAATGTTTTCCCTTCGTCCAGCCCATCCATTCCCTCAGTGCTTGCTCGCCACCCTCGCCAAGTTTCAAGACTTCAACATCCCAGCCTGATCTTGATCGCAAATCCACTGCCGGTGTCCCCGTGAGTGTCACACCAGGACGTTGTTCGTATCCGGCAGCTTCAAGTTCGGCGTGAGTTAATACAGGCGTCGCGCAGGCGTCACTCCCATCAAATATCTCTTCCCATTCCTTGCGTTCTTTCTCTCGAAATCTTCTCTGAAAGGTTTTCTGGATTTCAGGCCAGAACTTGCGATTGTCTCTCTGAGCTACCCACGACCGGTCACTCAATCCCAATCCTTCCACCAATTTTGCAAAGAATTGTGGCTCGAGCCCAGCAACAGCCATATAATTGCCGTCATCCTTACATTCATACACGTTGTAGTATGGGCAGCCTCCATCAGAAAGATTCTGGCCGCGGGGTTGATCCCACTGACCAGCAATTTTGGTCGATATTCTCGGCATGGTCGCTAGGTAATTCGCTCCGTCCACCATGTTAGCGTGCACGACTTGACCCTTGCCAGTCTGTGACCGAGCAAAGAGCGCCATGACAATCCCAGTCACGCACATATGACCTCCAGCAGCAAAATCACCAAGGATGTTACCCGGCGGCGTTGGAGGAAGTACACGATCATCTGGCGGAAGACGTGGTGAAGGACCCAACATGGAAAGGACGCCAGACACAGCGAGATAATTGATATCGTGGCCGGCCATTTCTGCATATTTCCCATCGCGTCGGAATCCTGTTAGTTGTGCAATTACCAAGCGAGGATTAACTTTTAGCAATTTCTGGGTTGGATCAAGGTCGAGTTTCTCGAGAACTCCTGGTCGAAAAGGGTCGATTAGGACATCCGCCTCTTGGATAAGGCGCAGAAAAAGATCCCTCCCAGCGATACTTTTGAGGTCAAGTTGAATGGAGGATTTGTTCCGGATGAGCACATCGGGACTGGGCTGGTGAGGCGGATTGACTCGGTCAATACGTATCACACTTGCGCCGTTGTCAGCCAGCATCATACCAGCAAAAGGGCCAGGAGCTAGACCTGCTAGCTCTAAGACTCGAATTCCATCAAGAGCAGGCATTTTGAAAAGGGAGAGCTACTAGCTCTAAAGTAGTATTTTAGATACTTCTAGAATGCCTTTCAGTTCGATATCCTGCTCAGCTTGGGCACCGTGTGCTAGATATAGCATGGCAGGGCCACTACTGATGGTGTAATATTGATCGCCAACGGAATAAATAACGGAATTCTAACAGTTTACCCGATCACCAGACTACCTTGGTAACCTTGTTCATTCCAACTTCAGACTTGAGTTCAAGGGCCTCGGTACATTCTCGCTGTTAAGAATATCTGCATTGTTGATTTGCCAAGATAATTAATTATTATCAGAGTCGCCGTCTGAACAGGCGTTGAAATATGGAATTATTACAGAGAAATCTTTTTTACTGAGGAGCTTAATTCTGGGAAATGATTCGTTCAATTTCGGAATATGATTTTTATCCTAAGTATTCTCCAACTAAGGCTACAAATGTGCCTTTGATGCAGCCTTTTCACGTAGCTCCCGTCGCAGCAATTTCCCTGTTGGATTTCGGGGCAATTGATCTATGAACCACACTCCTCCTCTCAATTTTTTGTAGCCGGCTACTTCCCGAGCAACAAGCTCCTGAACTTCCTTTGCCATCTTCTCTCGATCAATCGACAAGATGGGGTCATTTGGAACAATAAATGCAAGGGGAATCTCAGTGCCCTCCACATCGTCCCAAATTGAAGTGACGCCGGAGTCTTTCACCATAGGATGCCTTCCAATTATTTCCTCAAGCTCGGTGGGACTAATTTGGAACCTAAGCTCATAGTTAGAATTGTGAAGTATCAGTGATTCTCCGCAAGAGATAGTACCCTTTATATTTGATGATATCCTTTAGTCGGTCGACAATTATCAAATACCCTTTGTCATCCAGATATCCAATGTCCCCTGTTTTGTACCATTCTGGTCCATGCATACTCTCCCGGGTGCCTTTTTCGTTATCTTTATAGCCCCTTCAAGGTAGTCAGAAATTGAGCTTATAAGGAGTGGTGGAATGTGGATGGTATAACTAACATCATAATAGTCGGTGCGGAAACGACAATCTCGCCTGGCTGACCAACTGGAACTTCTTTCCCCTGGTCATCCAAGAATTGGATCTTCACGTTGGCAAGTAGGCTTCCGGCTGCCACCAGAGGGGCATCCTTGTCTCTAGTTCCACTTTGTGCAATGCAAGATGAAAGTTCGGTGCAGCCGTAAGCTGCTCTCTAGTTAGCTAAACATCTCCACGAAATTGGAATTGGGCCCATACTTTGACATAGACTAGCCTCTGGAAATCGCTTTCGTAGCTTTGACGCAATTGCTGGCTATCATAATGTTATTCTGTAATCAAAGCTACCTTGCCTGTAAAAGCCTACCTTCAGAGGCGCTGCTGAGCATGAAAAATACTCGAGACACGGATACTGATATCTGTCAACGATAGGATTCTCCGCCAGCATGACGGCAACTGGTGGCACAAGCCGTGCCAAAGTAGCATTCTTCTCATGCATAAGCTGGCAGGATATATTAGTGAGCGCAAAGTGCAATCTTTCAAAGAAATATTACCCGGCAATAAGTATTTAGCTCGAAATGAGGCACCATGCATACATAGTATCCCAGCCAAGGACCCATCAATGCGCACACATATAATCCATAAATATGCGACACTTGTCAAGTTAGCTAACACCATCCTTTTTAAACCGGCTCTTCGGCGTCACTCACAAGGCTTGAAAAGTTAGTATACTGCGAATTTATCAGGTGTTAGGCGTAAATGGTTGCGTACCGGGAAAAACACCTCTCTCATAGACTCTCTCCAGTTATCGGTGTTGTGAGCTCGCAGAGCTTCACAAATACCAGTCAGGTTATAATGTGATAGCATTACAGCTTTGGGTAGCCCAGTGGTCCCACTAGACAGTACCAGCGCGGCGCACCTAGTCCGTGCATCTTGCCCATCTAGAACGTAGGCTTCGGGCTCCACTCGCTTTGATTCTCTTGTAGCGAAGTCACCCGGGAACTATACCTGTTAGAACGTAAAAAGGGATCAGACACCGCACGTTAGACTTACCAGAAGGTGACCCTCCGATCTGGATACCATTGTCGATATCGTCGCTTCACTATATTGCGCCAGAGTGAGCGCTTCAGACACCTTACGGTGATAAACACCATCTACAATGAAGTGCTGGGGCTTGATGACATTGACAGCATGGGCTATCTCTTTTGCCGAAGAAGAGTGGTTAATTGTACTAGATATGGTTAACTTATTTAGTGCTTGGTTTTACAACGTAAGTTATTATGCAATAGGCAATACTGACCTGACAATTCCACCAGCTGCCCAAATCGCATGCGTCGCGATAATATAGTCGACCTTTTTTGTACTTGTTAGGAAAGTTCGAAGATACTATTCTCGAGATCCAAGCTTACGCAACTTCTCCCAATAATTGTAACAATGTCCCCAATCTTGAGCCCTAGGCGATGTCTAAAAGCCCAGGCAGCTTTGAAGGCATCCTCTCGTAATTTCCCGTAGGTAATGTTTTTTCCGACCAAGATATCCTCACTGATGATTTTGTTGGGATCAACATTTGCAGGGTTCTCCAACATCATCTGAGTAATCGATCTATCATGGCGGAAGTGTACTGTCATGTCCGAGATTATAGGGGCCATTGTGAACGAACTTGGTAATTTGAAAGTACTCACGTTAATCGCTCTACGAAATCTAATCTGGGCAGACGATTGAGCTATTAAGAGGCCCCTCTTGATCACTTCAAGGACCCGTATACGTTTCCTGTCACGATTATCCGATGCAATAGATCAAAATCCTGCGTCGGTCATTTTCGGTTAACTCAATTTGCAACGGAAAATTAACGGAAATCTATGGCTTCGTCTCAGGCTAAAAGTCCGTTCTGGTGCCCTTCACCATAGCCCCCGATATAGCCCTCGGACTGTATATTAATTTCCCGGATTACCAGCGGCGATGAGCGCCCACCGGTGGGTAGATGATTTGATAAAGAAACCAGTGGATCTATTCACCGCCAGATTAGAAAAAATTAGTCTGTATTAAATATACCAACAAGTCATAAATACACGGAACATGCGCACTTGTAGGGTAAGGAATTCAAATCGCCATTCCGTCCAGCCACGAACGATGCCAATGGAGAATACACTGTCCATAATTGAGGAGCAGGTCAAAGTTGTTCATGCTTCAATTCAAAAGCCGGATGTATTCACCAACAGCTCTGATTTCTGGCGACCTGGAGCACATGGGATCTTCGGGGGATTCGCTATTGCGCAGAGCCTTAGTGCTGCCCAACACACTGTAGCAGGGGGGTTTGTCGCGAATTCTTTACATGGCTCATTTGTATATGCGGGGAACTCGGAAGATCCTGTTTTATATTATGTAGAAAGAAATCGCGATGGAAAGGGGTTCTGTACCAGGTCGGTTCGTGCTTTGCAAACAGAAAAGCCAATCTTCATTTGTACTATCAGCTTTGCCAAGCAACGAAGCCCAGAGAGCGAGAGACATAGTCTTCAACACAGCTCGCCTATGCCTCTAGGAATCCCAGAGCCTGAGAACACGTTCTCAAGCGCATCAAATGCCAAAATCCCCTTCATCAATAGGAGCGTCGGTGTATTAGACCGAAGTGGACAGCGTCAACCGGAAGACAAACTATTCCATCAATGGTTCAAATCAAGCGGCCCTTTGTCCTCATCATCTGGACCCCAGGTCCATCAAGCAGCATTAGCATTTATGTCAGACAGCTACTTTCTGGCCGGCGTGCCTCATAGCCACGATATATGGAATTTTGTGAACCCACCAATATCTGAGTTCCACCCGTCGCCAAACGGTCTTTCAAAGTTGACCGAGAAACACACTAAAATTCAACGACCTCATTTGGAGACACATAAAGAAAAATGTGAAGTAAACACAACGAGAGTTTCCATGATGGTGAGTTTGGACCATACCATATATTTTCATAATATGGAGAGCTTGCGAGCCGATGAGTGGTTGCTGTCTGAGGTACGGAGTAGTTGGGCAGGGGATGGTCGTGGTTTGGTGCAGCAACGAATATGGACCAGGAATGGCACGCTTCTAGCAACCTGCATCCAGGAGGTCAGTAAATTTTGCGCTTCGTGCAAGACAGTTTCTTTCGGAGCTATAAAGTATCGCATTTGCTGATTGTTCACAGGGAATCGTCCGTTTAGAGAACCGAAAGACAACCAGCAATCTGTGATTGAACAATATCGTACAGAGACTGTCGCGTTCGTCAAGAGCTGTCGTGTTTGTCCGGATTTGAGCCATTCAATGGAATTTGTATCTACTCCACAGATTTAAGGTCCCATTCAAGGTACATCAGGGTGCTTCTTCATTCCGGTCTTTAGAAATCATTCAGTATGAGTCAATTCAATGTCCTCTCTCACAAAGCAAGTCAGTAAAATTCCTAGACCGGTACGTTTCTAGAAAAGCTCAGTTGTATCAATGCTCATAGTTACAGCTTCTGTAAGAAATTAAAGGCTAGAACAAAACTCCTTAGACTACCTTCTAGTATTGATTTTTAAGAAGCCATTGGGATGAATGTGCAAGAAAAAGTTTGATGTTTGGGGCATCACGACTTCATGAATAGTTATGGCAAGCATTTGACTCGTGGGCATTGTCATCAAAAAGGTAAGCAAATAACGGAAGCCAGACACGTACGGGCTCGGAGCAACCCTGGAGACAGATAATCGGTGATCCCATTGTTTGAAATATCATCTCATGCACTATTCTCAATTTCCTGTAAGCTATCAAGTCCTTTTTCAATGCTCGGGTGATTCAACCGATCCACTAACGCGCCATCCTTCGCAAAAAGCTGGTCAATTTCCTCAAGAGTCTTGCCAGTGGGCTATATTCCGTATTAGCAAGGTAACTAGACGCCAAGGGGATCTAATACTCACCTCCGGACACATAAAATAAACAAAAACAACTGCTATGACATTGAAGACCAGTGGCCAAATCCAGATCCGTGCTCCCACCGTCTCCAACGCAATTCCGCCGGCGAACACTGTTATGAATGTAAATACCCATACACCCAGTAGTCCTGCCGCGGAGCCAATATGGCGATATCTCAAAGGGGCAATCTGGGGAAGAGTCAGCTCTGCGGTAATCAGCCGGATCCTCAACATACTTCGGGTCCATAAAGCCAGGGACACCCAACCCATCCCCAGCCATAGAAAAACAAATATGGAAAAATTATCATGGCGGCTGCCCAGCGCGTAGCGTCTGTTTTGTGTTCTATCATGTTCAAGACCACAAACACAAACAAGCATAATGTTTGAACCGAGCCCGTCAGCATCATAATCCTCCGCCGCCCAATGCGCTCTATTGTGGGAATACAAACCCATGAGCCCATCCACTGCAATGTAAGTGACAGAGCGGCGATCAGAGATGCCATGAAATCAGAAAGACCGACTTCTGAAAAAATCCGAGTCATATAATAAACCATAATATTGATTCCCATGGACTGCTGGATTCCCAGGATCATGAACGAGATACGAATTCGCCGACCAACACGAAGCGGTGTATTGTCCCAGACGATACTCAATAAGGTGAGTTTATTCTCTGACTCTTCTTCCACTCTGAGGCTCGCCAAGATCGTTGACTTCATATCTTGAATCTCTGCAATGGCACCGCAATTTGCCATTCCGTTACGGTAGACGCCATACAATCTTGAGAGAGTTTTGTCTCCCTCTTCCATACGATCGCGGATATAGTACCACCTGGGAGTATCTGGGAGGAAGAACATGCTGACCCCGGATAGTATAGAGAACAAAGACTGTAGTGCGATAGGAAATCTCTGGGAAACCTTTGTGAGTGTGGTGGCAATGACGATGATAATTGAACTCACCCAAGAGATCTGGTTTGTCATGCGTGTAAAGCCGAAGCTGACCCAGTATGAAAGTGCTACCCCTAATAGTAGGGCGGAGCAATTTATTGCTACCTCTGGGCCTCGCTCTCGAGCTTGAATACTTATTTCAGACTGCTATCATGAGCATCGTAACAGGTTGGGAGTAAGAAACTTACCATGTACATCGGTACGTTGCATGTAATAAACTGCCGATGTCAGTCCTATAGGTCATGGAAGGAGGCGCACGAGGATAAATCATCATACTGCAATTCCAGCTCCCTGTAGTAGATATCAGCATTGCTTATAGTAACGAAATGAAAGAACCAACTGATACATACGCACAAGACACGCGCAACAATAATTTGCGGGACTGAATAGGACGCGGCCTGTATGACACCTCCTATAGTGATAAAAACATTACCGATAATAATGCAGTTACGTCGCCCCAGTGGCATGCCGATTATCATGACAAGGCATGATACGAATGCCGCCGCCAATGTACTAGACGATGCAATCAACGGTATGGTCTCCGTACCCCCCGGATGCTATATGCTATTAATATTTCATCCGCATCTGCAAGGAATATTTGACGCATACTGACCCCAATTGCATCTAAGAACGGCTTAGTCTCTTGAACTCCCCCTAGAACTCCAGCCTGGTAGCCCTCAATCAAAAAACCCTGGGCATATTTCATTAGTCGACACTGTAACCATGTGGGTATAGTTTCAAGCTTGGTAACTTATACTTACAACGGAGCAACTAAATCTCGCCAAACGACGAAGTAGTTTGCTCTGGATGTACTCGTCAAGCATATTCGCAATAAAACCAGTATTTTAGCCGCGATTTGCTCTCATATGGCATTACCCTGGATCATTGCTGGCTTTTTTATACAACTTCCCCCAATTATTTTATGCGGGGTAAACTCTGGGGTAAGACTCTGAACCAGTAGAAATGCTCTAATAAGGCCGATGTTGTTCTCAAATCAATATCGCCACTCTCATAGGTTGTTCCAAAAGCCTTTAGCTCAAGGTATCCAGAACGGGGCATAATTCTATTTACCGGTCCCGGGAATTGGCTGTCAAATCAAGGTACTCAGTTCATCCCTATATCTCGAATCTTACACCAAAGATCTTTTCTTGCTCTTCTGCGTCATTGAGATCGTATACATGTAGTCGGTAGTTGTCTTCTTTAAATACTGCTTTTTTTATAGTCAAGCAAAAGAAATTGTTGGGTTTAGCCAACTATTAGAAAACAACGCATCAGGTGCTCAAATCAGTGTTGGCTGTCAAATATTGACCAAGCGAGGCCTCGGAACCCGCAAACGTCGGAAGTGCAAGTGCGCTCAATTCCATTTTTTGCTCACACTAAGTTTGGCAATGAAATATTAATTTTCCGTCTTTTCAAAAAAGATAATTGAAGATACCCTCGGAATATGCACTATCTATGATATCGAAAGATCTTTTGGAATTCAATTTCTGTAGAGCAGCAAGGTAGCACTAGTCATTCCTTCATAATTGTAGAATCAACGCCGTATTCATAGTCCCAAATATATAAATCAGGCGCTGGTGACTGTTCGGGAATTCCACCTATTGCAGTATCATCCACAGGGGTTTCTCCCATTGAAGAAATCAGAGCCACCACATCCAGAGGGATGTCATCAATCTGCCACGACGTTGGATCGAAGAAGTCTATGGTCTCGGGGACATTGAAATTCAGGTCTACCGCAGGAGCCTGTTCTAGTTGGCACAATGGACTTGATCCCTGGTCAAGAGAGTGGGAATTAATTATGGCGGCCAAAGAGATCACTGAGTTCAGGGCTCGGAGAGCTCGTTTGGCTGTATCTAAGACTTGCGAGAACCGCTCGAGTAGTTGATATGCAAGCCGAAAGGACTGAACACTGGCTTCATGTTCTTTCTCCGTTGGAATAGTCTGCATACACAAAATAAGATGGTAAATGCATTCCAGTAACGCAGTGCAGAAAAAGAATCCACAGGGTATGACACTCTGACAACTTTCAGTGAAAGCAGCAATTGCTTCTACTGTCTCTGACGCAAGTGAGACACAAATACTATAGCATCTGGTGCCTTGGCGTTTCTGAATCGGATTCTGTCGAATAGTCAGGCGTAAAAGATTAAGCCTCTGGAATCCGTATTAGCTGCATTCAATAGGAACTAAGGACGTAACATCATACAATGAAAATCGCGAGACGCCGCCGGACGTAAGGCTCTTGCTCTTCCTGTGCCATATACACTCGATTGAGGAGATTAGTATCCCAGGACAGTTCGCTTGCCAGCTCTCTCTGGACCATCAAAATCCGAGTGTCCATCAGCTCCACTTCCTTCCAATCTTGAGGCTTGGGGGCTGAAGCAGCAAAGAATGTATCCCAAATCAGAGACCATAACCTGCCAAGATCTACCAATACCTGCATATAACGATCAATTCTTGTGGTTGGACATTGCACAAATTCAGACAGTGCAATTTCAGTATCGCGAATGACATATGGGCTCCCTGTTCGCTGCGAAATTTTTCGATCCAGAAAGTAAATGGTCCACCACAGTCTTTTCCGATTTTTGATTTCTTGTTCTGGGAGAGTGTTCCAGACTCGCTCCTCGTTGAGTCGGGCCCGCATGCCAAGTTGAGCTGCTGTCGAAACGGCCCGCGATGCATCATATAATAGCTCGGACTGCATCAGATATTCCGAGCTAAGGGCATAGTATTGTATGAGGTGGAAATCAATATGTCTCAGTGGTGAGCGGTGTTGAATCAACTTGCAACCTCGAAGAAAAAGTGACCATCCAGGGCGTATCTCATATGACACGGCTCCGGGCGCGCAAAAGCATTCAGCTATAGCCAGCATGTTGCAAAGAAGGGCGATAAGTGAGTATTCCCCGGAATGGATGTCTATAATATGCTGATTGTCTGAATGGCCCAGGCTGTGCAACGCCTTCTCGATCTGAGCCTGAGTTTCATCTCGCTTGATAAATGGAAAGAAAGAATCCAAATCACGGAAGTACACATCTAACAATTCTTGCAACCTTTCAGGGCGAGGCAGTTCTAATGAGAACACTGATCCCTGAGTTTTGTTTCTTTTGAAGGCTGAACTTTTTCGTTCCTTGTCTTGCGGGTGCGCGATCTCGCGAAGGCATAAAAGCTGAGACGACAAGGAAACACTTCTCGGGCGGCAGTCCTCTATATCGTATGCATCGACCTCATTGTTCCAGTAATCTGACGGCTGACTATTCGCCTTGGCGTGCAATAGTGGCTTGCTGGTATAATTGATCAGTCAGAAAGCAACAAATCAGTGGTCCAGCAGAAGTTTGAAGAACAAACCAAGAATCAAGAGGGATTTCATTATCCTGGGGTCTTCTGGAATCCTGTACATCACTGAATGAGGTTCCGCGATTAGTAACATGCCTACAGTAGTGTAAGATAGAATTTGGTCAGGGGCGTACTTCTCACTCGGATGACTCCTTTTCATCCCTTGCTTGCGGCCTCTTCGAGTCTGGGGCATGTACATGCATTCCTGTCCTCTATCATGACAATTGCGACAGGTTTGCTCTCCGGAACACTGGACGCTGTGAGAACGGGTATGTTGACCAAAGTGACAGATAATATGATCGATGATACCTTCACTTTACGGCGCTGACAATCCTGACTTAGCCTATGTTAACTCTCTGGACAGAAATTTCTCAGATGCCGTGTAGAAAATACCATGCTCTCCCGATATATCTTGATCTTTTTCCATCCGTCGGCCGCGTATCAGTAGGCGAAGCGACATGGGCCTCTCTTATCTGACTACAGGGAGAATCATCCGGGTCTGGACAATAGGTAGCGTAGGAGCGATCTCTTTGGCCGATGATTTCCTGCATTATAAATTGAATACAATGAATATATAAACCAGGACAGAATGCAGTCTTCTAGATGCAATTTTCCAATGAGAAGTAATGCGGGGAGACCGGTGTATAAAATGCTGGGGAAATGCACCGGTGTGGGGAAAGCAAGTCGATCTCACTGGATTTTGGAGCTTCACTTTGACTTCTCATAGTTTTTCCTTCTTTTGAAGATTGATATTTATTTACATAAAACGTCCCCCAGTACATTCGATACAAGTACCAGTCATATACGATGACAGTGGACTGGCCAGGAAGAGTATCACACGCGCCGCCTCATCTGCCGAGCCAGGCCGACCCAGCGGAATATCGGATACATCTCGCCATTTCTTCGCATTCTCAGGGATTCCAAGTCTTATGGCTTGGCCGCCGACTTCCAATGTCTCTGATTTGGTGGGTGGTCGCGTGATGCGTGTATCAATCCAGCCGTAAGCGACTGCATTGGCCCGAACATTGAATCTAAAAGCAGAGGATTTTTAGTAATGTGAAATGTATCAGTCATTGGCAGAGATAACTGAACCGACCGACCCCATTCTGCCGCTATAGTTTTCGTGAGCCCTAAAACTCCGGCTTTGGCAGTTGCGTAGTTGATTTGTCCCATTGATCCATGCAGACCTGATGTAGAAGATACGTTGACTATTACCTTTGGCATAGGCGTGTTCACTGGATCCATCCAGTGCCCGGAAAGCGCTCGCGCCATGCGAAACGGAACATAGTTATGGATTTTCATAATGATATCGAATTTGTCATCGTCCATTTTGTGAATTGCACTATCGTGACAAAAGCCTCCCAGAAAGTCAATATCTCATCGTTCCCCTCTCTCTGAAAGATGGACATACCGGCATTGTTGATCAGGCAGTTGATCTTCCCCCATTTCTGCAGAACACTGCTCACCAGCAGTTGCGGAAACGCTTCTTCGAGAACATTCCCACAGAATACTTCTGCTTCACCTTGGAAACTACGGATCTCCTTGGCCAATTTTTCTGCTTTTTCTCTATCCAGATCATTTATAGCTACTTTTGCTCCTCTTCGAGCTAATACTAAGGCTGTGGCCCTTCCGATTCCTTCATACATCGCTTGTCAGTACTGGCTTGCAAGAAGGCCGACCAATATATAGAACTTACCTTGAGCACCTCCAGTAATTACTACCACCTGTCCATCTAAACGATCGGGATGGGCTGCCAGGTCAGGAGGCTCTAGTTGTTGGTGAATTTGCTGCAGGCGATCAGTCATCTTGAAGGGTGATAGTTCAAGACTCAAGCTTCATGAAAGAGCTATCGGAAATAATTATTCCATGAGATCTCTCTATGATATCAATAAATGGCTCCTACTTAAAGATGAATTTGGTTTAATTCCCGAGGTTGCGTTTCCCTTCGGAATTTCAAAGTTGGACAGATAAATTCGAATATTCCGATGGCCGAGACCGAAGCCGAGGCCAGGAACGTGTTCGCTTTTGTTTTGAGTTCATCTTCGTAGGTATTTTCCCTAATACTTAATAAATTTGCGATCATGAACCATGTAATTCTAGATTATCATTCTTGTGAACAAAAGATCTGAAGTATTCACTCTCAACATGACTTCCGCTCTCACCTCCGACATCCCTTGTGCAGACCCAGCATGGCACACGCAAAAAGACCACCCATTTTACAAGCCCAGTCACCACCGGCTCCAAAGGTTTGTCCGTGAATATGTGGACAAATACATTGCACCCAACGTCGAGGACTGGGAGAAAGCCGGAGAAATACCTGCCGAAGTGAGATTGAAATGATATTGCACCCATTCAATGGAAGCTTATTATTCTGTAGGTCTTCAAGAGACATGCTTCGCTGGGATTTCTTGCAGTGTCTGCATTTCCTCTTCCGAAAGATTACCTCTCTGGCGTTGATCTACCAGCTGGTCTCAGCATGGACGGTTTGTGTTATCACCAAAGTTATCAGCTAGAACCTTCGTGACTGACCAATGTCCGTAGAGTGGGATGAGTTTCACGACGCCATAGTAAGCACGTCCTCTCTTCACAATTATAATATGCTAACACAACTAGATCATCGATGAAATGGCTCGCTGTGGATACCTTGGCACGGTCTGGGGCATCAATGGGGGCGCAGCGGTTGGAGGGCCACCACTCCACCAGTATGGAACAACAGAGCAAAAGAAAAGGTATCTGGCCCCTTTATTAAGAGGCGAGCAAAGGCACTGTCTGGGTGTTACGGAACCTGCAAGTATGTGCTCTTCTCAAAGTTGACCTCAATTCCTTTTTCTCTCCTAGACCAAGCTAACGAAAGGTTTCTAGTCGGGTCCGATGTTGCTGGCCTCATCACTACTGCAAAGAGGTCGGTGGATGGAAAGTCCTACGTGATCAACGGCGAAAAGAAATGGGTCACGCAAGGTCAAAAGGCAGATGTTGGACTCATTGCAGCCCGCACAGGACCGCCGACTGCGAAAGGAATCTCGGTATTCATTGTTCCTCTGAACAGCAAGGGGATTTCGAGACGAAAGATGGAAAACTCCGGCGTAAATTCCAGCGGTAAGTTAAGCATTAGATCCTCGCTGTGCTACAAGTTACCCGGTCTTTAGTTCCTGATCATCATTCAATATACAGGGTCCACCTTTATGGAATTGGACGACGTGGTCGTCCCAGCGGAGAACATGCTCGGAAAGGAGAACCAAGGCTTCGAAATTATCATGTCGAGTATGACCTTACGAAACATACCCAATAGTTCTGTGTATCTGACTGCTATTCTGTGATTTAGCATTTGCCCACGAGCGTCTCTGGGTGGGAATAACCGCCCTTCGACTATCCCGAGTCGCGTATGAAGATGCTTACCGACATGCCTTGAAACGCAAGACGTTCGGCAAACCTCTCTTCGAGAATCAAGTAATCCGGCAGAAATTTTCGAAAATGGCGAACCGTCTTGAGCCCACTCAAGCCTACACGGAACACTTGGTATACCGGTCTGTGCGGATGCCGGGCTTAGAATTCTCGCCTCTGGCAGCTATGCTTAAAGTCCAGGCTGCACATCACCTAGAGAAAGTTTCGAGAGAAACACAGCAGGTTTTCGGGGGGCTAGGTTACTCTCGCGGCGGACAGGGATCGCGCGTAGAGCAGATTAGTCGTGATGTCAGAGTGCTTGTGGTCAGTGGTGGGAGCGAGGAGATTCTGCTGGATATGATTGCGAAGCAGCAGAGACGATTGGCCAATTTGTAAGACTCGGCCATGTATCTTTCTGTCATAGATCAGCCTGAAGCAGGATTCTAGGATTCTCAAATGCCTTGTCATGTGTCCTCCATTAGAGCATTTTCAATGACAACTTTGATAACATCTTTCAATCTTGAAAGGTTCTCACTGGCCAACTGTATCATAAGCTGCTATTTATTACGACTAGCCTCATAGTGTCCTCCGGGATGATTGTTTAGCCAAAGTATGCTTTATTGCTTGAGCGGCTTCGCCAACGCCCGATTCTTTTTGTTGCGGGCCTCTCGGCTTCTACTTTAATACACCGGTCCTACCAAACTAGTTGACGCATGGATTCCTCTCAAAAATTGTGACTACTTAGATTTATATCTGGATCACTCTAAGCCTTTGTCGCTCACAAAGAGCGGGAATAGCTTTCCTGGTCCATGGATTGAATTCTAGCTGACTTTCATAGCAAATCTTCAAAGCCAGGCCCAAAGATTTCGCGGAAAAAGTCATTGAATCCGTCTGACCCAGGGTCATTTTTATCAGATATAGCTGGGGTCAGGAACGGATCCCAATCAGAGACAAGTGGGCTTCTATGCACCATTTGTGGCTGCGAAAGCTGCCATTGAGATGGCCGATAATGAATGCTATAGCTCTGGGCCTGTGAGGAGGCCGGCTCGCCAAGACCAACAGCTCTAGCTCGAAGAATCATCATAAGATGCTGTCCCAGAAGCGCCGCAATACCGAAGCGGTGTGGAGGTGTAGTGCCGGCGCGCTGGAGCTGCATGGCTACCTGACTTAATAGAGCGAGGAGCTCCAGGTCACTGCCTGTCCGAGGCCCATACAAAACCGGGAATAATTTTAGTGTCAGGACTGCTGCATAGGATATCATCGCCCACGTGGGCGCCAGCATGCAGTATAGCGGCTCTTTTATCCTATCTAAGTCACGGACGACAGTTTCGCAGCAATTGATAGCAACTTCGAAACAATCTTGTCGAATTGCGTCCAAGTCCTCCGCGCGTGAAATTGAGTCACTCAATGCTAGAGACATTGTCCAAAGTCGACCATGTTGATAAACGTAGTTCAAGAAGATTCTTGATATTTGCTCGGGAGATGGATTTGTGATACTTCCTTCAGGTCTAGGAAGCCATATATGACACCAGGGCTGAAGAGAGGCGTCAATCAGCTTCCGAATCCAATGGGGATCGGAATGAGAATGCTGCATTCCATTCTTCATTTCCACCTGCAACGATGCCAGAGCTCTTCTTAAACAAATGAATGCACTGGTATATTGATCGGTCATATCCGCCAATGGGTGTAGCCACCATGTTTCGACAGCTCGCGTCAAGTTGGTCTCTGGGAAGCTCTGAATACGACCACATGCTGCACTGTTTGCTCGGTCCCATAAGAGGATTCTCAGCCAAGTTCTTTCGCGATTACGGAGTAGTCGCTGTTTGTGAGCGCCCTCATCAGTCATGGGATCTGGTAGGGATTGTCGAGTCTTTGATGTTGACGCTGGGGATGAGAATTGCACGTCCTGGTCATTTTGCTCATCCGAGGGCCCAGACCCATCAGCGAGCCCAGCCTCCTGGTCCATTCCCAAGTCCATCGCGACTCCAATAGCATACATTGTGTATAGCCATGACCGCTCCTCGGCCAGGGTCTTTGCTGGGGTGGCCGAAAGCAGCGAAATGTAATAGCCTTGTACGATCTCAACCGACTTAAGTCCGCAAGTATGCACGTATCTTGATAGTTTTTCGCCATGCAATCGCAAGCGCTCTGCGATAGGAGCGCAAGCATGGTCAAAAAGGGCGGTTAAAGTAAGAATCCAGGTAAAGAGCAGTGAAGACCGGTTACGCACAAAGTCTGGAGTGTGAAGCATTGGGTCGAGGATGCCATTTATTGGATGCAGTCGTGTGAAATATCTAAGAAATTATCAGCCCTGCAACCATAGGCCATAAACAGAAACTGGGCCCTTACATTGGGAATAGATAATTGACTTCATCCATCGTAATCAGTCCGAGCTCGACTGGGTCCAAGTCCGGCCCAATATCACGTTGACGAGTTCCTGTTCGCTTAAAGTATTCCAGGGGTTGATGCCCTGCGTCAACGCAGGCCAGTAAACTATCCAGACCCTGGACAAGACTCGCCCGGTCTAGCTGTAACCCCAGCGAAACATACCCTGGCCTGTGGAGTAGCCGGTGCCCTTCACTTTCTCCCATTTCTGAACGAGACAGTCTTCTTGATTCTGGACTAGGTACATTGTTCACTGAACTTGAAGTTCCTTCCGCTGCTTGGGCAGCATCAGATGCGTAAGCCAACAGCGCCAGTGGATTACTCATCGGTTCGTGTGGTGGTTTCTCGTGGTCTTCCACATGCTCTTGGTACTCATTCTGATTTGAAGCCCCAGGTATCCTCACTTCTGGTCCAAGAAAAGGCGTTGTGGGGTCCGCTGGAAGGTCACTTGTGGTCATGTCAGGCTGCTCTGATGGCTCACCCACTAAGAAAGATTCAAGCCTCATCTCTTCTTCCACCGATACTGAAGATAGATGTTCAGTCCTTTCTTCTGAGATATTTTGAGAGTGTCTCGCTTTCTTCGCCTCCGCCTGAAGCTTTCTGTACGCCTTTTCGAGCCCGCGATATCGGCCCAAAGCACCTCGTCTCCTCCCAAGCGGTCGCGATTCGGGGGTTGTGCATGGTCGATTAGTCCTTTTACACCGGTCGCAGGGCTTGGAATTGGAATCAAATGAGGGGTTTTCGGGTCTTCCTTCTGCGCGGGTGCATTTCATCTGACTTGTCAGCGATGGCCAGCGTGATACCAGAAAACCAGAAATACCTTGAGTCTACGACAAGCTTCGCAGGCCGGAGCAGCCGCCGAGCGAGGGCGCCCCTGTAAGCTCTCTTTCCTATATTCGGGAGACGACATACTGATATGCCATTGGTATTATCATAGGCGTAAGAATGGCCTTCAGGGCTAGCAGAGCCCTGCAGATTTGCAGTTGGAAAATTGCGGGGAATTGTTTTGCGGGGGTGGAGTGCATCGGTCAATTAATTAAAATGCCGGTCTCGGATATGTCCTTTTCCAGTTCTAAAATTGCAAAAATATAAATATTAACCACACTGACCCCAGGGAAAGCTCTTTGAGGTCGATACATTTGTTAAAGATGGATTCTATCACCGTGGATGTGCTTGTATGCGGAGGAGGGATGTCTGGCATGGCCTGCGCCTCTTTCGCAGCTCAAGCTGGAGCTCGAGTGCTTGTGGTTGAGAAGCAGGACACCGTGGGAGGATCATCAAATTACTCTGCAGGAATGTTGTATGTGTTCGGCAGCTCAAATTTCACCTGGAAATTCTGTCAAATCTTAATTCTCATTCACTAATCAGTCATTATCAGCTGGGGGCCCCAGACATACGAGAAGTTAAGATCCTGGGTTCCTGATGGGGATCCAGAATTGCAACGTGCATGGATTGCCGACTATCTTTCTGCTGTACAATGGATGCGCGAGAGGGGAGTTCCCACAGCGCCACGATTTGATGGTATTATGACAATTGGTAAGAATCTAAACGATTCCATTCTACTTGGCTCCTGCCATTTCCTCGACTCACAATAAGTATTGCATGTCTCTAGGGATCGGTTTCCCTATAAAAATACCCGATCTGCATAATCTTCATCGCAGCAGAATCATGTCGAGCAAGACTGACTCAGATATCTGGACAAACACCGCAGTCGTCCAGCTCCTTCAGGAGATCCCTGGCGTACCAGGATCTCGCATTAACGGCGCAATTGTTCGTCGCGAGTCCTCCGAATGCAAATCTCCGTCATACTATCGCATAACAGCAAAGACTGTGGTCCTTGCTACCGGTGGATTCCAGGGCTCATCTAACCTAAAAGCGCAATATCTCAGCCAAGGCGCCGACAATATCTTCGTTCGTTCGAACAGGGGCTCGGTCGGAGATGGCCTGAACTTCGCCCTGGGGGTTGGAGCAGCAACGAGCAGGGGCATGAATACCTATTACGGACATTTGATGGCCGCACCTCTTCGTGCAGATCAAGTAGGTCCCAAGGACTTTCTTCCACTGGCGCAGTATCGTGAGTCAATCAAACATCCAATTCATTTTATTTCATAGCGCATGCCTGACGACCCACAGAAAGCAAATACTGTCTGCTACTTAATCAAGCTGGACGCCGTTTCACAGATGAGACTACCGGTGACGAGATTATCAATCAATACCTCGCAAAACAAGAGAAGCGACGAGGCTTCTTGATTTTCAAGTGTGTTCATATTTTACCCTTTGGGTTCTTGAAAAGTGATATGCTTCCACGCTAACACACTGTCCCTGTTGATAGCGAGAAAACTCGTTTGCAACACTGCATATCTGCACTATTCCCAAACGCAGGCGATATTGATCGTCTCCAAAAGGCTCGGGATCATGGATGTAATGTAGGAACTGCGTCGACTTTGGATGGACTCGTTCAAGTTCTCGCTGGTTGGGGAGTCGATAGTATCGGGGCCAAACAAACGATTACGCAGTACGAAAGGGTGGTCCGTGGCAAGGATTCAGGCCAGGGGCTTGATTACCCAGTTGGTGTGCCGCCTCCTGCGCCTTTGGTGGAGGGCGAGGGTCCATTCCATGCGATTGAAGTCCAGCCATCGTAAGAATATCTCAACCACGTTTAGGGGTGTTCACGACACATACTGACAGCAGCTTCAGAATTACTTTCACTTACGGTGGGATAAAAATTGACAAAGAAGGACATGCTCTCACACCGGACAACACGAAAATCCCTGGCCTTCTTGTTGCAGGTGTTGATGCCGGTGGTTTCAGCAATGTGGGATATGCAGGCGGGCTGGCACTGGCCTTCGTGACCGGCTTCTGGGCTGCGAGAGAGATTGCAAAGGATTTGAAGCTCCCACTTCCAGAGCTTCCACCAGCAGACCCTAAAGACGTTGCGATTGTATCAATAAAGGGTCGCCTTTGAAGTAGAGTGTGAGTATAGAAAGGTCTTGGCGAAAGCTCGGTCTGTCATTGGCTGCTTGTAAGGGGTTCATATACTGTACTGTTTACAATATGCTGAATCTTTCTCAAAATTCCAAATCCTGGACGCTCTGTTTTGGAATATGGCTCGCATTGTAACTCCTATTAAACGCTTCATACATAGAACGGTTTTTTATAGATTTTCGAAGCTCTCCTCTGCCCCACTCAATGTCCATAATGCAGGGACCTCAATACGGTGACAGATTTTATGTCGAAATTGGTTCGCGGGTGGACTGAAGGTTCGCTTCTCAACCACTGCCCACTTTTCAGTGGAGACTTTAATGAGCTCTGTTCGCCTGGCCATTGTTCTACTCCCACGTAGTCCTATCCCGTGCGATAATATCATCCCCACTTATAATTGGATACCGGGAAGAGCCTTAGCGTATTACAAGCGCCGTAAATTGTAAACGTGGTGGATAACAGTCTCGGACTCTATTCACTAAGGTCGCTGTACTACTCCGTACTCCGGACGTGATGCCTTGATTGTTTTCATTTTGTGGGTATTCACCGACGATCAGATTTGCATAGAGTTTTTCGTCGCCCGCTTATAAATACATTAGACATGTTCTGGGCCATCAAGAGCCGTTGAACCAATTGCTGCTTTCACTTCAAAATAATTAAAGCTGGGAGAACATCATATCAGCAGGCATCATGGGGTTAAGCCAGTCCAAACCTTTCAACAAATCCACGCGCAGTTTGTTGAAAATCACTCAAGAGCGACGCACACACTACAAGTTACTGGGGAAAAGCCCGATTTCTGATAATGAAATTGAGACACTTGTTCAAAATGCGACCAAATATGTCCCTACTGCCTGGAACACACAGTCATCCCGGGTTGTCCTACTACTAAATGACGAGCACAAAAAAGTTTGGGATATTGCTCTATCAGTAATTGAAGGTCTAGTCAAGGCGGGTGGCATTCCCAGGGACATGTTTGAAAACTATACAAAGCCCAAGTTGGAGGGTTTCAAGGCCGCTTATGGAACTGTAAATAACCCCTTTCAGCTGTATTCCAACTCAATGGGTTTAGTCACTGACGCTGGAGAAGGTTCTTTTATTCGTTGACTACGAATCTCTTGCCGCGACCAAAGAAAAGTTCGCAATCTATGCAGACAAGGTTGACACTTTCGCACTGGAGGCGAATGCCATGGCGGAGTATCTAAGTTTGTGACCCTTTGTCTACTTTTTGATAGTATGCACACTCTAACAGCCAATCTAGTCTGGATTTCGCTTCAATCCGAGGGATTAGGTGCAAACTTGCAACATTACAACCCATTGATTGATGATCAAGTCGCGAAGACTTGGGATATCCCCAGCTCCTGGAAACTTGAGGGTCAAATTGTTTTTGGCACACCTGCCGAGAAGATTGAGGAAAAGGAATTTGATCCAATCGAGCCCCGATTCAAGGTTTATGGGAAGAAATAAAGACTGTCGTTTTATTGTTAGATACCGGTATTGCTTTGCTAGCTGCCCTAGTGGTGCCTATATATTACAAATTAATCCTAAGCCATGTGAATATCAGAACCTTTTGATAATATTACGACCTCGCTTTTGAACCAGACCTTAGATCTAAGGAGAAGATTGGCAGTACTAGTGTCTACCTAGACACTAGTAGAGGCTGCGGTAGGTACCGCAGCCTCTTGTGATAAGTTTCAGTGACACGGATTGATTTGTTTCATAGCAGTATGTTACCAACCTTGAAAGAAACCTCTCTTCACGGAAGAACTACCTGGTTCTTCCGTGAATCATATTGGATGAAGAATGATGAGAGCTTTCTGAGATAGCTCACGTGAAAGAGAATACAATAAGCCTTGGGTATGTCACTGAATTCAAATTTTACGTTCAGCATACTCCTGTAGGGTCCCTTTTCTAGTGTGATATAATAATACCATGCCTCGAAACTTGTAAAATTGGACTTATCAGTATGAATCATGTCTGACTGGTAAGAAATTGAGCGCTTTTAGATTAAGTGCTAGTAGGGTTGAAGTTTCGGATTCCTATACTTTTTAACAACTCAAACATGAAGTTTTGGATTAATTTACTTCGTTCGTCGGATTCGACTTCATTATCCCTTGTAGAGCCATCAAATTCAGAATTAGAATCCGATAAGAGCCAGTGTCAGTGCAGTTGACCCATCTTCCGCATTCACATCTGCACAGTAAACCAGAGCACCCTGACCGACTCTCACTCCAACCACTGCAGCTTGTTCCTTATCCACACGAGTCGGGCGGAAAACAAAGCTCTCTGTCATTGCGCGGGGAAAAGGAACATGCATTTTTTCGTCGGCTCTAGCATGTTTGACGTGGAGAACCTTCATGCTGTATGGCCCGGGCAATGAAGACCGCTTTGAGGCCAGTGGGTACCGTGCTAGTGCGAACAAACCGGAAGGTCGTCCGGTGATAGTCACCTTGTCTCCGAGGAAGATTGAAGGCCTTGAAGAATTCGCCAAACTGGTCCTGGTTGGTGAAGTTGGTGAAATGTAGGCCGACGATGGCAAGCCCACCGCTTTCAATGTAGTCTTTGCCCTTGGACAAGACCTCTCGGTTTTCTGGGTTCGTGAGGCCCTCGTCAGTGATGATGATTTCCTTGAAGGTACATTCGGAGAGAACACGGAGAGCACCAGAGATTTTCTTGACACGCTTCACGTTGGACACCTCAAGAAGGCAGGTCAAGAGTGAGTCGTACCTTTCATCGAGAAACTTTCGGTATGAAAGAGAGAGAGAGAAGTAGAATATCGGGCTTATCTGTGGATGCCATTGCTGTGGTGTCTGTGTTCCAGGTAGCCGAACTTAAAAATTATCGTCGTCGCCAAAATCAGCGTGCACAGGTGAAGAGGAGTAATCGAAGTGGGAGATGGAAATGGCCGTAACATTGCCGTTTACTCTTCACACTGCATGAGTTTACAAACTTTCAAATGGTAAAAATTAATAACAATGTGGTGATATAATGTATACTTTGAGATAACTGGTCTCCAAAATTCATGATGCATATAAAGTGGGTATGTGAATTTTTAGGTAAAACGAGTTTGTTAGATGAAAAGTTTACATACAAATAGGATTGCTACACTAGTACACCATTCAGATTGCATTACGAAGCTTCACACCTTGATAATAATCAAGTTCAGAATTTATAACCTAGGCTATATCGTCCTGGGCAATCGTCGCACCGCCAGTCACGCCGTCAGTGATTCCTTTCACAAGGGCTTCAAAGCTAACCTCAGCATCAGCCGAGGCCCGCGATGGCTGGAATCTGCTAAATTCCTTCAGGCCTGAGATAACTTGCAATATCTCATCGACATTGAGGCCCCAGATATTGTCTGCTCTCCACGCAACATGTGTGTCAGGGCGCACAAGTACCATGTTCCGCTCCCAAATCCGACGAACATGCGGCTCGTCTTTGATGATAACGCGTGAGACAGGAATCTTGAGCCTAGCAGCCGCCGCTACAAATCCGTCACTTGCAGTTTCTTTATTCAGACTCTCAATATCGTCATCCACAAAGTGAATCAACGTCCATTCCCGTCCAAATAGATCATAAATGCTGGTTTCCCCATCTTTCAAAAACACATGAGGTGCCCGGGATCCTGGACGGGTGCTGGGACGATATTGATCGGGTGTCCATTCGAGCTCAGGGGTCCCATCAGGATAGATAGTTGGGGAATGATAGCGAAGATCAAGTTCAATCCCTCTGTCCTCAGTTTCAGGTCCGGATTCCTCAAGAAATTTGCCTATGCGTGCTCGTAGTTCTTGACCCTCATTTGTATCTTCATCAATCGGATTATGATCCTGGGGGTACATCTGTGCCAATTTGATATGCTCCATTATGTGACGATGGGCTCTTTGCAAAGTCCGAATTTGCATCGGCCTTCGCTCCATGTTATACGATTTTAGAAGTAGTTCACCTCCATATCCTTTAACTATCGCGGCCAACCGCCAGCCAAGATCAACGGCGTCCACGACGCCACTGTTCATGCCATATCCGCCATGAGGCGGCATTCTGTGTGCTGCAAGATTTTATCAGCTGCAGTCATTATCTTCAATGTGGCCCTGGAGCTTACCGGAGTCGCCTGCAAGGATCACTCTCATTGTATCCGTATAATATTGTTTAGCAATGCTGAAGTTTGGTGCCCATTCACTGTGTGCATATATTTCATCAACTTTGATTTCATGTCGCTCCCCGGCGGGGGCCATAATTCGGTAGACGACCTCAGTAGGATCTACTGGGCCCTCTGGAAGGAGATGTGTCGGAAGATGAGCAGTAAAAATATCATCGTCATTTTGGTCGAGAATCACTCCTCCGTGCGAGCAAAATGTATGCCAATATTTTCCAAATGATCTTTCTTCAGCAAATTGGCGGGATTTAAAATGCACGAGATGCATTCTCAGTGGCCTTAATTCCGAAATATGAGGTTAGCACGTTCTTCTTATGATATAACTTTGAGGGAATCATACATTTGGCCCCCAGTCATCGGGATTCGTGCGGTTTTTCGGATTCGACTTCCACCACCATCACATGCGATGAGATATTTGCTGTGTAAAACATGATACTCGCCGTTCTGGTCAACAAAAGTCGTACTGACACCCTGATCGCCTTCGGTATGCACAAGATAGGTCCATCCGAAATTAGTGGAAATGTTGCTTTTGGCTTTTAATTTTTGTCTCAGCCAAGTTTCGAAAACTGGTTGCATGCATCTTTGGCCTGCTTCTGCGCACTGGGTCCCATCGTTTATATTCTTGATATTATCCCTCTGGCCTTTAGATGATGGCAATTTCTAGTGTCTTCTTAGCAAATGATACTCGACTCTCGTTCCGCCAATCTTACTCACCCAGTTGGCCAACAGGTGTCCTTTGCCATCTAGTCTGGTGGTAAATTGAGTATCAAATGTCGCATCCTGACTGACGCTACCATCAAGATCTCTGTATTCCTGAACAAGCCCTAGAATTCGGAAAAGCTCCATGGATTTGCGGTTTGTCAAGTCCAATTTAGGCCATTTACTGATTTCGAGCGATCTTTCGGCTAAAAGACAAGGTACACCTAAGCGGTCCAGTTGATAGGCAAGAATCATACCAACCGGGCCTGCGCCAACAATGACAATCGGCACATCGTGGGAGAATGATACTGTTGATGACATGGCTCCAAACGTTCATCAGCTTTCATTATTTCAAAAGAACAGGCGAGGGAAGTCATCCAATCTTATATTACATCAAACCAGCGACCCAATGCTCTGGAGACGCGGGCTTCCGGTGGAGACCTGACATTACAACACAAGTGGAACGATGGAACCATAATCCTCTCACTACAGTACTGTACAGTTCGACTGCGGATCCCCCGGCGGATCCTGCAGTACATACATGTACAAGACTCCGGAGCTCGGTATTTTCCGAGTTCTTGTAATCGAATTCAAGAGACAGTCCGGAAACTGTGAGCAATTAGAATTCAACTCTCTTAAGACTGTATTGTTTCTGTTTGAATCTGCACAATTCTCTATACCGATAATCCACCATGGCTGTATTCATGGACGTGCGGTGGAGTATAGCGAAAATATTTCACAACGCAAGCGGTGATGATACCTCGAAGCCCTCTGACTTCCCGTCTTCTGCGGTCCCAGCCGGCTGGGTTAAAAACAATGGTTTTGTTGTTTGGAGCCCCACGACAGGGTGAAAAAGAGCGGGGACGTGGTCTAAGCGTGAGTTTTTAAAGGAAACACGAGCCACAACGGTCAAAGCTGTGTAATGCTGGCAGCAACGGGTTTAATTTGACCAGACGGATAAACAGTCCCTTGGCTGTCATTGAAATACCTTGTATTAAGAGACAACTGAATGTTTACTTTCTATTGATCAATACGTATCTGAAATTTACTTCGTAATACGTAGCCATTGCCCTTCTGTAAATGAAGATTTGCCCCCTCGCTAAATCCGAGTACAACACACTCGGGAATATCGGGGGAATATCCTCCCCAGATTCCTCATGGACCAAATTAAAAATTGACACAGTTCCTCTAACAAAGGTGTCCTGCCAGTGGACTCTTTACGGCACTACATGATTTAATGTCCAGAATAAGAGCCGCATCGTTCTGGGCAGCATCATCGAGATATCCGGAAAGGGGCTTCTGAAGAAAATGGCCATGGGGGTTTTAACGAGAATGACCCAGTTTACATTTATTATAATATCATAGATTGCACTACATTAAAGGTGTCATTCTACTGTAGACAGCTTAAACCCAAGACAATCATGCGTTCATTCTGTTCGCGAGCTAGTAAGCCCAGTTGTTGATCTGTGGAGCCAGTGGCGAAAGATGGAGGTAGTAAAATACACAAACATAGTGTCTACAATATACATAAGCTTGGATCTTTTGATTTTCATCCTGATTCATCCACAGATTGGAGAGGAGGAGTGTTGAGCTTAGGATCGTCTTACGAAGCCCAGTAACCTACAGTGATTCCCTGTTAATATTTTTGGAATCAAGTAACCTTACTTAATCCCCCGCAAAACCTATCTCATATGTAGGTTGTGACATAATGAATAGGAATGGAATCATGCCCATGGTCTTCCAACATATTTAGAAAGTGTTATAGTAGTATGTGCCGATGAATAGCATGCAAGACACGCTACAGCAAACGCCTTAAATATCTCCAATACTCGATGAAAACACCTGTATTGTCGCGATATAGTACACTCAAGCAGTTTTGTCCATGCAATAACCAACTTGAACTTGAACACCTCAACCTCGAGTGAGCCAGCCACAGTACTTTGCTCGGAGGTTCAGCTATATTGTCCTGTCGTCCGAGCTCAACCACCTGCGCTGAAGAGTATATTCTCAGTGATTAGCTCTTCAGCTCTAGATTTTGACTGGTATGGAGCTAGCAGCGTGAGCCTAATTATCAGGCAGTACTCGGCGTTTCGGCATTTCCCTCCAGGATCTACCATCTCCACCTCCGCAATATCTAATCTTTCTCTTTTGTCAGAAGAAAGGCACTGGTAAATTGTCCCGGACTTTCTTTACGACTGATTTAGTCTTTCTGGATGGCATGGCTTGTGATCCCTCGGTGTGAACTTGATCCAGATCGACGCAGATCCATAGGTATGGAACTGCGTATCACTGATTTGAAGTATAGCGTGGATGCATTGGTTGACTACCCAATGTTACCTAACATTTATGTCAATACAAGTGCCGTTGACCAGAGCATTCAAAGTCCAAGCGCCATGAATGTCTGGACTCTGAAGATGCTGGGCAAACCAGGAAGTTTATGGTAGCTATAGTGCTCCATAGATCACTCCACTCAAACGCTGATTGGCCTCGAGCTCATCCGGACGAATTTACTGTGACCCCTGGAATCGCGGACTATTCAAGAAACTCTCCTTTGGATCTTAATGCTAGCTAAAGCAAACTCTAACTATCAACCGGCCAGCTGGCCTAGTGGTAAGGCATCCGTTTCCGGTGCGGGAGATCGCAGGTTCGAATCCTGCGTTGGTCGTTTTTTGGACTTTTTTGAAATTGTTTTTGTCAGATCTGTGCTGGACGGGAGAAATCCGTTCTACTCAACGAGAACAATAATAATATCAATAATAGAAATAGTGAAACTGAGGAATTTTTTTTTTGGTTCAAGGACAAAAAAAACTTACTTGACTTCTTTTCCTTTCTACGGGTTTGCAAAGCGGGCAAAAAAGTCCAAAAAACGACCAACGCAGGATTCGAACCTGCGATCTCCCGCACCGGAAACGGATGCCTTACCACTAGGCCAGCTGGCCGAACTACAGGAATTTGCGATAATTCTGGCTATATGAACCAAAGTAAAAATCACAGGTCTGATCACACAACTATCTGCTAACCTCACGCCCTTCTAGAGCCATATATAAACCCACCCAACCCCGAATAGGAGAAGATCTGACATGTAAAAGGGTAAGCACATGGAGCTAAAATGCTGTTTGATTTCGTAAACATGCGGTGCAAAAATATATTCAAATCAAGTCCAAGCTGTTATTTCACCCACAGGCACTGCGACGAGCTAGAATAACTTTCGTCGACTAGTAGTAGGCATTCTACATCAATGATCACTTACAGGCCAGGGATGAGTCCCGTAAGCAGGGAAACATTAAGCTCAAATTCCCCTAAAGCTCAAAATGGAGATGATCATAACTTCATTTTTTCCGTCTTGGTTGGAAACCAAATTTGTTTTAACCCCGACGAATAGAATCTCTATCTAATCGCGCGGAATTGCGCGTAGAATGGATTTCCCAATCCGATGTTATTTTGATCTGCCCGAAGGCCCACTCATTAAACCTTTTTCCCACGGGTGGTTGGGTCACTGTGACTAGGGGGATTTCCGGCTCGGAGTCCTCCATCTGTCCATTTGACAATACACTTGCCTTCCAGTATCTATTAGCGACATGGTCTGACCTTGGAGTTTGAACTATCGATGTGCATTCGGTTGTTCCATTGATCCTTTGACTGCCCGGTGCCAGCACCGGTAGACATGCAACGATTATACCCAGTAAAGTCTCGACACTGGACAAAAGCGAGCCTCGAGCAGACCCATAGGTTGAATCGCCTGAGATAAGGAACAACTCGGTCTTGATTCGGACAGCAGAGATGCCAATGAGACTGCAAAGAACATATTAGTACATAAGAAACGATGGAACGACCGTCGAAGCACATGAATACTCACACAAGACCTAGAACATAGATAATAGCCAGCCAGACTTTTTTAGGCCATGTTAACCGCATGTTACGGATGACAGGTAACGGGAGAAGGAGGATGAAAACGTTGAGAATAAGCCCGCTCACTGCGCAGCCAGTGTGTAGCTTATTGCGGTTGCCACAGTCACCTTCCAGACTGGCCAGCCAGATTTTACGTGATGGTGTGCATATGAATGCAGTTGCCAGCAAGCTTGCGATCCATAGAGCCGAACATAAACCCATTCCGGCATAACTTAATCGCATAGTCAGTCGTTGCTGGAAACGGCGAACATAGTACTGAAGGATAGAAAGCTGGGTGAGTCCAAGGACCGTAACCCAGAGAAGCTCTCCAATGTATGTAAGCTGATATCGGGTTAGATCCTTTCGAAAATCTTCTCAAGCAGATATTGGCGTATTTTGTTAAATACTCACCTTTTTGAAGCGTACAAAGGCTTCGGAGCCCCCAGTACGGTCGACCTCATCCGCATGGAGTCCCATCCCGCAGAGCAGAATGAGAAGTAATTCCACAACATATCTCCCAAACATCACGATCTGTGATGGCATATCAGTATGTCCTTCACCAGTGATCCTCCAAGCACCATGGAGGGTTTGCCATCTTACCGTAGCTGCCACAATGAACCAGTCATTTCCTTGCAACGAGATTTGTAGTCTACGACGTGACCATAGTCGAAACCCAACAATGACGGAGACAACTGCCAAAAGAATTGTCTGTACCACAATGTCGGCCTTGCCCAGCCAGTTATGCCCCAGGGCATGAACGAACGTTCCTGTAGGCATCGACATCGCCCAGTAGTTCACGTCGACTCCAAAGAGCTAACAGAATGGACATGACCCAGTATATTAAATATTGCGTCAAGATCTGCCAAGACACACGAGGGAAAGAAAAAGCGCGGGGCTCGCTTTAAGGTAGGACTACTAATAGGTAAAACGCTGCAGGCAGAATCTAACAAGGGGAAACCCTGCACTATTGCCGACCAGATTAGCGGTCACGGAAATCGAAGCTAGGCGAACCAACAATTGCAGGCGGAAAATGCTAAAGACCCGGCCAGAATTGCCTTCTGATTAAGTTTCAGACCGGCTTTCTCGAAAGCCATAGAGCGCGGCGGGCGTGAAGTGGCACCGCTTGGGTCTCCGGCAATGCCAAAACTACGGCCCCAGTGGGATCCACTTAGTACTATATCTCTAACATCCGCGTTTCACACACTCAACGAGGGATTTTGAAGCTGATTTTTCACTAGAAAGATCCTTGGTTGCTATGATTCCTCGGTTTCAAGAGGGACATTGTGAAATCTTGATCGTGCTACCGGAATCTTACATGCATCGCTAGTCCCCGATCAGTAGATCTGGGCTGCAGCTTGTGAATCTTGATGGAACGAGGTAAGACCTTACCTTTCACTCATGTGCTAAGGTGGAGAGCCACGGGCGATAGCGTGCCGCTGACGGAATTTTGCCTTGACTTAGGCATTGATTCGAGGTTTCGACGATCAATGATGAAACTGATATATGCAGGGGCCCCGAGTATCTAAATGGTACTGATGAGCTCGCAGTCAGCTCATGAACCTGGGTGACAGAAAAGGTATTAGGTGCTCAGTATAGACATTCTAGCTAGGGGTTTTAGATCAAATCTAAGCCCTGTGGCACGGGAGACCTCCACTATACGCATCCTTTGTCGTAAGAGCTTCAAAGTCTCAAAGTTGAGGAAGAGCCTCGACATACTCCGTACAAGTCAGAGATGTGCTTGGGCCGCGAGTGCTTGGTCTAGAGCAGCGGGATCCTCAACGTTCAGGTATGGAATACGAGAAAAGACCCATTGCATTGAGCCTATAATATTATTCAATGCCATCGGAGTCTCGTGAACAACACTGGAGGAAATTTCTTCATTGGAATATTGATTTGACCTAGGACTTGCAAGCGAGTAATATCCCCGCAATTTGCAATATGTGTGCGTTCATATTGAACGTCCGAGATATTAAACGTGACGCAATGTAAATTCGCAAGACAGTTTTGACACTAGAATTGGAGACTGAATACAGGACATCAATCTCCACGGCAGACGTGGCTCCCGTTTACTGAATTTGGGAAGGGCTCCGTCGAGGTCCACACACATGAAGCAAGAAGTGAACCCTTCGCGAGTTTAAACTATAATGGTCAAGCCGGAAATCTCCCTCCCCCATCTGGTGGGTTAGAGCAGGGCTGAATCAATTGATAATGGGCGCATTGGCTTTGATGACCCTTAGGTGTTTGTATTCACGTATATGGAAGATCCACACTTGGAGTGGGTGCATTCTTACCATTTTCGTCAACTCTGAAGCAATTCAGTGAGTAGATCATACTTCATCCGTTTTGAAGTACACAAAAGGAATCATTGTTTGATATACTCACTAATGAAACGGGTTTCAATAAGGTATTCTGCTACTGCACATAGAATGGTCAGCAAACTTCATTTTTGATGATCATCGTGATGGATCACGGCACGAGGAAAGAGGATCCCAGGTCGATCATTCTTATGTATGCCGTGTACGATGAAACGAGCCTATAATTACTCTTTACTGCTAGGTATTTAGCCTGTTTTCACGCTGTTAGTAGTGAGAATAGGAATATCACGCGGGCCTCGAGATTCCGTCTGAATCGATACCTTATACTTCTCGCTCTCGTATAGCTATTCCCGAACCTGAAGGAGTGGTGTTCGTTTCAGATAGTCTCATAGCTGATAGGAACCATAGAGCTATCCACTGACAGGGAGAACTAATTTTAATGACCTGCCATAGTGTAAAAGCCGCTTGATCTGGCTAAATGCACACTAAAAAGAAGCGCATGCTACACAACAACTTATCGATGATGATTTACTTCTGGGAAATAGTAGCAAAATCAGCCGGGTTAGTATAAGTTGGTAGTGCCCTAGCAGTCTTCGAGTTCTGTCTATGTAATCCGGGTTCGACTCCTGGGCCTGGCCTTTTCTATTTTTTTCTTCTTTTTCAAAATACAAAGCTCTAGATACTCTATTTTTGTCGGGAAAATTTGTGATCAACTTGAAATCTTTTCCCTCTCCTCTCTACTTCCTCATTCTTTCTTCTTTCTATCCATTTTCCCTTTTTTTACGAGAAGTGCATTCATTTCCTTGCCAAAGTATGACCGCTTCCTCTTTGGGAACCGCCTGATGCTATTGCAGACAATGATATCAGTTGTTACAAATTGCCAAGACTTTAACCACGCGGAATTTTGTCAAGAGGAAGAAAGTGGAAAGAAAATTGTACTGCTTGAGCTACTATAAAGGTATTACAGAGATTATACTAGCTGGTATCTGTACAAGATGATGTGGCTCAATGTTGTTGTGTCCTCCCACGAGGAGTTGATTGTTTATTTGATAGTATATTAAATTAGCTGTATAACAATGCTTTCAGTACACCTCAATCATAAAGTTCATGGCAATGCCAACTAAGGTTGCATCTATCTTTCCCATCATCCATCGAAAAACAAAACCCAGCTTTTTCTAACGAAAAAAAGCGTTATCCACGCTCACACTGTTAAACTAATCCAAGCCGAATGGGACCTAAGTGCTCTTCTTTTGAGCCTCACGCTCAGCCTTGCGCAGAGCACGCTTGCGAATGCTCTCGTGCATAGACTTGTTCTGCGCAAGCACAAAACGGTTCATGACACCAACGGAAGTCAAGAACCAGGCCATGAGACCGTGGCTCCAGTAAGGAGAGGAGCTGTAAGCGTACGAAGACGAGCCACCGCTACGACCAATCTTAGAAAGGACAGAGCGAACGAATGCACGGGGAGTGGGGATCGATGCAGATGCGCGGCGAATCTTCGACATGGCAGAGGTAATCAGGTAAGCCTGGACAAGCTCAACCTCGATGCCGTAAGATGCCAATTCACCACCCAGAGCAGTGGACCACTGTTGAAGAAAAGCTTTGCTGCCGGAGTAGGTAGCCAAAAGAGGCGTAGGGAGAAGACCACCGAACGAGCCCATGGTAAGGATCAAACCGCGGCGGCGCTGCACCATGCCGGGAACGACGAGCTGAGTGACGCGCAAAGTACCGGTACAATTGATGGTGATGATATCGGCCATCTCGGAAGCTGGGGTCTGGGCGAAAGGAACGGGAATGGAGTGGCTCAGGCCAACGTTGTTGACTAGGATCGAAACATCCAGGTCCGAGACAAGAGCACTCAGCGCGGTGTAGTCGGCATCGGAGTTGCGGGAAAAGTCCATGGCGAGAATCTTGGTTTGTACATTGGGGTACTGCTTGGTAATTTCCTCCGCGAGGGCCACCAGCTTCGATTCGGTTCGTGACACCAGTACAATGTTGAACTTGGCCCGCGCCAGTTGCAGCGCAAACTCCTTACCCAGACCATCCGAAGCACCAGTCACCACAGCCCAGCTACCAGGAGGTCCAAAAGAACGGAGCTATAAGAAACCAAGATATTAGTTTCATTCACAAGAAAATGTTGCATGATATAGAAGATCGGAAACGAACCGGTTTGCCGGGAAGGATGAACAGACTGAGGATCACCCGCAGGAAGCTCCAGACCTTGCAGGCGACAGTTAGCCCACCAGTTGCAAGGAGAAGCAGAGCGCCCACGGTGGGCAGACCCGCTGGAATATGAGCGGGCCATTGCGAAAGGCATTCGGTGTACTTTGACAGATCCATTGTGAGTGTGGAAAAGGCGCGAGGGTGAAGAAATGAAGAAGTTGGCGGAGTAAAAAGAAAAGGTGCAGCTTGTTGGGACGATCGACGCCAAGAACCCCAAACATCCTCGGTCTCATCACAAGCTGCCGTTTTTCCCTCTCCACAAGTAAATTGCAGTCTTCAGCAGATCACTCCATTGAAAAATATCATGGATCAATTGCTCTCATATCTTCCCCCTTTTGAGGGTTTACTGCCCAAATGGCTTGTTTTTGTATGTTGGACATCCCCCTACTAGCAATGAACCCCCCCTCCCACCGGCTGACATTCAAACAGGTCTCCGTCGTCTCCGCCGTCAACAGCCTGCAGGCCTACTTCTCCGCCGATTATACCTCAAAGCTCTACACTAACGGTGCAATTGCCGTTGAACCTCTGTCTGGTCGTGTGTTTGGCACTTGGACTTTCCTCTCCGCAGTCGTGCGCATGACCGCGGCCTATAACATCAACAACTCGGCCGCATATGATCTCGCCCTGTGGACCTACGGTATTGCTCTGACTCATTTCGTTGGAGAGTTGGTTTTTGGAAATGCCTCCCTACGCGGTCGATTTCTGAGCCCTCTGATTGTGGCCTCTTCCTCGCTCGCTTGGATGCTGACCCAGCGCGACGCGTACCTGGGTGCTTAAAGGGTCATTCAATTACGTCGACTGTTCGTGATTCTATATGAACAGTGAAAAATCATATACGATTATTTGGTTTCGGCCGTTGTCGAGAATCTATGTTTTTCTGTTCTCAGAGACCCAAACTCGCGCCACCATCCAAATTTGTCTTCAAACCGTGTCGTGAAAAGGCCTTTTCAATTTTCAAGAGCTATGTTTTTATATCAAAGATTTATTGTTGAAACCTCTGATCCTTCGAAAGAGCGATAGTTGATAATGCATAATATGGAACAACTATTTATTCTGAAGACCCGAATCCCAAGCAACTCTATTCCATCTTCTTGCGGTACAGCTCTCCACCGCAGCCGCGTAGCCGGGCAGCAGCTTGTTCCGGGGTGATATCACGTTGTGGCTCAGCCATAAGCTCATAACCAACAAGGAATTTGCGCACAGTCGCACTGCGCAGCAGAGGCGGGTAGAAATGTAAGTGAAGGTAAGAGGCCTCAACTTCTTCAGTGGTACCATCCAGAGGAGCCTGGTGGATACCCATGCTGTAAGGGAAGTGAGTCTCAAAGAGGTTATCATAGCGACGGGTGATCTCAGCGATGGCCTCAGCAAGGAGAGTTTTATCGGAATCGGACAGATCGACCAGAGCGCGCTTGTGCGTACGGCTGATGATCATCGTCTCGAAGGGCCAGGTCGCCCACCAAGGGCAGACAACAACGAAACCCTCATTCTCAAATACCACTCGCTCCTGCTTGAGACTCTCTAGCGCAGCATAGTCCTCCAATAGGTGACTGCCACCGTGCTCGTGACGGTATTTGCGCAATTGCTCCATCTCCGCGGCAGGCTCCTCGGGCAAAGTGCTGGTGGTCCAGACCTGGCCGTGCGGGTGAGGGTTAGAGCAACCCATGGCAGCACCCTTATTTTCAAAGATCTGCATATAGCGGTATTGTTCCTTGGGCTTGGTGACGGGGGTCTCATGCGATTGAGGCGTGACATGTGTGGGTGGAGCATTTTTCGCGAGAGGCGACTTAGGCGAAAGGTGAGCGGCATAGATTTCGGTCCAGGCATTGATGATCGGTACGATCTCGATTGGTGGCAGGTCGGCCAAGGTGAGATTATGGGATGGCGAGAAGGTCAGGACGTAGCATTTACCCGTGACAGGCTCAGCCTTGAGGAAACGCGATTCGAGTTCTACTGTTGGTAAGCCCTGTGTGTACGCGGTACCGTGAACGAATGAAAGTAGTACCATCTCTGGAATCGCCATCGTAGGCAGCCTGCTCCTCTTTGACAGCACTGTAATCATTGACAAACACGAAAGTGCTGTCATATTTGGGGTTGACGTCACCCTGGGCGCGCTTGTTTCCAGGGCATAAATAGCACGCGGGGTCGTAACTGGGCAAGGTAGTCTTGGAGGGACTCTCCTGGTGTCCTCTATCAAGCAGAGAAAAGAATTTCGCAGTCAGATATTGATCAAAGAATGAGCATTGCACTAAGATAGTGCAGAGGTACTCACTGCCAGGGACGCTTGGTTCTGTGGGGGGAGACTAGAATGTGAGACCCGCGAAGGGGGTTGTATCTCCTGTGGGAGATGTCGTCCAGGACGTTTTCCATGACAGGCAGAACTTCGAGAAGAAAAAAAGAAGATCGGAAGAGTACCTTGGGGAATTCAGGAAGAGGGAGGAATCAATTTAAAGACCCCGGATGTCGGGAAATTTGTCGGTTGGGTCTCCGGCGGGGTCGCGGGGTTCGCACGGATGCGGACTGTGCAATACAATATTGTAGTATTTATTTGAAATTATGTTAAGTTAATTGCATATTTATATATGCACAATTGCTATTGTCATCTGATTCTACTCAATCACTGCTACTGATAGTAAATTATTAGTCTTGACTGCTCTCGTGTTGAGCGCATACCGAAATTGAGGATATAGACTACTCCGGACAGAGTCGAGCTAATAAATTAACCGCGATTCCGATGTCATATTGCCCCCTCGGTGAGCCGGAAAGGTATCGTTCGGCTTCCCGCGCTCGGGGAACCGGGGGTGACTGGGGCACGGCATGGGGTGCAGAGTGGAGACTCGTGTGGATGACAATCGACTTCAAGTTTCTACTGAGTTATCTTGTATTGTATATGGCGTGGTGCTGTCAGAGTGTGGTGTGGCGTGGGATGAACTATCATCTGCCGTGTAAGCTTTCTGATCGTCTAATTTAGTAACCCGACAACGCTAAAAGAGGAGAGTGACGTCATCTGTCCAACCCTCCTCTCTGAATTTGGACAATCACAACACTCCTTGGAGTTTCCTTTGAGTGTAGAACATCTCCAGACGCTCCCATTTTCAGACTTGAACATCGCATGCCTGCACTTCACTGTGATTGGAAAGCTCGTGTCTCACACAAAAGGAAATGACCACCCACTCGGTCGTCAACAATTGGAAGGTACGACTGAGGATCACACCACCGGAAGGAACGACCCTGAGACCGCGCCTTCCTAATTGATCAATCAGCATCGATCAACACCAAGAAGATTCGGGGTGATTGAGAATTGCAAGGCTTTATTACTCTCTGTCTCTCTCTCTCTCTCTCCCTCTCGATCTCGGATCCTTTTGCATAGTCTATATCTGCCAATATCTGACAGCAACATCTGCAATCACTTGAACATTTCCCTTATCATCTTATATTTCTGTATTTTTCACTTATATACTGTACAACATGCTTGCTATCAGCCCACCAGGTCACGCAAATAACAGCAATATTTGTCACAATCCCCATACTAGCAGCACCTCCAATACTAGGTCATTGGGAATATCTTCTCTTCCAAATGAGGTATGTGATAACCAAAGAATTTCCGTTATCGCTTGCTTTCCTATACCCAAATACACAGTGCAAGTCATCAATATATTCTTGCTTAGTCCACATATGCTGGTACTGATACCCCGGCTGACTGGGTACAGCTCTTTACCATGATTCTCTCCCATCTTCCGATCATCACTCTGGCCAAGGTGATGTCTGTCTCACGGCATTTTCAAGATGCAGCAGGGCCTGCTCTGAAGAGTCAACTACGAGTCATGGCACAGCGCAACGATATCAAGCTGATGCTGATCTGTGCACCTCCCGACTGCGTGCAGTCTCGAATTCGATGCCAATTTCTACAAACCCCAGGACTAGATACTACAGATGATGATAATGCACCTCGAACAACAGAACTGCATAGTATCTACCGCCCCGAAGCACTATCTCCCGAGACTGCACCTCTCGGACCAGCCGTGGGCAGCATAATTTTGCTAGTGGGTGGGGACGACATGGTCTGTGGTGGTATGAACCAGGCGGGAAGCAAAGGCTTTGCGACTCGTGAAGTTGTCTTAGAAGACTATGAAAGCTTCATTCAATTACGAGTCAAGCTAAACCTAGTGATCACATCGAAGGATTTCTTCATCGCTCCAACGTTTGTGGTTTACGATGGCGTGATACGCATTAATCGAGCATGGCTGGAACGGAATAGCCACGAAATCATTTGGATGAATTCGGATAAATCCGTGGGTCTCAGAATGCATGCTATTGAAAAGCAAGCAACTGAAGATGAAGCGAAAACTTTTGATTTGGAGATCCGAGGTACGTTGTCACGTTCATATCGGAAGATGATCAGCACTGATTCAATTAGAGTTACATGTTCGTTCGACGCTGCTACTTCACAACATTCGAAAAGCGGAGGAAAATCTTGAAAGTAAGAAAATCATGACAATCTCGATATGAGAAAGCAAATGGGAATTTGCCGCATTTCAAGGGCATTCTTTTGGATATCTTGGAGCATTAATCGGAAGCCACCACTTTGCCAATGGCAACCTAATGACACCATATACATTGCGAGAACATAGGATTTAGTAAATCTTATGTTCTCGCAATGTTACAAGTAGTACTTGTTGCCGCATTATATTAGAATGTCGAAATGAAAGCAATCACTTCCCATGTTTATAGAGATATTTACGAGAAGAGAATCGCCACAATATACAATTAGCCATGTACAACGGATAATCTTGCTCAACATCCTTAAAATCCATCTATTGAAAGATTGTAATCTTCTCAATGGAATGAAACAATAATGAGAAAAATGAATAATCAAAGAACAACCACTGATACCTACCCAGGCCTGCTGACTGGTTGCACGGAACCCGTCGGCTTCTCGCCGCGCAGCTCCACTTCAGAGGCGAGTTGCCGACGGCTTCTTCCCCTCCCTTCACAACTACATTGTACGCCAGCATCAACAACCTCGCTGACTTACACACGTCCCAGGACCACAGGGTATCTTACAGGATTGAGGCTACGCATTTCTCTATGGAGTCCTTGCAAAGCCCTGTCACGACTGATACTCCCACTCCGCTCCGCCGGACTCGGGTTGCCTGCAAGGCGTGCAATGCAAGACGAGTCAAATGTGATGCCGGCGACGGGCAGCCCTGCTGGCATTGTCGTATGAGGCAGATAAAATGTGAATTGATTGAGTCTCGAAGGGGAAAGTAGGTTACTTAATGAATTTTTCCAAGCTAGGTTTAGACTCGAGCTGACAGTCGATCTAGATATGTCAGAAAAGCCCGGAATACCAACAAGAATCTGGGTGGACCCCGACAGAACCTGAATGGCAGTGATACTTCAAGCCCGCGGAATTCTCGTCGAGGTAGTTCTACCGAGACGCCGTCTGTTAGAGCATCCTCGCAGCTACGTGATGGTGTACGGCAATCTTCCACACACGATCAAATTAATCAAACAGATACCCAGCAAAACCAGGGGGTGCCTGATCAGCACACAGAAGTGAACCATGTACAAACAAACCTACCAGACAGCTATGGAGACGATTCCTCAACCCTTCACTATGTCATTGAACTGAGCCATAGACCCGAGGGTGGTTCTACTGAGCCGCTGACAGTACATCATCCAATCCCTGCATCAATCGCAGTTAGACCAGGGACGGAATCCAATCAACTTGAGACTCCAGTGTCTCTACAAGAGGCTCTAACATTGCCAACCTCAGACATTCTTCGCAGACTGATCTACACATTCTTTGACAAGATCCATCCCGCATATCCCGTATTCGACCGTGAAAGATTCACACAGTTGTACTCAACAGGCCAGGCGTCCCCGATGATCTTACAGACAATGTGCCTACTCGGATTCACGATTGGAAGCGATGAATTGATTCTTGCCGCTGGATTCACAGATCGCGCCACGGCAAGGAAAACCCACTTTCTTCGCGCAAAGGCACTTTATGATGCGGACTATGAGTCGGATCGCATGAATCTTGCTGCTGTCATGCTATTATTTGGATTTTGGTGGGCTGGTCCTGATGACCAGAAGGATACGTGCCACTGGGTTGGCTGTGCAGTCAGTTATGCACAATCTTTGGGCATGCATCGATCGTGAGTTTCAAAATGGATGTCTAAAGAGAATAGTGTTGCTAATGGAATATCATCATGATAGCTTGGCACAGTCTTCGATGAGTCCTAGGATGAAGTCACTGAGAAAGCGATTGTGGTGGATCATCTATGTAAGGAAATCCATGATTGCTGAAGGTATGATACCTAATGTTTCTAGACTCGAGACAGACATGTATCTGGGGCCTTTGGCCGACCTTGTCGCATTAGAGATGAGGACTGTGATATTGAAGCTCTTACTGAAGAGGACTTTCATTTCGATACTGCCTTCGATCAAAACCTCATCCCAGTTCAGAAAGATTATCATGTCTCATATGTATTGGAAATGATCAAACTTGCATCTATACGTGAGTCAGGCCATCTAAGAAAAGGCAAATGAATTATTTGACTAGTAACTAATTTGGTATCGAATCAGTCGGTGATATTCTTATAGGGGAGTTCAGTCCTCGACGGCCCCCTTTAGAGAAGTTTGAAGCACACAGCCTAACGCAGAGACTCGACGAATGGGAAATGGGCCTGCCAAACATTCTCAAAATCAAGGCGCACGAGGAATATACCAATGGCTCATTTTGGGGGTGCATGTTGCAAATATCACTTCAGTGAGTATTTTGAGCCACGAAATATTCTGCTTGAAGCCCAGATTTACTGATTCATTCTAGAAACTGTATTATATTACTATTTCGACCAAAATCAGTCAAAGAAGGACTACCAGCCGAGGCAGGAAGAGACTCAAGAGCTCGAGCAGCTGCGGATCATATCACGCGTCTAGCGGAGGATCTATTGGCCACTGGCATGATTCATTCTGGCCTGATTCATATGTATGTTTGAAGAGGATAATCTTTGCAAATATTGATTACTGACAAAAGGATATAGGGTCCCTGCCTTATTCTCTGCCTTATCGATCCACACGCTCGTGATATGCCGAAAGGAATCAATTCACCGCCAACTCGCCGAGAACAAATCGCGGCAGTGTATGTTGGCACTAAGCGTGATAGCAAAATCTTGGCCAGTCAGAATCTGGATCTCAAAAGCATTCGTCAACCTCATGAAAAGATTAACAGGTCAAGGGTCAAATTTGAATGGGCCAATTGTGAACGTATCATCAAGTATCTGGAGCCCTTCAAATGACACGACCCCGTCGACACCAAGCCAGATGGGCGTGAGAATACAGCCAATAACCAGTCAGTTTCCTCCGAACAATATCGCTCCAATTTCGCACTGCACATGCAATATTGGAAGTGATCCCACCAGTCCACATGCCCCGGGATGTTTATGGAGAGCACCCGATCAGTTTATCCACGACTCTTTGTGGGCTGGTTACCTTGACAATGCACTCGATATCGATCTGTTTCTGCATGATGGTACTGGATTCACTCAATATATGTCTTTTGAAGGTGCGAACGTTGGAGGTCCATCAACATTGGGCGATATTTGAGAGACACACAGAATTTGAAATAATGATAATAATATCTTATATACATTTAGGCCACAGGAATATGTTGTATTGATAATTAATGAAACAGGCAGAAATAATAGGCATCATGCCTGCATGATGTAGACATGAATATCTCAGCTCAACAACTCGGAGGATGAGCGCCCGCGTGCACTTGGTCTTAAGCCTTCAAGACCGTTCGCAGGCCGATGTAAGAGAACGATCAAAGCCTGAAGGTATTTTTGAAGCACTACACTCTACTAAGCACTCGATGCAAATCTGCTCTTCGCTCGAAGTAGTTTTCCATATTTGAAAAAGATCCAGGGAAATGGCATCATGAAGATCGTCAGAAAGGCGAGTAAGCTTGTTGCCCAATGATAGCCCAGCTTATTGTACATTTGCAGTCCAAAAAGAGGGAACGCGGCTGTTGAGAGACATGTTAACACTTCAATGTTACCATGCAGATTCATACTGGTTTATTAACATACCGGCAAAGGATGATCGCACAGCACCATTACCAGCGAGTGCAGATGCAGCATATTGAGGGTAAGCATCAACCTGCAAAGCTGTTAGTTAAAGAACTGATGTCGGCATCCAGCAATTGAAGTGATATCATTGAGCAACTAGTGCCCAGGTATCGGGAATACTCACAAGAAAAGTAAAAATACCAGTGTATGCCAGGAGAACCCTAGTAAATGTAATTAGGTTAGCAAGGGCTGCCCCTATTACAGATACACCCCGAGTTCAGAAGCCATGTCATGGTACAAATGAGATATCTCAAATATTTCTTCCGCGTATTCCAGTATCTTAATGAATTTAATAGAATTCTTGACTCACCCGCAACCGAAAAAGGATGATCCGATGATAGGGACAACCCAATGAACATTTGTCGACAAACTCCAGCCAAACCAAAAGAGACCAATTGGAATCAAGATACCGCCAGGAATTGCTGGAATCAAACTGTACTCCGGCGCGATATCCCCTGTTTGTTTCTCCCCGGGCTTTATCAGACGCTGTTTGAGGCGAGCCCAGAGAGGAGCACTCATTGCTCCCACAATCATGCCAGCTATGATTCCCACAAACGGAAGACCTCCCTGCCATAGTTTCCATTCATATGTTGTTTCAAACATTAACGGGATGGCCTGGAAAAATAGATAGAGTATTCCCAGCAGAATTGCGGCATAAATATCGAGTGCGAGACACATGGGCTCGAAGAACAAGAGCTGAAGTGGTCGGAGAAGGGCATATCCTAAGGCTTTGGCCCTGGATGATTGAAGCTTTTCAGCCGGGGCTCTATAACGATCGTCCCCCGTTGATTTTCGGAGAGATACTGCTTTATCTCTCAGTCGGACAGGTGGAAAAGTCTCAGGTACAAAGGTAACGATTGATACTAAAAGTATGCCAGACCAAATGATTATGAAGTAGTAATTCCACCTCCACTTCGTGTTGTAGCTGATGAATCCCCCAAGCAACGGCCCAAGGCAGGGACCGATGAATGGAGCTGACGAGACCAGTGTCATTGGCAACTGGATCTGTGAGCGTAAAAACACATCACTCACTGTACCTCCGGATACAGAAAGGAATGTGCCGCCCGCAAACCCTGTGAAGAACCGAGATACAATGACTGTCTGTATGTTCTGAGAAACAGCTGTCACCACATTCCAGATGACAAAAAAAGACCACGCAACGATGTAGATGGGTCTTCGTCCATACCACTCACTCAGAGGACTTGTCAATAATGGCCCTAGACCAAGACCAAGGACAAAGGTAGAAAGGCCCAATATCGCAATCAGAGAGGCAACATCGAATTCTGAGTTCATCTGCGGATACGTTGTTGTGTAAATTGAACTCGCGCACGTTCTGGGAATTCTCAATTAGTTTACCAGCTACAAAAGGACCTCGGAAGTACCCAATGCAGTCACACTGGCAAAACGAGAAAGCAATTTTACTTACACACACATTGTCCCCGTGCATACTGTGATGACAATAGCCCATTTTCGGATGAGTGGCAAGCTCTTAGGGTTCATAGGGTCTTCGTTGCCATCAAACGAAACATCGTAGATATCATGGTCTAGAGCACTGTGTGTACGGGAAACACGGGTCGATTCACTGAGAGAATCGGCATCATGGCGGGCAGCAATTTGAATACTTCCACCCGATGCAGGGTCAGAGGACTGTTGGCTGCCTTTCATTTCACCCAACACGGTTCTTTCCATCCAAGGAGGAAAAACGAATGAAATATTGAGGATGATTTCCGTTTGGGCGAAAACAGACCTCAAGACTGTGGGTCAAGCCAAGAGATATCTTTCGGAGATGAAAATATGATTGTAAGTGTAACACAAGACGCCGAAAAGGAGAGAGCATGTGTCGTGAAGTATGAAGTTTATGTGCGACTAGATGTAGGGGGTTTATAACGTAGAGACTGGAGGTCTGGTTGACATGACTTGGAGATAAATTTGATGATATAGAGCTCGAATTCTTTGACTCAAGTCTGATATTAAATGTTCAGAAAATACAGCGAGGTTCTTTGTTGAAATTGTTTTTATTGAGTGTGTAGCTAGCCAGCAAGACCCTGTTTGTGGGGTTGTCTCCACTACTTTAAGAGCCCGAGGTGACTCAATCACCGGGGAACTCCGCCTTGGACTGTTCAGCGTGCATCGGATCTGAGTTGAGAGATGTTGTGACCATCTAGGAGAATACGATCTGTGTTTTTTAATCAAATTTACTATACGGATTGGGAGATGCGAAAGTGTGTTCGAGATCGCGTCGTGTAGTTCATCATCCTTTCGCGATTTCTACCATCTTTGTATCCAGCTTTATCGTTTTTTCGTCGTATTTGGTTCTAGTGGTAGGCGATAATTTATATGTCATTCGAAGCATATAGTATTTATCACTTATTCAGATGTACGTATGAAATTCATGAAGAAAGCTGACGATATTAGATTGTAACAGGAGGGTTAATAGGGAATATGTACGTCTTCAGCGATGGGCCAAATCGTCGGAGGCGACCGACGTACTAGTCTACTAGTCTACTAGTCTACTAGTATGCCAGTATGCCACTCGGAGGGAAACAAAGGGGAAACGAGTCAGACAGATCAATTAGCGAGACTGGTATAAAGCCGTTGGAATTGACTCCGCTTGTCTCCATTGAAAAACTAAACAGAGACCCGCAGTGAATGATGGAAAATTTAGGCAGTTTTTTACTAAAGTCTTGAACATTTTTACGACCAAGTTGCTGAGACATATTGGGCTTAGATGAAGGTCATGCTGACTGCCCTTCGGCAACCCGCAGACAAGCTTGGAGGGCAGCCATGGGTGGCGTTCGGGCCGATTCCCGACGTGTTTGAGGTTGAAGACAAGACAAAAGGCTCCACCGAAAATTCTGAGGTCTTCTCCACTTCTGTTGAATCGGCACTGGATGCCCGACTATCCTTACTCGCTTCATTCATGTATTAACCAGCATAGGAATCTGCCGAGGCAGCCGGCTATCAAAGTGGATCTTTACATTGCTCCCGTTGATTATTTTTCAATAATATCGTCGAGGGCGATATGATTTCTGATTCTGCATTCAAATCTATTTCCTTGTCGGGGAGTTGATCTGCATTATCTCTGTCGTTTATACACGCAAGAGATTTCTTGCAGCAAATAGGGCCGGAGCATTTGGTGCCAAAGCTCATTGGAACTGGCTGATCGCAATGGCACCTCTTACCGGCGGGGGTGAGACCTCGTTCCCCTCCAAGATCCCCTTTTGGCGATTAGTCTTCGATCAGAAGGTCATCACTCAGGATGTCGCTCAATATCCCTATACAGGATCCGGTACTGAAGATGATCCCTTCGCCGTGTCATGGCTGCCGAATGACCCACGCAACCCAATGAATTTTGGAACAGTCAAGAAATGGGCAATCACTATCTTGGTATCATTTGTGACATTAGCTGTTGCGCTTGTTTCTTCAGCATACTCTGGTGGAATGAGCCAGATCATTGTAGCCTTTGGAGTCGAGGAGGAAATTGTCATTCTTGGAGTTTCGCTGTTCGTCCTTGGCTTTGCTGTAAGGTCTCCCCCCCCCC
>Ga0102593_1000277_pt1 | contig 110663 bp, 102 predicted proteins | sample AraplaCol_mMS_r2_2_FD_76862 | JGI IMG/M metagenome (GOLD analysis project Ga0102593, IMG submission 76862) | Arabidopsis root microbial communities from North Carolina, USA - plate scrape MF_Col_mMS_r2 (SPADES assembly) (version 2) | ecosystem: Host-associated > Plants > Roots > Endosphere...
CTTCATCTTATCGTAATTCCGACCTTGAGACTTCATCCTCTCATGATTCAGATTTTGAGGCTTCATCTTATCGTAATTCCGACCTTGAGACTTCATCCCCTCATGATCCAGATTTTGAGACTTCATCTTATCGTAATTCCGACCTTGAGACTTCATCCCCTCATGATCCAGATTTTGAGACTCTATCTTATCGTAATTCCGATCTTGGGATTTCATCCCCTCATGATCCAGATTTTGAGACTCCATCTTATTGTAATTCCGATCTTGGGACTTCATCCCCTCATGATTCAGATTTTGAGACTCCATCTTATCGTAATTCCGATCTTGGGACTTCATCCCCTCATGATCCAGATTTTGAGACTCCATCTTATCGTAATTCCGATCTTGGGACTTCATCCCATCGTGATTCAGATTTTGAGACTCCATCTTATCGTAATTCCGATCTTGGGACTTCATCCCATCGTGATTCATTCCTAGACAATTTATACAAAGATGGTCCCTATGGTGATATAACTGTAGCCTATCCCTTCAAAAACGATATAACCAATGGAACTAAATAAAAAACGTAAATGAAAAAGCAATTGCTGAAAAGAGGGATAAGTTATATAAAAGGACCGCATCCTTTTTTATGTAATTAGTTTAGACAAAACTTATGATAATAACAAAAAACTAATTTTTTATTTATCATAGGTTTTAAATCACATATTATCATTATTAGATAAAGCTTTTAGCAACGAAGCATCAGCAAAAGATTACAATAAAAAAACAGAAAAAAACTATCTCCATACGCCAAGATAGTTTTTTCTGTTTTTAGGATGTATATGATATACAAAATATCTTACATAATCAGTTTAATGGGAAGTTCGTTTCCCAATGAAATTTATCTATCAGTTTGATTTGTATTTATTACGATTGGAAGGTATAATTTTTAACGGTCTCATCATGTCATGGTCTTCATGTTCTAAACGATGACAGTGCCATACGTAGTCTCCAGAAAATGGATGAAATTTCATGATGATTCGTACGGTTTCTCCTGAACCTACTAGAACAGTATCTTTTAAACCAAAATCAGCTGGGAGAGGAGCTACCAAGTTTCCATTTTGATCATAACGATCAAGTACACGAAAATTAACCAGATGTATATGAATAGGGTGAATTCCGGGGGTCAAATTCACTAACTCCCATATTTCAACAGAATTAAGTAAGGGTGTTTCTGTTGCTGGGTCCATCCACTCCTTATCGTCAAATAAAAGCATAAGACGTCCAAATTCGTCTTGCGAGTCATTTAATGTCAATCGTCTTATCTTTTTCACTTTATTTAATGGAATACGGTCAATATGGCTCAAGAGAGATGGAAGTCTGCTCTGATCAGGACAGGATAAAAATTTAGTTACTTGGAATTCCATTATCTCGCCAGTTGGATTTTCTGATTCAAAACCATCTTGTAATATTACATTTTGCCCTTCCAACCCTGAAAAATCAATAACAATATCGATCCGTTCAGCTGGTGAAACATCCAAACTTTTCACTTTAATTGGACGGGAAAGAAGGCCACCATCAGTTCCAATTAAAGCAAAAGGGCGCAGGTTGCTTAATTGGAACTGATATGTTCGAGTATTGGAAGCGTTTAATAAACGGAATCTATATTTGCGAGGCTCTACTTTTAAAAATGGCCAGACTTTCCCGTTAACCGTAATGGTATCCCCTAAAAATGAAGGAACAATTGAAGGGTATGGTAAATTAGGAGATGGATTGTCTGGTTGTGCAGGATAAAAGAGCGAACCGTTTAGATTAAATGTTTTATCTTGGATAATTAGAGGTACCTCGTATTTACCCTTAGGAAGTGACAGTGATCTTTCTTGCTCATCTCGAATGAAGTAAAGTCCCGCAAGACCCGCATACACATTCAGACGAGTAACCCCAAGTGCATGGTCATGATACCAGAGAGCAGTTGCTCTTTCCTCATTCGTATAATGATAAATTTCTTTCATAAAGTGAGGACCTGTTTGTCTAAATCCTCTTGTAAACCATGCTTCGGGATGACCATCACTAGCTGGTTCCGAGGGGCTTCCATGCAGGTGTACAACAGTTCTTACTTCTGGATTATGACTAGCTCCGTGAATGGTTTTATCCACTGGTAAAAAATGTTTTTCAGGTAAGTTGTTTGCCCATCTCACATATATGGGTTGATTTTTTTCTACATTAAAAGTTGGACCTGGTACTAACCCATTATAGCCCCATACCTTGGTTTTAGGTAAATCCCTATGAAACTTGTGTAGTGTTTCAATCATGCATACATCATAAAACGGCCTGCCTTTATACATTCCCTTTGGTCTGATTATTGAAGGAATTGGAAGGGTATCAACAAATTTTTTTAACTCCAAACATTTTTATCTCCTTTTATCTAACAGAATATATTAATTGACTATATTCTATTAAATAAATATTTTTTTGCTTGTATACTTGTCCATATTTATTATAGAACTTGATATATAAGGGTTTATAATATTTTTTTAATTAATTAAGCTTCACTACTGTTAATGATGCAGCATTAACTTCTTGTTCACCTATAATTGGTAACAAAGTATCCGTAGATGGACCGATGTTTCTAAGTTCCAATGTTGAGTTTTTTGGGATATGAATAATAGCTTGTCCAATGAGCATTAGACTCGCTCCATTCACTTGTCTTTGTATACCATACTGGGTAAGCTTATCCTTTACTAAGAAATTGTTTAAAATCAAACCATACGTTGAAGAAGAAGAAGGACCATCGATTAATAATACATATTCAATCTTATAGTCACCGGATTTACTAATTATTAAGGTATCACTAGGTAAGGCAAACTTTATATGATTTAATGGACCGTTTTGATTAAACGTTATACTTTCACCTGAGTTGACCATGATGGGTTTGGAACCTATGAGTGTAACGTAGCCATAGGCAGGTGAATATCTTTTCCAGTTTCGATCTGACACTATTAGTCACCTACTCACTTATTATTTCTATTATGGTATGTGAGTAGATTAAAATTGATTGTACTATTGTATTATGAGTTATATTATTAATCCTAATAGATAGAAATGAATACTCAATACAATGTTAGTTAACATAATAAAAATTATAAGTAATCATAAAACCAAACCAAAACCTTTCTTTTTCTGTTTTTAGATGCATATTGTATATAACACTAGTTTACATATGAGTTTTTCCAGTATTAAAAGCCTCTTCAGTTCATTAAAGGGGCTTTTAATGCGTGATAAGTAGATTTAGAAAAAAGGTAAGGTGAAGGTTAAATTAACTACCAAATAAATTATATTCATTAGCCTATTTTAAGTGAATTGTCCAGTCAATAAAAATGAGTTAAAAACAGCCCATGAATTAATTCATGGGCTGTTTACCCTCCTAGCAAAGGATGAAAATAAAGATAGAGCAAGAGATCTGTCACGTGTAATATATGTTGCTGCCCATTACGAAGTAAATTGTCCGTAGGAATAAAACAAAAATAATTTGAGAAACTACCAAGATGGATGAATCATTGTTTTGAGCTCATCTCCTTAAGAACAGAAAAAATTCCTTCCAACCAACGGGGATTTTTCTGTTTTTAAGCTATATATGATATATATATGTTTAGTTAACATAATATAGATTCCATAAATAAGTAAATGCATTTTAGATAAAAAGTTGCATTTTACTCTTTAGGGTATACTTGCCTAGTGGTAAGTACACTCAGAGCATCCTTAACTTTTCTTGCAAAGGAGAGTGGCTGATCAATAGACTCGAAATGCATATACATTAGACGTGGTTCATCAAATAGCCAATGATTATGAACAGCTGTTACGATGATACCATGTTCTCGAAGCCTAGTGATAAATGGATTGATTTCAGTCTGCAAAATCACAGTTTCTCCACTGCAAAGAGCCTGACCATCTTCTGTCATAGACTCGAATGTAAACATTTGAGGGATTAGTAAAAATGATCTTCCTCTTCTCCCAAGAACCTCAGGGTGAATGTTTGTACGAGATTTCATTACTGTACAAATTCCATTCTCAAATGTATGCATGGATCCCCCCAGAATGTTATTAAATCTGTCACAGAGATTAGATGAGTTACTATAATCAGAAGTTATGGTTTTACAATCAGGATAAACATTACGTGTAGTCAATACACTCAATGCATCTCTAACTTTTCTCGCAAAAGAAAGTGGTTGATCAATAGATTCAAAGTGCATATACATTAGACGTGGTTCATCAAATAACCAGTGGTTATGAACAGCAGTTACTATGATGCCATGCTCCCTAAGTTTACTCATGAATGGATTAATTTCATCTTGGAGAATTACTGTTTCCCCAAGACATAAAGCTCTCCCATTTCGATCAACGTCTTCAAAAGAAAAAGCTTGTGGTACAAACATGAAAGATTCTGCTCTTCTCCCTAATACTACAGGATGGAGATTGGTACGAGATCTAGTTGCAGTACATACGCTATTAATAACACTTGGCGTTGAGTCAAGTATTCTTGCAAACTCTCGACAGAGTTCAGATGGTTGATTGTCCATGTTCCTCATGAAAATGCCTCCTATAAATAACATATAATCTTGTTATAATATGTACTTACATAAATTAAGAAATGGGCAATCGTCTACTACTGTTCTCTTTAGATAACTTTTTCTGTTTTTAAAATGTATAAGGTATATAAATCTAGTTAACATAATGAGTGTCATCTGAGTTAAAAGCCATTGGAACTAATGATTCAAACGTTTTTTTTTCATATCAGAACATGCCCAAACTCTTTTCATTTAGTTGCATATTTTACTAGTACAAGCACTATATAACTTTATGAAAGGAGAAAAATTAATGCCCTTTAACTTTAGAAAAACTGTAATCGTTATGGAACTGCTATTCCAAGATGTGTTAAAAACAAACTTTGTAATCCCTTTATATCCAACTACATTTAGAGAAACCATTATACCTGTCCCTACGCCTTTAGGAGTTACAGATTTGCCACCTAACATTTATTTTGATCTTGATAATCGATTTAATGTAGAACAAGAACAAAGAATCAGAGATGCCATTAGTGAAACTATGTTGGTATGGGCTACTCATATGAATGAAAAATGGAATGGCGGAACAAACACTGGAATTTCACAAATGGCAGCTTGTATAAACATATATGCAACACAGAATTTACGCCCTGCTTGGTATAGTGAATCACCTATTCAAAATGGACTAACAGCTACTAATATAGCTATGGATCAGTTTACTCAACTTATACGTGATAATGGATTTAGGCGTTCCCCAAGAGCGAAAATCTTCGCTGCTCCACTTAACAATAATACTATTGTCTTTGCATTAACTGCTTTTACTCAGAATTTTGTACCCTTATCATTTATTGTTGACCCAACCTTAATTGATATTGCTACTCTAAACTTTATCACTGGTTCTATGATGCACTCTTGGCTACATTGCGCAGGATTCTTCGACCCTAATACAACTAGTTATTTCAACACGGAATGCTCAATGTGTGTCATGAGAGGATTTCGACCTAAAAACCCTGACATGCCTGATAACCTTTATTATCAGTTTTTCGATTAACTAAAAGTGTACGTATACCTTATACACTTTTAGTTAATATAATGAATTTTATTAGAAAGAAAACTTTTTTTACAAGTTACCCTAAAGGCTTTCTATATAGGATTCAGATTATATTAGACAAGCACACAAGCACTTTCTTGATTAAAGAATAGTATATTAAGAGAAATGAGAAAGGAGGAATTATAGTGGGTAACTGCCATGAAAAAAAACATGAACACAAACACAACTGTGAATCTATCCTTCAGAAAGCCTTTGAAAAACTTTTAAAAGAAATCTTCGAAGATCATCATAAAGATCACCATAAAGATCACCATAAGGACAAACATGATTGTGGATGTCATAGCTAAGATTAACATTATTATAAAAGACCTTTTAGCGGGGACAAGCAATAAAGGATTGAATTCTTGTCTTAAATACTGACCCATAATTCAAACGATTTACTCAAAATGCTGAAAAGTATCCCCAATTTAGAACCCAAAAGGAAAAGCTTCTGTTGCAACAGAGGCTTTTTCTCTTTTAGACTGTATACGATATATAAAACTAGTTAATATAATGTGCCTCACTTATACAAAATGCTTGTCCTATCTTAGGACAAGCATACAAACATTTTATTAATCAATGAATAAGATATATAGAAACTAATAATGGAGGTGATAAACATGTGTAAATATTATTGCAAGTCAAAAGATAAGAAGTATAAAGAGGACAAGCATAAGGAATATAAATGTAAAAAAAATAAAGAATACAAGTCTAAATGTAAAGACAAGAAAAACGATGGTTATTCTTATTAATTAATTTATTAATGTAAGGTCTCTATTTCTTATAGGAAGTATAACAGGTTTTTAAGAAAACCTGTTATACTCATCAAAAATGCCTGCCTCTTTTGATTTAAAAAGGGCAGGCTGTTCTTTCTACAGCATCTATAAGAAATAGACGCAAAAATAGTATAAATCTTAAATAACACCAGTACTTGTCCAAGCACTTGTAATTACTTTACATATCATAAATTATGCGACGAAACATTTTGTCTCTTTCTATAAATGGGAGAAAAAACTACTGATGGCACACATCAGTAGTTTTTTTGACTTTAAAGATATATTTGGTATAGACTTTTAGTTCATATAATGTTTTTTATCAACATTAAAAGCCCCTCCGATCATTAAACAAAGAGGCTTTTGACGCCTGAGAGGTTTATTCGAAAAGAATAATGATAGAGTAAGAGATCTGTTATTTACAATACATAATATATGTTACTATTCATTACTAAACAAATTGTCCATTATGAATAATTTTTTTATCATTTGGACAAACTAGCTAAGATGGATAAATCATCACTTTACGACTACCTTTCAACAAACAAAAAAAGCTACTGTTGAAGCCAGTAGCTTTTTTGTTTTTAACCTATATATAGTATACACATGTAGCTAGCATATTTGATTTTATAGGCACTATATCTACAGTAAAAGGATTGCCAAAAACACTTTTCCACTTCATTACCATAAATGTAATTTTTTAATGATTGATATTCTTAAACTTATCTGATTATTATGGATTTAAATCGTCATTCTTATCTAATTAAGCGTTTTCATTTTAAAAGTGGGGGACTATACTTATGCATGAGAAACAGAAAAGACATGCTCAATTTGTAAGGCTTCCTGTTGATATTGTAAAAAGGATTGATGAGTATAAAGAATCTAAAACAATATCTTCTAGAAATGAAGCTATTTTAGAATTAATTAAAAAAGGGTTAGGTAAAGCTGATTGATCTCTAAAGAGTAAGACGCTGTTACGAATAAGATTTGCTTTTACGAACAAACTACTCAAGAAGCTTATTAGCTTTCTGCCCAAAATTTCCGCAACAGAAAAACTTCCTTAACGCATTCGGGAAGTTTTTCTGTTTTTAAGCTGTATATCATATACAAAGCTAATTAACATAATGAATTTTATAGGAAATAACTAATAGCACCTTATCTATAAAGATGCTATTACCACTGAACTAAAACACTCTTTAAGGCATTTTGTTTAACTAACCCGTTTGTATATTTCTCCTGGAACTTATTTAACATAGAGATTTTCGTTTGAACAAGAAGATTTTTGCTATATTCATAAGGGTCTGAACATTTTGGGCCTATTTCTCATACTGTATTAGGTATTAATAATATATTGAGGTGAAAAATATGGACGCAAATTATATAGATTCTTATTATTACCCAAGATTTTTAGACTCACAGTTCCCGTCCCCTAGTTTCCCTGGATCACCTGGTGGTTTCCCTGGATCACCTGGTGGTTTCCCTGGATCACCTGGCGGTTTCCCTGGATCACCTGGCGGTTTCCCTGGATCACCTGGTGGTGGGCAACAAGCTCCAACTTCCCCACCACCAGCATTTATCCCACAACAGCAAACGGCAACACCATTTGCAGTCGATCCAGGAGCCATTTCTTTATGTTTATTCCGTAACACCTATATATGGCTTAGAAATGGGTCAAGTTTTTGGTATTACCCTATTTTTGTAGGACCGAGATCAGTTGCTGGTTTCAGATGGAACGGGCGATTCTGGACTATTTTTGGTATAGATACAAGACGAATTGTTTCATTTACATGTTTCTAAGTGTTCATAATTTATAGCCCTAGAAAAAGGGGGGAACCAGCTTTGCAACATACAGAGAATGTCAGGGCTAGTATGCCATTCCCATCACGATGGGGTATCCACGCTGAGATTGCAGGTAGACCTATGGTTTGGGGTGTGCTTATCATTAACTCTATTACAGAGAATAGAGTAATGGGTACAGTTAATTTTCGGGGCACCCTCATTCCTATTAACGGATATTGGAATGAGGGGAGCAAACAAATCACCTTTAATTCACCTTATGCCACATATTCTGGTAACTTAACTATGTTTGACGATTCCACTACTAGAATTCGACATCTTGTTTTAAGTGGGCGGGTTATTATGATGTCACCTTCTTTGCTAGCAGGTAGGAGTGGAACTTGGGTGGCTACCACAGATACAAGTCTCACAGGACCTGCCGTTAGCAATAGTGATTTACCTCCTGTTGGTGCCTTTTTAACATCAAATATACTTCATAGTGGACTTGGACGTTGAGGAAATCCTTTGAAAATATCCAATTTGGAAAGCAAAAAAACTAACTTTGAGTCAGAAAGAAGTTAGTTTTTTTGCTTTTAATGATATAGATTAATACATCATCTTATAAAATTATAGAGAATTCCTAATAAGTATTATAAATATTTTCGCATGTTTCAGCTTTTGGTTGATAAAAGCAATGAAGCTTATATCGAGCAACAAGAGGTTGATTGTACCATGTTGGAGGGCACTGTTGAGGAGGTCTGAAATACCATAGGCTAAATTTTGCAGGCCAACTACGTTCTCCTCTGACAGATCGACGTGCCAAACGTTTTTCACTTTCCCGTGCTCTTTGATAGAAATAGCCTTTTTGAGTAGCTTCAAATGCATGCGGTTGATAAATCATTTGTGGAATAGTTCTCAGTCCTTTAAAATCAGAGCAATTTGCTCTAATTCTATTAACCCCCACATTTCCTATAAGAAGCATTCCTTGTTCACCTTCACCTTCACCTTCTGCTCTAAGGAGCCTCGCTAAAAGAGCTATGTCTGAAGTTGTCGCTTTAACAACCGCCATAATTTCACCTCCAGAAATAGGATATTTCCCTATGGCCCGTATAATGTCTTTTCTTCATTTTTTTTAAAAATAGGCTTTTCTCTACCATTACTTCCTGCCTATTTTCCCAAAAATATGGACATTCACCCAAGAAGGAAACTAGGTAAATGCATATTCTTGCTTTGATAAGAAAAAATGGAGGTTTTTGTCATGAATTCAGAAATGCATTTGTTACCTAATTTATATTTTCAAGAAAATCAGTTACCCTATGGAGATATGAGGTTTGGAAGACCAGGTTTTGGTGGTCCTGGCTTCGGCCGCCCTGGTTTTGGTAGACCTGGTTTCGGTTTTGGACGCCCCGGATTTGGTTGGGGACCTGGTTTCGGGTTCGGTTTCGGTTTTGGACGCCCTGGATTTGGTTGGGGACCTTGGTTTGGCCCTGGAATCGGTTGGGGAGGGCCCTGGTTTTGGTAGTCCCTTTTTATATTAAATGAACTATATCCAAAAAGCCTTAAGATCAATGATCTTAAGGCTTTTTTTGAAATAACTTACTAAATTCAGAAAATCAAAGCTTTATAAATTTACCAATTTCAGCATATTCAGTTTCTTTACTTAAGTGACTTGCCTATAATGAATAAAACAAATGATGCAACAAACATAAAAAACATTGGCTAAGACTTAGCCAATGTTTTTTATGTTTAGATAGATACCCTGAGGAGGGCTTTTTCCAAAAAAAAACGGATGATTCTTCAGAATTCAGATTACATTCTATTCATCGACCTGTTTTCAGGTGAATTATCTATACGAATAACATTTAACAATTTGAGCAAACTACCCAAGATGATTAGAGTCATCAATAAAACATAGTTTTTTCTTTTTTTAAACTGTATAGAATATACAAAGTTAGTTAATATAATGTGCATTATCAGCAATTGCTAAGTATATATAGAAAAAGTGAATAAAAAAAGCTAGCATCTAGCTAACTTTTTTTCAAACAAACTGGATTTAATGATTAGCATCCTCCAGCGAAGCCGCCAAAACAAGAAGCACCGATAATGATTAATAAGATAAACAGCACAATAATTAAAGCAAAACCACTACCAAAACCACAGCCGCCTCCGCCATAGCCGCAACCGCCACCATAACCTCCAAAGCCCATATTTTCACCCCCCTATATGTTTAATACTCTTAAGATATGCATAGAAAATTAAAATGCCAGCCCATACTCTGAACTGGTAAAAATAATAGGATTTTGTAGATATATATAAACCCTTTAGATTAGTTTACATAGAATGAATGAACCATCCGATTTAAGCCCGTAGATCAGTTACCTCCCTAACGGATTTGCAGTTGTTAAAAAAACAGAAAAACCCCCTGCCGCCTGGGAGTTTTTCTGTTTTTTAGATGTATATCATATATATGTTTAGTTAGTGTAATGGATTTTATTGGAATTCATTATCTGAAAAGGTTTTGAATATTATTAGAGAAGGCTCTAGGAATGCCACTTCGATAAAGCCATCTCTATTTTTTTTAAAAAAACAATCTGTCTTCCAATACAGATTGTTTTTTCTTTTTTTGATTTTGTGAATTATGAAGGTGAAAAATGAAGTTAAAAGGATTCTACGTGTGAGACGAAATTTATTCAAGTTACATTATATGCCTACATTTTTCTTTAGGTAACTTGCCTAAATTAATATTTTTCTATCATTTGAACAAACTACTCAAAATGTAATAAAGCATCAGCTAACATCTATATTTTACGACTAGAAAAACTCCCCATAAGGTAGTTTTTTCGTTTTTTAAGCTGCGTATTTTATACATCTTTAGTAAACATAATCGTTATTCCCAGAAATGATAAGAGCCCCTATTTTATTGAATAAGGGTTCTTCTTATTTAGTTATTACTATGAGTAGCTACCAAAGCCTCCGCCAAAACAACTACATCCAATAATGATAAGAAGAATAAATAATACAATTAATAAAGCAGCTCCAAATTCGCCGCAATTAGACGTATAAAGAATCCCTTCTCTATTAGATTTTTATCACTTTCACAGATAAAATAGTCCTCTTACTTTTAAGAAACTAGTCTATTATAAATAAATTTAAAATGACCAAACAGGAATATGTAAAAGCCTTTCAATTGATTTAAAAAGACAGACTTTTCTTTCTACAGTATTTATCTTAAAAAGGCTACTGCATGGTGAACAGTGGTTCTTTCTTTTTTTGCTGTAGTGAATATACAGGTGTAGTTAAAATAATACAATTTATAGATAATAGTCACCTTAATCTTTGATTAATAATACTAAGATTTATCTTGTAATAAAAATCCCTTGAATTATACAAACTCAAGAGATTTCTACATATAATTAATATCTTTATTTATAAAAAGGAGTGAATATATGAATCAAAATATACCTCAGTATGTTGCTTTAACTTTTGATGATGGACCTTCAGCTTACACAATCTCCATTTTAGATATTCTAAAAAGATATAATATATCCGCAACATTCTTTGTTGTTGGTTCAGAAGTGAAAAAATTCCCAGATATAATACAAAGAATTTATAGGGAAAAGCATATCATTGGCAATCATACTTGGAACCACCCTGATATAACAACCCTTTCAAGGAATGAATTGTGGAAGGAAATTAATTCGACAAATATTCAAATCAAGAAAATAATAGGACATTCTCCAGATTTATTTCGTCCTCCCTATAGTTCAATAAATGATAAAAATGCTGATGCTATTAAGAAATTTGGGATGACTTCCGTATTATGGAATGTAGATAGTAAAGATTGGCAGGAGAAATCCCCCTCAAGTATACAAAAGAATGTCATTTCAGGAATCAAGAAAAAGAGTCTCATTGTAATGCATGACGGGGATCAATACGGTAGTGGACCTAGAGACCAAATCGTTACTTCATTGCCTGAAATCATTACATATTTATTAAAAAATAATTATCGTTTTTTAACAGTTCCAGAGTTCCACCAAGTTGCATACAAAATTGAAAAATGGTCCTAAAAGGATGGTTAACTTTTTTATATTCGGCTCAACAGTAAGATAGTTTTTTCTTTTTTAGCTGTATATGATATATATTTTTAGTTAACATAATGAATTAAATCAGCAGCTACACTTAAATCATTTTCAATACCTATCAATAATTTTTAGTTCGATCCATGATAAGACCCTTCCATTTTTTGAGGGCACCCCATATTATAATAAAGGTCTTTATGAGTTCTACATGGAGTGCTTTCCTTGACGGGAAAGTGCCCTTTTATTTTGTTGTCTCCTTCTACTTTTTTGAATTCTTAAAGAATTCTTTCTCCAAAAGCTGAACAAGAGAATCTTTTTTGCACATACCTTCTTCAATACATCTCTTAGCAAATTCTTTAAATAATTCTTCTGGTATATCAGCATTTAAACGCTTAAATCCAGGCAGTGTTTTAAGCATTTTAAGCTTCCTCCTAGAATGAGTGCGCACTCAAATAAGTGATAATTAAAGGATATAATTACCATAGACAATAACCAAAATTAAAATGGTTATTTAGTAATTAATTACCTATAACAGAAATCTTGAATATCATAGGGAGAATTAACACATTAAAATCCGGGGGGACACGATGTGACCAAACTATTTGCTATCAGTGCAGGTATGTCCTTTTTTGCCGTTGCTAAAGCTGAGAATGAAAAAGAAGTACTTACTATTCTTGTTAACCGAGAATTAGAAGAACAAGAGGATTTTGGTATCAGAGCGCATATTGATGACTTTTCGATTGAAGGGCTGTGTGGTGATTTCTTCCATGATGAAAAGGGATCATTTATCGAAGGTCACATCTTAGACTACCCTCGCCATATAAGGAAAATGGGCACTAAAGAGCGTGATACCTATATCCAATCACATGTCGAAAAGAATGCTAGAATTTTTTGGAAAGACAATCCATTTTATGCGGAATTGTACTTGCGGGAATTCAAAAAGTATAAGGCAGCAGGGAAAGACCTAGGAAATACGTTCCGTCCTCATTTTTCGGATGAATTTTATTTCATTACGGCCAAATTAATTATTACTGAAACGGATTGGTACGGAGAAGATTTTCAAATCATTGAAATTGACTTAACTAACCGTAATTACCAGCTTATTTTCGAACTTACTTTAGAGGAAGATTAGTTAACATAATAAGCATTCTAAGAAATAAAAAAGCCATGTTCTTAAAAAGAGAACATGGCTAGGGAAGATGAAAAGGTTGTAATACATTATATATACTTTATAAATAAGTTGTATTAGACAATAATCTAATTTTAATAAATAAAATTAGATTTCTAGAGCAAACTATTCAAGAAGCTGTAAAGTTTCCATTCTTCAATCAAATAAATGTAACAGAAAAGCACCAGGAGTTTTTCTTTCTTTTAAGCTGCATATGATATACATGTTTAGTTAACAATTTCAAGTATGCTTCCCGATTCCTCTATATTAAAATAAATCTATATGGAACAACCTGATAATAAGATCCATATAATAATATTATATTTCTTTGTCTTTTGTCATTTACTTACCATATCTTCATAAAGATATGGTTTTTTCGGATCAATCCACATAAAACAAAAAAGGACAGATAAACTTAATTCTGTCCTTTTTATTCTCAACAAATAAATTAATATCCACTAAATCCTGTACAAGAACAACCTACAATGATAAGTAAAATAAATAGAATAACAATTAATGAAAATGCCATTAACTATAACACCTCCTACTTTTACATCAGAGGATTAATTAATAAGAAGACTTGAAACATGAGCAACCTACAATAATTAATAAAATAAATAAAACGAGAATTAAAGCCAAACTAAAACCGGATCCACCATAACTAGATCCACCGTAGCCACAGCCACCATAATTGTTTCCACCCCAACACATCAATAACTCACCTCCACTAAATACTAAGAAAAATTAATCTCTACTCTAAGGTATGTCCTTAAAGCTAAATTCGATTGGACAAACACATTAATAGGCATAAAAATAAATTTTATGCCTATCGTCATTATTATTGTGTATATAAAAATTATGATAAAAAAGCCTGTTATTATAAAGAAGATGCTATCTTAGAAAGTATAATACAAAGAACATAATGATTCTAAAATACATATAGTATTCATGTAATAGCTCACACAAACTTATCTATAAGCCATATTCTTTAAAATTCGAAGATATGGCCTTCGTTAAAAAATATACGTATTTAACAATATTTATTTTAAATATCTGTTTCCAATAGATTTATTTAATTTAGGCTATGTTGACGATCATTAAAGAAAGACCTGTTACTTAGGCGGTGTTAGTAACAGATCCTGTAAAGGAAATATGAAATAGGATTTCCTTATACGCCGCTAAGATATCCTACGTAAAATTAGTGAAACAACTTATAATAATGTCTATAAAATCATTAAAAATATATATTATTTATCCATAAAAAATAACGCCAGCACTTATCAAAACCCTTTTTATTACTTTGCATACCATAATGTTGAGCAACCTCCTTGCTCTTCCAATAGATCCTGAGTTCCTATATTGCTACTATCTTAAAGAAAAAACTACTGCCTAGTGATAAACATTAGTTTTTTCTGTTTTAACGATTTCTAATTTTCATAGAAGGAGCAAAAATCGTCCAAGCTTTTTTCATTAAACTACATATCATAATTATATATCTTGTCTTACGAAGGGAAGTGATGATATGTCTTTGGAACATCATTTTCGTGGAAATGGCTATCGCCATTGCAATGTAATATTTGTGACATTCGATCAAACAACTGGCAGAGTGATCCTTATTAGTCCTTCCATAGGCACAATTCCTCCAGTTTGTGAAAATGACACATCCATCCAAGATCTTACCGTGTGCTTATTGAAAGACGGCTATACAATTCAAGCATTCTATCAGGAAACCTTTGTCTTCTCAAAATGTAAAAGCTACTATGATACAAAATAGGAAATGAATAAAACTCTATAGCCCGGGCAAACTACTCGAGAAGTCTTCTAAGACTTCATCCACAACTTATTTTCATCTATCAGTAGAAAAAACGACCTTCCGCCTGGGAGTTTTTTCATTTTCAAGTATATACTCTCACTATATCAATGAAAGTTAATAAAATTTTTATAATATCAGCACTTGTCCAAACACTTGTAATTACTTTATATATCATAAATTATGCATTGACACCTTCTATCTCTCCCTATAAATAAGAGAAAAAACTACTGATTCACACACCAGTAGTTTTTTTGATTTTAAAGATATATATAGTATAAACTTTTAGTTCATATAATATTTTTTATCAACCTTAAAATCCCCTTCAATAATTAACTGAAGAGGATCCTGATGTGTGATTAGTGTATTTCGAAGGAACTTAAAAGGATGATTATATTATCTACCAAATAAATTATATTCATTAGCTTACTTTTAGTGAATTGTCCACATGAATAAAACAAAAATAATTAGAGCAAACTACTCGAGACACCGTGAGGCATCTACAACCAATTTTCTTCCTTAGCAAAAAAGCTATTGGCGCTGGATGAGCCAGTAGTTTTTTTCTATTTTCACCCTGTATATGGTATACATCTTTAGTTAACATAATGGATGTTATCGGCAATTGCTCTGTATAAACAGCAAGGATAAATAAAAAACCACTCTTTATAAGTGGTTTTTTTAACTGAAGCCAGGAAAATAGACATATATATAAACTTTCTATGTTATTTTACATAGAATAATAAAGTATTCTTATGATCACTTTGATTTTTCTGTGGAAAGTAAATCTTATTATCCCTGATGGTACGTTTGATGCCATTGTTGCCAACTACTATGAGGATGCTGATGATGCCATTGTCCCCATGGCACATATGGGTTTTGCTGATGCCATTGCTGCCACGTGCTGTGAGGATAATGATGGTGCCATTGTTCCCATGGTACGTACGGGTGCTGATGATGCCACTGTTGCCAGCTACTATGAGGATGTTGCTGATGCCATTGTTCCCACGGTACATATGAAGAATGTCCTTGTTGCATTGAATTCACCTTCTCTCTATTAAGCTTTTATAGTTTATGGATATTAAGTTATAAAGAGCTTATCTTCATCAAATATGGGCTATTCCATTAAGAACTAAAAGCCATTGGGATTAAAAATCCCAATGGCTTTTAAAATTGAATATTGAACAAGTAGTTTTCTAAAACTTAAAAATAACTCTAATAATTTCAAAAATAGGCTTTTCTCTTTTATTACTTTTTACTTATTTTTCACCAAATAAAGGCATTTATCCAAGAGAGAATCTAGGTTAATGCATATTCTTGGTTTGATAAGAAAACAAAACAGAGGTTTTTCTCATGAATTTAGATGAAAGATTTATTGGTAGACCCGGATTTGGCTTTGGCGGGCCTGGTTTCGGGTTCGGTAGACCTGGATTTGGCTTTGGCAGACCTGGTTTCGGATTTGGTGGTCCATTCATAGGTGGATTAGCAGGTGGATTATTAGCTGGTTCTTTATTTTCCGGTGGATATGGTGGTTATGGTTATGGATATCCTTATGGAGGATATGGAGGATATGGTGGCTACGGGTATGGGTCCCCATATGGTTACGGTGGTTGTTGTTAATCATTCATAGTTTAAATAAGATAAATATAGTTTTATCAATACTGCTCTTATCTTATGTAAAATAGTCATCGGAAGTCTGGATATATGTCCTAATCGCTTTTGTGAAAAATTTTATCAAGGCTAAAACTCCTTAGATTTAAAAACCTTGAGGAGTTTTATTTTGCTGAAGAAAGGATATGTTTTTAATACTTACATACTTTTGTTTTTGAATTATCTTTCTTCAAAGTTACCGTAAACTTCTTGAAAAGGCTTTGTAATAATCTTATTTAATTCCATAATCAACATATTCATCCTTTGTTCAACTTCTATTAATCGTACAATCTTTTCATTTCTCTGAACAACTTCCCCTACTTTTTGAACTTCCTCAATTTCATCCCGCATAATTTTCTGACCTGTCATCTGCTTATGTTGTAATTCCATTTGTAAATTGTAGAACTTATTAAAAAGTTGCTTTGTCTCTGGGTCAGCATTAACTTCTCTATATATACTCTTTAAACTTCTAAATTCATTGCTCCTACGTAATATCCTTTCAAAGTCATGAGTTATACCATATAAGTTTACATCCAAGGGGAATATCCTCCTAATATCAAAGTTATAGTAAATAAAGCTAATGGAATTATTAATCCCATTGGCTTTATCTATAAACATGAAAAAATCATTATGATGGTGTATTTAGATCAGGTTTTTATTTTAATACACCATCAAAAAAAGAGCTTTTAAAGAAAATACAATTCATTCTAATTTCACTATATTCATTGACCCATTTTTACGTAAATTGTCTATACGAATAACATTTACTATTTTTAGTATACTACTCAAGGTGTAATCAAACATTGACTCATACAACTTAACGCTTGGTACGGGAAAAACTACTTTTTATAAGTAGTTTTTCTCTTGGTTTTTTTAGACGTTTGTCACATTCCTTTACTCAATAGTGTCTAAATATGTAATATTTATATTAGTTAAGTATATTGGAGAGATTTAAGTATGCAATCCCCTTCTCCCCTGGTCTTATACCCTTCCCTTTAAAACAAAGTCAACATACTTTATATAAGCACGTCCAATTCTAATTAAAAAGGAGGGTGATACCATGAAGAGAAAAAGATTAGGTTTTTGTATGCCTGGGTACCGATGGTGTGGTCCTGGATGTAGTGGTCCAGGGGCGCCGACAAACGATGTTGACGCTTGCTGTAAATTACACGACGAATGTTATCGGAGGTTTGGTGGGCCTTCGGCCTATTGTGATAACCTATTTATTAACTGTATGCGCCCTAAAATCAATTCCCATACAAGAAAAGGAAGGGATGCAGCCCTATTTTCTAACTTTGTAAGACTTAGTAAATCATTACGCTCCTTCTAGCATGACTGCTCACAGTAACTCCTAATACCCAGAAAGGATCCGTTTACTTTATAGATTGGGGAGGCGTAAAAAGGAGGGTGAAGGGATTTTAAGTGCGGGAACTGAATTATTTCAACCACACTACATGCCTTCATCTTCCCTTAGGTAACTTGTTCATTACAAATTAATTCGCTTATCAGGAGCAAGCTATACGGGACGCCTTAAAGTATCTACCTAATGAGATAAGTTTTTCCGATACACAAGTCCTTAGTAATAAAATAAATCTATATGGGATAACCCAACAATAAGACCCATACAATATGTAAATTTTTATTTCTTTGTTTCTTGCCGATTTACCATATCTTCATAAAGAAGATATGGCTTTTTAGATTAGTCAAGATAAAAAAAGGTAGATAATCTTAATTCTGCCCCTAACACTCTCAACAAATGAATTACGTTTAATGCTTGCACTTAAAAAGGAAATATAAAATTAAGAAGCTTTTATATATTCACTTTACAAAAAAATTAATATCCACTACATCCTGTACAAGATTTAGAGATTACTTGCAATTATTCCGAAGTTCTTACATCAAAACCTGTTTCATCATACTTAAGGATTTAAGCTTATAACCCTCTTCACTATTTTGCTTCTTTACTCCCCCCCTCGTCCTTAAACTTATTAATTATTTGTTTAACTAATGGTGAAATGTCATTTATTATGGGTTTATATACATTAACTGTTTCAATCAGAGTATCAATGTTTGCCATGAGCTCAATAATATGCTTATTGCTACTAATATCTTCAGCAGGATTAGGAGAAATATTATTAGGCCCAGCATCGTTACTAAATAAATCATGATTTACTTCTTCCGTTTTGGCCCCCCTGATCCTAGAATTTCCAAACATGAATTGTGAGAACCTATCAATATCCCGATTATTATTCTGTTTCAGGATACGATCCCTATTTCCATTTGAATTGCCACTCCGTAAGGAACCTCCCGTTGTTGAGCTACCCTGGGAATTTTCATTAAAGTCAATATTATCTTCCACTATTATCCTTCCTTTCATTTTGGTATATCCTATGATCTTCCACATTGCCAAGTTTGGACTTTTTTTGTTTTTATTAAATTTTAATAATTTCTAATATCCCCTGTTCACCTCATTACTAGTGCAAATCTTATGAAAAAGACCACTTGTGGAAATAGGACATTTAAGTTGGTCATAAATTCAACATACTCTAGACGTAATCTATCAGGAAAGTGAAACCAGCTATATTTTGGAGGGGATTAGGGTTTTGAAATGTATTTTATCAGATATTATTTTTTAATCTTTTTTCACTGACAGCTTGGCCTTGATATCTCATAACTAAATCTAGATGCCTATACCTTAATAAGCTTATTTGAATAAAATAGGAGGGATCATACTAGTAAAGGGGGGAATTAAGATGTCCCATGAAGATAAACAAAAAGTAATCCATGCTGACAAAGTAGTTATTCATACAAAGGATGTTGAAATTATTCATAATCGAAAGGAAATTACTCAAAGGGATCCATGGGGGTTTTTTTGGGGGAGACAACAGGTAGATAAAGTAAATGAACAAGAAGTACCAAACTCAGAAGAATCACAGACTAGGAGCAATGAAAAAGTTACAAAGATAAATAAAACAGGAAAAAGAAAAGGACCATGGTTTCCAAGTTATTAGAAGTCTAAAAAGCTCTTAATTGTAAGAGCTTTTTGTCATATGTATATACTACACAAGTCAATCACCATATAAATACATATATCAGTTATAAGAAGTCAAAATAAAAATACGCTAACTATTTTCCAGATAGTCAGTGTGTTTTTATTGTCCTTGAAAAGTGAATTCCAAAGACAAAATGCCTTACTTTTCCGTCCCTATATTTTATGCATATTGCTAGTATAAAAGGCTTAAACTAAAAATTTTCTTTGAGCCTTGAGCAAACTATTCAAGATAGATTAAGCATCCCCCTTTGGAACTGCTTGATACTTCATTACACTTAACAAATACCTTGCCACCTTTCTAAATGGATTAGAGGTAGTTTTTTTACGAAACACGAAGTCATAGAACTTTAAGAATAAGCATATAATCTAAAAAAGGGCCCCACGTGCTCATGGATTGAACTAGTAGATAACTCATGAATACAATGTATTCATGGGTTATTTGCTTTTTATATGAATTAAAACATCATAACCAGAGCAAACTACCCAAGACGCCGTTAGGCATCAGCAACTTTAAAATCCCTATTCCTTTAACAGAAAAACTCCCCTCAAAAAAAACTAACTGAACAATTAGACAGGGGAGTTTTTTTCTGTTTTTAAGTTGTATATTGTATACATGTTTAGTTAACATAGAAATGAGCTAAAAGAAGTCCATGAATTAATTCATGGACTGTTTTCCATCCTTACAAAGGATGGAAATAAAGGTAGAATAGGAGTTTTGGTATTTGTCATACATAATATATGTTGCTGCCTATTACTAAGCATATTGCCCATATAAATAAAACAAAAATAACTAGAGAAACATATTCAAGGATTGGTTAGTAATCTTTAGCTATAGCTAAACCACTAAAAGAAATCGGTCCTACGATAGCTGCTTCTGTACCATTTGTAATATTCTCAGCAGTTACTCGGTAATCATGTGATCCAGCCCTCACATTCTTATCTATAGCTTGGAATGTCACAATATAATTTATCTCTGATTCAGGATCTGCTTCTACTCCTTCTTGAGCTCTAAAGATTTCTTGTCCATCACGAAAAATTTTAAATAAAATTTGCGAAGTACCACTTACTCCTCGAACACCAACTGTTGCAATTAATTCTACATGATTTCTATTTGCGTCCCTTCCAGGAATAGTTATACGTATATCTGCTAATACAGTTTTTTTAGGAGAATGAGCAATAGGACTTGGGTTTTTTTGATTAACTTTATGAACTGGTTCAGTTGCTTGATAATCAACAATACGAAACATTATAATTCCCCCCTTAACTTTTATACCCTAGAGTATGTAGTTAAGAGAGAATTGGCTTGGACAACTTTTCTATGTTTAAAAGAAAAATTTCTCTAAAACTATTTTTCTGTATTATTTTATGTATATCATATTCAATCTTAGTTAACATAATGTAAGTTATAGACCAAAATACAGATTGGTTACGCTGCAATGCATAACCTCTCTAAAAGTAAAACAGCTAGCATATTATTACTAGCTGTTTTACTGGATAAACACAAAAAATAATCAAATAAACTTGTCTTAGTTTCCCTCATATAGTCAGAGGCTGAAATAAGATTTACTTCTTATTAGTACCCTCCATGACTAAAACAAGAACAACCGACAATAATTAATAAAATAAAGAGGACAACAATTAAAGCAAAACTACTGCCAAATCCTCCCCCGGAGCCGTAACCATAGCCCCCTCCAGAACCATAGCCTCCACTATAACCTCCAAAACAACACATATCCTTCACCTCCATACGTTTCTACTTTAAAATATGTACAAGAAGAAAAAATGTTCGTCCTAAATTACTAAAAGAAAAATTATCCACGCCTGACCAATTTCTATGCCTCTATTAATATCTTAAGGAATCTATATAAAAAGACCCGTTACTCAGACCTCAATAGGTCCTCTAATATAATTGAATTTACAACTTAGATTTACCTATTGAAAATTTCATTTTATATCCACGCCTGTCCATTACCTTTTATTCTATTTCGCATATTCTAAAACATATGAGATAGAAATTCTCATGTAACCACCCGTAGTCTATATTCGCCACATCTAACAACAGCCTCTCCCTTTATGGAGCAATAATAAACTCTTATTATATTCCTAAAAATAGACTATTTACTATGAAAGGAAGGTGTTAAATATGAGTTTTACGTTAATTGTCATCTTATTCATCTTGCTTATTATTGTAGGATGTTCTTGTACAGGCCTAGGTGGATATTAATTCACCAAAGCATTGATTATAAACTATAATCTTATATTATCGATCTAAGTAAAAGGATTAGTTTAATATTAGTTGATTGAAAAAGAAAAGGGCAGGTTGAAAAATTTGTCTCTTTTATTGAAGTAAGGTATTTTTCCAAACATCTGTTAAAAGACATCTACCTGCTTGAGAAAGGAGGATGAAAATGGAAAACTTAATTTGGAGATATCGAGGAGAACCCGTTGAGATTATGGATCGTTGCGGAAGAATCCACAGGGGAGTTATTGATTCGGATCCACCAAGAGGAGGAATGTTTCTTCGTAATGGTTTTGGAAGAAGATTTATCCCATTCTTCTTAATCACTGCGATTTTCCTTTCAAGATTTGGAAGACGACGCATTTTTTAAAAACTACCCCTGATTATAAATAAATAGGGGATGGGCAACTGCTATAGAAACGTTGACTCATCTTTTTTTAGTTGTTAAACTATCAGACTTACGACCTGATAAAAATTTTCAAGTTATAAAAATATATCTTTAGAACGGTGAAATGTTCACTTGATATCCAGAACCAATCAATATAAGGTGCATATAATATTCAAGATGGTAGGTAAGTTACCCAGCTTGCAGATTTATCATCCTTATCTATGAGCCATGTCCCTTAGCCATGAGGGGGCATGGCCATTATTATGGAAATGTATATATACTTTCTAAGACTTATGTTAAATATTTTTTATATTTTTATTGATCTGATCCGAACTATTTTGACCGGCATTCAACGAAGCCCTGTTACTTAATCGGCGGTAGTAACAGGGCCTATAAAGGAAGTATATGGGATGTCCTTATACAAGGATAAAATATTCTATGTCAAGTTAGTAATACAGCTTGTACAAATACCTATAAAACTAACAAAAATATAAATTAATTATCCATGATGAATATATTTTTTATAACTGAAGCAAACTACTCAAGAAGCAGTAAGCTTTCGATCCTTCAATAAAAATGAATGTAGCAGAAAAAACTCCCGACCTCCTGAGGAGTTTTTTCTGTTTTCACCCTGTATATGCTATACAAGGTTAGTTAACATAATGTCTCTTTCCGGTACACACCATAAAAAAGAACCCTTGTGGGAGTTGGGTTCTAAGGAGGTTACGATTTCTGTAATATGCAGCTTTTTATACATCCTTGATAAATCCTTGATAAATCAGCTTTTTCTCTTGAGGTGATTGAAGCCACGATGTATAAAAAGCGCACCTTTTATACATATGCAAAAAAAGAAAAATATATATTTATTGGTAAAATATGATACAATATTCAACAGCAAAGAAACTACTGGTTCCCTCCGTTCCAGTAGTTTTTTCTATTTTCAAACTGTATCCGATTTTATTAATGAGATTAATGACCTTTAGGATAATTTTTATAGCCTTCAGGTACATCTTTTATTTAGTATCGCTTATTAGAATCTAGGAATTAGAAGTATTATCAATTTGTCCTTGATCACTAATATCTGGATCACAATTATTATTTAACATATGCGCCACTGAAGGGGAAGCATTGCCAAATGAAAAACAAGCTCCTACTGATTTTGAATTAGCCGTATGACTGTTTTGAACATTATTACCTATATCTAGATTAGCGTTTTCTGTAACTCCATTAGCATTGAAATTTTGCACATTAATATTAGATGGCATAAAGAATATACTCCTTTATTCTTAAACTTGGCCTGATATTGGCATGGAAGGGTTAGCAATTTGATCTTGATCACTAAAATCGGGATCAAAATTACCATTAGCCATCCAAGCTGTAGAAGGAGAAAAGTTACCTAAAGAAATATTAGCTCCTACCCACTTTGAATTAGCTGTATGACTATTATGAACCGTGTGACCAAAATCCACATTTCCATTTTGAGTAATACCATTGGTCAGTACATTACCAATAATAATAGAATAAGGCATAAGATTACTCCTTTCTCATTTTCTCACTTTACAGAATATAAAATCATCCATTCTTTATAACAACTGTTTCATATATCCTGAATTTTAAGTGATAAAGAGATAATATAAGAGCTAAATTCACTTTAATTGTAGCTTATGTTCTCATTCTTTATTAGGTAACTTGCCCATCCTGAATATTTTTTTATAACCGAAGCAAACTATCCAAGAAGCCGTGAGGCATCTACCACTTTAAAATTCCTATTCTTTTAGCAGAAAAACTACCTTTGGCTGATAGGTAGTTTTTCTGTTTTCAGGCTATATATGATATACAGGACTAGTTACCATAATGTCTCATTTCGGAACACATCACCAAAAAGAACCTTCTTGGGTTCTAGATGGGGCCTTGTTTCTTCTTTATGCAGCTTTTTATACATATGCAATATCCCAACAGAGATAGCTTTTTTTAGAAAAAGATGTTAATATATAATTCCATAATGATGATGTTCTAAAGGCAACCTCTACTGACGACTGGAGGTTGCTTTTTATTTTGTTAATAAGCTCGCTCACCTTTACAACGATTTTTTGCTCCTCTTGTTTAGCAACTGCTACTTTATCTAAGGCGATGCGATGGGCAGCAGTTCCTCCTTACTCTCTTTCTGATGTTCTCTACATGTTCTAAAAGTTTAAATTGAGCCCATGCCCATTTAATTTTTCGCTTACACTGTTATTATAATGCTCATTTTCAGTAGATATTTCTGTAGCGCATAGAGTTATAAAAACTTTATTATATGTTGGTATTAGGCCTTTCCTGGATGTTTCAAGAGTTATAACGTTTTTTTATCTGTGACTCTTCTGAACTTTGAAACGCTTGTATCGGTGTAAGATCTGTTACCTTTCTCATCTTTATGGAATATAAAACTCCCATTTTCAAAAGTTGTAGCGTACCATACTTAATTACTGTTTGTCTTTGAATACTTAATTGTAACGCCACCTCTTCAGGAGAATAAAAAGCTTAGAGATTTTCTTGTATTCCTTTTTTATAACGGCATTACAAGATGAGTTATAAAATTTTTTGTAACTGGAATTATAATATTCTTTAAACCCTAATGCTTTTCCTCATTCAAAAAGGGGTAGGTCCTAGCGGGAACTTCGAGCACAAAGAATATGAAATAAAATGATTAATCAATTTACTAACCACAGGTAATTAAGAGCAATTAACAAGCATCACCTATTTTACTAGCCTGTCCTGTAAAACAAAATAGAAGAAGCTAACCTATCCAAAATCATTCGGTTAAGTTTATGGGTCAGTTTTTCTACACCACAACTGAAGGAGCTTGGACATAGTTAGATATAAAAACAGCCGTTGAAATGATTAATTCCAACGGCTGTTTCTTCTGATAAAACTCATTATGATGTCAATTTCATACTTCTACCAGAAAAACAATGAAGCTAATGCAAGACCTGTAATTGCTCCCAGTGCTACAGCATAAGGTGCTCCAAACCCATAAAAACCCCCACCATAAAAACCATAGCCAATACCATTTCTACGTCTCATAGGCTGGATATAAACATGACTTGGAGTTACCCTTGTAATACGTCCAAGATGCGTTCGACCATAACGATCATTAATTCTTACGGTACGTCCACGGTGTCGATGACAAAGTTGATAATAGTTTCCGCCGCTCATTATTAGAACCCCCTTTTTATCTGATATGATATGAAAAGGAAGTCCTAAATGTTTGGACGAGTGTCTTGAAAATTAGGAAATACAACGAAATATACGAAATCCTAATAAATTTTGATACTTTTTAGTTAATCTTTCATGATCATCAAGTAAATCATAAACATTTGAAGGGATTTCATCAGATAAATCAAACTCTGTTCCAAAATCAATATTTTGTTCTTTATCTTCCCCTTCCACTTTATATTCACGCCTACTTACCACTGTGGAAAATCCTGCCTTTTTCCAATATTCGACCCATTCCAATTCATTAGGGATGGATTGAAAATGATAAAATTCCGAAACTAAACGTTCATCCTGTTCTGTCATTTGTGGTTCTTTTACCGTTTCAATAGCTAAGATAATTCCTCCCTTTTTTAGCACCCGTTTACATTCCTTTAACGAAAAGGAAAGATTTGTAAAAGAAGCAACAGATTCTAACAGGATGATATCAAATGACTCGTTATCAAATGAGAGATCCTCCATATCTTCAATTGTAGCCTTGCAGGGTAATTTTAACTGTTCAAATCTTTTATTTGCCTTTTGTACCATAGTTGCATTTATATCACATGCTGTTATTTCACACCCATACCTGCAATATAGGTATGCGGATGTTTGTCCTGTACCACAACCTATATCTAATATGGAGGTATCTCCATTTATTTCCTCTTTTTCTAATAACTGTTTTGTTAAATGTAAACCGCCAGGATGGGCCCCACCAACCCCTAGTAAGGCAAGCATATCCATATACTTCATATGAATCACCTCTTATTTTTGTATGTAACAAGGTATGAGAAAAAAAGTAAAAGGTAATAACTTAATAAAATATTTTTTAGATGTATAGAAATTTAGATTTGCCTTACTTGTATAAATCCGCAATGAATTAGTAAGCATAATTCCCAAGTATCTTAATAAAGCTAGCCTTTTTAATTCAGTGGTTATCTTTATTTAAAACTATTATTTTAGGCGATCATTCTTACTCCTTGTACATATTATAAAATTAACATAACTAAAAGGAGATCTTTAAATTAATGTATAGAAGAACACGTCGACCTATAAACCCTTTTTTTCCACATCAATTTCAGCGTCCGAATACAAAACAAAATAACCCAAGTCTATTGTCCTTTTTTCGTACATCAGATGGAAATTTAGATTTTGACAAGATTGCTGGTACTGCGCAGCAAGCGAAGGGATTGTTTAATCAGTTCAGCCCCTTCATTACAAAATTTCTTAAAAAATAACGTTATAATTCCTTAAGAAATGTTGCGAGGTCCTTATATTCTATTTCCCCCCTCTATAAACCCCTGATATTACCCAATTTATAGTGGGGGATCATTATGTCGGATATAGCTTTAAAAGAGGAACTGCCCTGTCTCAAGTTATATTTCCCTTAATAGATAACGATCATATGAGCTTAGAAACTTATAAAAGCTTAATATGTGGGACAAAGGCCTATTTTACAAGAGCGATAAACCATATAACCACTCAGACAGATACTAAAAATGTGCTGTACCCTATCCACTAATTATTTTTATCTAATATAAAAAATACAAAGGGGTGTTTATTATATGTCTGAATGTGGCGGATATGGATTTGGCGGGGGCTTTGCCTTCCTAGTTGTGCTATTTATCCTTCTTATCATTGTCGGATGTAGTTGTTTTGGCGGATGGTAATCATTGCAAAACAGAGCCCAAGTGAGTCCAAAAGGCTCTGTTTTTTGCCCTTATGACGATTGAATATGTAAGCAGACTGAGAGCGAAAAACAGTCTGCAATACTGAAGGGGTACATATAATGGGTCTTAGGATAATTCAGTGTATGTTAAATTACAGAAAATGTTTATATAAGTTTTATTTGTTTGTACCAACCTTTTACTTTCTTTGTAGCATCACTTTTATCATGACATTGGGCAACTTAATTAAAAAGTTTTAAAAGCCATACCAAGATAAGTATGACCCCCTAGATAAAGATGATTAATATGTAATGACGTGGACGCCGGTATCCACTACTTATATATGTAAATCTTACAAAAGGGTTAACGATTTAAGGCGAAAAACAAAGTTCGTAAGCCCTATAGTAAAATAAGGCCCACGAACTTTACAGGTCATTTATATTCTTAGTACCCCCCACCAAAACAAGAACAACCTACAATAACTAATAAAATAAAAAGTACCACTAATAAAGCGAAGCTGCCTCCAAAGTTACCCATACTTTCACCACCTATAATATTCTTTCTTTATTATATGTACAAGTTGCAAAATTGCTCGCCTAATGTTTTATAGGAATAAAATGCAAAATAAGCAACACATTAATTCATAATATTAATAAGATAGTATATAAGTTTTTATCCCACAAAACTTTATGTAAACTTTCTAAAATTAGCTTGTTTACATCCTTCACTTTTTACGAAAAAACACCCTTTTCATCAGCCATGAAAGGGTGTTTTTTTAATAGCAACTATGATTTTAGTGCTCTTGGTTTAATTAAGCTATCCATCTCCAAAAATAAGTATAATAAAGTAAAAGAGCCACTACATAATATATTGACTCTTTTGTTTTTGAGAAGTGTGATTTAAGATAGTTATGTATAATTTTGTGCATCTTGACTTGCTACGATCATTGAGTTTGCAATCTTTATACACTCATTAAAGTTTCTTATCTTTCGAACATGTATCATTTATTAAAAATGCTCTTTGAACTTATGCTTAGTACTAGCACTTTTTTTAAATCTTTTTTACAGGAATTAGTGAACAAGTATAGAATAACTCAATTATCCTTCTCTATTTCATAAAATGATGGTACTGTAATGAAATAGATTGCACCAGCGCTTCTTTATTCGTCTTAGTTCCCAAAAAGACGAGCAAAGAAGCCTTTTTTATTTTCTCTCCCTTTTTCCTGGGCCGCTGCTGTTTCAAGTAAATGTTGTTGCTGTTGTTTTTGTGATGAGCGAATGTATTCCATCATTTCTTTATCACGGCTCTCTATGTGTTTTTTCATTTGCTCGGCTTGCTTATCAAAGCTGGCTTGCAACTGTTCGAGTTGCCTTTTTGTTTGCTCGCTATCTACTCGTCCTTGGTCCTCTAACTCCCTTAAATCATTTTTAGAATCACTTAAGGCATTCCTATACTCTTCAATTTAATCATTTCTTTTTGTCAAATTTTAAAATTTCCAGTATGAATAAGGAAGAGCATAAGGGGTTTTTGATATCACATGACTGTGATATGCTGGGCAGAGCCCAGCAAAACAATGTTTTCATCTCAAAAAAGGTGATATCACGAAAACTTCCAGTCTGTCGACATGCTGTTTACCTAAAAAGAAGAAAAACGCCTAATATTGATCTAGTACTGACATCAATTTTGGTGCTTTTTTTGCACATGTTGACCTACTGTGTACTCAACGTCCCCTCAACTTTTATGAAGTTTTAACGAGTTTTTGAAAGGTTTCTTGATGATAATTCGTGAAGTTTTGAGAAGAAGTCTGGGTAGCTTTTTTATAAAACCGATCGTTTCCTCCATCGAAAAAATGTTTAATTTTTGTAAAATGCTGCGTCTCTGATTCTTAACTGTGTTCACTTCTTTGAACAAAATATCTTGCATTTCTGTAATGGAATGGCCATCAATTGCAAGAGCAAAAAGCCGGTGTATATTTAAGCCTTTGGACTATTTCACTTCTTCCTAACGTTCCTACATTAGATTAAAGAGCACAGGTAGGAATTTAAATAAATGGAAACCCTGCTATCGCTATCAATAGTGATTTCTTCGTTGAGGAGTAATTTTCGCTAATGCAGTAAATGTTTCTACTATTCTTAAGTTAGAAGCTGGAGATAGAGTTGATATCTTTGCTCAAAGTAATTTAGATGTATGATCTTAACGGATACCAATAATGTAATTAGTACAAATTTTGAAGTTGCTAAATTCCCTTCTCCAACAAGATAAATAAGGGAATTTAATTACTAATAGGGACAATTTATATAAAAATACTTTAGATTGTTTTTATTTTTCTAAAGTATTTTTTATTTAAAAATGAGTACTGTATACATTTTAAGTTAACATAATAAATTTTATAGAAAAAGGATACAAAGAAGATAGTAAAAGTTTTATATAAAACCAGCGCTTGTCCAAACCTTTTTTATTATTTTGCATATTATAAATTGAGCATTGCATTAACCTCCTCCTCTTCCATTAGAGGGCGATCCATTGCTATGGAGTTGAAGAAAAAACTATTTTTGGGGAAGAAGTAGTTTTTTCTTCTTTCTATACATAAATTCCTGATAACGAAGAAAGCTACTCAAGATACCTTAGGGCATCAATAATCTTTAAGTAGATTATGTATCAAAAAAAATTATCTACTTCCATGATAGTTTTTTCTATTTTACATTATATACGTTGTTCATTCCCAGTAAACTAACTTCTAAAAAATAAAAATACTATTAAAATAATGAAATAGTACAAGCCCTTACTTGAAATTTACATATAATAAATCAAATGTAAATTCATAATTTATATTTAATTTATTGCAATAAGGGGGGGATACAAAGGATGATTAGGGACTTATTAAGAATCTTAGATCCTGGAACACCAGTTCCAACCTTAGTCGTAGGCGGTGCTACACTTACTAATCTTGTATTTTCAAGCTTTAATGCTACAACTAATTTAGCTTCTTTTGCAACTAGAACAGGTACTGGGACAAATGCTAGCACAAATATTGTCACAGTAAATGCTAATGAGATTCAGGCTATAACAACGGCTTAACTAAATGCCTTATTTTAATTTGGAAACAAAAGCCGTTGTAATCAATAATTACAATGGCTTTTTCTGTATTTAACCATGTCCAAACCTTTTTCATTTGGTTACATACCCCACTAGTACAAGTATCTTCTATGAAAGGATAAAATAAAAATGTTTCATAGTGTAAAACGAACTCTAATTATAATGAAATTGATTCTGCAAGATGTATTACAAATAAACTCCTTAGTACCTTCCTATTCCAGCACATTCACAAAGATAGCCTTTCCTGTACCTGAACCACCTGGCATATCCGACTTACCACTCTTCATTTATTTTGATATTGATAACCGTTTTACCTTAGCCCAACAACAATGGATTCGTGATGCTATTAACGGTGTGCTATTTCAATGGTTTCAACATCTAACTGAAAAATGGAATGAAGGCTCTAATAATGGGATCTCCCAATTGGCAAATTGCACTAATTTATACGCCATCAGAAATTTACGACCAACTTGGTATCTAGGGTTACCCATTAATGATGGATTAGCTGCTACTAATATCGCCATGGATCAATTTACCCGACTCATACGTGACAATGGATTTGGACTGGCTCCCCAGGCAAAAATTTTTTCAAATATTTCATTCCCTGCAAATTCTTCCACCATCTTTGCTTTAACAACTTTAGCACAAAGTCAAGTTCCCCTATCCCTTATCGTTAACCCGGCGCAGCTTGATAGTTCAGATTTGAACATTAAGTTTCTCACTGGATCTATGTTTCATGCCTGGCTCCACCGTGCCGGTTTCTATCATCCTAAAAAAAGCGGTCATTTTATTATCGAATGTCCAATGTGTATTATGAGAGGATTTCAAATTAAAGAAACTATCACTCCTGATAGTTTCTATATTCAATTCCTTGATTAAATTTAAGCTGTGTATGATATACAATCTTAGTTAACATAATAAACATATCTAAAGTAAATTATTTTGAGATTTTCTTCATATAGAATTCATATGCTAATGGACAAGTACACAAGCACTTTCTTGATTAAGGAATAGTATATTATGAGAAAAAAAGGAGTGACTAAAGTGAGTGAATACCATGAAAAAAACATGAACACAAAAACAACTGTCAGTCCATCCTACAAAAAGCCTTTGAAAAACTGTTAAAAGAAATTTTCGAAGATGATCAAAAAAACACATCGTTGTGGATGTCATAACAAAGATTGAAATTATTATGAAGAACCTTCTAGATTGGACAAGTGATAAATAATTGATTTACGGACTCGCTTTTAAATTAATTTTTCACCCTAAATGTTAACCCATAATTTGAGCAAACTATCCAAAAGCTCGTTAAATATCAAGTCATATAACCCAGTATAACAAGAGGAAAAGCTACTGTTTAGGCCAGTAGCTTTTTTTCTTCTAAACTCTTTCTGTATTCTACCACCAGTATCTGTTATGAAAGGAGAATAAACACAAGAATGAACGATGAAAAATTTAACTTTAACATAAGAACTCAATTTAAATTGACAACAAATGATCGTACTTTAGGCTATATTTTAAATAGTATTGCTCAAAAAGGAATCAATATTAATGACTACTCTCAAACAAAAATTAATGTAAATGAAAATCTTATTAGACTTGTAGTTGGAGGTACTAGAGCAGAAACAATTGATGTTCTTCGTTGTGTAAGAAGTATATTCAGAATGCTTGACATTAAGTTTAGTGAGAAAGACATTATTCAAATTGAAAGTATTGCATCTAATGATACTCGTCAAATTAATACTTTGTTTGGATCCTTGTAACATAAGTCAAATGTATTATATGAAACTATAGATGATGCCGTGAGGCATCTACGAAAATCCTTGCAGCAATAGAGCAGAAAAACCGCTGATTAGCCCTAGCGGTTTTTCTTGTTTTCATACTCTATACCATATACAATGATTTATTTTAATATAAATACAGCTACAGGAAGCCCTAAGGCCAATGTTAAACTTAGTGTTGTTTAAAGGGAACACTTCCATAATACTGCATCTACTACAGCATCATATCTATGTTAAATCTGTTGTTGCAATTTTAAAGGAGATTTCCTCTGCTGCCTCTAAAGCTCTTCTTTTAGCAGTTTCTTTATAATATGATGATGCTAAAATGTAACCATAACGATGCCCCATTGATGTAGGTGGCTGTAAAATTGCTCCTTTTTTAGGCTTTATATAAACCTCTTCTATGCCTAGGTAGTTAGAACTGCGTTCTTTTCCCGTAACTTGAATTAGTTTTCCTTTGGACTCAACTGTTAAATAATGGGCGTATACATATTTATAATCCTTTTTAGTCAAGGAAGGTTCCTGCCCCATCATTAATTGCATAGTCTCTTGTACTAAGTTAATTCCATGTCCAATTTCAATCATACGATTCATAGCTCCACCCGATATTCTTGGATTTATCTCAATTAATTTCCAACCTTCAGTTGCTTTACGAAGCTCCAAATGACACGCTCCATTTTTCATACCAAAGGCCTGTATAATGGAACTAACAGCATTAAAAAGACTATGAGATAAGCTACTATTCAATTTCCCTAACAAAGAATAACCAGTGACGATAAAACGCTCAAAAAGGGTAATTTCTTGTTCAATTATCGCAATAATATGAACCCTTTCATTATGAACTAACACCTCAACTAAGTACTGAGGGCCATCTACGTATTCCTCGAGTAAGATTTCCTCGTTAGGTAGCTTTTTTAAAAGGGTATGCATAGATGATATTAACTCACTCTCATCCTTCGCTAACAATACATCCTTTGATCCTGTTGATTTAGGGGACTTAACAATAAGGGGAAAATTTATCTCTTTAGTTTTAAGAAATGAAGATAATGATTCTGTTGGTTTATAAATTAAATAATTAAGTGAAATGGGTAATTCCTTTAGCACATTACGAGTCAATATCTTATCTTCCATATGATAGATTGCATCAGTAGATATATCACTCTGACAGAATTCCTCTGACAGACGTGCAGCCACATAAACAAAAGGGTCAATGAAACTAAAAATTCCTTTTATATTTTTTCTTGTTTTTTTTAATTTTTCGATTATCGTGACTAAATTATCATAATCATTTATATCAGTAAAGATCATCTCATGCACATCTGGAAATTCACTTCGATCTTTAAGAAATTTTTTTCTACAAGTTAACAAAACCGTAAAGAAATTAAGATTATTTGCTGCCTTAATTGCTTCCCGACTCGATCCTGATTTATTTGTTTCAATAAAGACAATAGTATCCATAAATATCCCTCATCCTATCCGATCAAAAATGTTCTCTCACTCTATGATATAAAAAAAAGACAACCAAGGTTCGTCCAAATGTAAATAATATACGAATTTGATGAATATACCTAAACAAGTAAGAGTAGAAGAAAGGATGATTGCTATGGCTTCAATCGGCATGCTTCATCATCGTAAAGACCCAATAAATGTTAGAAAAGCTTATGCTTTCGCTGCAGTAGCAAAAGTCGAAGGTATAGATTTTTTTTATTTCACTCCAGGGAAAGTTAATTTAGAAAAACGTACCATTTTAGGAAAAACATACAAAAAAGGAAAATGGATAGAGAAAAGATATCCTTATCCTGATGTTATTTATAATGCCAGCCCCCCTATAAGTGATAAAGCAGCAGATATAGTAGATGAATTAAGGAAGATAATCCCATTTACCAGTCACTCCGTTGGGGATAAATTAACTGTTTATAACAAAGTGAATAAGGCTAAAAAATTTAATCAGTACCTTATTCCTACTTCAGAATTAACTAATTATAGAGTATTGCTAAATATGGTGGAAAGCTACACAAAAATAATTGTAAAACCCTTATCCGGGCATAAAGGGGCTGGTATTTTCTATATAGAGAAGATAGGTGACAGTTATAAAGTTAGTAAAGACGAACAAGACTCCATATTTAGTGAAAATCAATTAGCAGAGTTTATCGATAGTCATATAAAACAGGATACTTACTTAGTACAAAAATTTATAACATGTAAGACAAAATTAGGAAATGTATATGATTTTAGATTACATGTACAAAAAGGTGGCAATGGCAATTGGTTAATTACGTCTATATATCCCAGAATAGGTAAAATGGGTAGTATAGCTTCAAACCTAGGCAACGGTGGCTATACTTGTATTCCAGATATCTTTTTAAAACAGGAATTTGGAGATAACTACTATAATGTCCAAAAGTATCTTGAACAATTTGCTTTAAGTTTTTCTAACCATTTTGAATCTCTATATCAGGATATACTATTTGACGAGTTAGGAATTGATGTAGGACTTGATAAAAAAGGAAGACTTTGGATTTTTGAGGTAAATTGGAGACCAGGCCCTCCTGTCATTATGAATGTTGAATTGGATGTAGTAAGGAATACTCTTCAATATGCCCAATATCTAGCTGATAAAAATAAAAAATATTAGCTGAAATTTATTTATATAGAAATATAAGCATTATTAATTAATATAGGACTTCAATTCAATAAATAATTTTTAATGATGTGAAAACACATGCCTCTGCATGGAGATATTTTTTTATTTTACTCTATAGATTTTATCTAGCCATACCAAGTCGAGTAAGTTAGGGGCAACATTGCCCCTGCCTCCCATAGCAAGTTTTTTTATCGTCTCCTCATCTACCGTATTAGTAGATAAAACGTACGCCCATACTCCAAGTAGAGGTACACATAACAGCATCTTTCTTTCATCAGAGGATAGCCACAACCTTATGTACCTATAAGGGACCAGCAAGAGGTCAACTTCATTTCAGATCTATCATGAGTTTGTCCATAAGGAAAATAGTATTCATCCAGTTATGCAGTTTTATGCTTTTCTGTTCACTTTCCATATACCGGTGTTCACTTTCTCTTGTATTCTTTATACCCTGTCACGTCATTTGATTGTACAGTCTCCCTACTTATATAATAAGGGGTTTACTGAGCTCATCATCCTATAGATACAATCAGCTTAAGTAGATTCTTTACCCCAGGTAAGATACATGACGTATCACAGGAGTATTATGTATCTACTTTTTCTCTTGCCAATACGTAAACAAATCTGTATCCTGTCCTGAGCTCACATTTACGAAGCTTACAAACCTTCACTCTCATTCATCTTACTTATCTTCCCCAACAGTGTTCCAGACCGTGTATTGATTTTCTATTTCGGCGCTTTCTCATGTAACCCTCAAATCCGTTACCAAGCCAACGTTTTTTGACATGAATATTTTTCACGTCTAAACTAGTGGCTTTTGCCCTAATATATAGTAGCAACTGCTTGTCATACCCTAATTTTTGTTGCCTAAAATTATAAAAGAAGGAACATTCGCATATAGAATGCTCCTTCTTTCTTAAATTTATTATAAAGTTCTTTAAAGAGCTTTATCCAATACATTTTTGAAACTCTTCTAAATTAAGTTGTTCCAGTTACCCTGCTGATACTAATAGCATCTAAACTGGTTGTATTAATATTATCCGAGCTATCTGTCCAAATTAGAAATCCATCTTGTACATGAATAAAAGTACCATTTCCATCAATTTGGTTTCCAAAAGAAAAAATTTGAATCCGATCTCCTCTTCTTAAACCATTAAAATCGAAATCATTTGAAGATGCTCCTTCTAAAGGCGTAATGTTATCACTTGAGTTAACATTGCTTTCAAAGGTATGGCCATTAGACATGACATCACCTCCTAAAAAAGATAAGTAATAATATATACTATGAAAAAAATTAAGTTTAGTACAAGCCAAAAGCTTATTTATAGTTATGAAAATCACCCATTTAATCCTGTTCGCTTTTCTTGGATACCATAAAATATACAGTACAAACGTCCCTCCAATCTTAGAGTATGGAATTTAAATTTCAATCTATGAAAAACCATTTAAATCTGAAAATATTATAAATATATTCTGTCTTGTCCAATCAATTTAGAATGCTCCCTATATAATATAAGAAAGCATAGGAGTGAATAGTATGAATTTACAAACTCTGCGAGGCTCTTATAATTTAGTAGCAGGCTTAGGGAGTTGGTGTGGTCCAGCACTTTATTCTGAACGTCATAATTTAAGAAGGCATTCATTCCCACTTGATTGGGTTCAAACCCCTTTTCTTTCTGATGTAAATAAATTACTAAAAAATAAATTTCAAGGTTTTATGGAATTAGAAAATATGATTGAAAAAGATATATTAGCCAATTATATAGACGACAATGGATATCCTATTTTTAAATTTGGAACTCATGAATCAGTAAGAACTCATTATATTACAGATACCCAATATAACATCGACTCTGTTCATGACTTCCCAATAATCCCGAACCAAGAATGGTTTCTACAATATCCTTCCTATAAAGTAAGACTAAATCATCGCATCCAAACATTCCTTAATCAAATTACACAAAGTCAACGAACCTTGTTTATACGACACGAATGGCTGCCAACAAATTATCAAGATATAGTCATACTAAAATCTATATTAGCTGAAATGACTAATGGTAACTTTAATATTCTTTTAATAGAAACCGTTGATGATGACTTACAGGGCGTGAAGGATATGAATTTTGGAACAGCTGAAGATGGTATTTGTTGGGTTCAGGTTTCTCGCGAAAATGGTACTAATCCTTCCATTTGGAATACTCTATTAGAAGGAATAACTTTAATAGATTAAACTTTTAAAGACATCAATTAAGAGGAATGAGAAGTACAAATATAAATAGACCAAAAAATCCAGGACCAGACCTTAGTCGTTAAATAGTTAAACAAAAATTTGCCTTAAGGCAATTAGAAACAACTTAAAGTTGTTATTGCTCCTAGGAACTACATTTTATATATTAAAATTCGGTGTTATTCTATGTTTTAGGTTAACTGATTAAAGAAGCCATCTATTAGATGTAATAGATGGCTTTTCTATTTGAAATTTATAAGCTTTATATATTACCAAAAAATAGTTATCTTACCTTAGGGCACATTTATACTAAATGGACAAACATGCATATTGGATAATATAGGTATTGTATTCATTATCCTTATGGAGGATATGGTGGTTACGGGTATGGCTACCCATATGGTTACAGTGGTTGTTGTTAATCATTCATAGTTTAAATAAGAAAAATATAGTTTTATCAATACTGCTCTTATTTTATGTAAAATAGTCATCGGAAGTCTGGATATATGTCCTAATTCTTTTCGTGAAAAATTTCAGCAAAGTAAAACTCCTTAGATTTAAAAACCGTGAGGAGTTTTACTTTGCTGAATAAAGGATACGTTTCTCATATTTACATACTTTTGCTTTTGAATTATCTTTCTTCAAATTTACCATAAAGTTCTTGAAGAGGCTTTGTAATAATTTTATTTAATTCTATAATCAATATATTCATCCGTTGTTCAGCTTCTATCAATCGTACAATCATTTCATTTTTCTGAACAACTTCCCCTATTTTTTGGACTTCCTCAATTTCATCCCGCATAATTTTCTGACCTGTCATTTGCTTATTTTGTAATTCGATCTGTAAATTGTGGAACTTATTAAAAAGTTTTTTTGTCTCTGGGTCAGCATTAACTTCCCTATATATACTTTTTAAGCTTTTAAATTCGTTGCTTCTACGTAATACCCTTTCAAAGTCATGAGTCATATTATATAGGTTTACATCCAAAGGAAATATCCTCCTAATATCAAATTTATAGTAGATGAAGCTAATTAAATTATTAATCCCATCGGCTTTATCTATAAACATGAAAAATCATTATGATGGTGTATTTAGATCAGGTTTTCATTAAAAAAAGAACGTCTAAAGAAATTACAATATTAAGATACAATTCATTCTAATTTCATTATATTCACTAACCCATTTTTACGTAAATTGTCTATACGAATAACATTTAACAATTTGAGCAAACTACCCAAGACGCCGTGAGGCATCAACATTAAGTTCCCTATTCTTTTAACAGAAAAAACTACTGAACATAGTCAGGAGTTTTTTCTCTTTTTAACCTGTATATCGTATACATCTTTAGTTAACATAATGGATTTTCTAGGAATTAGACACAAAAATAGTAGAAAACTTAGATAAAATGAGCGCTTGTCCAAACGTTTTTCATTGCTTTGCATACTATATAAGTGAGCATCCTCCTGCTCTTCCAATAGATCGGTTTTATTGCTATTAGATTGAAAAAAACTACGGTGTGGTGAACAGTAGTTTTTTCTGTTTTTAAATTTGCAAACTCAGGAGGTTGAAAAAGGCAGTCTAAAAGTATACTCAGTACGAGACTAAAGCTACTTGAATACATCTTATGTCTTTATTTCCCTTTAGGTAACTTGCCTATTAGAAATAAAAATTTATTTTTTGAGCAAACTATTCAAGATGTTACAAGGCATCAAGAATCCCTGTTCTTTTAACAAGAAAACCTACTGGTTCCCTCCGTTCCAGTAGGTTTTCTATTTTCAAGCTGTACTTATTTAGTAACTACTACCACTAAAACAAGAACAGCCAATGATAACTAATAAAATAAAGAGTACAACAATTAAAGCAAAACCACTACCAAAACCGTATCCTCCACTTGAACCGCAGCCAGGTCCTACACCGTATCCTCCACTAAAACCTCCGAAACAACACATATTCCTCACCCCCATACGTTTCTACTTTAAAATATGTACAAGAAGGAAAATGTTCGTCCCAAACTGGTAAAAGTAGAATTATCCACGCCTGACCAATTTCTATGTCCTTATTAATAGCTTAAGAATCCTATATAAAAAGACCTGTTACTTTGGCGGTTTTAGTAACAGGTCCCGATGAGGAAATATGGAATAGGATGTGTTTATGTGATATAAGGATATCCTATGTAAAACTGGTAAGATAGCTTAGACTAATGTCTATAAAATGATCAAAAATATAAATTATTTATCCATGAAAAAATAATACCAGCACTTGTCCAAACCCTTTTCATTACTTTGCATACCATAATATTGAGCAACCTCCTTGCTCTTCCAATAGATTTCGGCTTATACATTGCTATTAGGCGAGAGAAAAAACTACTTTTGGGGCAGACAGTAGTTTTTTTCTGTTTTTAGGATATATATGATTTACATAAAAATAATTGTCCAAGCAAATTTACTCAACTAAGCATCTTATATAGGAGAGTCTCAAAAGAAAAGTAGGAGAATGATTAATTTGAACTTACATGATATCAAAGTATCCTATGATGCTGTGTTTAGTTTAGGAAGCGCCTGTAATCCAGCGCTTCAATTTCAACGTCTTAATTTAAAAAGATTCACCTCAAGTCCACTTGATTGGAATTACTCTCCATTCCTTTCCGACGTAAATAGATTGTTGAAAAATAAATTCAATGGGTTCATGGAACTTAAAAACATGCGTGTGATAAATGATAAGGGAGTTTCTATGTATGCTGATGAAGGGGTTTTTATTTTTCCTGATAAAGGGCTTCATAAACCAATAAAATCCTATCTAGTACTAGATACTGTTTATAAAATTTTTTCTGCTCATGATTTTCCTATTATTCCGAATCAACCTTGGTTTTTAGCCTATCCACCTTTTAAAAAAACACTCAACTTTCGGATAGATAGATTTTTAGATAAAGTTAAAAATAGTCAATCCATTTTATTTGTTAGATGGGTGGCTAATTATCAAGAAGCAGTTGAATTAGAATCTATTTTATCTGGACTAACGAAGGGAAGCTTTAAAGTCCTTATCCTTAACCCAATAGAAGGTCTACAGGGGATTAGTGAAGTAGATTGGGGATTGGGTAGAACTTGTGTAGTTAACGTTCCAAACGATCCAAATAGTAATGTAACATGGGATTATGTCTTAAACGGGATAACGTTAATTAATTAAGGGATTGTTTTAGATCACAAAATCATTAAATGGTGTAAATCGTTACCCCGTATAACAAAAAGAAACGTAACAAAGCCTAGGCTTTGTTACGTTTCTTTTTTAAACCCTATTAAGTGGTAATTATAGTAGTAACACCTAATGTGCTAGTTGGTGTTGAAGTAGAGGTTGCAGTATGAGTTACAAATTCTACAATTACAGGTGCTCCAACTGTTACCTCATCATCAATATTCAAAGCAGTTGTTGACAGAGTGTATACACTAGTAGGCTGTATGACCCCATTAATATATACATTAGTGTAAGAATTAGCTGTTACAGCAGGCAAGGTTGTGATTGCTGCTCCTGTATCATCAATAAAACTCCCTGCAGGTATGGACGTGATTCCTCCAGCAACCATTGGTGCTGTTACGAATACTGTAAATCTTGCAGGTGCAGGAGTCACACTTGTTTGGTGTCACAAGGTTTCTTCATTATTGACTTAGAAGAATGTATAAAAAGTGCACCATTTATACATATGATATTCCCCCCGTAAATAATCATGTGTATGCGAAAGATATAGTAAAGCCAGCTCAGCTCATATTAAATTTCCCTAAAAAACAACCTCAGTTGAACACTTGAGGTTGTTTTTTATTTTGTTAATGAGATTAATCACCTTTATTTTTAAGCCTTTAGGCATATGTTTTTTCTAAACGAATAAGGCATAAAAATATTAATAAACCGTAGTAAATGCACTTTCCATTATGTACAAGCTTCATACACTGTAATAAGACAAATATAGAAAGAAGTGTATGATATTATGTTAGGTAATTCTAAAACATTAAAAACTTATGTTTTAACAACCAGCTTTGACAAATATGAAGAACAATTGAATGACTTTCTTCAAAATAATAATTTTGAGATTATAGATATTAAAATTTTTAATGCTGGGTTGAATGTTTCAATTTTAATTATTTATAGAGATCTACTACACCATCCCCTTAAGCATCCCTTTAGATTAAAGAAAAGTCTTTGACATAAAAAGACCCTTTATTATTAAGAGTTCGATACTTGCTTCGTAATTATCCAATTTGATAATTACGAAATTAAATTAAGATGGTGTTATACTAGTTATAATCTTAAATAAATTGGAGGTTATAACTGGTATGTACATGGAATTCTATGAAAAAGTAGAAGGATTAGCAAGAGCTATTGGAGTTACTACTTCAACTGTCAAAAAATATTATTTACTTTTTGAAGAACATGGTTATAACTTTAAACGTAATCAACAAGGACAACTCTTGTTTTCACAAGATGATATAAATTTATTTAAAGAATTAATGCTTTTAAAAAATGAAAAAGGCATGACTGTTCCGAAGGCTGTAAAAGAAATTATAAAAGATAAAGTTATGACGGACACAACTGATATAACTGATATAACGGATATAACTGCTACAACAGAAGACATAACGGTTATATCGAAACACGTCACAACCGTTATGTCTGAATTAGATGAGTTAAAACAGTTAGTAAAAAATCAAAATGAGATTATAGAAAAACAGCAAGAGGACTTTAAAAAACAATTTTTAAAACAAGAAGCATACATAAAAGATAGTTTAGAACAACGAGATAAGACATTAATTACAACATTGAGGGAAGTCCAAGAATCCCAAAAAGAAATAGCTACTAGCTTGTCAAAAGATCAAGCTAAAAAGAAATGGTGGCAAATATGGCTAGATTAAACTACTTTAAACTACTCAAATTGATTGAGTAGTTTTTTAATTAAAAGATGACGTCTTGAGACGGTTTTTTTAGCCTTTAGGCTATAATTTTTTTTAACGAAAAAAATTATAAAAAGACTCTTGCAATTCTATCAGCGAATTGCTATTTATATAGAGTGAGAAGGGACAAATACAAGAATACTGTTATATCAAGGTTTGTAAGATATGAGGTGTTAGAAAAAACTAACACCTAAAAAATGTAAAAAAGATAAAAAAAAGAAATGCAAGAGCATTTCTAAAATAAATAAATTGGTAGTTTGTGTTTTTTCTTAGTATCTCCCCCAGTAAAATTCTTCAAAGATCTTCGAAATATTTGTCGAGTAGCTCTATCAATTTTATCTTTAGGACCACAACATAGAATATTCGGATTAACAAACCAAGTTCGAGAAGTACAATTACGTCCTTCTTCTGTAGTAATACCAGCTTCTGCTACTCCTAAAATACCTTTTTTCAAAAGATCATTCATAATGACTGATAATGGTGCTCTAGATTTACCTAAAGCTTTCGCTAAATATGTGGGCGTTGCAGCGTTAACTGTTATCTCTTCATGTTCTCCTTCTGCTTTTTCAATATAAAGTATAATAATTTAGACAGGAATTCGTCCCACAAATCATAGTGAGCTTAATTTCATTTTTAAGTACCTAATGTGTATCATAAGAGGATTTCAACTCAAGTTACCATAATGGTCTTTCTAGGTAGTCATAAAAACCATATATGATTAGTAAAGTAACCCCTACGTAAGACTCACCGCCCTATAGATTCTTAAATCTAAGGGGTTTCACCTTATAACCACATGTTCTTTTTAATTTCTTTGAAAATAAAAGAGTACAACTAAAGAATAACCTAGTATAGAAGGAAAAGGTGTATTTCACTATGTATTGTGTCTAAGAGGATTTGAAGGTAAACAAAAATTAAAACCAGCTCCTCCCTATATTCATAGCACTCCACCTTAGGACTTGGGAGGAAATCATGCATTGACAAGTACAACAGCTGCCTAAATGAAGTACCTAACTTTTTGGTTTCAGTTCATTTTGATATACCGATGTATTTTTTTGCAGCTCTTTTATAATCTTTAACAAAAAAAGAACCCTTGTTCACCAAGACAAGGATTCTCAGGAAGAATAGATTTTTTGACTAAACAATTTTTTATACATCCCTGATATAACGGATTTTTCCCCAGGATCCAGGTGGAAGGAAGATGTATAAAAAGTCTGTCCTTTATATATATGCTGCGTTTTAGCTAAAGCAATCTCCTTTACAAAAACTTATTAATGTTTACATTATGTAAATATTCCCATTCGTTAAAAGACAAGCATACATGCAAAAAAAAATAATCAACATTAAATATAGTATATTGAGAAAAGGAGGTTATGATATGTCTTCATCTAAAAAAAGAAAGCATGACTCTTGTTGTACTCAGCCTTGTTCTTGTTCATCCTCATATCCAAATTCCCCACCTAAGTCTTGCCCTGCTTACGGTAACTTTTTCAATAATACTAGTCTTGTAACAGTACTAACTGGAACTGCATTTCCTTTTAATATGCAAGGACCGATTGCTGGAGGAGTCTCCCTGTTAAATCCCACCACTATCTTTATTGAGAATGGAGGAGATTATAGAGTGAATTTTGTAATAACCGATAACACAGTTGTTTTTGGTCCAAACCCAGTTGCATTTCCTCACCTTCCTACTGTTTCATTATTTTTAAATAATGTCCAAGCTCCACTCGAACAAGCTAACTTTGGAATTGAAATTACTCAAGCAGAAGACCGAGGTTGCAAACCAATTGTTGGAGACACTATTCTATCTATTCCAGATAACTCAATACTTGAATTAAGAAATATAACTACACAGGGGCCTATTACAACTATAATTACTTGTGACAGTGTGGGAAACAACGTTCAGTTAAGCCTTTTTAAACTAAGTTAAGCAGAAAGCACTCTCTAATTCCCTCTCTTGGAAAGCAATCTCGCCTAGCCGAGGTTGCTTTTTTACATACTTAAATCAAGCTAAGTAAAAAGAGATAAGATGGGTATCTCCCGGAATTATTGAAGTAAAATTGTGTCTTAGGGAGATACAAGATGCACACATTAGGAACGCCTAAAAGTTGATCCGCCTTCGGGCGGCCATGTAATCTCAGGATTTAATGTTCTCTAATAAAAAAACTAACATATTTTCCATAGAAAAAAGATCTTAGCTACAATTAAGCTCTTTTTTATTTCCTCACTCTACAAGCTACTGGACTCTTATTGGCGTAGTCTGTAGAGTGGCTATATTATTTTGAATAGTTAAGTTTAAATCATAATAACCTCTATCAACAGACTTACATGCATAATCGCCTGAACATCCTGTCACATAAAATGGCGTATTAGGAAAGCTAGGATTAATAGGAACTGAGTTTGAAAAAAGTTTATGTGCATGATGAGTGAAGATAGCCAAAATTCTATTTCTCACATTGGCAGGTATTGCATTGAAAAACATATCTGTTTCTCCTTGTGTCATAAGGTGGTCGTCATGTATTTCATTAGTTATCCCAGGAACTCTCAAAGGCCAATGAAAATCAATAATATAATAATAATTAGGATCCAAACTTCTTAATAGGTTTAAACTATCCTGGCTCCATCTTCGATTAGCGTTATCTAGCCAGAGATGCCGTACCAATCCCTGCGTTCCTGGAATACCCACATATCCAGTTAGATAACGGTTGACATACCTTCTAAATAAATTTGTAGTAGAATCTTCCCAGTTTCCTATAGATGATCTATAGGGGATATTTGTCCCTAAAACATTATTTATAATACTTGCGAATTGTTGGTAACGCCTTGTAGCTTCTGCTGTTGAAACTCCGCCAGCGTGTACATCATCTCCCCCGAAAATAACATACCTTTTGTTACCACTATTCACCACATTCTGTAAAAGATTATTAAACATACTTTGGCTATTTCCAAACCCCACATGGCTATCACCCACAACAGCCAAATTGACAGTAATAGCCGATGGAAGTCCCGGTTGGTTTGGGGGATTAAAGCAATAATTGTCCACATTACTTTTATTTTTCTTAACTATTTTTATCACCCTTTCTTTATAACTTACTTCATATCTTATTCAATAAATGAAAGGCTGCTTGTACCCTTAAAAAAATGTTCTTTTATCATTTTCTTTCCCCTTTATTTTTGAACCAACGTATCTTAAAAGGGATCCGCACAGTTACGCAGGGTAAGGTAGGGGCATTACTGCCCCGGCCCTACCCTGCGTAACTAAGATTGTATACAACTAAATAACAGAAAAACCCCTTGTACAGTCGGGATTTTTTCTGCGCTAAATCCAACTAAGAAAAGGGATAGATACCTGAGGGTACCTTGTCCAGTTTGCTCAAGATCAAAAGTTTATTTTCTTCTTTTAGTATCCATTTGTAATAACCTAATAAGACTAAAAATAATATTAACTCTGTAATTGATGCTTATTGTAATTTCAGCACCCCTAAGCAAAGTATCTCCTCAGCTTAGGAAGCCCTATAATTATTTCATATTATCTTCGAAATTAATTTTTTTCACTTTATTATCTTTGTTTTTTTTGCCACATTTTCTAATAACCACACCATCTTGATTGGCATTTTGTCCACCTGTTTGGGCAATCTGACCACCTTGATTAGCGTTTTGTCCTCCATTACCACTAATTTGTCCTCCAGTTTCGGCATGGTTGTAAATGTTGATATTAATACAAATTTTCCCTTTTTTACATTTCTTGTTTTTTTGTTGATTATTTAACTGTTTACTATATTCACCATCGTATTTTTTTATTGTAATCACCTTCTTTTTTATTTATCTTTATAATTTATTCATTGATAGCAAAGGTGATTGTATGCTTGTCTTATTGAATTAGACTATTTTTTAACAGTACTTAAAGAAAATTAATTTTAAAATATTGATATCTAGAATAATAATTATGTTAACTCTTTACCTACTTACAAACTCCTAGGATTCTATACTAAGCAAGAAGATAAGAAGCAAAATTATGCTTCTAAAAAATTAAAAAATAAAGGATTAACGAAATTTTGCCGAACCTCTCGTCTACGTTCAGCACTAAATAAACCTCTTAATGTCCCAAAAAAGTAGGCTTCAAAGACAGTTTTTATTCGTTTTCTTTTGTAAGCGAAAAGAGTTTCCCTAAAACCTTGCACAGCAATAGAAACTAAGTCTTCTATAGGCTTTTCTAAGCCACTAATTTTATAAGCTAGCAGGACTTTTCCCCATAAGCTATAAATATCATCTGCATTCCTAAAGAATGGAGCTACTGCTTGTTTGAACGATTTCGGAATAAAAGATGGTACATAATCCTGTGAAAGTTTAATACTTGTATCTTCTTTACGTATGTATTTATTTAAATCTTTTAAAGATAAATTATAGGTAGAAGAATTTTTATAGAGTTCTTTCTTACTCTCACAAGGGATTACGTCTTTTTCTGCTTTAACATCTGTTTCAACATTCTTAGCCAAATTGAGTTGTAAATAGTTCACCCAATATTTGAAATAAGGATGATTTACAAACAGATGTACAGGACTGCCTTTTCCATTATTACGAGGACAACGCCGATAAACTGTAACAATTTGTCCTTGCTTTCGAAGCTCACTTAGATGGCGATCAATTGTTCCTTTTGACTTTTCATATGTTTTACCTAAATATGTACTACCAGGAAAGCAAAATCCTCTTTCCGCAGCAAACCAACAAAGCCGGTCTAAAGCTTTTCTAGTTCCTTCGTGGAGACGATAAAATTTTTCCCCATAAAGGTTAATAATTTCCTTAAGTAATTTTCGTTTCAATGATTGATGTTGAGAACGGTTTTCTATGAAACTCTGATAACTTTTCATATAATCAAATTCTTCTGTCGTAAGCATACGCGTAGTAGACATCAGTCTATCCTCTCCTTTTTAGGAACAAAAAAAGACATCGCATCCCATAAAATAGGAAAACGATGTCGGATTTTTTGACAGACTATGCCCTTGAAATAAATCTAATTATCCTATAAAATAAAGGCGTAATTAAATTTATGTATTAGGACTTCGACAGGTGTTTTCCCTAGTCTCTTTAGGGTTAACGGTGTAAGGGTGTTGGCGCACCACTTGCACACGTTGGAGTCTTTTTATATTCCGGACTGTTTTGTTGACTCTATTATAACGTCTATTAATCTTGTAATTCAATAAAAATTCACCAAGTCCTCAGTAAAATAATATAACCTCCCTTCACTTATGATTAAAATCACTTCAATTGGATACGCTGTTAAAGTAAATACTCTGGGATTAGGATTTTCTCTCTAAACAAATAATAATATTAAAATATAATGTATACTACTGTTGTTTTCCTGTTTTACATATTGTTTTATATATTGTTTTTCTGTTTTATTGTTTTAGACCCTCCGCAGACCCTTATATTACAGCATTTATAAGCATAAACTATCACTAATTTTGCGCGAACTATCACTAATTTTGCGTAAACTATCACTAATTTTGCGCGAAACTATCACTAATTTTGCGCGAAACTATCACTAATTTTGCGCGAACTATCACTAATTTTGCGTATTTATCCCTATACGTTTATAAGTATCACTAATTTTGCGTGGAAAATGCAGATTCGGCTTAAGTATCACCAATTTTGCGTGATAAATGTAGACATGCTTTAAGTATCACCAATTTTGCGCACCAAAATTAAGATATAAGGTAACAAATTAAGGTTGAGTTATGTTTTTAGGGTTAAAATCCCTCCTTAAGTATCACTAATTTTGCGTGATATTTAAATTGCAAGGACAGGCTGCTCTTAAACATGCAATTTACACAGTATCACTTTTATGATATTTTAGTGATAGTTTAGAAAAATATGGGGGATTTTATGAAGAAATCAAATGTAGTTCAACCATATGATCTGGAAAGCATAAACATAAAAAACTGGGTAACTAAGTCAAACATTTTAATTGAGAGTACATATAAATTATCCTTGCAGGAACAAAGGATTTTGTTGATTATGGCATCTAAAGTTCAACCTAATGACGAAACGTTAAAGACATATAGATTCCGAGCTAAAGATTTTATAGAAATAGTGGGAAATAAGAAAGGAACAGGGTTCTACTCATACTTAAAAGAAATTGTGAATGGTCTTCAAACAAAAATTCTTACCATAAAGGAAAAAGGCCGACAAAGAAACTATAACTGGGTTATTACCTCGATCTACGAAGAAAATGAAGGGTATATAACATTACAATTTCATCCTAGTCTAAAATATTTATTTTTAGAGCTTAAGGAAAAATTTACTTCGTACCAGTTAGAAAATGTTGTGAGGCTTAATTCGGTTTATTCAATTCGTATTTATGAACTTCTTAAGCAATACGAGCGTTTGAGAAAAAGAGAACTAACTCTTGAAGAATTACGTCATTTTTTAGCTATTGAGCCTACTAAATACAAACAGTATGGCCATTTTAAGAGCAAAGTATTAGCAGTAGCTCAAAAAGAAATAAATAATAAAACAGATATTTACTTTGAATTTGTAGAAATAAAAACAGGCAGAAAAGTAACCTCTATAGAGTTTATCATTACTAGCTCTTCTGCTTTGAATGGTACTAGTTCTTCCAAAGAGACGAAACTTAAATCAACCCAATCTTCATTAGATTTATTAGATAACGAAAAAGAAAATGGATTGTACCATGACTTAATGAGCTTAGGAGTTAAGCCTGAAAAAATCGAGTGGGTTTTATCAGAATTTACAAAAGAACAAGTTGAAAGAAATGTAAAATACACGCAAGGTCGTTTAGTTATTGGAGATATCACTCATCCGCATTCTTATGTAATAAAAGCCATTCAAAAAGACTACGCGAAAGTATCACAAGAATCAAAGGTTTCTACACCTAAAAAGTCTACTAGAAAAGAGTTAGTTCCAGATTTTATAATAGAAGCTGAAGATAAAGAAAAGGCTCTTGAAAACCTTACATTAAAGGAAAAACAAGAATTATTTTATAAAGAAAATGGAAATCAAATAGAATTTGAAAAAAGGCTTTTACAATTTCAAGAATTAAGAAAAATGTTAGTTTTAAATTCCGAGGAGCCCAACCAGGAAGAATTAAAAAAAGCCCAAGAAGCAGCAGTACAAGAAGTACTACGAAATATGAACGAGGACTTAAGAAAACGTGAAGAAATAGGCCTTAAGCCAAGGCAGATAAATGACTTCGAAAATAAAGAACTAAGGGAAATATATCGAACCTTCTTGCATAAACAAGTTTAATAAAAAAATAGTGTTATTAGCACGCCTTTTATGGGCGTGTTTTAATGTTTTTAAACGGAATATTTTTGTGCGAAAGGTAAATTTAATATACAATATACATTACTTAATCTAGTTGGTGTTTTTGATTTTTATATTCATTAATAGTATATTAAATTTACCAATAATGGAGGTGTTTTATATGGATATTCCTCTTCTTGTTCAACATTTCCTTATTCATTTACATGAAACAGGGAAAAAACCTTCTACAGTTTCCATGTATAAACATGATTTGATGGCGTTCTTCAAATGGTTAAATCAACACTCCCCTGATATAACGCCAGGAATCTTGCCAGAAGAGAAAAGTTGTTACGAAGAATACCTTACCTACCTGAAAGAAAAAAACTTATCAGAGGCCAATTTAAGGCGTGTGGCTTCCCATCTGAACAGATTGTTAGAATATCATAATTTAACGGATCAATTTGGAGCGCTTAAAGCTACAACAAAAAAACAGAGGGATTTAGTTGACAGTGACTTTATAACTGAAAAGGATACCTTTTCGCTTTTAAACTCTGTTGTCAGTAAAAAAAATCTGACAGAAACTCAATTGCAAATACAGAAATATATAGCTCCTCGTAATTATTCAATTTTGATTCTAATGCTTCATTACGGCCTTACACTTAATGAAGTGGTATCTTTAAATATAAAGAATATTAACTTTAGCCAAAATGAATTAACTATTATAACTAACAAAGGAAAACGTGTCTTAAACCTTTCTAAAGACGATAAAAAAATAATATACAATTACTTTTCAAACATACCTGCCTTATTTAAACCTAAAGATTATACAGACGATCCTTTGTTTCTTTCTTTTCATCCTCAGAAGATGGTTTATTGGTACGATTATAATTTAAACAAGCCTAAAAGAATTAGTCTAATTGGTGTAAAGCGGATGATTGAGAAAGAAGTCGAACGCTCAGGTATACAAGCTAAGGCAAGATCAACACAGTTTCGAAACAGTTGTATACTAAATAAAATCTGTGAAGGATATTCAAATGAATACCTTATCACCTACTTTGGTTTGTCTAGTCGCCATGCTTTGTATCGATATAAGAAATACCTAAAAACAAAATAAGGAAAGTTCCTATTTTGCTTCAAAATGCATTTTTTATTAAGTTGAACTTATTTTCTATTTAAATCGCTAAATTAAAGTACTTTTATATGATGAGTTCAACTTATATTCTCTTTTTATTGTGCCTAACTCTAAAAAAAACCAAGAAGTTAAACTTAAGTTTAACTTCTTGGTTTAAAATAAACGCAGCCACTTTCATTAAATCGAAATTTGTTGGTTAGATAGATTAATAATAAAGCATTAATCTAAGATATTTTAAAAATATCTTAGATAAGCGTCTATATTTAAATGGTTATCATTCTGGAATTTAAATTGAATTTCTATTCTTGATTTAAAGCTAGATAAAGTACATTCTAGAATCATTATCACGCCTTAATTACCAAGGCTTTAATCAATTCAAGATTTAGTTTTTTACAAACAAGAATACTTGAAAAATATCTAATAACATAAATAGGGCAATCTATGAAGAAGTTGAGCTTATCTATACATCTGGGGAATGGAGTCCATATAAAAAAACTAGTTGTTTCATTAATTTACAATAAGGAATAATATCACTTTATTCACCACTAAAATATATGGTTTTGAAAGTAACTTTCAATCTGGAATAAAAACTAGTGTAAGTACATTCTAGAATCACCAAAAAGCCTTTTGTAGATTGGTTTGCAAATACTCTAGTTTTCTAGATATCAGAGATAATTTAAAAATAATTCTCATGTATATAAAGTATGTAAAGATCTCCAAGTAATTCTATCTCGTACATTTATAAGAATTATATATAAGAGATTTCGAGGAGAATAATAGGCATTTCATTAATATATAAAATAAATATCCCCCCCTTGAAAATTTCCTGTTTTTATCTAGAATTAAAAGAAAGAAGGTATAAACATTATTCCAGAGAATTAGAATATCAATAAATAAAAAAGATTTTTTTGCTTTTATCTAGAATTAAACCAGAAATATAAATCTTGATTAATATCTTGTACATCTAGGTTCTAGATTCACGAATAATCCTTTTGTAACAATGTTATATGCCATCTAGATTTTTTATTTAGAAAGGAGAAGTCTAGAAAAATGTCCAATAACTTAGATGAAGAAGTTGTTTACACTCTGAAAGATACGGTGAAATTAACTGGATTAAGTATTGATTTAGTTAGATTGTATGAAAAAGAATTTAATCTCCAGATTCAAAGAACAGAGGGAGGCCACCGAAGATATACTAAACAGAATATTGATTTGCTAATTGAAATCAAGAAAAGAATACAAGAGCAAAATTGGAGTTATAAAATGATTAACCAATGGCTTCAGGGAGAAATCATACCAGAATCTATCGAGGTTCAATCAAAGCTCGAAAAAAAGGTGGAATCTCTCGAAGATAAAGTTCAAGAATTACTTAATCGTTCTGAAAAAGATGAGCAGTTTCAATTTGCACTTATTCAACGTTTAGATGAACAAAGCAAGCTTATAGGACAGCTTACAGAAAAGTTATCCTCTCAAGATAAATATATTGAAAATAATCTAGAAAAAAGGGACGAGAAGTTAACTAATGCTATTCGAGAAATTAGTGATACAAAGAAACTAATTGCAGCTGCTCAGGAAAACCTAGAATCAAAACCTAAAAGCTTTTGGCATAGGATTTTCCGTGGTTGAAAACTCTATGGGTATAGTATCTAACCATGTTCCTCTAGGCGGCCAAGTTGCACGAAAGAACGTAACACTGTGTAATGAAATACAAAAATGTTCTAGGATGTTAAATAATAGTATGTAAGTGAAGGTAACTGAAAAGACCCTTATCTCCTGAGAGGTGAGGGTCTTTTTTATGTTTACTCTGTTTACCTTTAGTTTATGTAAACTTGCGGAAACTAAAAAAAGCAAATAACTACTTTTTCTATAAAGAAGTGATCTTTTCAAATACAATTTGGTTATGTATTCTATAATATCCCTAAGCCTCCTTACAAAGGAGAGCTGTAAGAGATTCTTTGTTCTCAGAGGTTAATGCTCTTCGTACTGAGCAAAATTTTCTTGAATTAAAAGCTAAAATTTTGCACAGACCCCTTAATTAGTTGTGCATAAAATAGTGCAGACATACAAAATTCTAATTACACCAACCAGGCAGTAAACTGCTATATCCCAAGATCCTTTTTTTAGTAAAAGAAAAAAACTACTGGCTTAACACAGTAGTTTTTTTAGTTTTCTAATTTATTAAAACTTTGCAAATAGCCCGTCCAAATTACATTGTTCCAGATACTTTACGTTCCAGATACTCTACTGATACTAATAGTATCTAAACTAGTTGAAGTAATATTACCATCTTCATTCACCCAGACTAAAAATCCATCGCGTATACGGATAAATGTACCAACTCCGTTAAGTTGATTTCCAGCAGAAAAAACTTCAATTCTATCACCTTGTCTTAAACCATCCAAACGAAAACCATTCGAAGATGTCCCACGGTTACTTGAAGAAGTACGGCGCTCGTCAGAAGTACGTCGTGAGCTACGACGCTCATCAGAAGTACGATGTTTTGGCATGCAATCACCCCCTAAAAGAGATACTACATGATATGAAAAAAATTGAAATCTGTATAAGCAAAAAGCTCAATTATTATTTGTTTTACTAAAAATGGTTAAATAATCTAGTTCTACTCTACTTATTTAGTCTTATTAAATCATTCTAATTACATAATATTTTTTTAGAGTATTAAAACTTGTTCAAAAACTTGTATTTATCTTACATATTATAAAGTGTATAATCCCAAAAGACTAAAAATCCTTATTATGGAACAAAAGAGTTGAAAATAAGTATATATTATACTGAATACACACCTTAAGATAAGAAGTACTATCTAAGAATATTATCTAATTATGAAGAAGTAAGAACCATAATTAAGGTAATTTTTAGTGACATTATAATAAACCAGGTAATGGGAATAAGTTTTCTTCCTAAACCGAAATCTTTTTTTATCACCATAATGTAATTTATATATCTTTCCTCACAAATTATAAAAACGCACTTTCCCTATATGCTTTTATTATAAAATGTAATTTTTATACATTAATTCAAAAGGGGGCACAATCCTAATTTACTAAAAATAGCCCAGGCAAACTTGATGATTTTTTCTATAATAGTCAATGTAGCATCATTATAAATATAAAGAGGGGGATTAGCCATGAAAAAAGCAAGAAAATCTGTGGGTAATAAAACGAAAATTTTCTTAACATTAACATCAAATAATTCAGGCAAAATTGCCAAGAAGCGTTGATACATTCAACTAAATTTTATAAGAAAAAAAACAGCTGTCTTCGTTTGAGGATAGTTGTTTTTGTTTTATTGATTTATCCAATCCTTGAGGATCAGTATTTTCACAAACCGAGGTCTACAGAACTGTAATTAAAGAATTCAGTAATACATTGCTTACGAATATACCTTTATACATATTTTAACCTGAATTTATAAATTCAATTAATGTTTTCATAAGTAATACGTTTGTCCAATCCTTTCTAACGGAACATGAATATTCTATAAGTACTCAGTTCTTTAGGAGGGAAATAGATGCTTAGTTGGCTTGTTACTGTCTCATCTCTATTCGTTATTATACTATTATTTTATACTGTGAAATATATAGTGATACTCTTACAGTTAGATTCTTCAGAATTTACTAAGAACACTCAAATAATCGTTAAGTTTAAAGAAGATGTGTGTGAAGAAACACAGCTAAAAATTCATCATAAGCATAAATGTACAATTTTAGACCACAACAAGGAACTTGACTTTCAAGTTTTACATTCTAAAAGGGATATTAATACACTTATTAAAATTTATAATAAATTAGAAGAGGTAGAATACGCAGAACCAAATCATATGTTGAAAGCCTTCTATACACCCAATGACCCTTTTTTCGCCTATCAGTACGGCCCTCAAAAAGTACAAGCTCCTGATGCTTGGGATGTTACGACCAGTAATGGAAATATAAAAATTGCTATTATAGATACGGGAGTTCAATTAAACCATCCTGAGTTAGCTATTAAGCTTTGGCCTGGTTATAATTTTGTAGAGGGGAATTTAACTCCTAACGATGGCAATGGTCATGGAACTCATGTAGCTGGTATTGCTGGAGCTCTTACAGAAAATAGTTTAGGTATTGCGGGGATAGCTCCTTCAGCATCTATAATACCTGTTCGTGCTCTTGATAACAGCGGAAATGGAACCTTGAGTAATATTGCAAATGCAATTACTTACTCAACAAATGCAGGAGCTAAAGTAATTAATTTGAGTTTAGGCTCTTCTCAAGGATCAATTACTTTAGAGAATGCCATTAATTACGCCTGGAATCAAGGGGTGGTTATTGTAGCTGCGGCTGGAAATGAAGCTTCTAATACACTAACATATCCAGCTGCTTATCAGAACGTAATTGCTGTCGCTTCTACAGATATAAACGATCAAAAATCTGATTTTTCTAATTATGGTACTTGGGTAGAAGTATCAGCTCCTGGTTCAACTATCTTATCCACTTACACAGGAAGTTATTATGCGTATTTAAGTGGTACATCGATGGCCTGCCCCCACGTAGCTGGATTAGCAGCATTATTAGCAGCTCAAGGGAAAAATAATGTACAAATTAAAAATACTATTTTATCTACCTGTGATCCAGTACCAGGCACAGGATCATATTGGACTTACGGAAGAATCAATGCAAATCGAGCAGTTCATTAACTCTTCTAAATTAATGAAAAAACTATTGGCATATTAAATACCACTACCAATGTAAAAAATATAACCATCCACTTTTAAAAGCACTGACCTTGTAAGAATATTCAGTGCTCTTTATATTTTAGTGTAAATTAATACTTTATATGAACATGAATCTAGAAATAACTAAACAAATTGCCATCTGAACGTATTTAGCTATATACCCTAGATTTTAAAATAAGTGGGGGATAATTTTTAGATAGTTATCCACTTTTCTTAGTTACTTAAGACCTATTAGGATTAAGTTTCTCTAAGTCTGTAGTTACTTTGTCCAAGCAAAAATAAATGATTTAGCATTTACTATAATAGAACTGTTAAAAGTAAAGGGATGATTATATTGAATTTACAAGATATTAGAGGATCTTATGATTTAATGTTAGGGTTAGGCAGCTGGTGTGGTCCCTCTCTTAATTTAAGAAGACATAATTGGAGAAGATTTTCGTTCCCTTTAGACTGGATGATATCTAATTCAATTTCTGATGTGAGTAGATTGCTAAGAAATAGATTTACTGGATTTATGGAGTTTCAAAACTTACAGCGAACTGACGGTTATGCTCATTTTCTCGATGATGGCGTAGCAATCTTTCCTGAAGAAGGAGGAACTGAACCAGTTAATGCTCACTTCATTCATGATACTTACTACAATATCATTTCTGTCCATGATTTCCCTATCATTCCAAACGTGGATTGGACTGTAATGTACCCTTCCTATAAAGAGAAACTCTATCAGCGAATAGCTAGATTTTTGGAGAAAGTCGAAAATAGTTCCTCCATTTTATTTATTAGATGGGGAGCAGCTAGTCCAGAAGAAGCTATAGAATTAAAATCTGTAATATCAGGGTTGACAAAAGGGTCGTTTAATATATTACTCCTTCAGCCGGCAGAGGGACTTAAAAACGTTATTGATATGCATTGGACGATTGATGGGATCTGTTCTGTTCAAGTACCTATGGATGACCCAAATAATGAACTAGTATGGGATTATGTATTAAACGGAGTAAGTTTGAGTAATTATTGGGATTAGCATTTAAGATAGAGCATATCTTTTTTATCGCCATGATAATGAAGATAAAAAGAAAGAGTCATTATAAAGAAAGACAGCAGAACTTCCTAAAAAGCTTCTGCTGTCTTTCTTTATAATGATTGAATAAATAAATATCCCTTTTAAATTTATTTATAAGCCCAATACACAACTCTTTTTAACGCTATTTTTAAAGTTTTACAAAAGAATAATAAGCTCTAAAGAAATCCTTATGTTTATACCGCCTTTCTCCCACTTCACTTAAAAAGTTTTATAAATTGGGTAGCTAAGTTTTTATTGGGAAGATTAATAGATTAGCCTATAGCAAGAAACAAGGGTGAGCATATTTTAATAAATAAGGGGGCGAATACGAAATAGAGCAGGTATTTATGCTCAAATAACATGAATAGGGCGTGTATACAATGAAAGTTATGACCATTTTGGGTACAAGACCCGAAATTATACGTTTAAGCCTCATTATCAGAAAACTAGATAATTACGCTACAGAACACATTTTGGTTCATACAGGACAAAATTTTACTGCTTCATTAAGCGAAGTTTTTTTCCAAGAATTAAATGTTCGCCAACCAGATTATGTATTGGCTAACCAACAGCTTACCCTGGGAGAACAGTTATCAAAAATGTACAAAGAGCTAGAAGGTATATTTTTGAAAGAAAAACCGGACAAAATTTTAGTATTAGGTGATACTAATAGTGGTCTAAGTGCGATTTTAGCTGAAAGAATGGGTATACCAGTTATTCATATGGAAGCTGGAAATCGTTGCTTTGACTTAGAAGTGCCTGAAGAAAAGAATCGACGAATTATTGATTCTATTTCAAGTTTCAATCTTCCTTATACTCCCCAAAGTAAAGAAAACTTACTTAGAGAGGGTATCCCCTCTAATCGAATTATTGTTTCTGGAAACCCAATTAATGAAGTTTTAACGTATTACAAATCTAGAATAGAAGATAGTAAGATTCTTAACAAATTGTCCTTAAAAGAAGGAGACTACTTTTTAGTTACAGCTCATCGTGCGGAAAATGTTGATCATGAAGATCGATTACTGGAAATTATTAAAGGGATCAACATGGTGGCCGAATATTACCAAAAAAGAGTCATATGTAGCATACATCCTCGTACAAAGTCTCGAATAGAACATAGTTCACTTGTTAACATTCACCCACTAGTAGAACTTCATAAGCCATTTGGCTTTTTTGATTTTGTAAAACTTGAAAAAAACGCTTACTGTGTCTTGACAGATAGCGGTACAGTACAAGAAGAATGCTGTTTATTTCACGTTCCTACTGTAACCATTCGTAAAACAACTGAAAGACCAGAAACAATTGAATGTGGAAGTAATATGCTTTCAGGAATAAGTGCTGATCAAATTTTAAGCTGTGTCCATGTAATGGTTAATCAATTGAAAAATTGGTACTATCCCGAAGGGTACGGTCATCTAAACGTTTCAGATAAAGTGATTAAAGTAGTATTAGGAGGAATAAAAGGTGTTTGAAAATAAAACTATTTTAGTGACAGGCGGTACAGGTTCATGGGGATACGAATTAGTTAAACAACTATTAACACATAACCCTAAAGAAATCCGCGTTTTTTCAAGAAATGAGTCCAACCAATTCACAATGAAGCAAGAGTTTGACAACCATCCTAAATTAAGTTTCATAATTGGTGATATTAAAGACAGAGAAGCAATAATGGAATCCTGTCAAGATGTGAATTATGTTTTTCACTTAGCTGCTTTAAAGCATGTTCCAGTATGCGAAGATCAGCCAATTGAGGCATTGAAAACAAATGTACATGGAACACAAAATGTAATAGATGCAGCTATAAGTTGCAATGTAGATAGAGTTGTCTATATTTCTACTGATAAAGCATCAAACCCCGCTAACTTCTATGGCTTATCAAAGGCGATGGGAGAAAGGCTAATTATTCACGCTAACACATTAAATACTAAAACTAAATTTGTTTGTATACGTGGCGGTAATGTACTAGGAACAAACGGGAGTGTTATTCATGTATTTAAAAAGCAAATTCAGGAGAAAGGGAAAATCGGCATTACGGACCCGAATATGACCCGCTTCTTTCTAACTTTAGAAGATGCAATAAAACTTGTTTTTAAGGCGACATTTGAAAGTCTGGGCGGAGAAATTTTTGTTATGAAAATGCCTACTTGTAAAATTATTGACCTAGCTAGTGTATTGATAGAGGCTTCTGGTAAAGAAACGATTGAAATTGAAACATTAGGTATACGACCTGGAGAGAAAATACACGAATTACTTTTATCTGAATATGAGAGTACGACCACTGTCACATATGATGATGAATATTTCGTTATTTTACCTCCAATCCATATTGAAGGCTTAAAAGAATATTACGCACCATACACCCTTGTAAACCTAGAAAAATATGATTCAAGTAAAGAAACAATTAGCAAAGAGGCAATTAGAGAAATGTTGCTGAAAGGCGGTTTTATTTAAATGAAATTATTGATTCTTGGTGGAAAAGGAATGGCAGGGCATGTAATCACAAGGTATTTCATGCTAAATTCAAATTATGATGTATCCTATACATCAAGAGATCCTAAGGATAAAAATGGAATTTACTTAGATATAACAAATTTTAAAAGGCTCGAGGAAACTATCGACGCTATAAAGCCAGATATTATTATCAATTGCATTGGAGTCTTAAATGAACACGCAAGTAATAATCCTATGCGTGCTTTTCAAATAAATAGCTTATTACCGCATCAATTAGCTAAATTAATTGAACGTTATCAAGGTAAGTTAATTCATATTAGCACAGATTGCGTATTTTTAGGATTAAAAGGGGATTATACAGAAAACGATTCTCCAGATGGTACATCGGTATATGCTCAATCTAAACAACTTGGTGAAATTGTTGATAATAAGCACCTAACAATCCGTACTTCAATAATAGGTCCTGAACTGAAGGAAGGTGGAATTGGTCTATTTCTTTGGTTCATGAACCAACGGGGAATAATAAAAGGGTATAAAAAAGTTTTTTGGAACGGAGTAACAACCTTAGAGTTAGCTAAGGCCATTGAATTTTTTATAGAAAATAATGTTACGGGATTATATCATCTACATTCAAAGCAAAAGTTATCAAAATTAACATTATTAGAATTGTTTAAAGAAGTTTTTGAGAAGGATGATATTGAAATAATTCCCGACGAGGAAGTAGTATTAGACCGAACAATCATTAGTACCCGCACAGACTTCTGTTACACCCCTCTAGAGTACAGAGAGATGTTAAATGAATTAAAAGAATGGATGTCTAAATAATTCCCTCTAAATAATAGAAATGATAAAGGAAGCCACACTAAAAATGATGTCCTTTTTTATCTCCACCTATTGTTTGAAGTTTTGTGATTTATTTAAACATTCATTTTTAAATAATTAAATTAAAGGGGTAATAGACAGCCAATTATTTCAAAATGAAGCTAATTAGCTGTCTCTTTTTATAATACCTTATTTGTTGTGTAACTCTTATAATTATAAAAGCTAACTTAGCATAACCCATTCAAAGGGAAGAGCTAGATCTTTTAACTTGTTCAGGAATTACATACACTGTTAAACCATAACACTCTTTTATTTCAGTTGCAATTTGATCTGCTGTTACTTTATCGTTAAATGCTCCTGTTATTAAGCGGTAACGTTGTTTTTGAGTGGAGTTATTATAATTACTATTATGAGTCTCTTCAAAGCGATTATTATCCATAATACAGCCCTCCTTACTTATAACTAAGGATAAGTTAATTTAAATACTTAGTTACAAACAGATTTATCACAGTTACTCTTTACCATGGTAAGGGCACTCCTAAAAAGCACCCTAACATCCTTAGAAGAGGTGCCTTAAATGAAATTGAATAAAGATTCGTTTCAACTTGTCCAATAATCTTCATGTTAATTATATTTAGAGAAAACAATTTATAGGGTATAACTGACTTAGAGCAAAATAAAGAATAAATTCTATGTATTTACACTAATACCTCAGTGCATATCCTCCTTTTAAATTTAATATTTGCTCTTACTAACAGCAAAACTTTATAATTATATAAAAATTACCCCCTTTATAATTAGGTAAGAAAAGGCTCCTTCATGTAATTATAAAAGGGTAATATCAGCTAGTATCATTTTCCAATAATGATTGTTTGCATTCCATTTATCATGATTAGGCAGTTCAATGGCACAGACTCTTTGCAGAGACCAACTCTTTTCAACTACATGGGCCACATCGGTATGATTAATAACAAGAATTCTAAAATCATTAGCAATCATTCCAGATAAGATAGCTTCAAGCTCAGCAACTTCTTCAAAACTTGCTTCAGTTCTTATAAACAGGATTCTTTGACTTGTAGACAACTTCTCTAAAAAGCGCTGAATTCTTCTATCATATTTTTCTTTAACCTCAGCATAGCCACCTAAATGGGTAAGTGTATTTTTATCTGTTTTAAAATCATGATTAAACCCTATATTATAAACTTCATCCCACACTAATAAGTCCCATTGTGATATATATTTTATAATTCTAAGATTATTTAGATTCAAAAAATCAGCAAATCGATTCTGTAAGAGAGCATTAACATTCTTTAAAGAAGGAGATGAGACCCAATCTAAGATTCCAGAAAATGTTCTTAAGTTGTTATCTTTAAGCTGAAGTGAAGTCAAACACAAATCCCCTAAACTGAAAATAGCGTCGTAGTGCCCTTTTATACCTTCTAAATTCATACTATTTTCCCCTTAAAATAAAATTTGTACGAGTTTATATATTATATTAAATGCACAAATCTAAAAAAAGGAAGGGCTAGTAACTACTAATCTAATAAAATAAGCATTCACACAAAGGATTATGGATGGGTCATAGAGAAGCTTTAAGTCAAGTGAGTAAATCGACTAACTATTAAACAATCATATTTATAAATGTTATTTATTATTTTTTAGATATTTGTATGTTTCTGTTAAGCCATTAAAGATAGAAACTTGAGACTGCCACTCTAATAGCTTATGTGCTTTTTTACTATCGAGACAGCTATGTTTAATATCTCCAGGGCGTCCTTCCGTATGGCTTATATTAATTTTAGAACCATGAATCTTCTCAAGCTCCTTTAATAAACGATTCACAGAGGTTCTCTGTGTAGTACTAGCATGAATAACCTCCTGATGGCCTTTGTCGATAGCAGCTATATTTGCCTGAACAATATCTTTTACGTAAATAAAATCACGGGTTTGTTCGCCGTCACCATGAATATTTAGCATAGTTCCTTTATTTAGTCTATCTAAAAATACTGCAACTACTCCTCCTTCACCCTTTGGGGTCTGCCTAGGTCCGTATACATTTCCATAACGAAGAATTGTATAAGTTAGTCCGTATAAGCGGGAAAATAGGCGTATATATGACTCGGCTGTTAGCTTAGATAAACCATAATAAGAAATGGGTACTGTAGGATCCATCTCGGTAATTAAATCTTTTTGTAACTCTCCATAAACAGCTGAAGTAGATGCAAATATAATTTTATCAACAGAAGCGTCTCGACAAGCTTCAAGTATATTGATAGTCCCGTTTATATTTACATCAGCATCGTACTGGGGGTCATTGATGGACCTTGAAACATCCGCCTGAGCAGCCAGATGAAACACTATATTTGGCTTTTCCTTGAGAATAATTTGTTTAGTCTGTTTACTACATATATCTTCAACATGAAGAGTAGCAAGAGGATGTATATTCTCTTGCTTTCCTGAGATCATGCTATCAATTATATGAACTTCGAATCCTTTTATAATAAGTTCTTCCACAAGATGGGAACCAATAAAACCCGCCCCTCCAGTTACTATAGCCTTCATATACTATTCTCTCCCTCTTTAAGTTTCAATAGTATATGTCATCAAAAAGGTCACTGTGTAAGCTCCCTACCCAATACTTCGTTAAAAAGATGAATTAATTTACCTTTGCCGCACTACTAAAAGTTATAAGTTTACTCCCGGTGTGAGAGGACCTTTTCGTAAACGTTTAATACCTTATCAACTGCTTTTTTTTGCGACCAATGATTTAAGGCCCATTCTTGAGCTTTAGCCCCTAAGGATTCCCTGTATTCTGGGTTTATTAATAAGTTATAAATATTTTCACATAGTGAGTTTGGGTCTCCAGCAGGTGAAATTATTCCTGTTGAACCGTGTTGAACCATTTCTGGTAACCCCCCTGCATCACTTACTATTACGGGTTTTCCAGCAAGTTGCGCTTCAATTACGGATAGGGGCTGATTTTCTATAAGGCTAGGAAGTACAAAGATATTAGCAAGAGATAGTAAAGAAGGAACATCATTTCTGTTGCCTAAAAAAATAACTCTTTTTCCTAGCCCTAGTGCTCTGCTTTGAGCTTTTAACTCAGCTTTTTTATCCCCATCCCCCACTATCCAACATACCCACCCTTTTTTTAACTTTTTTAGTTCACTGAGGGCAGATAATAAATGATGAATTCCCTTAATCTCAACCAACCTTCCCGTATAAATAATTACTTGTTGACCAACACGTGAACGAAGACTTGGGGGGTTCTGCATTCGCTGAAGAAAAGAATTAATATCATATCCATAATGAAATACTGTAAGCTTTTGCTCTTGAACCTGAAATTCCTTTATTAAAATATTCTTAAGCCAGTTATTTGCGACCACTGTACAGTCAGCAGACATAGCACCTGTATGCTCAAGCTCATTAAAATACTTACATGCTATATCGGCAGTAGAGGATTTCAAAGTATTTTTAACGTAGTGATTTAATTCGTGGGCTACACAACCGTGTATAGTTGCTACTAATGCTGTTTTTTCAGGTTTTAGCGGGCTAATACAGGCAGTTGACACTACGTCTTGTGTATGAATTAAATCGTATTGATCTATGCATAGGTGAGTAACTCCTTCCATATAGCCCAGACGCTGCTTCTCATAAAATTTAACTACTTCATCTTTGTATAGAAGAGGTTGATTTTTTTCTTTTTGAGCTAACTTTGTGACTAATGAAAGCTCATCTTTAATAAATTCTTGATTTTTATTAACAATATGAACTGATTCATTCCCTGCTCCATGACCAAGCAAGTCTACTTCATGTCCCAATGCTTCAAGTTCTTTTTTTAACTGTTGCATATAATTCCAAACGCCACCTACATGAGGGACTTCCCAAAATGTAGCAAGTAATATTTTCATAAATTTCTCTCCTCTTTTCATAAAATCAGAGCTCCTAAATTCCCTTATATATAGGTATTCATGCAGATAATTAATGTTATAAACTACCATTTCTATTTAAAAAACAATATTTTAATACAGTAGCATAGAGGCTCTAAATGAAAGATTTGTTTTTTTTAGCATACATCTAATATTAAGCTTAATTTAATGGGAAGTTTAAATACACTGGGTGGGATGTGAAACTAATGAACGCAAAATATAAATTATTAATTACCGGAGCAAGCGGCTTTACCGGACAACATGCATGTGAATATTTTTCAAAATTAGACTTGGATATCATAGCCATAACTAACAAGAGAAACTTTTGTTATAAAAAAGTTAAAACAAAACAATGCGATTTATTTAATAAAAAGGGAATAAAAGACCTTATTAAACAAATAAAACCTGATTATGTTCTCCATTTAGCAGGACAAAATGCGGTAGGTCGTTCATGGGAAGATCCTCTCAATTCCCTAGAAGTGAATGCAATGGGTACAGCATATCTTATTGAGGCTCTCCGACAAGAAGCACCAGCTTCTAAGACAGTTATTGTGAGTTCAGCTCTCCAATTTAACCCAACCTCTATCCCTGCTTTTAACCATCCCTATGGTCTAAGCAAAACGATACAATCTATTTTTTCTCAATTTTGGGCTGCCTTATATAATATGCATATTGTTATTGCTAGACCATCAAATTTAATAGGACCGGGATTCTCTACAGGAGTCTGTTCAATTTTTGCTCAGAAGATTGTAAATATGGAAAGAGGGAAAGAAGAAAAATTCTTAAACGTGAGTAATTTAAATAATCGTCTAGATTTTTTAGATGTACGAGATGCAGTAAAAGCTTATGATTGTCTTCTTAAGAGAGGGAAGTCTGGTGACATATATGATGTCTCTTCTGGTAAGAGCCATTCCTTAGGTGAAATTATAAACATGTTTAGGAAAACAACGGATATTTCATTTCAAACAAAATTAGATAATCAAAGCCCTATAGTTAATCATGTTGATCTGCCCCCCGTATCTTTAATTGAATTGGGGTGGCAGCCAAAAATACCTCTGGAAACTACTATAAAGAACATTGTTGACTTTTATCGTCAACAAGTAAATAGTCCTAATAACTAGCAAAAGAAAAATGGCTACTTTATTAATTAGTCCTTTAATGATTCTTATAAAATCTCTTATGTGAAATTAATTAAGATTTACTTTAATCGAACCTTTTTCCATATTCTCACTAGAGGTTGGCATATGAAAGGTGTTTTTTAGAGAGTTTTCATATCATTTAACAAGTGCTTTGCATATTCTAATTGAGGAATTAAATAAGGTAATTTCAGACTAGTGGGTTCCTTAATATTCCGTAAAGTATATAACTTATAATTTCCATTGCTTAAATTAAAGTTATTTTTTGTGAAAATTTGGATTAAGTATGGATAATAAGCGAGTTATATACCCTGAATACAATTTATTTTTTGGAGGGTAAGTAATGGGTCCAAAAGTATCAATAATCATTCCTTTTTATAACTGTCCTTATGTAGATCAGGCAATTAAAAGTGCCTTAGATCAGACATATGAAAATATAGAGATAGTGGTAATAGACGATGGTTCTACAAGCTATACGGAAAAAATCATTCCATTTAAAGACAAAATTATTTATATAAGGAAAGAAAACGGGGGAACTGCTACTGCTCTTAACACCGGCTTATTTGTTGCTACAGGAGAGTATATTGCTTGGTTAAGTTCAGATGATTATTTTGTTCCTGCAAAAGTTTCTAAACAGATAGAATTCATGACTAAAAAGAAAATAGACGCCAGTTTCACAAATTTTGATTACATTAATAAAGATAATCAAGTTTTAGTTCCTTGGTGTACTAAACGCTTTACCAATCTTGATGATGTATATAATGCTTTTCTAACTTATAATGCTATTAATGGCTGTACGATCCTTATAAAAAAGGAATTTTTTGATAAAGTGGGGGTTTTTTCTCCAGACTTTCGTTATACACACGATTATGAAATGTGGTTCCGCATGCTTGTGAATGGCTATGAAATTCATTACTTTGATGAATCCCTTACAAAGTTTCGCTCACATGAGAATTCGGGAACACGTAAATATCAACTCGAAATGCAAAAAGAGATGAAAATTATTGAATATCATTACCGTCCTCTTTTAAAAGAATATATAAAATCGCTTCAGTCAGACCAGTCATAAAGTGTGTATAAGTTTACAATTCTCTATGCCCACTAATATCTATCTCAACCTTATTTAATAAGCTACTTCACTACTTGTTCGAATTATGAATCCCATCCAAATAATTAAAATCCTCCCTTACAAGTAGTGCTACCCCTTATTCTTAGTCTCTTTACACCTATATACATTTAAATCTTGTTACATACATCTCTAATTGAAATATTAAAAGAATAAGCCCCCTCCATATCAATTAAAAATTTTTCACATATTATACATTAAGGAAAGCCTATATAACTAAGAAAAATTTACTTAACCTTATATAAATGTGGTAAATCGGATATTATTTTTGGCCTAATTTTTTTAAGAAAGAAGGGAATTAATAATAAATGAAAGACAAAAATACTTCATCATTTGATAAAAATCTTACTGATTTCTTAGATGAGATAAAAACCAAATTGCATCCAGACTATAAAATTCCTGATCCTCAAGTTGTAAATATAATTTTAAAATATACTCAGTAAGCTAGTCGAGCTTTCTACAATGTTGTTATAAGCTTACACACCCAACACCAAAATATATGCAAAACAATTAAGGGATGATTATAAATGAAAATTTTATTGGTTTCCTATTATCCACTCCCCTATACCGGGGGAGTTTGGACGTTTGTATCATTACTCAAAAAATCTCTTGAAGACTTGGGGCATTCTGTCGATGTACTCAGCCATACTCCTGATACAACCAAATATCGAATTATAGGGCAAGAAACAGAAATAGAAATTGATAATATTTCTCCTTATATTAAAGAAAAGATCATAACAGAGATGCCTTCATTACCTATAAACAGCTGGATATATAATGTTGAAATATTTCGTTATAGCTTGGAGCTATCAGCCGTATATTATAATCTCCAACACTATGACATCATTCATGCACTAGATGTAACAGCGGCAAGAGCTGTAAGTAGAGTTAAACCTTCAAACATCCCCCTTGTTACTAGTGCACTGGGTAACCTATCAAGGGATATTTTCTTTACCCTTAAGACCATGCATCGAAAAAAAACTGATCAACAACTGCAAGATACATTTGAATATCAATACCATAAAACCCTTGAACGTCTAGGATATCAATCTAGTAATTTGATTCATAGTCCCACGCTTTGGATGCGTAATAATATTATAGATAACTTTTCTATTTCTCCGGATAAAATAATGACTTTTTCATACGGATTAGATATTAAAAATTTTCAAGAAGATTCTATGAAACACCCTATTATTGGACCAAAAAAGGGAAAGAAAATTATCCTGTTTATGGGGAGGCTCGTTTATTTAAAGGGTGTTCATCATCTACTTGATGCACTTGCGCTTTTAAAAAAGGATAGAGATGATTGGGAATGCTGGATACTCGGAGAAGGAGAATTAAAAGCAGAGTTGCAAGAACAATGCCAAAGTTTAGAGCTTAGTACCCACATTAGATTTTTAGGAATCTCTAATGATGTTGCTCATTTTCTCAAAGAGGCAGATATTTTTGTTCACCCTAGTATACATGATACCCAGCCTTATTCTGTCATGGAAGCTCAACTAGCAGGTTTACCGGTTCTTGTAAGCAATACGGCAGGTTTACCTGAAATGGTTGAGACCGGCAGAAGCGGATTAGTTTCCTCTGTTGGAAACATCCATGAACTATATGATCAGTTAAGATATTTACTTGAAAATGATATTCTTCGTAAACAACTGGCTGTCTGTACTAAGGAATGGGCGAAAGAGCGATGGTCTCTTGATACCATGGTTAATAATGTTCTGTCACTGTACCAACAGGCTAAAGGTTTAGAAACAGAAAATGAAAATTCAACTTAAATAAAACACCAGAGCATGTAAAGGCTCTGGTGTTTTATTTATTATCATATTCCAAGGGACCTAATCATAGCAATAAAATTTGCACAGTATAATTCCGGACTAAAGTTTATCTTTACATGCTGGAGAGCATTTTTACGTATGTACTCTCTTAATTGAGAATCCATTATCAACTCTTTTGCTTCCTTAACAGCTTCATCAACATTACCTAACGTATAATATTTTCCTGTTTGATTATGAATAATTGAACTTTTTACACCATCAGAGTCTGTTGTCAATACGGGACACTTACAGCTCATTGCCTCAAGAAGCGAATAAGGTGCTCCCTCTACTTTAGAGGTAGAGCATAAAAAGCCACCAGATTCACCGATCATTGAAAAATAATTTGCCATTTCATTGTTAGGGACATTTGCGTGAAGCAGAAGATTTGCCTCTAAATTTAATTCTTTAATTAAATTTTTAAATTCAGCTCTTTCTTTTGGTTCACTTATAGTAGGATCTTCAAACATATGTAATTGTATGCCTGAATTATAATTATGAACTAATTCACTGCCTATTTTTAAAAATTCTCTCCAATTCTTATTATCTTCAATTCGTCCAATCCATGCAATATGTGGAGTATGACTTTCAGGTACGGATCGGTATGAAAACTCATTAGTATCAAAACAGTTGTTAAAACTAAAAACAGGGAATGAGGGATAAAGTTCATCTAACAGCTGCATAATGTGAGGGGTTTTAGGGTTAAGGAAACCAGAAGCGTATTTAGTTACAAGAGGCACAGCATTTGTAAGGGCAGCTCTGGCGGTGCTTTTTGGACCGTATCCTTGTATTTCTATAATCATCTTTCCCCGATAACCTAGTGATTTAAATCTAGGTAAAGCTTGGAAATCTGAAACGATCACAACGAGACTGTAATTTCCATCATTCAATATTTTTTTTATCTCTGTGTCTTCATTTGTTACAAACGTTTGAGTACCATGATCATTTATTGTCTTTTTTCTATTTTCATAATAGAGACAGTCGGCATTAATATTATATTTCTTAAGAGCCTTACACCTTTGACGATTTAAAGTCTCTACACCACCACTTGGGACATAGAATACAAACAATATATTCATTTCTTACCCCCATTTAGTAAATTAATTTAAAAACAAAAATTATAGATCGTATATTAAACCTTAAGATAATAAAGGTCACTCTAATAAATAATATGCATAAATTGAACTGCTCTTTTACTTAACTTACCAATATTATTAAATTAAAATTTTTATTCACTTTAAATGATGAGTAAAATTAATCTAACGAATATCTATTTCATATTTAAAATATGTTTCATATCTTAATAAATGTAATGTTATTTAATAAGGTATTAGAGATAAAATAATAATCAAATAGGATATTAATAAGTTTAATGTTATCTGAAAGGAGAATTAAATATGTTAAAAGTATCTGTTATTGTACCTTTCTTCAACTGTCCATTTATTAGTCATGCATTGGACAGTTTACTAAATCAAACCTACAATGATATTGAAATTATCGTGATAAATGACGGATCTACTCAATATAAAGAAAAAATCATTCCTTATTTAGATAAAATTATATATACAGAAAAAGAAAATGGGGGAACAGCAAGTGCTTTGAATGTGGGTATCAAGTTGGCTACCGGAGATTATATATGCTGGCTTAGTTCAGATGATATTTATTATCCCCAAAAGATTGCTCTCCAGTTAGAATTCATGATTATAAACAATGCTCTTTTTAGCCATACAAATTACTACGCTATTAATGCAAAAGGTAATATTATAACTCCTCCTATAGGATTTCATCCCTCAAGTAAGCTTGAAGTACTAAAACAAATGAGTAAGGGAAACATTATTAATGGCTGTTCTACAATGATAAATAAAAATGTGTTTACTTCTGTAGGCTTTTTTGATGAAACACTCCTTTATACTCATGACTATGATTTATGGGCGCGAATCATTCAAAAATTTGATCTTCATTATCTTTCCGAACCGCTTTTATTATCTAGAATTCATGAAAATATGGGTACTAAAAAATATGCTTCCTTTATTAAGGAAGAAAATAAAATCGTCATTAACCGCCATCAAAATACTCTGACGCAACTAATCACAGAATATATAGCAAAAGAAAGTTGATAAACAACAATACCTGATATATTCACAGTCTAAAAGTTACTTTACCAAAACAAATTGTTAAGTTTATTCTTCATACTAAAAAATTTAAATATAAACACAGAACATTTGTAATACACTTCTCTCTTGCATATACCCCTCAAATACACATAAAAGATTATTCAACCCCTGACTAAAATAATTAAAATGCTGAGCACCGAAAAAATCGGATAAGCATATTATAAAACATAGACAATAATGTAAAAAAATGCAATTAAGAAAGGATGATTATATTGGCACTATCAAGTGAAGCTAAAGCAAGGTTACTCAACCTACTTGGGACATTACAAACCTTACCCACTACAGCGACTTCTACAACTAACAATCTGTTAAACACTGCTAATTCATCAACTAATGTAACTGAGCTCCTTAACACTTTAAATACTAATGGCCTTGTGGATACTTCTTTAATCACTAATCTTTTGAACTCTACTACCACTAATGTAACTGATCTGTTAAACACTACTACCGCCAGCGCTACTGACCTGTTAAACACTACGACTGCTACTGCTACTGGCCTTCTAAACACTACCACTACAGCGACTACTAACCTTTTAATTGATCTTCTAAGACTAAGACTTCTACCTAGTTTAAACGCTCTACGTAATGATTTAACAAATCGTCTTAACCAAACAGTACAATTGTCAACAGAGTACGAGACACTTACAGGAGTTTTACTTGCCGTTCTATCAGATTATGCCGTTTTAGTAGAAAGTGATGGAACGATGAATTTTGTAAATCTAAGCAAAATTGAAACAGTAGCATCACTTTAAGGAGGAGGTTTATTATATGTTTGAAAGCTTTTTAGCTGCAGAATTAACAAAACGTATTGGGACACCAGTAGAAATTGCTATGTCTGATGGTTTTGTGGAAGGAATTATTACTTCTGTTACAGGTAACCTTCTTACTATCCTTCAGACAGTTGGATATGGTTATGGTACTACTACTACTCCACTAACTATATCTATCCCTGCAATTAACTTTGTTACTTTTTCTCCAGTTGCTTAATTAAGCAATTTTAAAAAATCGCTCCAACCGGAGGGGTTTTTTTTTGTGATGCTTAATTCATGCTCTCTCACATTATAAACTGTAAAATCTTTATATAGTAAACGATTTTCTCTTAGTAAATGATTTAATATACTAACGTCTTCATACATACGACCATTCTCAAAGTCTATAATTGGAAATCCTTTATTCTCCTTTAAAGGCAATGTCCGATAGACGCGCGGGCCTAAAGGAAACGTATATGAGAGCAATTCCATTTTATTAAACACTTGGCTTCCTTTTCTAATACCTTTGTATTTTACTTTCTCTGGGTTTACCTGTTTCCAAGCTCTTAAATTACCATAAAGAACAGCAACATCGTCTGATAAGCTCCTTAAATAATCTCTGATAACAAAGATCGCATCAGGATCTAGCCAATCATCAGCGTCTAGTTCAACTATAAAATCTGTCTCAATGTATGGGAGTAATTCATTCAAGGCTCTGGCCTTTCCACCATTCTCTTTAGTTAAAAGTTTAAACCTAGGATGGTAAATCCATTTTTCTAAAATCTTATAAGACTCGTCAGTCGAGCCATCATCAACCACTAATATCTGTTCTGGTGGACTACTTTGTAGGAAACATGAATTAATAGCAGTTCCTACATAGTTAGCCATATTATAATTTGATACCATTACTGCTACGGAGGGTTGAGCTATATGGTTAGGTATTTTCAACTGATACCTTTCTATAAATTTTATTTTTTCAACATTACTTGTAGAAGCATCTTTAGAGTACTGACTAATAATACCCCTATTCTCTAGTATAAGGTGATAATGATCAACTAGAGATAGCCATGAAGGTAATATGGCTTCTTTAAAAGGAACTTCGTTATCCTGAAAAAATATATTTTGTTTTAAGAAATACGTCTTTACAAGAAAAGGCCGTTGAATTGTTATATTTTTAATTGTACTTTGATAAGTCATCACTTGTTTTTCATTGTTTAACTCTAATTGTATCTCTGTTATGTTTGAATTTAAATAATCTTGGTCGTAAAGAAATAAAACATATTCACAAGATAGCTCTTTAATATAGTTATTTAATACCCTTCCCAAATCATTGTTATTTAGTTTCACATATTCGATTTTCACTTGCGTAGTAAAAGTATCAGCTACCTTTAACAAAAGGTCAGGTATATCTATAACTACGACCTCTTTTACTCGATTGATAATAAGATTTAAAGACGTTAAGGCCTGCTGTAATGCATTTGAGTTAGAATAACTCAGTAAAATGACTTGAATATCTTTCATAATATAAATTAACCTCCATTATACAAGATACTGATTATAAATATTCCAATAACGGGGGTATTGATACTTTTATAAGCTTACTGTCATTAATAAGACGACATTCTAATTTAATTTTTGTATAGAAGATATCTTATCTTATAAAATTTCGTTACAATATTTGTAACGAAATTAAAAAGTAATTATTTATAAGGTTACTCATATGTACTTTAACTTCTTTATGATATTAAATAATTTATGTAAATTTTACTCTAGGGAAGTATAATTGATTAGATTTCATTCCATTAGTTAAGATTTGAAGTTGTACTTAAACTAATTGGTTTGTCCAAGCGTAAAAACTTACTTGTCATATAATAATAAATACCATAGAAAGGAGGTCATTACATGACTAGATTATTAGATGCTAGAACATCCCAAAATGCTAGCATTGCTAACTCTATTTCTATTCCTATTACTATTCTCTCGCAACCAGGATTATTTGGACAAATTGGACTTAATGTTTCAGGAGCTACAGGTCCTATCCGTACTCAATTAAGCGGGACAGTTGCTTGCCAATTACCTCTACTACCTGCAGCAACAACTATTACTCTTACAATAGTCAGAGGAACTGCCCTTACTGATCCTGTTGTTTATTCCTCTTCAGAATCCTTAAATATAAATCTATTAGGCCCCCAACTTTTTACCTTCACAGCTTCTGATTTTAACATCCCTGCACCGGCTTCTGGCCTTTTAGTCTATACGGCATTTATTGGCTCAAATCTCCTAGGAACCGTGAGAGTGGGACCAGAGAGTTTTAATGGTATTGCTTACTCAGACTAATACCAAATAAAAATCTTGTCACTTTTCCCCTCAGATGGTGAAACTAAATACTAGAATTGTTTAATTCCCTTGTCCATTTAATAATTTCATCTATAAAATATAAAAAGCACTTTCCACAAGAAAAGTGCTTTTTTCCTATTCTCAGGAAAGTAAATAACGAATAAATTTAGCTAAATATATCCATGAGTTTAAATATGACGTAATAATCTTTAGAACTCTATATAATTCTGGTGTACTCTAAAACTATTAACTGAGGGAACCGTTTTTTAGACTATCCCTCTCTTTTTCTGCTAGTAACCTCTTAATAGATAAAAAAATCCAAGATTATTACGATTATCTCTTTATTTTAGTTTGTAGTATTAAAAAAATAACTCATAATTATGAGCTAAGTAGAGAAACAAATATTGCTATTAACACTTGAATTGCTACTTGAATATTTAAAGCAACATCTGCATCAGTTGTATTAACTTTTACATTTATTGATCCTTCGATAACTGTTTTTTGACTATTCCGTTGTCTAGTCCCCAATAGTGCTGTCATTTCTTCAGCTACAATTTCACCCTGATTGACATTACTCGTGAGAATGGCTACAACGGCTGCAATAGCTACCTGAATAGCAACTTGTAGTTGTACCGCTACTTGTGCATCTGTTGTGTTTACTTCAACACCCTCAGAATCTTTAACAATAATCCATTCAAAGGATTGTTGTTCAATTGAACTTGCTGCTTCTGCATCCTGATCGATAACTGCTCCATTATGTGTTCCAGTTTTACAATGGTCTAGTGCTCTCCATTTTTGTTCACCCATACTATTTCACCTCTTTAAATTTTTAATTAAATAAGAATTAAGAACTAAGGACAGAAACAAATACTGCAATTAGAGCTTGAACTGCTACCTGAATGTTTACAGCGGCATCTACATCAGTTGTTGTAATTTTGACATCTTTTGAATTTACAATGACAATTTTTTGTTTGTTAGTTTGCTCAAGGTTAGCATGTGCTAGTAAGTCTTGAGCTATAACTTCAGAATTTGCAACATTCGCGGAAAGAATGGAAATTACTACTCCAAGAGCTACTTGGATAGCAACTTGAAGCTGCACAGCTACCTGAGTATCTGTTGTAGTAACTTCAATGTCGCATGAATCTTTAATCCAAATTAATTCAGTAGATTCTTGATCCACAAATGAAAATGCATCTGGTTCTTGTTCAATAACTGCATCCTCTTTACTCTCGTCCTCAAAATGATTATCGCTTTCAAATAAATGGGAAAAATGATCATCCTCTTCTAATTCGAAACGACTTTTGTGATCATGATCAGAATGCTTCTTTTTACTTCTTTTCTTTACTTCACGAGACTCATAGCGTTTATGAGTTGGCATGATTAACACTCCTTTCCTTATATGAAATAATATATGATTTTTCGAATGAATAAGATTGGGCTAAACCCTATGAGCCTATGTCCAATTTTAAAATAGAAAAAACGCCTAAAAAAGGCGCTTTTAAGAAGAAACGGAATTACTTTGGTTTCGTTTTTGGAGAATTGGACTTGGCCCTATCAACAAGTGAACCGGATTGCTGTTTTAATTCTTCTAATAAATCGAAGATTAGTTGCTTTTGTTCATCAGTTACTTTCCCTTTAACATTCTCTTTTGTAATACCGTGTTTTTGAAGAATGTTTAGCATCATTAATTCCATAAGTTTGTTAGGGGTTTCCCCGGGCTTTTGGTTTGAATTATTCAATTTACCTGCTCCTTTCATGATATTTGCCATAATACTATATGTATTTACTGCACAAAAGGAAACTCCTGAGTTCGACCTTTATTTCCAAATATTATAAGTTTTAAAATGATGCCAGGGGTATATCATATCCAATATAGGGGTAAAAGTATATGTGGAGAAATTTATCTTATAATAAGGTCAAGTTTTTTTTTGAATAATAAAAAAATAATAATATCATATATTTATACATAAGATATTCCCCTTATGTTTTCAACAATTTTCTTACAGTAATTATGAAAAGAGTTGGTGAAAATGGCGAAGAAAGCAAAAAAAATAAATGTTAATTTTAGCGATAGTGAAGCTTCTAACGATCAGCTATATGTAATAGATGAGAATAATAACGTAATTTCTGTCGTTAATGCAACAACAAATAATGTAGTTTCTACTATTCCTGTAGGGCATCAGCCAGTTAGCCTAAATGGGAATCCAAATAACAATCGGATTTATGTAACAAATGGGGGGAGCCAAACGGTTTCTGTAATTGACGGGGCAACTAATACTGTAATTGCTATCATTCCAGTAGGAGTTCAACCGGCCGGTGTAGGGATCAATCCATATATCAATCGAATTTATATCTCAAATAGGGGAAGTAATACCGTTTCTGTAATTGATGGGTTAACTAACACTGTAATTTCCACGATTTCAGTAGAAACTTACCCAACTGATATAGATGTCCATCCATATATCAATCGAATTTACGTAACAAATGAATTTAAGAATACCGTTTCTGTAATTGATGGGTTAACTAATACTGTAATTTCCACGATCTTAGTAGAATCTCAACCGTCTGGTATAGGTATAAATTCGGCCACTAATCGAATTTATATCTCAAATAAGGGAAGTAATACTGTTTCTGTAATTGATGCAATAACAAACACTGTAATGGCTATTATTCCTGTAGGAAATCAGCCTACAGGTATAGAGGTTAATTCATCCAATAATCAGATCTATGTGACACATGAAGCAGAAAATACAATTTCTGTAATTGATGGACTAACTAATATTGTAGTTGCTACTGTTCCGGTAACGTCACCTATGGCTAACATCGATGAGGACCTTTCTTTAGAATAATCTAACCTTATAAAATTTATAAAGATTAACAATTTAATGATTAGACAAAAATATATAAAATTGAGCATGTTATTATAAATATATTGATAACATTTGTATTAAAATACCATTTAATTAAGTATCACAAAATTCCTTTTTAAGCAGCGTATCTCTGGATATAGTGATTAAATAAGGGTTAACTACTATATTATAAGATTCGTGCTAAAATTAAATTTAATTTTATGTAAGTGGATTAAAAAGCCATAGGTTTGAAGAGCCCTGGCTTTTTTTGTGTGCTCCTAGACTAATTAAGGGAGAACCAAGAAAAATTACATATTCCTCGCGTTTATTTAGTGCTTATAAAAAATCACCTATATATATCATTTAAACCATTGTTTAAGAACGAACGTTTTTCAATTTCCTTCCCTTTTCCACTCATAATTAATTATTTGTTATGTAAAAATTCAAAAATATACAATCGTTCTGAGTTACTGTCCTCGAGGAAATTTCTAAATTTATAACTATTAGTTCTCCGCCAATGACAGTTTCTAAAGGTACAAGTACTTCATATATTAAATATAATACGGAACCAGGAGGAAAGAAAATGAGAGATTGTATATTAGTAATTGGAGCTCATCCTGATGATGAACTATTAGGAACAGCAGGAACTTTAAAAAGATTTGTAGATGAAGGCCATCAGGTAATTTCAATCGTTGTGGCTTTAGGAAGAAAAGAAGAAGCACACCACATTCAAGAATTAGGAAAGCTCGCAAACAAGCAGCTTGGTATTGATGAAGTAATATTCCTTGGGCATCCCAATTTAGAGTTAGAATCAATTCCTCTTCATTTGTTAACGAAGGAAATTGAAAAATTGATCGAAAAATATAAACCTAGTAAAATATTTACCCATCATTATGGTGATCTAAATCTTGATCATCAAATTACATTTAAGGCAGTATTAACAGCAACTAGACCACTCCCTAATAAGGAACCAATAGAGTTAATTACATTTGAAACTGTATCCTCTAGTGAATGGAATGCCTCAACTTCTGATAACCTATTTAAACCAAATTATTTTGTTGATATCACAAGTAATATTGATGCTAAGATTAATGCACTTAAATATTATGACGTTGAAATGCGAAATTTCCCTCATCCCCGTTCTTACGAAGGCGTTAAACATCTAGGCAGAGTTCGAGGTATGACTATTGGTGTGTCATATGCAGAAGCTTTTGAAGTGATAAGAAGGGTTTGGAAATGATAAGAGATCTTATTTTCCCTTACCCTTATATCATTGAAAAAATGGATGAATACTATAAACCTAATCTCCCGCCAGTAAAAATTAGAGAAGAATATAGAACAAAGATAAGCCCTCATAAACGGCCCTCAAAAAAGAAACTCACTATATTAATCGCTACATTTTGGGACTACCCTCATATAGGAGGATTGTCCAATTATATTACGGAGCTTAGTAAAGGTTTAAAAAAACAAGGCCATAAAGTTGATGTTATCTCCCCTAATCTATTCCCCGGTGCGACAGTAAAAAATTTACGAGAAGATATTACCCCTAAATTAAAGGAATTCTTCCTTAGACGATATGGAAGTTATGATAAAAAAATCTTATCTAATAGTCGTCTTTTATATGTATATGAACAGATGCTTCAAAAAATGGATTTAGAGAAATACGATATCTTTCATGCACAGGATATATTTACAGCAAATATTTTAGGAAGATTTAATGTCAATTACAACAAACCTTTATTTTTCACCCCTCACGGAATGTTCACTTTCAAGAGAATAAAATTCAATTTAATGGAAAAGGGTTCTATTGAAGAAACCTATTATAAAGAGCTAGAGAAAAAAGCAATAGAGTTTGCTAGCCAGCTCATTATTCTTAGTGACTCATTCCGGGATTCATTAACAGAATTAGGAGCAAAACAGGAAAAAATGACAACAGTAATTACAGGTATTAATTATCCAGAAAAATATTACAAAAAAAAGCTGGGGCACCAAGAAAAACTTGTAATTACATGTGTCGCCAGATTAGGACCAAGAAAAGGGCACAACTATTTACTTAATGCATTATCACGTATTAAGCAATACACAAATAATGTTGAAGTATTAATAGTTGGTGATGGTGAAATGCGGGAAACTTTAGAGAAACAATTACATTCCTTAGATTTACCTATGGTGAATTTTTTAGGTTCAAGAGACGATGTACCTTATATTTTAAGCAAAACAGACATTTTTGTACTTCCAACAATTAACGATAGTTTACCGATTGCGATTATTGAAGCCATGCATAGTGGGACAGCAATAATTTCAACAAATTGCGGTGGCATTCCAGAACTTGTTAGACATGGTAAAACAGGAATTATTGTTGAACCTGGAGATACAGAAGAACTAGCACAAGCATTAAGATTTTTCATTGTTAATAAACAAGCTCGAAATAAAGCTAGTACTAATGCATTTAATTTTGCTAAGACACACTTAACCACAGATGGAATGATAAGAAAAATAGAAAGTATATATAATAAATTTTAAAGGTGGCTAAACCTTATGAAACATGAACATTGTGCAGTTGTGCTTGATTTGAGCGCAAATGGGGTTGGAATAATTCGAAGTTTATCTAAAAAAGGGATAAAAATATATGCTTTTGATACAGAGAGAGCTTATAAGATAGGAAAATCCCGTTTAGCGACTTGTAATATATGTCCCAATCCTTTAACTGAAGAAAATGAATTGCTTATGTTTTTAATCAATCTTTCCCAAAGCATAGGAAAAAAACCTATATTATATGCAGGTTCTGATGATTATATTGTTTTTATTTCAAGAAATCGCAAAGTACTGTCTAGATACTTTTTGTTCTTACTTCCAGATCACTCTTTAATTGAAGAAGTTCTAGACAAAGAGAAGGCATATGAATTGGCTTTAAAGCATAATATCTCATGTCCTAAAACATATATTGTAGAAAATGAAGACCACTTTGAAGAAGCGATTGCTAATCTTGATTTTCCTTGTATCCTCAAGCCAGTTCTTGGCCATGAATTCAGAAAAAACATTAACAAAAAAGCTATCTTAATAAATGATTTAGCCCAATTAAAAGCTGATTACCAGACCTACAGGGAATATGGAAAGCTAATTATTCAAGAAATTATTCCTGGAGATGATAATTGTTTTTATAAAGTCGCTACTTTCTATGATGACGATATGAAATTAATGGCATTATTCTCTTTACAAAAAAATCACCAATTTCCTGCAGAGTTTGGAACGGGTGCACATATTATAAGTAAGCGAGTTCCAGAGCTTTTCGATATATGTTTACCCTTCTTTGAAGAAATTGAACTTAAAGGCATTGGTATGGCTGAATTCAAAAAGGATCCTCGAGATGGTATTTACAAATTCATTGAAATAAACCCACGTTTCTGGCTAACACATAGCTTAACAGAACCTTCTGGTATTAATTTTGTCTATATGTATTATTTATATTTAACTAAACAAAATCCCGAGCCCATCTTCTATCAAATAGATGGGGTTAAATGGATATATCTAGTAAGATATTATCTGACTTTTCTTCAAAAAAGAAAAAGAAAAGAAATGAGTTTTATTGATTTTTATAAAGGTTTTCAAGGAAAAAAAGAGTTCGCCCTATTTGCATGGAATGACCCAATGCCATTTATTAGAAGTACATGTTCTCACTTGGTTAACGCTTGGAAACAACATTGGAAATAACAAAGGAAGGAATGAAAATTGTGTATGAACCTAAATTATTATACAAACTATTTACGAAATTAAAGATTTCCGAAAAGCTTTCTTATTCCATGGGCGAAAAAGTTATCATTGATCCAACTAAAATAGAGTGTCTGAAATCAACCAAAAGAAGCAGCATATATAAATTATTACTTCGAAAAAAAAGTGGTTACTATCCAATTATTTTTAAGGTCTATAGTTCAACAACTCAAAAAAATGAAGTTGAAATTAATATATATAAGAAACTCCACCCACTGCTGAAAGAATTTTTACCTCAAATTTACCTCATAGAAAGGAATTCAAATGAAGATTGGGTTTTCATGGAATTTGTTAATCAAATACGCGGTCAATTAAAATTTACCCCAAAACATTTAGACTACATTATTCCCACGGTTGCTAAACTTCATGCTCGCACGTTCGAAGACAAATTCAAAAAATATAATGATGCTTGGAGTTCTTGGCTTCCAACTTATGATTCCGCATCAGCAAGAAAGGAACGAGAAAAATACATTGAAAAAACGGTCGTTTTTCTCGATGAGGCAGTTAGCGATGACAGAACAAAAGATTTAATAAAACCTTATTATAAGCCCTTAATAAAACTATATAGTAAAGGTCCGGATTTTTTCCGTGAAATACTGGAAAGTGGGTCTTCTCTTACACATGGAGATCTTCACATGCAAAATATATGTAGTAAAGATGTTACCAAAGATTATCCCTGGAATATTCAGTTCATTGATTGGGAGTCAGCAAGATATGCTCCAACATGGTTTGATATGGTAGTTTTAGTAGAAATATTATTAGGATTCAGAGCAGATTGGCAAAAATACGCCGAAGAAATTCGAAATCATTGTATAGTAACTTACGTTAACGAAATGAAAAAGCATGGAATTAAATTTAAAACTGATCCAAGAGATCTTTACAAAATGGCTTATTTACAAAGAACATTAGAAAAAGGATTGCACACCCAATTACGAAGAATATTTGATAACCGTGGAGGCGAGTTACTAGGTTATCATCTGGAAAAAGTAGCAACTTGGGGTAGGGAATTAGGAATAGATTGATATATAAAAAGTAAGTTATCAATCTCTATAAATAACAATCTTTCCGGAGACATTTAAAAATGACTCTCCGGAAAAATTTAAAAATAGGCTGTAATGTTGAATATTTTTCCGTATAGTACAAGCAATTTTACTGTAAAAAAATAGAATATAATATGAAAGGAGGAAAGCAATATGAGTAAATCTTATAAGAACAAAAAAGAAGGCCAGCATTACGATTTAAAAGTCATCCATGACGCTAGCAAAGACAAACATGACTGTAAGTACAAAAAAGATAAATATGAAGAAAAAGACGAGTACAAGCACAAAAAAGACAAATACGAGTCTAAAGACAAAAAAGATAAATATAAAGAAAAAGACGAGTACAAGCATAAAAAAGACAAATACGAGTCTAAAGACAAAAAAGATAAATATAAAGAAAAAGACGAGTACAAGCACAAAAAAGACAAATACGAGTCTAAAGACAAAAAAGATAAATATAAAGAAAAAGACGAGTACAAGCACAAAAAGGATAAATGTAAATATAAAAGCACAGATTACGATACAATGTATCCGTAAATAATCCTTTTTTAATTTTCAAATAAAATTCAATTAAATTTCTAAATAAATATCCCTTTTTAATCACAATTCACGATTAATAAAGGGATATTTTCCACCTAAGTATTATACATATTCATTGATGTTTGACTCATCTAATTTGTCTCAAAAATGTAAAGAAGCAATCTTTATATAGCTTCAATAAGTTAGCAGCAATACCATATAACGTTTCCTAAAAATAGTCTTATGAAACTTTACTAATTCTTCTAGTAACATAGTAGTTTGTAAAATAGACCCTAAGTATGTATGTCTTTAATTACAGTAATGTTTTGTGTTTTGGTAAATTATGTAGGGATCTTTATTAAAAAATCAGTTTGTGTATAGTTAGTATAATAGGATTACACCTAACCTTTTTATTTAAGTCGATTAAAAGAGTGATTAGTTACTCATAATATGTCTCTTGGTTTCTAAACTTTTCTTTAGTATCCGTGAGAATCCAAACCTTAAGGATTTAATATTTTAATAATCAGTAGTATCTTTAAATTTTAAAGTAATCCTTACTGTTTTATTACCTTTTTGTAAATAACACCTTTTATTATCAAATATATTCCAGATAAAATCACATAACCATTCCTCCATTAGGCTTGAAAGAATGGTTATGTAGCTTCTATTATTAGTTACATAAAAAAAGATATATAAATGTAAAAATTATCCTTTTTTCCACAAACTAATAATTCTTACCGTTGCACCAGAATCTTTGTGCTCACTTTTCTTTTTTTTCTTTTTAGAAGAAACTTCTTCTGAATTCTTTTCCTCGTCCCAGTATTCTTTGTAACCCATAATAATAGCACCTCTCTTCCAATTTTAATAATATTATATGTAAAAACAAGCAATCGGAAAGGGTACTTGTACCATATTTCCAAAAAAATTTTTCATTTAAAATAACATTTAAAAAATAAATATTTAGGAATTTCTTTAATAACACCAAATAACAAATTATAAGTCAACAGATTATCAAGACAATTAACATCAGCTAGAATTATTAATTTACACTACAAAATATATTTTCTAATTAACGGACAAGAATCCAAGCATCTTATTAATCCAAGAATAAGATATAAAATATGAGAAAATAACAAAATTCACTTCTCCCTCGGGGAATATATCCTGAAGTTCAATAGAAAAAGAGTCATAAGATACTCGTCTAAATGCTAACTTAAGTAAATTAATGAATCTTTTTATACATTTATAAGTAGAAGGTTCAAGTAATTAACATTTAAGTTACCTAATAGTAATAACAATGAAGAAATCACCAGCTCAGATTTTGAAAATATGATTCTTCATTTTTAGGAGGAATAGATTTGAAAGATTTTTCACCAATAATCATTCATAAACCCAATAAGGTTATTCGAAAGGAAGACTTAAAAGAATATGAAATAATCGGAGACGGAGCAGATGGTATAGTTTATCAACTAACATCTGATCGGTGTATTAAATTTTTTTTTAAAGAAGAAACACAACAAAGAGAATTGGAAGCACTGCGTAGAGGCCAATCATCTCCAGTAATGCCACGTCTTTATCAATATGGTGCAAACTTTATAGTTATGGAATATATAAAAGGATTCTCACTCGCACGATACCTAAAAAAGCATGGACAGTTAACGAAGCCTCTAGTTGAGAAGATTTTAAACATGTTGGATGAACTAAAAAAATTAGGGTTCACTAGATATGATGCAGAAATACGCCATGTGTTAATCAATGAGTTAGGGGATTTAAAAGTTATCGATCATAAAAGGGCTTTTACTTCTGACCAACCTGTACCTGTTAAATTATTGAAAGGATTTAAAAAACTAGGGTTAACAGGCGAGTTTTTGAAATTTGTAAGAGAAGTTCGTCCATCGGTCTATGATGAATGGAAAAAATATAAGTAAAGATATTATTATTTCATGATGCAGGTAGTAGTGAAAGGATAATCCATAAAAACGAAAATTAATATTAATCTTTTAATTTTATAGGATATCCTTTTCACTTTAATGTAAAGTCCCCATAATCAATAAAGACAATTTTCCCTTTCTTTGTTAAGGCTAAATTAGGTCTTACTAAATCTTTAGGTCTTACTCCATATTGTCTAAACCTCTTTTTTAAATACTTTAATTGGTTATCGTAATCTTCAGTTCTAGGTACTGGGATTGTCATTTTTTCCATTATATTCCACCCATATCCGACTTCCTTAATTGGACACAGATGTTCTTTTAACTTAGCATGACAGTACTTATATATTATAAATTCATTTTTATTACTTTTAAGCCCTAACTCTGACGTAGCAACTTTTAATACATATCCATTTTGAAGATCATAAGTGACCCGCTCGTATCCATATCCAATTATTTTATAATCTAATTTTAAGGTCCTTACTGCGGCTTTAGTCATCCACTCCGTATCTTGTGTTTTATACTGCCTCATCTTCGTTATCCACAAATTAATGGACTTTATATCTTCATCACGCAAAATAGCACTTACCACTTTTCCTCCTCTTTTCTCTAAAAGTTTGACTATATGATATATTTAAAAGATATTTTCCTCTTAAGCTAATGAAAATATTAATACATCTGCGTTGAGTTCTACATAGATCTTAAAATTGAACTTTCTCATTTAGTATGAATTATTAAAAAAGGTTTAATAACTTACAAGGCAATTATATAAGGGGGAAAGGTAAAATTAACAAGCTTGAACAGTTCAAGGAAATGTATAAGTAGTATAGAAATTATTCTATTCATCAATTTAAAGACGTTTTTATATAGGGGAAAGAAGGTTTACTCGGAGATAATAGGTCAAATAAAATTAAGCTTAAACTAACATTCATATTGTTTAGGGAAATACTTTGACTGCTGAAAAAGTTGTACTGCCGTCCCCTTGTATCATGCCAGCAATGCTACTTCTCATCCCTACTACAACCTGATCTCCCGCATTTAACCAAAAGGTTTCACTTGCTGTTATAATTCCTGGTCTTTTTGCTGCAAAAGCTTCATTATCTCTTCCTTCAGTTTCTCCCTTGTTGGTTATGAGAAAAACTATATCTAAGTTATATGGGCTACTATTAAAAGGTTTAAATTTAACTGAGGATGAAAGGGAATATACTCCACTTTCTCTCGGGACAAAAGTAGAGGTATTTAGATCATATTCATTTGCCAAATCATATTGTTCAGTTTGAAAACGAACCTTGTTAGCACTGTTAGCCTGGAGAGGAATATCTACATTATTAATAGCTCTAAAAGCAGAAGCTCCTGCTCTTACATCGTTAACATACGGTCTATATACTCCCTCATAATTAGGAGGAATATAATAATTTTTCATTTCATAAACCCCATTTCCTGTATTTTTATATAGTTTATTCCTTTATAGAAAAAGGGTTAGTATTCTTAGCCTACTATAGGCAAAAATACTAATTTGATAATCTTTTCTTAGCATTCTCTGCAATAGCAAACCCATCAAGCTATGATAAACGTTGTTACCAATATCAATTGTTAAATGTAAAAAATAGACCTCAATTGGATTCCTTCTAATTTATTATATATACAAAATTCCTTTCTTTTTGTGCTTGTCCAGTTATGCTAAATTTCTGTGAATTCAATAAATAACTTACTTTTTAACCCCCTAAGTAAGAAAAACCAAGTATACCCTGCTTTCGAAATTCTTCTTTATCTTCATAAATACTTATGTTATAAGGAATAAATCCGTTCTTCCACTTTACTTTCGAGCAAGAGGGTATGCATATGCAAAAACCCTCTTACGTTATTGTTACGCATTGTGTTTACGTTCTTTTATCATTTGAAAAATAAACTCTTTGTTATTTTCTAAGAGCTCTTTTGTAGTTGTATTATGGTTCTTGGCATGACGAGCAAAGTTAGTTTTACTGTACCATTGGTAGCATAAAGGACAAGGTAGTTCATTTTCAACCTCATAATGTGCTGACGTCCAGCGACTAGAAAAAGTAGAAGAGCTATTTGTAGTTTTTTTTATATACGGTGTATTCTCATCTTGTATAGATTTTTGTATTCGTCCTGTAGTTGCAGCAACTTCGTTTGTAGTCATTGTGTATAGATTCTCTTCTAACTCTTCCCTGATGAGTAAATATCCAGCTTCCGACATTGATAGACCTAACTCTTCACAACGCTCTCGAAATTGCTCATATATACTTTCTGGCAATCGAATCGGTAACACTTTGCTTGCTTCTTTTGATCTTGATTGACGAGCATACTTATCTAGCTTTCCCACCTTATCACCTCGTGTATACAATTTGTATACATATTCAGCACTTCATCCTCATGTTCCTGCCATCTATTCAAATACATTTTGTATACGTCCTGTATTCGTAGATGATTTTCTAATAACTATGGATATGATAATAGAAACCAATAGATAGTTTTTCAAGAAATCACATTAAATATTATTCTATTGCTTAATAAAATTTAAAAATTAACTTTTATTAAGATATATTTATAAAGTTCTTATTTTTATATAAATATTATAAAAGTTACTTTTTATAAATATAGTTTATTATTTATATCGTTTGTAGAAAAATCTCCTATTTGTCGTCACTTAGAGTAAATGATAAAACCATTAATTTTTTATAAATATTTTATTATTTACTTATTGAAAATTAATATTTTTTAAATTGTTTTTAAAGACATATATCAAGTCAAAAACATTTATATATAAATATAAATTTAAAAAAAATTAGAACTAATAAGTTTTTTATCATTTTATTGATGCGTTTTATAAGTGGTTATAAAGTAATCCAAGAAAAATAAAATATAATCTAGAAACAAAATTCTGTGTTTTACTGGAACCCCAATTACCTAGGAATCGTTTTTTAACGACTAAGTAATTATAAAATGCTTTTAAGGAAATAATGTATAACTACAGATAATATCCTATTTTTTATTGGTACTATTTTCTTGGGCTAACATGTTTATAAAAGCTGCACTTTTTATACATCCTTCATTCAAACGCCCTTAGAATATTATCGAATCCACGATAGATAAAAAGCTGCGTATTTGAGAGGAAACACCTTTTCAAAAACCAGAAACTTAATGGCGACAAATCAGAAAGATATGCATTGTTAGGTTCAACGTTTTGAATACCAAACCTAGAAGAACTCTTAACAGATAACAAACTCTTTATGAGAATGATGGTATTGAGTCCCTAAAACTCAAGGAAGCGTCCATCCATAAACAAAAGAAAAAAGTCACTGAACCTAGTCAGTGGCTTTTTTCTTTCAATGAAACATAATTGTCTTATGATGCTCAAAAACGCCTTTAGAAGTTTTCTAACTTCAAAATGAACACTTTCATCCCTTGTACATATTTTAAAGGTATAAACATATAGGAGTGAAAACATATGATTTTTCGTAGATGGTGGCGCTGGCAATGGTTACGGTGGTGGAGATCATGGTCGCGAAGATGATGACAGTAATGTTAATAAACGAAAGAAACAAATCCTTAGTAAACAAAGACCTATTCGTATATGGAAAAAACTATTAAAAATAATTTCAACAGCTTCTCTCTTGAGAACAAAAAATTATGTAGAGTATTCTAGACAGGCATACAAGCAAAATTAATATTTTTTTAATATAGCTATAGTATGAGTTAAATAAAGGGGGGAGTTTTTTGTCTTCATGTCGAAAGAAACACTGTTATTGTTGCACCAATCGCACTTCGAACTCCTGTTATTGCACAACATCAAGGCCTTCAGGGTCAAGTGTATTACCCGCTTTTGGTTCTTTACGTAAAGAATCTGGACAAGTTATAGATGTTGATGAAACAAAAGTTGATTATGACTTCGTGGGTCCTTCTGCTAATGTAACATTAAGTATAGTTAATGATACAATAACAATTAATGAATCGGGGGTTTACGAAATATCTATGAGTTTAACTCTTGGAATTAATCCAACAGACCTTGCTAGGGGGTTTCTTTTTGTTAATGATGTTCCATTAAATTTTTCTGCGGTAAGTTTAACTGTAACGAGTAATACACTAGCTTTAGCCACTGTAAGTAAAACTATTCAATTAGATCTTTTAGCTAATGATGTAATTGATGTTCGAATTCATAAAGTTGGTGATTCAGTTATTGTGGGTAGTTCTTCTCTTACTATAAATCGGATTGGTTAATGAAAATTTCAAATATTTAAATTGCATTTACAATAATGTATTTTGAAATTAGCAATTAAATTGGCATATCAAGAGCTAGTTTAATAACTAGTTCTTTTTTAGATAGACTACTCCTAATGGATTTTAAGTTATATTAAAAGACATATAATAAATCGTTAGATAGTTGCCTATTTTTCACAAAAATTTATTAGTTTGCTGATACTAAGAGCCTCCTTTTTTACTCTACGCTTTTAGTATTAGCTAATTTTATTGTAACTTATACAATGCCCTTACTGGTTAAAGAGGGATATATTTTACTAGTGGAATAAGTCTGTGTTTTGTAGACACAAGGGGATTGATAATCATAGCTGTGGTTGTAGACACTATATAGATAATGAGCATGGTTCCGGTTGTAGAAAATAATCCAAAATATTTCTTGTTAACTAAATTTATATATAATAACTAAGAAAGCTACTGAACCCATTCAGTGGCTCATTTTTATTTTTGAACGGGAATCCTGAAGAGGTTTCCAATCCAGTGGGAAAGCCAATGGGTTTTAAATCCTTCTTTTAGGGAGGAGGGGATTATGTACAGCTTAACCAAGCCAGTGTCGAATACCGGGATCCTCGCTAGGGAATAGTTCTTAGTTAACCTTTTACCCCTTTTATTAACAACGATTACGTAAATTAGAAAAGACTAGGGGCTACATTACTGTACAAGGAAAACGACCAGTTCTAAATTAGCTTTTTCTTTCTTCACTTATTTTCACCTCCACGATTGAAGCCTTGCACAGTTATTATTATTCTAAATAGAGAATTCATATTTGTTTAGTCCTTTTATACGGATACAAGAGAGACACCGATACTGTATCAGTCAATGCATTTTTAAAATAAATGTTTCTTCGTCAATATAGTACGCTTAATATTGTTTTCTGATTATTTCTAATAAAGCTCAGTATGTTAATTAATTCTCGTGGCTAATAAATTTCATTACATACCATTTTTAATTAATATTCTAATGGGAAAAGAGTTACTTTTGATATCAGTAGTAGAGGTCACTGTGTTCGTAGCTGTATTAATAACCGATACATTGTCACTAAACTCATTTGTAACATAAACATGGGTTCCATCCGGTGTAATAGCTATTCCAGATGGAGCATCCCCAACGAAAACAGTAGCTGTTACCGTATTTTTAGCTGTATTAATAACTGAGATATTATTACTACCCGCATTTGTAACATAAGCATACATCCCGTCTGGTGTAATGGCTATTCCAGATGGTTTATAACCAACGAAAATAGTAGAAATTACTGTATTTATAGCTGTATTAATAACCGATACATTGTCACTGAACTTATTTGTAACATAAGCATACATCCCGTCTGGTGTAATAGCTACTCCAGATGGTTTATAGCCAACGGAAATAGTAGAAATTACTGTATTTGTATTTGTATTAATGACCGATACATTATCGCTACCCGCATTTGTAACGTAAGCGTATTTTCCATCTCGTGTAAGAGCCACCTCATTAGGAGTGGTGCCAACATAAACTGTGGCGATTACTGTATTTGTAGCAATATCAATTACCAAAATCGTATTATTATCCTCATTTGTAACATAAATACGTGTTCCATCTGGTGTAATAGCTAGTCCGGATGGATTGCCTTCAGTGAAAATAGTAGCAGTCACTGCATTAGCGATCGTATCAATTACTGAGATTGTAAGATCTCCATAATTTGCAACATAAATTCGCATTCCATCTGGTGTAATAGCCAGTCTGTATGGGATACTTCTAACTAAAATGTTATAAGTCATTAAATTAGTTTCTATATCGATTATTGAAACTGTGTTATTTCCAGGATTTGCAACATAAGCGAGAACACTATAAATAATCGAAGGTGTTGTTATCAATTGAATTCTCCCTTTCTTCATTAATAAGAAAACTTACATAGCTTTATGTCCAAATTGTCGTGAAAATCTTTTATATTATAAATTAAAGTTAATTATGAAATAGTCCATACATTATTACTTTTTTTGATATTTCAAGATTGACTTTTACTGTTTTAAGTTCATATACCCTTTCAAAATCTTTTTGTTCTTCGAAATCATCTATCGCTTTGTTAATGTTAATAAGGGCCTTGTTAACATTACCTAATACTTCAAGTAAATTTTCGTTATCGGGATGTATGATGGTTATTCCCTCCCTTTTTGCGTCCTTATTATATAAAATGATCAATTAATTAAAAGTGATTGGACAACTTAGAAAGATAATTATTTTTCATGTAATAAATTTACTAAATTAGGTCTAGAGGAATATTATTGCTATCATGAAGCGAGCAGTGGGTTTCCTTTTTTATGCCTCCCATAAAACCCAGATAACTAAAAATGAATAAACTATACAGCCTAACAAAAAAAACTACTGTTCCTGAACAGTGTTTATTTCTGTTTAGACGCAGGTTTATACAGAGTAATAATGTGAACCATCTCGAATACTTTTCTCCAATAATAGAAAATATTCAGCTTAGGCAAGTTACCTAATTGAGAATGAAAACATATAGTGTATTAAGAATAGTTTTTTTTGGTGATGGAATAATTAACTTTTAATGCTCATATTTTTGCATCATTCTAATCTTTATAAATCAAAAAGTCCCTAGAACAAACATTTCTAAGGGCTTTTTTTGATAATTGTGATTATACGAAAAGGAAAACTATCTTATGGGAGAATTAAGGTAGTTTTTTCTTGAACAGACAGACATTCAAACCTTCTGTTAGAAAATTAGGAGAATACTGAAATAGAATTGCTTAATTTATAATATGTAAAGTAGTAAGAAGGGTGTGGACGAGTGCAGATTCCATATAAGATGCCTATTTCCTGAAGAAGCCATTATGGAGTGTTACAATAAAAGATTTTGATTTTATCAATTAATTATTTTTATTAATTTTAAATGATATTCTATTAAACTGAGACTAACTCCTGTTGTAACTTCCATAAGAGAAACATTTATAAAGAAAAATAGACAATTCTTAAGAAGGCACTGACTCAAAAAAGGAGGAAATATTAATGAAGGAAAAACTTCATCTGGGTTGTGGGAAAACTATTCTAAAAGAGTGGATAAATCTAGATATCATGAAAGGACAAGGAGTGGACATTGTAGCTGACCTAGAAATGTGTTCAGAAATCCCTCTTCCTTTTGAAGACAATAGCATAGATGAATTTTATGCAAGTCACCTAATTGAACATATCCACTTTACACTCCCTCTAATGCAGGAACTTCACAGAATAGCAAAAAATGATTCAAAAGCAGTTTTTCGCCTTCAATATGGATTAAGTGATAATAAATATGTGGTGAAACCATACTTTATAGATTCTTTTGCTTGTTTTTCACAACCTTATTATTGGAGAGCAGATCATGGATACAAGGGTGATTGGAAAACGGAAAAAATCTCTTTATTTATTAGTCAAGCAGTATATAAGAAAAAATCATTTCACGAAATATACGAGGACGTGATGAGAAAGCGAAATGTTGTAAGTGAAATGGTTGTAGAATTACGAGCCATTAAACCTACAAGAGTAACGAAAAAAGAATTACAAACACGTCCTTTTATTGAATTTCTAATGGTGTAAAAGTAACTTTAAGTTGATTCTAATTGGGGTCACTCTAGACTGGGATAGCTTTTTATCAGGTTTCATACGTATAACAAGCAATGAAAAGATAACTTCGAATTAATGAAACCGTATTTTCACCATCAAGACTACATTTTACCTTAGCTGCATATGTATAAAATGTGCACTTTTTATACACCTTATTTTCATTCACTTGTAGAGAAATCATTGTTATATCAAGGCTGTGTAGAAAGCTGTATATTGGAAAAAAGTTACACAAAGAGAACCTTTGGTATATCAAGGTTCTCTTTTTCGTAGATCTCCGTGTTAACTAAGTTTGTATATCATATACAGTCTAAAACAGAAAAAACTATGTGTATATTGATAACCCTAATTGCCTTGAGTAGTTTACTCAAAACATTAGCTTTTATTAATATATCTTCCATTATCATCAAGTTAAATTGCATATTTTATTATTTATATTACATAAAATTTATAATTACATTTTTATTATTAAAATTAGGAGTTGAGTAGATGGGATCAATACAGTTAACAGGACTAGTAATCTTCAAAGGAGACCCTGGCTATGAAGAAGCCATTAAGAATTGGAACCCTTATGTTGATGTCTCTCCCCTTGTCTTTGTTTTCGCACAGAATTCTCAAGATGTAAGCAACGCTATTAAATGGGCTCGTGAGAATGAAGTGCCCATGCGCGTCAGAAGTGGGCGCCATGCTCTAGATAAGAACCTTTCAGTAGTAAAAGGTGGTGTTGTTATTGATGTGAGTGAAATGCAAAAAGTTTCCTTAGATAGGAAAAATGCGATTGCAACGGTTCAAACAGGAATTCACGTCGGCCCACTTGTAAAAGGATTAGCTCGAGAAGGTTTTATGGCTCCGTTTGGAGATAGCCCAACCGTTGGAATTGGAGGAATAACAATGGGTGGTGGGTTTGGAGTACTGTCACGATCGATTGGTCTTGTAAGCGATAACCTTATCGGATTGAAAATGGTAGATGCAAAAGGTAAAATTATTCAAGCAAATCAATCTAGTAATGAGGATTTACTATGGGCCTCTAAAGGTGGCGGCGGTGGTAATTTTGGATATAATACAGAATACACCTTTAAAGTTCATCAGGCCCCTAGGACAGCAACAGTCTTTAATATTATCTGGCCATGGGAACAACTAGAAACTGTATTTAGGGCTTGGCAACAATGGGCACCGTTTGTAGACGAACGATTAGGGTGTTTACTTGAGATTTATAGCAAAGTAAATGGACTGTGCCATGCAGAGGGAATCTTCTTAGGTTCAGAAAGTGAGCTAAGGAGATTATTAAAGCCTTTACTAAATGCTGGAACCCCAAAAGAAACAACTATAGAGACATTAGCTTATCCAGATGCTATAGATTTCTTAGACCCTGACGAACCGATCCCGGGTAGATCTGATCAGAGTGTTAAATTCTCTTCGGCATGGGTATTGGATCTTTGGTCGAAAGAACCTATTTCAATAATGAAACAATTTTTGGAAGAGGCCACTGGGACAGAAGCCAATTTCTTTTTTATAAATTGGGGCGGTGCTCTAAGCAGAGTACCAAGCAACGAAACAGCCTTCTTTTGGCGCGATCCATTGTTTTATACGGAATGGACTGCTAGTTGGGAAAATAAATCACAAAAAGATGCGAATCTTGCATCAGTTGAAAAAGTACGCCAACAGTTGAAACCATATGTAACAGGCTCATATGTGAATGTTCCAGATCAAAACATCAAAAAATATGGAAAAGCATATTATGGCTCAAACTATGAAAGGCTACGAAAAATAAAGGCGAAATATGATCCTGAAAATGTATTTCGTTTTCCACAAAGTATACGTCCTAAATTTTAAGTCTATCTTTTTCATTTACTATTTTATAACTATTTAGATTAAATTTGGAAGTTGGTAAGAATTAGTAATATCTATTAACGGAACATGTTATATATACAGTAACTTCCTATGATGTTGATTATGGTGCGAAAAAAAGTCACCTTTATATGGTGTGGCTCATGCTACTAGTTTAGAAGTAAAAACTCCCCCATGTAGCAGTAAGGCAATTTTTCTTGTAAATACCATAAACAGTTGTACTTGACATCTTACGGCGCCTTGAGTAGTTTGCTCAAGGTGTTAGAATTTATTCTTTAAGTTTTCAAGTTCCAAAAAGGAAAAAAGGGGAATACACTAAAATTAAGAAAATCATGTGGAAATGGTATGTGTTACTTTCAACACTTAATTAAAAAATCTTGAAATCATTGCTTGCAAGGACTTTTGATTCTATTAATTTATGACTATGCTTGTTACATAATTTCTAAAAGGGAATTTTCCTCTTTGCATTTGGAAAATAAGAATTAAAGGATTTTTAAGAGAGGAGGTAAATTTTCCAATGGGGAAAAAGCTTATTATCTTTATACACATTCCTAAAACTGGAGGAACCACATTAAATGAAATTTTCAAAAGATCTTATGCTGAGAATGAGATATATGATCATGTCCCCGTGGAAGCAATGAACGAGCATTTTAGTCAGTTAAAAGAAGAAAATAAAAAAGTAATCAAAGCAATATCTGGTCACCATTTTTATGGAATACATGACCTTTTTTCTAAACCCTATACTTACTTTACTATGATGCGTAATCCTATTGAACGTGTGATATCGTTATATTATTTTTTAAAAACATATCCGGGTTATTATGAGGAGAATATGAAAAATATGACCTTTGAAGAATACATTGATTGGGATCCACAAGCTAAGAATGGACAAATTCATCAAATTTGTGGGTTAAACTCTCAACTAAGTTTAGAAAAAGCAAAAGAAAATCTAGGAGTATTTGAATTAGTTGGAATAACAGAGTTGTTTAATGAATCACTTCTATTGCTAAAGAATAAATTTAATTGGACTAATATTGAATACGTGAAGAAGAATGTTACAAAATCCCGCCCTCGACTCAGTGAAGTACCAACTGCAATAACAAAGAAAATAGAAAAAAATAATGAGTTAGATATAGAACTATTTAAATATGTGAAATCTAATTTTATTAGGCAATTGAAAGATCTTTAAAAATAAGTTCACATATATTTATTTGGATATGCAGGAATAAAAAACAAGGAAATTCCCTATTTCTACAGCGAGCTTTTCTGCTACAAGAATTATCCCATAGGTTGATGCGTTGCTGCACCTTGAATAGTTTGCTCTAGAAATCTAATTTCATTTGTTATAGTTAGATTATTGTCTAATACGATATTATTTAAAAAGCCTGTATGATGTATTACCACCTTTTCATTTTCTTTAGCCATGTTCTTTTTTTAGAACATGGCTTTTTTACTTTCTAGAATGGAAATCATACCTTTTGAGACAAAATTATAAGTAGCGTTGCAAATTAAATACGTTGTCTGGAAGAAAGAGTATATGATTAAAATTGGAGAAGGAAATCGTCATCTTACTTCTGACATTTCAAAAGAGCTACATAAGGAATTACGTTTTTTAGCTCTTGAAAACCGCACAAACATTATGAAATAAATGAAAACGATTTTAGAAAAACATGTAAAGAAAGTAAGAATAGTAAACAAAGAAAGGGTACTTCCTCTGGATAGGAAGCACCCCATGTAGAAATTAAAGTAGTGGTAGACTTTATAATAACATGGGGTGCACTCAAAAAATAGAAGGGTCTTATCGTAGATCAAAATGAAAAACTTTAAGGGAAATTGAATACATTGGGAGGGTTGCTTGGTTAAAAAATGCAAAAGAGGAATGCAAAATTCTTGAAGAAAGAATGCTTCCAAATCAATTTACAATCGCCAAACCGCAAGTTTTTGAGCTTGCTTTGGATAGATATTCAAGACGAGAAATGTAGTTGATACTGCCTAAAGAAGACACCACAATTAGATCACAAAGACCACATATCATACGCAAATTAGATGTATCCTCTATGAAGTAAGCTGTTGGGAAAATTCAGAATTTAGCATATGAATCACCAAAAAAATTTCTTCAATCTTGATAAACTCATGTGACCTTTGAAGGGTCTCAACATCAACAGATTATATACACTAAGTCACCTGTGAGGGGGACGCAAAAGGGACATTGCTTCAAAACAAGGGGACATAAAAGAGACATTGAGATTTTAAAGGGGGACTTGAAAGGGACGTATGCCAAAAAAAGGGGACGTAAAGGGGACATTTAACGATTTTCTTTGTACCCACGGTTTTGCTAGGCTTTGCCTAGCCCCACGCCTATGGTGGGGGCAAAAACCCCTTATGCTCTTCAAGATGTTTTTTACTTTTTTTATATTGAAGTAGAAAAACACTCAAAAAGAGAATAAAGATAGAGATTAAAGTGAGAAATGTGTGTTCGGTTGCTGTGAAGAATTTAGATGATTTAGCAAAAGGGAAAGAGCCTTCTAGATATGTTATCTTTGTGCTTTCCATATAATAAAATTTCATCTACACAAATTCGAGAGAACTTGTGTATCTCCTTTATTTAGTATGATTTAAAAACATAAAATCCTGGTTTTTATACAAAAAATCCAGGCTTGATCGTCGCAGAAACGTGTTGAATCAATAATATATAAACAATAAATTTGAAAATGACTATTTACATTTTAGCGATGTCTAAAGTTTATAATTTCCCCATGTTATTTCTGATAATTATTGTTATGTAAATCAACTTTGTATTCACTACGGAATGAACTTTTAAGTTTTAAGAACTAAAAAGCCATTTGAGAATCTAATAGTTAAGACCTTTATTTGAATGTTTTATGAATAAAAAGATGAATTAAACATATAAAGTAAAAGTAAATCAAATTATTATAAATATCATTATCGTTTTACCCCTGTGAATATAGAGAGGAAGTTGAAGAATTGATTAATGTAACCATTAATTTAATGAAAGTTATTTTGCATAGTACTATGAGAAAGAACTTGGTTTTTATGAATTGTTACTTTAGTTCAAGAGCCATTTTGTTATCCGGTTCTAAGAAGCCATAAATTATTTTGTTTACCTTGAAGGTTTTAATTATTATCAATACAGATCATGACATGAACCAATAATACAGCCCGTCTACAGCTAAAAAATAGAAAAAACTACTGGTGCCGCCCAATCAGTAGTTTTTTCTATTATACCAAATCATCTAGTAAGAGCGACCCTTTATAGTTTCTGAAGTAACTTGCTCAAACTCTTATATAATATATATTCCAATCAAAAAAGTTTGGGTATATCCAGATACCAGAAGTCGCTAAAGCCAAAGATTATTAAGGCTTTTATTTTTGATAACAACTAATATATTAACTGATAACGCACTAATACAATATTTTATAAAGTAAATATAATAGCATTATGAGATCTTGTAAATGATTTTATTATTCCCATTGGCTTTAATACCATTATCTAATGGCATTTTCAAATGAATGATAATCTATTTATCATTTTATTATTGCATTTTGAAATATTCTACTCATTCTAGCTTTTTTTAATTGTAAGGGATCAATAGTTGGGATGATGTTAGGAAGTATAGGAGCCATGAGATTGCCTACAAGGTTACTGTGAGCCGTATCACTATTTCCCGTTACAGGATTAATAAAAGGTCCCGTAGGATCTATAGCATTAAATTTAAATATATTATTAAAAGGTTGTTTATCAAGTTCAGTCAATAAAACATGTCCTGCTTCATGTGCAAATGTAAAAGGGGCATTTAAAGCTCTATTGCTCAATGCAATAGAGCCAAAGAGTGTAAATTCAGGTATATCATCTTTGATTCTAAAATCCTCAATTATGACTCCTCCTGCACCTATAGGGCTAGTACTACCTGAAGAAACTGCAAAATCATTCCCACTCGTATAAACAACATATATCCCAATTGGATTGCCAATCTTATGTTTAACTTTCTTAATTAAACCTTTAACCGGACCCTCCATTGCTGCTTGAAAACCTAAATTGGTCACATCTATTATTGTTTTCACTTCAAATATAGGTTGTGGAATAAAATTTATATTACACATTCCTCCCCCATTCCATATCTGATTCGCCAAATTGATGTCTCGATTAAATCTTTTTTGCCGTCCATTAAAATCACTAGGTTTAGAGCCTGCAGTAAAGATACCATAAACATTAACTTGAAGGTTATTTTGGTATTGTTGATCGGGCCCAATTTTTAATATTTGACTAGACTGGAAAACCTTATTTGTTTTTTTTTTTGACTTTCTATTATTCAATTGATGCACTTCCTTTTATATCGTTAATATAAGCTATGAAACTACGGCTAATTTGCTTGTATACTTATCCACTAATAGGGATAAAATAAAAATTTTCAAAGCTAAAATCCAGTGACATAATCTATATAATAAAAAACTACTGAACTCTAATCAGTAATTTTTTCAATCATGGTATATAAAAGTTAAATTTACTATGTTTTTCGAAACCTCATATATACATTTAACAAAGAGCGCCCATTACTTATTAATGTACAAGATGATCTTAAATATGTTTACGATAAGAACATCTACATTAACTAAAAGAGGTTAGGTTAAAAACGCAATAGTCAAAATCGCTGTTACACCCTAAATAAATGTTGTCATTCCAATTACATTTTTCCAACAACTAGGTAAATTATAGAAGATAAATTAGTAAGTGTATTTATAGCCTTACCTTACGATGAATAGTAAAGTTGTTAAACACTTAAAATCGATAATTTAGTTCACTAGTACAACTAGGCTTTTATGAACCATCTTACCGTTAATTAAGATTAATGATTATAAAATATGATATTCTCTGGTTTAAAAGGGAGATGAAAAAATGGGAGACAAAACTAAAGATGTACTTTCTATTGAAATTAAAACCACAGATGGAAGAAATTACACAATTAAAGATGAACAATCTATATATGACATAGAGGAGCAATTAATCGGTAACAAGAAGTTACATTTAGGTAGATTCCTTTCAGTTGTACCTGACAATCCATCCTTAGATAAACAGAGGAAATTTGAGCACATGTATTTTAATATCGACCAGGTTTTAAGTATTAAATACTTAAAAAAGTTTGATTGAAAGAGGTGAAGACTTTTTTGAAGTTATATCTTTCATATCATTTTTCATAGGTCATAACACATGTATAAAATGTACGCGTTTTATTGATCAATTCCAATTTCACCTACCGAAGGAACATTAAATTTTCATCGATAACGATGTATCAAAATGTACATATTCTGAAAAAATAATCCTCGGTAGACGTCTACCTCCCGAAGAGTTCTTTAGAATGGCATTCTAAAACTAACTTTATATATCGTATACACTCTAAATTGAAAAAACTCCCTTAGACGGTAGGGAGTTTTTCTTTTAACTAACGAGACTTTAGATGTATTTCACTTTATTGATTGGACAATTCACTTGAAGTCAGTTAATGAATAGAGTTTATTTACTAGTTAATACAATCTTACCTTAATTCCTTTGGAAATACATTTTCCCCACATCAAAAGCCTCTTCAGTTAATCAGCGAATAAGCCTTCCATGTCTGTAAAATTCATTATGGTAACTAAAATTTTATGTTCTACAAACCTACTGTTTGAAAGTAGTTTCTTTCTGTCATATCATTTGTTTTTAATTTTAATCCTGGCTTTATAAAGACTACAAATAATATATTTGTTCGAAGGAACTTGCAAGATAATCAAATCCCCGAGGACGTAATGTTTCAAATTGTTGATGAATTTTTATTCTTTCCTCTGATCCGCCAGGAAGTTTGTAAAGTTCTGTAACAGGCTGCTCGTTATTTAAACATTCAATAATTCTAAAAAGCATTGTTCGAAAAGCTTTTTTTAGTTCATTATATTCATTTGGAAAACGCTCATCTAGTGCATTATATTCAACTAATGTCTGATGCATATGCATAAATGATAGTTCTTTCCATTCAAGAGATAAGATAAGAACGTCTATATTTGGATGTTTTTTAACGAAACGATAATGATTACCCCATTGTTCTTTAAGTTTTTTCTTAGATATTGGATGCTCTTGATGATAAGCAACTGTAGAGGGATCTAAAACAAATTGCGCTCCGTTTTTATATAAACGATATCCAATTTCCCAATCTTCTGCCCCATAACCAACAAAGGTTTCATCGAAATATCCAGATTTGTTTAATTCTTCTTTCCTTACTGATACATTTCCACTTAAAAATGCGATATAAGGAAGTGTAAACCCCTTAAGCCTCTCCCCAAAATGTTTTAACCCACTATTAAGGAAATATCGGTTAGAAAATGATAAACTTTGAAAGCGTTCTGTATCAATATCTTCTATTGTTACAAGCGGATAAGGTTTCTTTGATTTATGTCTAGTACGTTCGTAACTTTCGTATATTTCCATATACTTAGGATCTTTTCTCACTAGATCTTTTAGGTGTGCAAATTGATCTTCATTATAATCCGGCATAATAAAAGTATAGACTCCTTCATAATGCATGGCTCCCGTGACTACAAGGTTTGTTTCTTGCAAGTGATGTTTATAGTGGTTTTGAATAAAATGAGGAGTCACTAACATTTCTCCATCCAAAAAGATTAAAACATCTCCTTCAGAATGCTTAATTCCTATATTGCGGACAAAGGAACGTCCTTTATTTTTTTTCATACGTATATATTTAAATTTGAATGGGACGTCAATTTCTTTTAAAATATCACGAGTTTTATCAGAAGAAGCATCATCTACTAAGATAACCTCATAATCAGAGTCGGGAAACGTTTGTTTTGAGAGGCCGTAAAGGGAAAGGGAGATTTGATTATATTTATTATAGGTAGGCATAATTATACTAACTTTAATTGGATGGTTATGATTATTTTTTATACTCATCTTATATAAGCTGTTGTCCAAATTATGGACTTGATTAATTTCACTTTTGGTTTCTCTTAATTTGTTTTGATTATTTTCTCCCTTTTTTCTATAATATTTTCCCTTTTTATAATATTTTCCATTGTGAGGGTTGTAATAATGACCATAAGAATCTATTTTAATCATCCTTTCCTTTTTTTTTATAATATTCAATTGGTGGAAAAATGCCTGTACAATACAAAAAATGAGTTATAAATGCTGGGGAATTGATTAAAGAATAAAGTATTTTGAAGTAATAATACTTTCATGAACCTCATCTAAAAAATTATTGTTCCAGATTAAAATGTTAAGAAATTCAAATTCACCTTTTTTATTTAACAATTTCTATGTGATTTGGGAAAAGATAATCAGAAATAAGAATTAACAATCTCTATTATCCGAAAGAGCCACCGCTGTAAGTAAGCCTTCAATTCAATACTTAAGTACTTGCCTATAGTGTTATATATCTGTGATTACCGATAAGCTTTATTATGGTGCAAGAAAAAGTCGCTTTTATATAGTGTGGCTTGCGCCACTAGTTTAGACGCAAAAACTATCTCCGTCCCAAACTGCGTTTCTAACAACAGATTCATGGTTTGTATGCGGAAATACGGAAACAGAGAGTCAGTACGTGACTCAAAACATTGCTAGGAAAAGAAGATTCATAATCTTAATAATGCTGGGATGTGCCCCAAATTTTGCCCGAAGTAAAGAACCCATCTAACCTCGTCGTATCTATAAGATGCGGAACTTGGTAAGCTCCTTGTCACTTGTGTAAACGGGAAGGGGCTCATAAGATTCAACGATGTGACAGAGGGTAAAGGATAGGAGAGAAAACGAATGTCGTTATCTCGAAAGAGAACAGGAAGGTAGGAAACTATATAACTCGATGGATACTATTGTTTTCTGGGGGGCAATGTTATACCTTCTAAAACATAATTCCAAGTCCCAGGGTCATTTGGGATTCTAGGTACTTTAACTGCACATATTTTATCAAGTCCCCAATCAATTTCACTTACACCCTTGAAGCCTTCTTCTGGGCAAAGAATAAGAATATTGAACTGACCTTTAACAATTCCCTCCAAAGTCGATTGTAATTCTACAGCTTGTTCATAGGTAGCCGCCCATCTAATAAATAAAATAGATTGAGAACTTGTAATTTTTTCGAAAAATCGATCGATTCGATGGGTAAGTTTCTCTTTATAGGAAACATATGTTGCACTCCAATGTTGATTTGGAATTATTGGGAAATCATGTACTGAAATAATATTGTAATGGGTATCTTCTATTAAATAAGATTTGACACCTTCAATCAAGACTCCGTCATTACTAAATGCAAATGCTCCATCTATCAATTGCATATTTTCAAGTTCCATAAAGCCATTGAATTTATTTTTAAGTAGTCTATTAACATCTGAAAGTGATAGAGCTACACTCCAATCTAATGGTCCAGCGAATGTCCTTAAATTTAACCGTTTTAATTCCATTGCCGGATTACAAGCGCTACCTAAACTAACAATTACATCATATAAGCCCTTAATTTCTTTTAGCTTCAACAGAATTCTCCTTTTTTTATGACTCACTATATAAGATGATTAATTGGATAAATTTGATTGGACAAGTTGTAAAAAAGATGAATTATAAAAATAAGCTCCAGAGGAAAAAATACCCATTTAAAAGATTCTTTAGATATCGATAAACTCCATTATGTTGAGTAGATCTGTATATGATATACATTAAAAAAACAAGGAAAAGCACTGAACAGGTCTCAGTAGCTTTTCATGATACATGTTGTCAACTCAAAACAATGTGGATTTCCAAATGGACGCTTTAGAGCATCCTGGGTAGTTTGCTCAAGATATTAGATTCGATTAGTTCTTTTAAAAACTAACTTTGTATATCCCTTACACTTTTAACTTCTTCATCATTGGCTAAAAAATTTATAGAAAGCACTATCAGGTAGAAAGAGGTTTTTAAGTTCATAATCCCGCATAATACACATTGAACACTCCGTAATAAAATAACTAGTTGTATTAGGATTATAAAATCCTGCCCGATGTAACCAAGCATGCATAATGGATCCTGCATCTATGCCAATATTGCCTACCTTCGATAGATCAACAATAAATGATAAAGGTACTTTGGTTCGGTTTAAAGCTGTTAAAGCCAAAGTAAGGGAATCATTATCAAGGGAGCCAGCAAAGATCTTCGCTTTGGGAGCGAGACGCAAACCGTTGTCACGTATAAGTCGGGTGAATTGATCCATAGCTATGTTCGTAGCCACTAACCCATTGGGAATACGTGGTCCAGTATACCAAGCAGGTTGTAAATTCCGTATTGCATACACATTATTGCAAGCAGCTAAATTAGAAATACCATTATTAGCTCCACCATTCCATTTTTGCCTCAGATGATGGAACCAATTAAATAGTACAAGTGAAATGGCATCTTTAATACCTTGTTCTTGTGTTAAGGTAAATTGATTATCAAGGTCAAAATAAATAAAGGAGGGTAAATTGGTAACTCCCGGAGGTGTAGGGACAGGTATTGCTATTTCTCTGAATGCAGCGGGGTACTGTGGCGTAACGAAATTTGGTTTTAAAACATCCTGTAGAATAAGTTCCATACTGATGAGGATCGGTTGAATATTGATTGGCAAAGAGATGTTCTCCTTTCATAAAAGATATTTGTACTAGTAGAATATTCACTTGAATGAAAAAAGTTTGGACATGTGAAGATAGATAGAAAGCCATTAAAATTGAGAGTTCCAATTTCTTAATAATAATGATTATTTCAACTGGATAATCTTTACTTACTGTATACGTTTAGAATAGAAAAGAACGCTGAACCTCGAGGCTGCACCCTTAGAGCGGATGTTGAAAAAATCACAGTTAGTCGACCTTGGATGGAAAAGAGGGTCAAGCTTTTTTTAGATAATAGAGGCGTGCAAAAAAAGGATATACTGATCAAGAGTGTTACATCAAAAGATGGGAAATGGGGAATGTTGTTTTAAGAATTTCCATGGAATCTTAATGAGGGAGGGAAAAGGCAAGGATTTACGTACCAGAAGTATTAAAAAATCAATATATTTATATAAAGAGACAAAAATAATTAAATCGACAATCTCCAGTAAATTATCGTAACGAGCAACTTGTTGCATAAGGAAATGGGGATCTTAAACATGTACAACTAGATCAAAAAACAGGGAGCTATTCCCCTTAGGAAATAGCTCCCTGTTTTTTGATTTTCGCTTTTTGGATCCTTAACCACTTCATCGTTGTTAAGTAGCTTGCTAAAGTAGTTGGCTAAAGTAGTTGGCTCCTATCCATTTTACCCTTAACCCACAGCCTTTGAGCCCGAATTAGATCCCAAGCTCCATAAACTAAATATAATCGTGATTAAACCAAGAATTACACTTGACCAAACTTCTCCATTTGTTAATGAATAGATGAATGGGAAAATTACAAACCAGACACCAGTAATTGTTGAAACCCAATTTTGCCAAGAATTCCAACCAGGCTTGTCATAGCCCCACAATGATACAATAACTTGAATAATTCCAAAAATAATACTTGACCATAAAGCTCCTGATTGATCTGAAAAACCAATAGCCCAAGGTGCGATAATAAACCAGATCCCAATTAATGCATTTAAATTACCCCTTATTTTCACGGTTACACCTCCCAAAGGTCTATGAAATCCCTAAAGATTTCATTACTGAATTATATGCTTAAAAATTATTAACATTAACTAAAATGAGGATACATAGTGATTTATAAAACAACACAAACAATCTGTAGAGGGCAGATTATTTGTACTCAAATAGGGATTAGGGCTGCAGGTCTTAACTGTATTTTATATTTCTCATTTCACTTTATAATTACCTGTAAAATTACTATCTTTGTATATTAATATTTTTTAAATAGGAGAAAAATTGTCAAAATAATCATATATTTTTACTTTCTTTTATATTATTTCCTTATGTTCCATATAGAAGGGAAGGCTAAAAATGGAGGCAGAGATAAACTCTTTATGTACCCCAATCCCTGGTCAAAAAAGCAGATCGAGTCGTAACTTTTCACTTTTTCATTTACCTACGAATAAAAAAGTTAGGGTTGTAGTTGAAAGGAAGTATCAGGGTATATCATTTACTTTTGATATTATGAGTGATGATCTAAACAGTACAGATCATGTCATTTGGCATAATGTAGGAAATGGTTCAATTCTTAAAATGCCAGATCTGATTAGACAAAGTAAGGGATGGTACATCGCAAACCCTTCTATAAGTTCTACGGTAGGGTTCACAGATTTGGTTCGGGAAACATTTAAAGTAAAGTTTTATACATTAGAATAAGCATATAAGCTAACCAAAAGTTGGTTTGTGAAATTCATGAAATAAGAGGAACAAAAAGGTAGAACACTGTGTCAGTTTTTTTCTTTTTTGTTTTCAAGCCAGTGAAGCAATATATGTATAGTAAATACCATGCTGTTAGATGTTTTTCATATAGATAACCCACCTAAAACAGGCCTATGACCATAAAGTAATTTGTATTCTTAAAGTCATCTGTCTTTGTAAAAACTAACTGAAGGAAAACTTAACTATAGGGGGAAAATTCTGAAACGAGTATTTACACTAATAAAAAATATACATGTTCAGATACAAATAAAAATGATTATAATCATTAGTTCTAATCTGCTCTATCCCTAATAGTGATAATTATGTAAAAGAACATGCTCCTTAGTTGTATTAGTATGAGGTTCAGTAAGAGGTTTGATTGCATAATCCTATATTAATCATTGATTAATGAATTGTTTTTCCTCTTGTCCTAGGACACAGAAAATTTATAAATATTTTTATATAGGGAGAGTCACTGGCATCATTAGTTCCAACGGCTATGCTTCAGCTAACTTCATTATTTATTCCTTTCTCCATAAATTGGCTAATCTCAAGGATTTATAAGAAGGAAAAATAAAATATAAAAAATTCTTTTATATTCATTTAAAACCTTATATTTTCCTTTTCACTACAAACCGGTACTAAAAGAAATAACTTCTCTACTCTTTTTCTATTATTAAAAATATAATAGAGACATACCTATGGTCGCACAATGGGTCGCTTGCATAGTTAACATAATCGCAGGTAAAAAAACTTAATGATATTAATGAATACGTTAAAATAACTTAGCCTACTCAAATTTTAAGAGTAGGCTTTTTATAATTGTTATAACTTTTTCGGCTTAGAAGGAGACGGGGTTCCCTCGGGCACAAATGTAAAATAGCTAAGTTTTAAGTATAATTTTTGAAGATAATAGCTAGTTAAATCAAGAGTAGGAAGTAATAAAGGATAAAACCGACAACAAGTAAGCTAGCCCATGTTTTGAAAATTTCATTATATATATTCTATAGGACGTAAAGTGAAGTTTTATTCCCTAATATCTATTATCTTAATTAGTAAAGGCAACAGCCATAGTATATACAATTTATATTTATGAATTGATAATTATAAATTGTAGAGTAATTGGTACATCTTTTGAAGGAGATTCTTCTAAAGTTAATTTTCCTTCTTCAACTGTGTAAGTACTTTGAGGCTGCAGAATACCATTTATAAATAAGTTAATATAGGAAACTTTATTCGGTGACAATATTTTGGCATCTCCGTATTGTGGTACACCATCACTGTTTAAATATTCAAGTTTCTGTCCATCTGAAAAAGTAAAGTATAATAAGCTAGTTGTTGGTATTACTCCCTGAAGTGGTGGTCCTTGAGGTCCCGTGGCTCCTTGAGGTCCTGGTGGTCCTTGGGGTCCTGTAGCTCCTCGAGGTCCTGTAGCTCCTCGAGGTCCTGTAGCTCCTCGAGGTCCTGTGACTCCTTGAGGTCCTGTAGCTCCTTGAGGTCCTGTGACTCCTTGAGGTCCTGGTGGTCCTGGTTTTAGACAACAGCAAGGATGAGATTTACAGTAAGAACAAAATTTATTAATACATGAAGGATCCCTTCTAGAAAGGGAGTCCGGAAGTTTGTACTCACTGTAAATCTTTTTAGAGTAACGTTTTTTGCATTTCTTTTTTTGATAACATAATTTTTTATAATAATGATCTTTGTGCTTTATATTCATCCTATCTTTACCTCCTCCTTTCAGTTAATTTTGTTTTAATGTATTCTCATACCGAATAAAAGGGGATAAATTATATACTCAGTTAATGTAATTTCGGAAATGCATAAATAAAAAGAGAAGATCACATTTGTGATCTTCTTCTTAACCAATATAGCTCTTCACCTTAATGGATAAAAGTTTCTAGATTTATACAAACAATAGTTAATATAATTATGAAATTAATGGTATTACGTACTAATAACAGTAGTAACTGCTAAAGTACTCGTTGGTGTTGAAGTGGAGGTTGCTGTGTGAGTCACTATTTCTAAAGTAACAGGTGCTCCAACCGTGACATCATCATCAAGTGCTAAATCAGTTGGTGACAAAATGTACGCACTAGTTGGTTGAACTACACCATTAACATAAACAGTAGCATAAGAATTAGAGGCAAGCGTAGGTAAGACTGTAAGAGCAGTTCCATTTTCATCAATAAAGCTTCCAGCAGGTACGGTTGTTGTTAGGCCAACAACCATTTGGGCTGTAACGATTGCAGTAAATCTAGCAGGTGTAGGAGCAACACTGGTTGCAGTGGCAACTGTAACATCTCCGGTAATAGTGCTAGTAGCTGTAAAAACCGGTTTAATAATAGGCATATAAATTCACTCCTTCATAATTAATTAGTGAAGGAATTATTAGATAGTCCTTCTTTCTATTAATAATCCAAATTTCTAAATTCGCAACTGTCAAATGTCTATAGTTCGTCCACATATTTCTTATTTCTTATTTCTTAATAATTAATACTTTTAGACATAAGACTTTGAATATATATTTATATATTTAGTTATTCGCCGTTTCTAAATCAGGGGAGAAGAATAATACAATAGAGATAAGACTTTTTCAAGTACCTTGCTAACAAGTTAAAATCAAAATTACAGGTAACGTATATTATAAAGTTGTTTCTTGCCTCTTTTTTATTAATAAATTCACATGAGAATGCTAAACTTAATATTTTTAGAAAGGGGTGTATATGAATGCCTATTGTAAAACCTTTTATGAATTCCCTGAAATTCAGTTCTATAGCAGGAAATGGAACAGGCACAGGTCCTGGATACACTATTCTTGCTACAGCTTTTACGACTGATACAGGTATAGCTGCTACAGCTTTTCCATCATCACCTGCATATTATAACCTTTATATTAATGGTCAAATTCAAACAGCTGATACATCGACTATTACCACTGCTGCCATTACTATTCCAGATGGTGACACACTCTCTCCAGCAACTCCAATTGTAATAGAATTTGTTGTAAACTAGTCGTATCCTATTTCTGGACTAGTTCTTCTGTAAGCAAATCAGACATTTTTCAGAAATATGTATTTCTTATTTTCAAATAAAGCAGTGATTAGACAATAGCAAGGATAGAAATTATATCACAAACAAAATACTAAAAGAGATGGAGTCTCAAGCATAACACGATCATATGATTGCTTATAATAGTTAGGTTTACATCTCTTTTTTCAACAGTATATCTTCTTTTAAATAAGTAAAATCTACCTGTCACCTTTATCCCCTTACGTTTTCTTTATTCAGGTATCAAATAAAGAGGGAGAAATTATGTAATGTGACCATCTGGATTTACATAAGAAGCTTCTAATTGCTTTATGACAAGCTACTGACTAAATTCAGTAGTTTTTTTATTTATTGTATTAAGATGAGGGTTGCGGAAATTAACCTCACTTAATTCCCACCTAATGATTGGGCTTTTTGGCGCATATATATAAACATATTCATTTATAAAGGAGGGGAGATATACACATTTTCTTACTTCTCTTATATACTGAAACGATTTATTTTATTCTAAGAGGTGAATTAATTGCCATATGTAAATCGGTTTTTAACCAATGCCAATGGAGCTATTACATTTACAGGTAACACATTTGGGTTAAATAAACAAGCTAATGCTAATGCTCCTGGAACTGCAGGGTCAATTGGAACGTTCTTTAGTGTCAACCCAACTTCTGTAGACGGCTCCTTTCCTACAGGAACTACTGCGAATTACTTACAAAATTCCTCCAGTGCTATTTTAAGACTTCCATCTACTACTACTCAAATTCTATACGCAGAATTAATATGGGGAGGAAGCTACCTTTATGGTGGAGAGGATGTTAGTTCTGCTCTAAATAATGCTGTCACTTTTATTACTCCTAGCAGAACGGTTAGTGTGCAATCAGATACGGCTACACGCTTTACCTTAACAAGTTCAAGTTTTTATTATGTGCGTAGTGCAAATGTAACAAATTTGATTTCTCAAGCAGGTACGTATTCAGTTCTAGGAGTTCCTGGAACACAAAGTACAACAGAGAACAACGCTAATGCAGCAGGATGGACACTGGCTGTAGTGTATGCTGATCCTTTACAAAAGTCTCGAAACTTATCTATTTTTGTTGGAGCAGAATTAACGAGTTCAGCTACAGGAAGTTCTACAGCAGCTGTATCTGGATTTGGCACGCCTATTACAGGAACAGTAAACGGAAGATTATTAGTAAGTGCTATTGAAGGAGATTCGGCTATAGTAGGTGACCAGCTTCAATTTGGGCCTACAACTGCGTCTTTGCAGCCTGTCTCTGGTCCTAATAATCCAATAAATAACTTTTTTGCTTCTCAGATTAATAACGACAGTGGTACATTAGATACAAGTGGACAGTTTGGCAGTTTAAATAGTACACCAGGAGGTAGCTTATCTGGTGCGAGACAGGGCTGGGATATTACCAATATTGACGTCTCAGCCCGTTTATCAAATAATCAAACTAGCGCCGTCGTACGTGGGACGACAAATGGAGATACTTATGTTATTAGTGCTTTAGCTCTTCAAGTAGATATTAATGCACCTGTTTTAAATGTATCAAAATCTGCTAATGTTACATCTGCTCGAACAGGGGATATCATTACTTATACAGTTCAAGTAAGTAATACTGGAACTGCTGCAGCCAATGTCCTAATAGCTACAGATCCATTGTCTTCAGCAACAACATTTATTCCTAATAGTTTACAAGTAGATGGTGTTACTCAGACAAACGTGGATATTCGAAATGGTCTGCCCCTTGGAACACTGAATATCAATCAAACTCGAGTTTTGACATATCAGGTTAGAGTGGTTGGCCCTCTTACATCAATCTCTTCTCTTGGTAATCAAGTTTTTATTAATTACCAATTTGAAAGTACACCAGGAAATGTATTAACTGGATCAGGTGCGTCTCCTGTTAATAGCGTAACAGCTATTAATACCCCTCCTACAGTTCCAAACTATACTATTACAAATCCCGAGGATACTGTAGCAATTGGAACAGTTATTGGCAATGATATTGATGGAAATCCATTAACATATCGTATTGGTACGAGGCCAACCAATGGAATAGTAACAGTTAATCCTAATGGACAATTTGTCTATACCCCTAATTTAAACTTTAACGGAACCGATCAATTTACGGCTATTGTAGACGATGGGCAAGGAGGAACAGCTACCTCCATAGTTACAATTATAAATACGCCTGTAAACGATAATCCTGTTACTCAAAACTATGCAGTTATCACTAATGAAGATACCCCTCTAATTGGTCAGATACAAGCTACAGATGTGGATGGTAACTCACTTACCTTTCAATTACAGTCTCCACCAACAAATGGAACAGTTACTGTAACTAACAGTGGTTCCTATATATATACCCCTAATTTAAATTTTAACGGAATCGATCAATTTACCGTGCTGGTATCAGATGGCCAGGGAGGAACGGCCGTTTCCACGGTGACAGTCACTGTTACACCGGTGAATGATCCACCAACGGTGCCAAACTACACGTTCAGTACACAAGAAGACAGCCCAGTAGTAGGTGCCATAGTAGGGACAGATGTAGACGGAAATCCTCTTAGTTATCAGTTGCAAAACAGGCCAACAAATGGAATAACTGTAGTGAATACCAATGGAACCTTTAGCTATCAGCCAAATCTAAATTTTAATGGAACCGATCAATTTACGGTGCTGGTATCAGATGGTCAGGGAGGAACGGCCGTTTCCACGGTAACCATTAATGTCATACCCGTAAATGATCCTCCAATTACGTCCAATGTCAGTTTTACCATTGCGGAAGATAGCACGTTAATCAATCGAGTTGTAGCGGTAGACCCAGATGGAGATCCATTAACCTTTAGCCTGCAAACGGCACCTGGCAACGGAGTGGCGGCAGTAAATGCCAATGGAACCTTTAGCTATCAACCGAATTTAAATTTTAACGGAACTGATCAGTTTACGGTGTTGGTATCAGATGGCCAGGGAGGAACGGCTGTTTCCACGGTGACAGTCACTGTTACGCCGGTGAATGATGCACCAACGGTGCCAAACTACACGTTCAGCACACAAGAAGATAGCCCAGTAATAGGTGCCATAGTAGGGACAGATGTAGATGGAAATCCTCTTAGTTATCAGCTGCAAGTTGCACCAACCAACGGAGTGGCGGCAGTAAATGCCAATGGAACCTTTAGCTATCAACCAAATCCGAATTTTAATGGGAGCGATCAATTTACCGTGTTGGTATCAGATGGTCAGGGAGGAACAGCCGTTTCCACGGTAACCATCAATGTCATACCCGTAAATGATCCTCCAATTACGTCCAATGTCAGCTTTACCATTGCGGAAGACAGCACGTTAATCAATCAAATCGTGGCAGTAGACCCAGATGGAAATCCGTTAACGTTTAGTTTGCAAGCTGCGCCTGGCAACGGAGTAGCCGTGGTGAATGCCAATGGAACCTTTAGCTATCAACCGAATTTAAATTTTAACGGAACTGATCAGTTTACGGTGTTGGTATCAGATGGCCAGGGAGGAACGGCTGTTTCCACGGTGACAGTCACTGTTACGCCGG
>Ga0102593_1000278_pt1 | contig 110483 bp, 105 predicted proteins | sample AraplaCol_mMS_r2_2_FD_76862 | JGI IMG/M metagenome (GOLD analysis project Ga0102593, IMG submission 76862) | Arabidopsis root microbial communities from North Carolina, USA - plate scrape MF_Col_mMS_r2 (SPADES assembly) (version 2) | ecosystem: Host-associated > Plants > Roots > Endosphere...
GGCTGGCAGTATGGTCTTTACATGGCAAGATGAATGGTTTAAGCGAACGTGGAATACGATGGAGTACGACAATCCGAACCGCAGGCCATTTTGGACGAATTTGCAAACGGGAGAGCAGCATTTTGGATTGCTGAGTTTTGATCCAGGAACGAAGCTGAAAGTCAAAGTAGACGGTAAATCAGATGATTGGAAAAAGCTGAACAGCAAGTCGGTATATAAGCCGTCTAAGAAGTTAAAAGCATTGAACATTACAAGTGATGAAGGTTATCTATATCTACACGTGAGTGCAAAAGAACTGGAAAATCAAAAGCTTTATTTCTTGTTTAACACGATTAACAATCAGGGACAGTCAAAGATTCCTCAAATCCCTTCCTTAAAAACAAAAGGAATTGATTTTGTAGCAGAATTAAACGGAAAAGAAGACAGTCATTTATGGATAGACAGCTATTACGATACGTATTATTTTTCATATGCTCATCAGCTCCAAATGATTCCCGCGGTAAAAGGAACCGATACAAAAGACAACGGCATGTTTAATCCAATCAGGCTCGCCCTTAACAAAGAGTTAGCGATTGGAGAGGGGAAAAACAAGAGAACCATTCCTTTTGACGCCTATGAAACAGGGAAGCTCCAAGAAGGAAACAGCGATCCTAACTCTTCTTCATTTGATTCGCTAGCAGATTTTAAAGTGAATGAATCAAATGGAATTGCTGAACTTCGCATTCCCTGGGCGCTTTTAAATGTAAAAGACCCGAGTCAAAAAGAAATAATGGGAGATATTTGGTCCAAAAAAGGATTAGAATCCAGCGAGAAAATAAAAGGAATTCAAGTGGGAGTCGTAGCTGTTAATAAGAAGAGCAATGACGTAGAAGATACGTTTCCGACTCAGAAAAAAGGCGAACTTTTATTAAAAGATTTTTACTTATACAAGTGGAAAAATTGGGAGTATCCAACTTTTCACGAACGAATAAAGCCGTCCTACTTCATATTGCAAAAAACGTATGGACGACTACAAGCGGAGGAATAACAATGGCAAAAATTTTATTAGCGGAAGATGAAGAAGTGCTTCGTATGTTAGTGGTAGATACGCTTGAAGATGAAGGACATGATGTGACGGAAGCAGAAAATGGCGAAGAAGCTTTGGAATTTATTAAAGAACGTGATTTTGACTTAATTATTTTGGATTATATGATGCCCGTGTTCACCGGGCTTGAAGTCATTCAGCAGCTGAAAGAAATGAAAGATAAGCGCCATACAAAAGTATTGATGCTTTCAGCTAAGAGTCAAGCTGCTGATCAAAGCCGAGTGTTAGAAGCAGGGGCTGCGTATTTTATGTCTAAGCCGTTTAGTCCCCTATTACTAGCTGAACGTGTCGAGGAAATTTTAGATGAACAATAAACTAAAACGAAAAAGTATCTCAACCCAGTTCATCCTCTTAGCAAGTATCCTTTTACTTGCTTTTGCGGCGGGTTCAACTGTACTTGTTGTACGGCAAAAAGAAATTACAGCTGATTATGCCCAGTACAGGGCACAAGTACGGGAAAAGGCACAGCTGCTATCTACAATTGATAAATCAATGAACAAGGCTTTTTTGCAGGCTCGTGGGTTTATTGCGTTTGATTCAGAGGATATGTATAACGAGGCTGCAAGTCAGCAAAAAATTATCGAAGAAAATCTTGACCGACTTTCAGGTCTAGCCGCAGATAGACGTGAGCGTACGTTTGTAAATGAAGCGACGGTGATGCTAAACACGTATTTTAATCAAACGCTTCCTTATTTTAAAGATATTTACGACAAAAAAGGTATTGAAGGAGTCCGCTCTAGTCCTGAGCGGAAGGCTGCTTCTAAATCAATAGAACAAATGCAAAAAGAACTTGATGACTACCAAAATGAATTAACTAAAGACTTAAATACACAGTACGATGATACGTCGAGTGACATGCAGAAAAGTCAAACATTCTTTATTTTATTTTTAGCGTTTACAGTGGTCATTTTATTATTGCTTACACGGGTACTGCTAAATAAGTTTGTAAAGCCACTGAGTCAGCTAGCATATACCGCAAGCGAAATTGCTGCCGGAAAAGAAATGCCTATGACATTTAATGAACATAGAAGAGATGAAATTGGTATGCTATCGCAAGCCTTTTACAAAATGGTATCGACTTTGCAAAATAATGAACAGGAGTTAACGGCTCAAAATGAAGAGCTGATTGCACAGCAAGATGAATTGCACAGTCAGCAAGATGAACTTCAGCACGCATTAGAATTGACAAAGGAACGAGAAGGGGAGTTAGAATTGCGCAATTTATTTGTGCATGGACTAACAAATTCTCTTCACAAGCAAGAGGTTCTCACGAGTGCTGTCACAAACATGAGCCGGGTGATGAAAGCTGATCACGGGTTTATTATGCTAGCCGATGAAAAGACACATGCTTCATTTGGTCTATCTTCATCAAGTGTTCAACAGATGGTGGCAAATCTTCATAATAATTACGTTGATCATGTGCAGAAGACGAAAAAATGTATGGTAGTAAAAAGAGAGTGTATAGAACATGAGCGCCTATATCATCAGCAAACGTTTTATTTGTATGATGTTATCGTACCGGTGCTGTCTTCACAGGGAGATATGCTAGCCTATATGTTTTACAGCCGCTACGCTGATGAATACACAGACCATGAATTACAGACATTTGAAATACTGGCCAAACAAATCACGATTGCTCTTGAAAAAATTTATATTTACGAAGAGTCTGAGCATGACCGATTGCTATCTCAAGATATTTTAAATTCGATTCAAGAAGGAATGCAGCTTGTAGATACAAGCGGTACGATTCTACAAGTGAATACGAAGATTAGCGAATTGTTTCAATATGAGCATCAAAGCGGGCTTCTTCAGCTCTCTCGTGATCAATGGCTAGATGCTCTCTCTCAAAAAGTCGAAAATATACAGCAGCTGAGACAATACGTTGAAGCCATTTGTAAGGGAGAGCAAGTAGAAAAGTCTTTTGTTTATTACCTGTACACGGAAGGTAAGCGAAAAGTTATAAAAGTTTATAGTGAATACGTATATCGAAACCGTCAGATGTTTGGCGTATTGTTCGTTCATCGGGATATTACGAAAGAATTTGAAGTTGATCAGATGAAGTCGGAATTTGTAAGTACTGTGAGTCACGAGCTGCGCACACCTTTAGCAAGTGTATTAGGGTTCACTGAGCTTATGCTAAACAAAACATTAAAAGAAGAAAGACAGAAGAAGTACTTAACTACTATTTATCAGGAAGCACAGCGGTTAACGTCTTTAATCAACGATTTTCTGGACGTCCAAAGAATGGAAGCGGGGAAACAAACCTACGACAAAAAGTATCAAGACATTCTGCCGCTTATTAAGCAGGTGATTGAGGTCCAGAAAATACAAACAAGTAAGCATGAATTTGATATGATTTCCGATCAAGAGCATTTTACAGTAATGGGAGATAAAGATAAGCTGCTGCAATTGTTTAATAATGTAATTAGCAATGCAGTGAAATATTCCCCCGATGGAGGGAACGTTACAGTTAAAGTGTATCAAAAGGAACACGCTGTTTATATTGATATTCAAGATGAAGGAATTGGTATACCAAGTGAAGCGCTAGGTCAATTGTTTACCAAATTCTACAGAGTAGATAACTCCGATATGCGCAAAATTGGCGGAACAGGTCTAGGATTAGCAATTGTAAAGGAAATTGTAAAAGCTCATGGTGGAGACATTACTGTACAATCGGAATGGAAAAAAGGAACAACATTCACGGTTGTTCTCCCGCTTCTATATGAAGTTCAGTACGATGAAGAGATGATAAGTACGAATGATAACCGTAAAAGCGTAGTGATTGTAGAAGATGATAAAAGTTTAGCGACGCTTTTACAGGTAGAATTAAAAGAAAGCGGTTTTCACGTTCGGTATTTTAACAACGGAGAAGACGCATTAAACTCTATTCATCAGCAAAAGCCTGAAGTGGTTGTTCTAGATATTATGTTGGGAGAAAATAAGTTAGACGGCTGGGATGTTTTAAGACAGCTCAAAGAAAATACAGAGACAGAAAAAATTCCTATTTTAATCTCATCTGCTTTAGACGAAAGAAGCAAAGGGTTAGAGCTTGGAGTGTGTGAGTTTCTGATTAAACCCTATCAGCCTAGTAAATTATCCAAAACGATTCTCCAGCTGCTTTTGAAAAAACAAGAGCACGAAGGAGAAATTATGATTCCATCAGATAAAGAAGAGTAGAAATTTGGTGAGGCTTCGTTATATTTGCGGAGTCTCATTAAACGAAAAGAAAATTAGCAAAGTAATATAAAAAAATATTGAAAACGCTATCAAAATGTGGTTTTATAGAAAGTAGGCATAACATGATGACCTTAGAATTACCTTTTTCCACCTCCTTACATGCGTAAGGAGGCTTTTTTGTATAAATATAGTAAGATAAGATAACAAAACCTGATGCAGAATCGTTTATTGAATTTCAGCTAGTTAAGAAACTGCTCAAGAAAGTTTGATAGTGAAAGGAGTGAAGCTCTGGAAATCATTTCACAAAGGGAGGATAGTCTATCCTAGAAGTGAAGGTAGTTCAATTTTTATAATCATAGTATAATAAAAAATACGGTTATAAAAGTTGTGTTTGTTATACATCTTTTATATAGAAGGTAAGATTGAATTTTATATTTGCTTAAAGGAGGTCTTTCCTTGGATATTGCGTATATAATTGCTGAAGAAAGAATTAGACAAGCAATAAAAGACGGTGACTTTGATAAGCTGCCTGGGGAAGGAAAACCATTAAAGTTAGAAGATTTGTCACACATACCTGAAGAACTGCGCCAAGCGTATAGGATATTAAAAAATGCAAACATGATAACGGATGAACAAGAGCTAAAACGAGATATGGCTACAATAGAAGAATTGATTTCTATATGCACGGATGCTAATGAAGAACAAAGGCTAACAGAGATGCTTACGGAAAAGCGTTTGCGCTTTGAGCAGCTCGTTGGCAAGAAAAAGATGACAAGTTCTGCAGCTTACAGGACGTATCAGAATAAAATTTACTCCAAATTTTTTTATTAATGAGTGTAATGAACGAGACGATCGGAGGGTGAGAACTTGCGGCTGTTAATTTTATTGATCAGTATCATACTATTTATTTCGCTTTGTTTTTATATTTTTGCCCCACAAATAAAACGAGGTGCCCAATCGAAAAATGTGCCGGTTTTATTTATTCATGGCTATTTAGGCAGTCAAAAAAGCTTAGGGAAAATGATTAAACGATTTGAACAAAACGGATGGGGAACTAAAGTAGGTTACTGCGTTGTTCAAAAAGATGGAGCTATTCAGTGGAAGCATATTATGAAAGCAAAAGAGGGAAAACTTCCGCTTATTCATATCGTTTTTAAAAAGCCAGATGCCAGTATTGCACAGCAGCAAAAATGGATTGAAGCTATTATGCAAGATGTACGTGATACATATAAAGCATCTTCTGTTGATTTAGTTGGACATAGTATGGGAGGAGTAACAGCAGCAGCTGTTAGTTTGTCTAACCCTCAGTATATTCAAAAGTTAGTTACGTTAGGATCGCCAATTCAAGGATTAGATTATCAGGAATTAATGGAGATGTATCCTCATGCACGCAATCATATTGAATCTATGGGTGCTCGTGATTTAGCTTTTCACTCTATAGCGTTAAACAAGCTGTACGAAAGTCGTCAAGATTTCTCAAAAGAAATCGACGTTTTTTCAGGAGCAGGAGATGTGGGAGATAAGACAGATGGAGTGGTAACAGTAGAAAGTGCGTACGGGCTGCAAGAGTTCACCGAACACATTCATCTCCAAACGTTTCATGAAGCACATTCAGATTTACATGAAAGCTCAGAGGTTGATAAAGCTGTCTATCAATTTTTAAAACGGGATTAAAGGGGGATTACGATGCTTTACTTAATTAGGCACGGCCAAACAGATTGGAATAAAAACAAACTTATTCAAGGGCATGCTGATATTCCGCTCAACGAAGCGGGAAAGCAACAAGCTAAACGCGTAGCGGAACGTTTTCGAGATATCCATATTGATGTAATCTATACAAGCGATTTGCTTCGTGCGCAGGAGACGGCTAGGGAAATTGCAGCAGCTGCTAAAGTAGAGAAAGTCGAGGTTTGTGAGCAGCTGCGTGAGCGCTCTTTTGGAGAACTAGAATCAAAGAACGTAGAAGTTCTGCATGAGCTTGTGCCAAACTATGCGACAAATTGGGGAGAAGAACCTTTATATAATATCGAAACACTCGAAGCCGCTCAAGAACGGATGGTTCGGCGGTTAACGGAAATTATGAAGAAGTCTATCGGAAAGAAAGTAGCAGTTGTTAGTCACGGGGCGGCAATTAATACATTCATTCATCATGTAACAAGCGGAGAACAAGGAACAGGGACTACTATTTTACAAAATACATCGATTACAACTTTTGCTTATGAAAGTGGAAAATGGCGCCTTGAAACGATCAATGATGCCAAACATCTTGAATAAATATACTTAAAGAGGCTGTGACAGTAGTATTTTAGTTGAGGGAAGATCCGAACGATTAATCGTTCGGATTTTTTTTGGTGATGGTGAACCTAGGTTTCATATATGTAAGTACTTCTAGCAGTTGATTGGAGGGAAAGGCGAAGACTCCTGCGGGAAAAGCGGAAGGGATGAGACCCCGTATATTAATTTTATATATAAATATTTATACAATTGATTTTAATAAAAATGCATAGTAAAATAAGTTTTATTACTATTCTATTAAAGCGTTTAGTATAACTGAATTTCCTAATATTGTTTAATAAGTAACTATATTTCGGAATAAGATTAATTGATTTGTATAATTTCAAGGAGGATGTAGTATGTCAAAAGATTGGAGTCACTTATTTGAAAGAATGCCTGAATTGCTAGCACCGACGATGGCTAAAGACCATCCGAATTTGCCCGTTGTGAAGGAAGAAGGATGCTATTATTATGGATTGGATGGTAAAGAATATCTCGATTTTACTTCCGGAATCGCTACGACAAATGTAGGACACAGACATCCGAAAGTAGTAAAAGCAATCAAAGACGGAGCAGATCAATTATTGCACGGTCCTTCAGGTGTTATTATGTACGAATCGATATTAAAGTTAGCCGATGAGTTAGGAAAAGTAACGCCGGGCAATTTAGACTGCTTTTTCTTTGGAAATAGTGGCACCGAAGCAATTGAAGGAGCCTTGAAATTAGCGAGACATGTCACAAAGCGTCCGTATGTTATTTCTTTTTTAGGGTGTTTTCATGGCCGCTCGATGGGAGCTTTAAGTGTTACAACCTCGAAAAGCAAATATAGACAATTTCAGCAGCCTTCGGGACTGACGTATCAGATTCCATATGCCAATCCAAAAGAGTGCCCTGCGGAGCTAGACAGCGATGTATACTTTACTGAAAAGCTTGAAAAAGATTTTGAAATACTCTTTAAGCACCAAGTCACGCCTGAAGAAGTGGCTGCCGTTATTTTGGAACCAGTATTAGGAGAAGGCGGCTATATTATTCCTCCGAAAAGTTGGATGAAGAAGTTAAGAGAGATTTGTGATCGTCACGGAATATTACTTATTTTCGATGAAGTGCAAACAGGGTTTGGCCGTACCGGCGAATGGTTTGCTGGACAAACGTTTGATGTCGTGCCAGATATTATGGCTATAGCAAAAGGAATTGCTTCTGGAATTCCGCTTAGTGCAACGGTAGCTTCTCAAGAATTAATGAAGCAGTGGCCCCTTGGCACACATAGTACAACATTTGGAGGAAATCCTATTGGATGTTCAGCAGCCCTTGCAACTCTTGAAGTGATGAAAGAAGAACAACTGCTGGATAATACGAAAAAAATGGGCGCTTATGCGTTAGAAAAGCTGCATCTTTTAAAGGAAAAACATTCAATTATTGGGGATATCCGTGGTTTAGGACTTATGATTGGAATTGAAATTGTTAATCCGGATACGGGAGAAGGCGATGGAGACGCCTTATTCGAGATTTTGGACTTAGCTTTAGAAAAAGGCGTGTTATTTTATTTTTGCGGAAATGCAAGTGAAGTTATTCGCATGGTACCTCCGCTTACTGTAACAAAAGAACAGATAGATGACGGCATTCGCATGCTAGATGAGGCTATCACTTCTTTTGAGAAAAAGTCAGCTGTAAAAGCGTGATGAAAAAATTATATATTTGTAACCTAGTTGTCATAGTAATGGTAGCGATATCATAGTTTTAGAGGGAAAAGAATTTTCTGAAAAGTAGTTGACATCTGTTTGTGCAGCATGTAACATAATATTTATCTTATCAACAATTATCAACAAAATTCGACAAACTTCTTATCAAGAGAGGTGGAGGGATAGGCCCTTTGAAACCTCGGCAACGGACTTTATAGAACCGTGCCAACTCCCACAAGCAGTGCTTGAAAGATAAGAAGAGACCAGGCTTACTAACAATTGTGATCCCAACCTCTTCTTACAGGCACTTAGACACTGTAAGTGGAGGTTTTAATTTTATGACAAGAATATGACATTTAGATAAAAAACAGCAGGCGAAATTACCTGCTGTTTTTATATGCTGTAAAATGATAAATAACCTACCAGAATTCCTAGTAAAAGTACTCCAATCGTAATACCAACAATCCACCACATCATTTTTTTCATTATTTATTCCTCTTTATCAATTAACTGTAGCTGTTGATCCGCCTGAAGCGCCGGAAGCTGTACCGTAAGCAGTTTGTCTTTTGATTCCGGCATTTTTAGCTGCAATTTTCCACTGCCAGTCAATTCGCCCGTAGGCTCGATTATTTTGCACCCAAGATTTTGAGCTCTTTTTTGAAATAGACACAAGGGGGTTTACATTTTTCGTGACGACGCCTCGTACACTTTTGACTGAAGTCACCGATGAGTTTTTCGTGTAATAGTCTACATACACCGTTAGTTTTGTTGTTGTAAATCCAGCCGCTTTATAAGAAGCCGTATAAGCTGCTGTTTTGAATAAAGGTGAAGCCGTTCTTGCTCCGTATGCTGCTGTACTTGCAGCTTCGACTGTGCCGCTAGTCTCTTCAATATCCATTTTTAACAGAGATGGATCCTTTAGTGATTGTACAACTTTTTGTTTTTGTTGACGCGACAGTTTTGAAAATTCATACAGTGAACTTTTATCACTTTGCGCTTTCAAGAACTGCGTGTAAGAAGCAAGCGTTAAATGTGCAGGTTTTTCACTAGCCATAACAGAGTTTGGTACGACTAATAGACATAATAACGCACTTATCAGGAAAAAAGAAAAAAACGTTCTTTTTGTAGCCATATTTATATAAATCCTTTCTAGTATTCTATCTTTATAAATAGATAAGAAGTAATTTATCGTTTTGAAGAAGGACTGTGTGCTGACATATTAACTGTCATCACGACACGAGCTTGCTGTACAGATTTCATAAAACATTCGTATAGAGAAGCGAATACTTTATCCACATCTCCTTCTAAAGCTGTTGCAAAAGGCACGGTTTCGGCAAATACTCCCTGTTGTTTAACTGCGCCAATTCCGCTTTTGATGATGTCTACATAATGCGGCGTATCTAATGGATACAAAGAAAATTGAGTGGATACAGGGAACGAAGCACAAAGCTGTTGGTTTGAAGACATGTTTTCTTTTGGTTTTATTTTTCTTTCTTCGAAATATTCTTCGTGCTGCCCTGTTGAAAACGTGGCATTCAGCACAATATGCTTTCCTGATTTTCCAGCACTTTTATAAACGGCTTGAACAACTTCAAATACGTCTTTGGCAGTTCCTTCAATAAACGTACTAACACGGTCTGTTTTTCGCTGAACTTTAGACATATCCACTTCGTTTAGTGCGCCTAAAATAATATCGATAAAGTTATCACTCATAACGGAAAGCGTAAAACGGCAGCCAACATTTATTTTTTCCAAGTTAATCACCCCTAAAATATAGATTTGTAGTTTTTTAATCATACAAATCATAAAATAACTTTTCTGTTTTGTATAGAAACAGAAGATAGATTCTTTATTTTTAGGAAATATTACATAGAAGAAACGAAAATAAATTGCATAACATGAAAAATAAGGGTGTTAAGAAAAGTCACATAATAAAAAAGAATAAAAAAACAATGTTAGAACTTCTGACAAAAAGCTGGTATATAGACTGAAAACACCATATTATAAATACAAGATCACATTATTCTCCTGCGATTTCGTATAACCTCTTGAAAAAGGGACTTGGGATTTTATCATAAATCCAACCTCCTAGCTGTATAATCAGCTAGGAATTTTTTTTACCCAAACTCTCTATCGCGCATGAGGTTACCTACACTTATTCAACTCAGAGCATACACCATATATATTTAAGACCAGTGTAAGAAAGATTGCTTGAAGATGTTAGTGTTCGGCTTGAGCTAGAAATAGATAGATGTTACGAAAGAGGGGAAAGAAGGTATGACGCACACATTAATTAAAAATGCAGAGATTATTACGATGAATGAGAAGAATGATATTATTTACGGTGACCTTTATATTGTTGGAAATCGTATTGCAGCCATCGGGAAAAACCTGCATCCGGAAAAGGTAGATAAAGTCATTGACGCAGCAAATAAAACAATTGTGCCGGGCTTTATACATACTCATATTCATTTATGTCAAACGCTTTTTAGAGGGCAAGCAGATGATTTAGAGCTGCTAGACTGGCTAAAGAAGAAAATATGGCCGCTTGAAGCTTCACATGATGAAGAATCTATCTATTATTCAGCACTGTTAGGGATCGGCGAACTCATTCAAAGCGGGACTACAACAATTGTAGATATGGAAACTGTTCATCATACGGACTCTGCTTTTCAAGCTATATCTCAAAGTGGAATCCGAGCTCTTGCAGGAAAAGTAATGATGGATAAAAAAGGCGATGATCTGCCAAAAGCTCTGCAGGAGACAACGGCTGACTCGATCAAAGAAAGTGTAGAGCTGCTTGAAAAATGGCATAATTCAAATAACGGTCGTATTCGATACGCATTCTCCCCAAGATTTGTGCTGTCGTGTACGGAAGATTTGCTGCGTGAAGTGAGCCATTTATCAGCTGCCTATAATGTTCATGTCCATACTCATGCTTCTGAGAATCAAGAAGAAATTCGCATCGTAGAAGCTGAAACGGGTATGAGAAATATTATGTATTTAGACCATTTAGGATTAGCCAATGAGCGCCTTATTTTAGCGCACTGTGTGTGGCTAAATGATCAAGAAAAGCAAATTATTAAGAATCAAGGAGTAAAAGTCAGTCATTGCCCAGGATCAAACTTAAAACTTGCATCCGGAATCGCAGATGTGCCCGGTTTATTAGAGCAAGGTGTATTTTTAAGTCTTGGCGCTGATGGTGCTCCTTGTAATAATAATTTGGATATGTTCAACGAAATGAGGCTGGCGGCTACGATTCATAAACCCTCGTACGGACCAACGGCCATGAATGCAAAGCACGTGCTAGAAATGGCTACAATCGGCGGAGCGAAAGCAGTTGGGCTTGAAAAAGAAATTGGAAGTTTAGAGGTCGGGAAAAAAGCGGATCTTGCTATTTTAAATTTAAATCAGCTTCATACCTTTCCATCTTACGGCGTAGACCCTATTTCCAGAGTTGTGTATTCAGCAACGCGAGGAGATGTAGAACTAACGATGGTTGATGGAGAAATTGTGATGGAAAATCGCGTGCTGAAAACAATTGACCAAGGAATTGTATTGAAAGAAGCAAATCATTCGATTGATCGTCTTTTAAAAAGAATCCCGCTTTTAATTTCATAATCATAAGATGTAAAACAAAGAAGAGGCCGGGATAAAAGTATTTTAGTTGAAGTAAAACTCGAATTATTGATTAATAATTCGAGTTTTTTGTTGTCATGGTGAACGTGGGTTTAATCTGTTTAGTTGCTTCTAGCTGTTGATTGGAGACAAGGCGTAGAATCCTGCGGGAAAAGCGGAAGGGATGAGACTCCCGCAGGAGCGCAAGCAACGAGAAGGCTCATCGGCCGGCCGCGGAAAGCGAAGCCTTGTACGGAAATCAACAGTGGTGTCACAAGCAGTCCAGATCATCTATCCAATTTGATCGTCTTTAGATGGGATTGATTTAGTTATGTCTCAATCTCTTTTTTTGTATAAATGATTAAAAAGAGCACTCTTGCCACAGACTAAAGGGATAGAAGAAATAAATTTTCAAAATTCCAAACTAACGGAAGATAAAAATTTTTATAATGATAGCGTTTTCTACCTTTGCATATCTACAAATTAAGACTATAATAGGACAAAAGATTTTACTTTGTAACGTAAAATCCTCCTAAATCGTGTCCTTTTTAGGACATTTGAATAGGTAGGGTTTTTTATTTTTTTTAGAAGTAGGGAGGCGCGCGTGTTGGAGCGTAACGGAATATTAGAGCGCTTGTTTAAACTATCAGAGCGCAACACAACACCAAAACAAGAAATACTAGCAGGACTTACAACTTTTATGACGGTCAGTTATATGGTAATCGTCAACCCCATTATCATGTCTGACGCGGGTATCCCCCGTGAAGCGGCTCTTGCAGCTACCATTTACGCCATTGTATTTAGTACGTTACTGATGGCCCTGTGGGCAAACTTCCCGATTGTAACCGGTCCAGGGATGGGTTTAAATGCGTTTTTTACGTATTCAGTAGTATTAGGACAAGGATTGTCATGGCAAACGGCACTTGGAGCAGTTTTTATATCCGGGGTCTTATTTTTTGTTTTAACGGTAACAGGAATACGTGGAAAGATTATTGATGCCATTCCGAACGTATTAAAGTCTTCCATAGCAGTTGGAATTGGTCTTTTTGTTGCGTTTATCGGTTTGAAAAACGCTGGATTAGTTGTGGCAAACGAGTCTACTTTTGTAGGGCTTGGAAATGTCATGGATAAAGGCCCCTTACTGGCTATTTTTGGGCTGATATTAGCAGCTGTGCTGATGGCTAAAAATGTAAAAGGCGCTCTCATTATAAGTATTTTTGCTACGACAATATTAGCGATGATTGTAGGAGTACAAGCAGTTCCTCATTCGGTGAAAGACGTCTTTTCAGCTACGCCGCCAAGCGTCGGAGAAACATTCTTTCAAATGGATTTAAAAGGTGCAGTTGCCTACGGTATTTTTTCAGTTGTATTTTCTTTCACCATCGTAGAATTATTTGATACGCTAGCGACATTGATTGGACTATCTAAAAAAGCAAACTTAGTAGATAAAAACGGTAAAATTCCAGGATTAAACCGTGCACTTGCAGCGGATTCAATCGGTACAATGGCGAGTGCTATTTTTGGAAGCACAGCGTTAAATACGTATATTGAAAATGCAACAGGTATTGCAGAAGGAGGACGTACCGGCTTAAAGGCATTAACGGTTGCCATCTTATTTATATTTACCTTGTTTTTTGCACCGCTCATTCAATTTATCCCAAGCGTTGCTACTGCTCCAGCACTCATTATTATTGGTTCGCTTATGCTAAGTGACATTCGAAACGTTAACTTCGACGATTTTACTGAGGTTGTTCCCGCTTTCTTAACAATTGTCATGATGCCGTTAACCTACAGCATTGCAGAAGGGTTAGCATTCGGCTTCATTTCATACACAGCGATTAAACTGTTTACAGGACGCCATCGCGAAATTCATTGGATGATGTATGTAATCACCATTGCCTTTTTTATCAATTTTTATATGAGTTCCCATTAGGAATGAAAAAAGACGTAGCATTAAGCTACGTCTTTTTTTGTTACTGAGTCCTTGTCAGGGAACATCGTGAAAGAATGAAGCTTTTCTTTTATTTTAGATAATTGTAAAATAATTATAAAAGGTGCGTTATAAAGGGTTGGTGGAATAAATTGAAACAAAGTAAACGCAAACGTGTAACCTTACAACAAGTGGCAGAACACGCGGGAGTATCTCGAGCTACCGCTTCGCTTATTGTGCGAAATAGTCCAAGTGTTTCTGAAAAAACAAGGAAAAAAGTTCTAGCTTCGATGAAAGAGTTAGGATACGTATATGACCGAATTGCAGCAAATTTAAGATCTCAAACTTCATCAACAATCGGAGTTATTATTACGGATATATCTAATACGTTTTTTACAGAATTGTTAATTGGAGTACATGAGGAGCTCGAGAAAGACGGGTATACGGTGTTTTTAGGTACGACGTTTGATTCGGATAATCGACAGGATCAGCTGCTTTCTACGATGCTAGAGCATCGGGTAGGAGGCATTATTTTATGTCCTGTTGCGGGTACATCGGAAGATACGATAAGAAAAATTCAGCATTTAGATGTTCCTTCAGTACTAGCAGTAAGGGAATTGCCTGAGGTGGAGTCAGATTATGTAGGGGTAGATTATAGCTTAGGCGTTCAAAAAGCGGTTCAACATCTACTTCAACAGGGACACAAAAGAATTGCATTTTTAGGAGGAACAACGGGTTCTACAACGTGGAAGGAACGAATGGAAGGTTACCGGTTGGCTCTGGAGAACGCAGGGATTTCTATTGATGAAGAGCTTGTTATTCCGAGCGGTCCGACAAGAAGCGGCGGTGTAGAAGCTGCTCATCAAGTATTGAACATTTCTGAACCTCCAACAGCAGTTTTTTGTTTTAGCGACTTAGTTGCATTTGGTGTTATGCAAGGTTTAAAAGAGAAAGGGATTGTTCCGGGAGAAGATATAGCGGTAGTGGGATTTGATAATGTCATGGAATCATCCGTATGTCACCCTACTCTAACAACCGTCTCTTCTTTTGCAAGACAAATAGGAAAAGATGCTGCACGGTGTCTTCATAACCAAATTGTTGATAAAAAAGAACATCATCATCGCATTATTTTAACGCCTCAGTTAGTTGTTCGAGAATCGTCATCAAAAAAAAGAAGCAGTTAATGAACTGCTTCTTTTCCTTGTGAATTATTTAGACGGTTCATAAATATCCCAAGCCATTTTCAGGGAATCAACAATATAATTTGCTACTTCTTCAATATCCAAATTGTCAGTTTCTACTTTGGAGTGGTGGTTGGAATAAATTGCTTGTCGCGTATAGAATAATTCTTCAATATCCTCTAGACTTCTTCCTTGTAAAACAGGGCGACTGTCAATAATAAGGCTGATGCGCTCTTTCCACGAATCCCATGAAAGGTCTAAAAAGAATACAATACAATTTGATAAGCATATTTTTTGAATTTCTTCTTGAAGAAATGCGCCTCCGCCAACGGATATAATTTTTAAACGCTGCTGAGATAACTGGCTAATTACTTCTTTTTCTTTATTTCGGAAAAACTCTTCACCAAACTCTTTAAAAATTTGTGATGTAGGCATTTGAAACATTTTTTCAATTTCTTGGTCTATATCGACAAAATCTCTGTATAATTTCTTAGCGACTAGTTCGCCGATTGTTGTTTTACCTACGCCCATAAAGCCAATAAATACAATGCTTTTTTCTCTAAGAGACATCTCGCTGTAAGTCATTTTTCAAAGCCTCTTTCTGTTTTTAACAATAAAAAACTTATTATTTTGTATTTTAGTTATTAGAATTATAATACAAATTTTACTGTTTGTAAAAACAGTGAAAGGTATATTATGTCCTAAGAAGCAAGTATCAGCTCACGTTTATAAAATTTTTGTTAGTCAACAGATGGTGATACGCTGTAACGAAAACAAATAAGTAATAGTTAAGCTCGATCACAATCATAAATCTTTGTCATATTGACAGTGCTGCTATCTTACATACTCCTACAGTGTATGTAAGAAAAAAAAGGAAGTGAATGTGAGACTACGTAAGCGAGTATAGGCAAACTGAACTCAGGATCAATGAATATTTTTAGAAAATTCTTTAATTTTCTATTGCTAGATTAAAATTTCTGTTGTAGGATTATGATAACGTTTACAAAACGAGTTATTACTTTAAATCAATAGGATTTATAGAAAACTGCATTAAATTTTAGATCGATCTAAATATAAAAATAGATCGATCTAAAAATAGCAGTCAGGTCAATTGTTAAAAGGAGAGATAACAATGAGCTTTAGACGAGCAAGGCCTTATGTAAATAAAGAATGGCTTGAAGGTAATCGATCAGCAGTAAGTATTAAAAGTCCGTATTCGCAGGAAGTAATTGGTGAGCAAATTATAGCAACGCCAGAAGATGTTGAACGAGCGCTATCAGCCGCCTATGAAGCTAAAAAAACAATTGCGAGTCTGTCTTCTTATGAAAGGGCCAAAATTTTAAAAGAAGCAGCACGGCTTTTGGAAAAGCAAAAAGAAAAGTTTGCTTCTCTCATCTCAAATGAGTTAGGAAAACCGTTGAAGAATACGTTGGATGAAGTATCTCGATCTGTAGAAACATTAGAACAATCTGCGGAAGAAGCAAAAAGGCTTATCGGTGAAACGATACCAGGAGATGCTTCCGAACGAGGGGGAAAAGCGATAGCTTCGACATTCCGTGTGCCTGTCGGGGTTGTTGCTGCTATTACTCCTTTTAATGCACCTTTGAATTTAGTATGCCACAAAATTGGACCAGCTTTTGCTGCTGGCAACAGTGTTATTTTAAAACCGGCTCCGCAAACAACCTTAGTTGCTTCAGAATTTATAGCTCTATTATTAGAAGCTGGAATGCCTGAATGCGCTATTAATATGGTTTTAGGGGGAGTAGAAACAGGACAGCAAATCGTAAAAGATGACCGTGTAAATATAATTTCTTTTACCGGTGGAACAGTGGCAAGCAGAAATATATGTGAACTGGCTGGAATGAAAAAAGTGCTTCTAGAATTAGGAGGAAATGCTTCAACGATTGTTCATGAAGATGCCGACATTAAGAAAGCTGCTGAAATGTGCGGGAGAACAGGGTTTAGCAACTCCGGTCAAAGCTGTATTTCAGTTCAGCGTATTTATGTACATGACTCAGTTGTTTCTGAATTTACAGAGCTTCTGAAGAATGAGGTAACGTCTTTAAAAGTTGGTGATCCTCTGCTGCCGCAGACGGATGTTGGATGTTTAGTAGATGAAAAAGCAGCAAACCGAGTTTTGGCTTGGATTGAAGAAGCAGTCGCTCTAGGTGCAAAGCTGATATGCGGCGGCAAAAAGACAGGGGCTTCTATAGAACCTACTGTTCTATTAAATCCTCCTAAACAAAGCAAAGTAGTGTGTCAAGAAGTGTTTGGGCCTGTGGTAAGCATTATTCCTTATCAAGATATTGAAGAGGCTATTCGGGAAACAAATGATTCATCATTCGGTTTGCAAGCAGGGCTGTTTACAAATCAAATGGATTTAGCTTACCGTGTTGCTGAATCTTTAGAAGTAGGAGGAGTTGTGATTAATGGGACCTCTAACTTTCGACTCGACCATTGGCCGTACGGCGGGATAAAAGACAGCGGCGTTGGTAGAGAAGGACCTCGATTTGCGATTGAAGATATGACAGAAACAAAAATGATTGTCCTGCAGCTATCGTAGCTGAGTTTATTACCTGAAAAAATATATAGTGAATTTAAAGGAGGATATACAATGGAAAAATTAATATCACATCAATTAGTAAATTATCTTGAGGAACGAGGCATCGAGCATATTTTTGGTTTGTGTGGTCATACAAACATAGCGGTACTAACAGCCTTAGAAGAAAGCAAAATTAAATTTATCAACGTTCGACACGAACAAATTGCAGCGCATGCAGCTGATGGCTATGCACGTGTGACGAAAAAAGCAGCAGTAGTATTAAGTCACTTAGGTCCTGGCTTAACAAATGCTGCTACAGGTGTAGCCAATGCAGCGTTAGATTCAATTCCAATGGTTGTCATCGCTGGTGATGTTCCTACTCATTATTATGGAAAGCATCCGCATCAAGAGGTAAATTTACATGCTGATGCTTCGCAATATGAAATTTATCGTCCATTCGTTAAGCGTGCATGGAGAGTTGACCGTCCAGATTTATTTCCAGAAATATTAGAGAAAGCATTTTTACTAGCGGAAAGTGGAAATCCTGGCCCCGTATTAGTATCTGTACCTATGGATATCTTTTCAAAAAAGATCGATGTTTCTTTATTTGACCGATTGCATCGCCAAACGAAATCTTTGCAAAAACCTTCTATCGATGATGAAACGGCAAAGAGTATTGTACAAAAATTAATTAATGCTAAAAATCCAGTGTTATATGTAGGCGGAGGCATCCTATTAGCAGATGCAGCAAATGAATTAAAAGAGCTTGTGGACCACTTGAACATTCCGGTAGCCCACTCCTTAATGGGCAAAGGAGCACTTCCAGATGATCATGACTTGACTCTAGGGATGACTGGTTTTTGGGGCACGAAGTTTATTAATGAAAAGTGTCGGACTGCTGATTATATTTTAGCATTAGGAACACGATTTGCAGAAGCAGATTCTAGCTCCTGGGAGCCGGAATATACGTTTGATTTTTCACAAACAAAATTGCTTCATATTGATATTGATCCTAGCGAGATAGGGCGTAATTACCCTGCCGAAATCGGTGCAGTGGCTGATTTAAAACAAGCCCTTAAAGTCTTAAATCGCGTAGCTAAACAGCTTATTCCGGAAGGAGTAAAAAATGAAGCATTAATCAAAGAGATTGCTTCTTATCGTGAAGAGTTTAAAGCTAGCAATGAAGAATATATTCACGACAATTCATTCCCAATGCAGCCGCAGCGAATTTTAAATGAAGTTCGCGAAGTCCTGCCGAAAGATGCCTATATTACTACTGATGTAGGCTGGAATAAGAATGGGGTAGGACAGCAGTTTCCAATCTATGAAGCTGGAAGTATATTAACTCCAGGAGGCTTTGCCACAATGGGATTTGGAGCGCCGGCAGCTTTAGGAGCAAAGGTAGCTCAGCCTGATAAAGTAGTTGTTTCTCTAGTAGGAGACGGGGGATTCGGCCAAAATCCAGCTGTGCTTGCTACGGCAGCCGAAGAGAATATTCCTGTGGTTTGGATCATTATGAACAACTTTGCGTTTGGTACGATCGCGGGACTGCAAAAAGCACATTTTGGAACCACTCTAGGCACGATATTTGAAAAAGATGGAGAGGTATATTCTCCTGACTTTGCAAGTATCGCTAAAGCTTATGGAGTAGAAGGCATAAAAATTCAATCAGCCGAAGAGTTTAAACCGGCACTTCAAAGAGCTGTTGCTTCTAATAAACCAGTTGTAATTGATGTAGCGATGTTAAACAATCCTGTACCAACGTCAGGACATTGGAACATCATGGATATTTACTCACCGGATAAGAAAGTACACCATGTATCTGTTTAACAAGTATGGAACAAATGCTGAAATGAAAACGGAAACATTTAACTTTGATAAAAAGGAGCTGTTCCTATGTTAGGACGAGGAGAAGGAACTCATTCTCCATCTATTTGTACGCCTTTAGTGGGCAAAGATCGCAAAGAGCTTTTAACAGAACTAGCGGAAATTCTATTAAAAAAACCGGATATAATTGAATGGCGCTTAGATTTTTACGAAGAAATTCAAGATATAAACAGCGTCCTTTCTGCAGCTAAAGATATATATGAAAATGGCGAGCGCACGCCTATTTTGCTTACTGTACGTTCTCAAAAAGAAGGGGGGCAGCCTATTTCCTTATCAGAAAAGGAAGTAGTAGCGATACTTGCAGAGGTATGTAAGCATCCATATGTAGCAATTATTGATTTTGAAGTATCAAATCAGCCAGAGCATATCCGCTATTTACGTGAAGTTTCCAAGGAAAATAATAAGAAACTTGTGCTTTCTTATCATAATTTTTCTTTTACTCCTCCTAAAGCGGAAATTTTTAAAAGCTTATTTCTAGCTGAATTTTACGGAGCAGATGCAGCGAAAGCAGCTGTCATGCCTCAGAACAATCAAGATGTTTTAACTTTATTAGAAGCTACAAGAGAGGCTGAAAAAGAGCTCAGCATTCCTCTCATTACCATGTCGATGGGAGGGTTAGGAGCTATTACCCGAATCGTCGGGTGGATGTATGGCTCTTCTGTTACTTTCGCTGTAGGGAAAAGCAGCTCAGCTCCTGGGCAAGTTCCAATTGATGAATTACGAAAAATAATTCAGTTAACAAAAAAAGTTACGGATCCTGAGAACTATCATTCCCATCAAATTGTTTCGATGTAAAATAAAAAGCACAAGAGCATGCTATGCTCTTGTGCTTTTTATTTATCCTTTAAATGCATGGAAAGATACACCCGAGTATCTTTTTTGCGCTCGTACTTTGGATTAGCGCTTCGCGTATATTCTTTTGACTGATGTTCTATATGGTAGTTCTGTGCAAACTGTTTGATCGCTTCATTAATTTCTTCTTGTTTTCCCATTAATCTTACTTGCAGCATTGTAACGTCTCCTTCCATATACTTTGCTTTTTGACTATATCATGAAATGAAAAAGAAGTAATTTTATTTTTGTTGACGATCTTGTATATACAGGTTAGAATAAAAACATAAAACTTGTATATACAGGTTTGCGGTGAGATTTATATGGGGGATAGGAAATACAGGAGTAAAATGAAAACGGAAACAAGGGGGAAAAGACATGAATCGAGAATCTGTTGAACGCATTGTAGAAGCCGTTGGCGGAAAAGAAAATATCTCTGCTGCAACGCATTGTGTAACGCGTCTTCGACTTGTTTTAAAAGATGAAGGTAAAGTCAATCAACGTATGCTAGATGAGCACGAATTAGTAAAAGGATCTTTTTCTACAAACGGCCAGTTTCAAGTTGTTATTGGTCAAGGCACGGTTGATAAAGTATATAAAGAAATGGTGACGCTTACAGGAATAGGTGAACTGTCAAAAGAGGAAGTGAAAAACGAAGCGGCTAAAAACTTAAATCCTCTGCAGCGCGCAATAAAAACATTAGCTGACATTTTTATTCCCATTTTACCGGCTATCGTAACCGCGGGTTTATTAATGGGAATCAATAATGTATTAACAGGAGCCGGAATTTTTTACGATGATAAATCTATCGTAGATGTTCATACACAGTGGAAAGACTTCGCGAGCATGATTAATTTAATTGCTAATACGGCTTTTGCCTTTTTGCCGGCTCTTATAGGATGGTCAGCTGTTACGCGTTTTGGAGGAAGTCCTTTATTTGGAATTGTCCTTGGGCTCATGCTGGTCCATCCTGATTTGCTAAATGCCTGGTCTTATGGAGAAGCATTAAAAAAAGGAAGCATCGATACGTGGAATTTATTTGGTCTGCACGTTGAGAAAGTTGGCTATCAGGGGCAGGTTTTACCTGTGCTAGCTGCTTCGTTTGTGTTAGCTAAAATCGAATTGTTTTTACGAAAACGAATACCGGATGGTTTTCAGCTTTTAATTGTAGCGCCTGTAGCTCTTTTAGTAACAGGGTTTCTCGCTTTTATTGTGATTGGTCCGATTACATTTGCAATAGGAAATGTGATTACAGGTGCAGTTGTATGGCTGTTTAAAACGGCTCCATTTATTGGAGGGCTTGTATACGGAGGCTTATATGCTCCCCTTGTTATTACAGGCATGCATCATACATTTTTGGCCGTAGATTTACAGCTGATTGGAAGCGTAGGAAGTACGTTCTTATGGCCGATGGTAGCATTATCTAATATTGCACAAGGCTCTGCGGCTTTCGCGATAATGGTTCTTTCAAAAGACGATGAGAAATTAAAAGGACTGTCTTTAACGTCAGGGATTTCAGCGTGGCTTGGCATTACGGAGCCTGCAATGTTTGGCGTGAATTTACGCTTTAGATTTGCTTTTATTTCTGCAGTGATTGGTTCAGCTATTGCAGGTGTCGTCATATCCGTAGCGGGAGTGAAAGCAGCATCGGTGGGAATTGGTGGTATCCCAGCTCCGTTATCGATTGTTCCACAGAGCTGGTCAGCTTTCATTATTGGAATGGTAATCGTAATTGTGGTGCCGTTTCTTTTAACGTTAACACTTGGAAAGCTTCAGAAAAAATCAACCGTTACATCAACTGTCGCGGCTACAGAATCGTTTCAACATAATCCAAAGAATTAAATGGTGGTGTTAAAAATGCAAGAACCTTGGTGGAAAAAATCGGTTGTCTATCAAATTTATCCTAAAAGCTTTTACGATACGACTGGCAACGGCGTGGGTGATATAGCTGGTATTATTGAAAAGCTAGATTATTTGAAAAAGCTTGGTGTAGACGTTGTGTGGCTAACGCCAATTTATAAATCGCCGCAGCGGGATAATGGATATGATATAAGTGATTATTTTGTTATTCAAGAAGAATACGGAACAATGGAGGACTTCGATCGTTTAATAACAGAAGCGCATAAGCGGGATCTTAAAATCATCATGGATATTGTCGTTAATCATACGTCAACTGAACATGAATGGTTTCAAGAAGCTAAAAAATCGAAAGATAACCCGTACAGAGATTTTTATATTTGGAAAGATCAAAAAGAAGATGGAAGTGCTCCGACGAATTGGGTTTCAAAATTTGGAGGTTCGGCGTGGGAGCATGATAAGTTGACAGAACAATCTTATCTGCATTTGTTTGATGTCACGCAAGCGGATTTGAACTGGGAAAATGAGCGTGTGCGCCGCAGCGTGTACGATATGATGACGTTTTGGTTTGAAAAAGGAGTAGATGGATTTCGTCTGGACGTTATTAACTTAATTTCAAAAGATCAGCGCTTTTTAGATGATGATGGTTCTATCGCGCCAGGAGATGGACGGAAATTTTATACCGACGGTCCTCGCGTTCACGAATATATGCGAGAAATGAATCAAGAAGTTTTTTCAAAATACGATAGCATGACCGTTGGGGAAATGTCGTCGACAACTGTTGACCACTGTATTCAATATTCTCATCCGGACCGGGGCGAGCTTAGCATGACGTTTAATTTTCATCATTTGAAAGTCGATTACCCAAACGGAGAAAAGTGGGCGCTAGCAGATTTTGATTTCATTAAATTAAAAGAGATTTTATCAACTTGGCAAACGGAGATGAATAAAGGAGGGGGATGGAATGCACTATTTTGGTGCAACCATGATCAGCCTCGCGTTGTTTCCCGCTATGGAAACGATGAACTCTATCATAATAAATCTGCCAAAATGCTCGCTGCAACGATTCATCTGATGCAGGGAACACCTTATATTTATCAAGGGGAAGAAATAGGTATGACAAACCCGAAGTTTTCCTCTATTGATGAATATAGAGATGTGGAGTCATTAAATGTGTATGAGATAAAACGTGCACAAGGAATGAACGAAAATGAAATTTTGGAGATTTTAAAACATAAATCAAGAGATAATTCCCGTACACCGGTGCAATGGAGCGATGAGCCAAATGCAGGTTTTACAAAAGGAACTCCATGGATCAATCCGGCCGATAACTACCGTGAAATTAATGTAGAAAAAGCGTTAGATGATGAAGATTCAATTTTTTATTTTTATCAAAAACTTATTGCATTACGCAAGCAGTACGACATTATCACCTATGGAAACTATGAATTGATTCTTGGAGAAGACGAGCAGATTTTCGCTTATATCCGAAATGGAGCAGATGAAAAGCTGTTGGTGATAAATAATTTCTACGGCAGCGAAACAGCCTTTGAACTGCCAGAAGATATAACTTTTGAAGGATATCATAGTGAAATATTGCTGTCTAACTACAAAGATTCATCAAAGGAATTCAAGCAAGTCTTACTTCGGCCGTATGAATCAATCGTGTATCATTTAAAAAAATAGAGAAAAAAGTAAAAAGAACGATGGGTGACAATCTATCGTTCTTTTTATACAATTGGGTATATATAGAAAGTAAAATAGGTGATGGCAATTGAAAGAAAATAAATTTATCAGTATTTACGAACAGTTAGTCGATAAAATTAAACGTGGTGACTGGCGTCCTAATACAAAACTTCCTTCTGAAAATGAGCTTGTTGAACAGTATCAAACGTCTCGTGAAACGATACGGAAAGCGTTAAATTTACTTTCACAAAATGGGTACATTCAAAAAATGAAAGGAAAAGGCTCATTTGTATTGGACGTATCACGCTTTGATTTTCCAGTATCAGGACTTGTTAGCTTCAAAGAAGTGGCGGAAAAGCTAGGGCATACATCGACTACTATTGTAAAAGAATTTGAATTAGTTAAGGCCGATCAAGATCTGTGCACACAGCTTGGGGCGACGAAAAAAGATCTTATATGGAAAGTGGTTCGAGCGCGGGAAATCGATGGAGAGAAAATTATTTTAGATAAAGATTTTTTTCATAAAAAGTATGTTCCTCACCTCACAAAAGACATATGCAAAGGCTCTATTTATGAATACTTAGAAAAAGATCTTGGGCTGAAAATAAGCTTTGCCAAAAAAGAAATTTCCGTTGACGAGCTGACGGACGAAGATAAGTGTTACTTAGATTTAAAAGACTATGAACATATTGTGGTAGTAAGAAACTATGTGTATTTAGAAGATGCAAGCCTTTTTCAATATACGGAATCACGTCATCGTCTTGATAAGTTTCGTTTTGTAGATTTTGCTCGAAGAGGTATATAATGTTTTACTGCCCATGAGTTTTTCCTTTTTGTACATGTTTACAAAAAACTGCTTTAGTATAAAAAACAAAGCAGTTTTTTTATGGGGAAAATTGAAAAAACGTGATCCTTTTGACGATAAAACTTTAAAAAGGTTGAATTTTTCTTTGGAGTTTGTTTTAGTAGAACATAAGATTATTTTATATTTGTATAATGTTATCCATACAGGATAGGGATTTATTGTTCTTTTTTTTTATTAGATATATAAGAAAATGTTATTTAAAAACAACAATTCCATTAGTAATTCTAATGAATGTATCTAACTACAGCATTAAAGGGAGCTGCTCAAACAATACTAAGTAAAAAGGAGGAGACGGAATGAGTCACGATTATCGACTTTATCCTCTTGGTGACAGCGGCATTGTCGTTTCATTTGGAGACGAAATTAATTTCGGCATACACAAACGTATTCAGCAATTTACTGAGGTGCTAGAGCAATCATTATGTAAGGGAATGATTGAATATGTGCCGGCTTTTGCAACAGTTACAATATATTATGATCCTTGGATAATGAGTGAAAAAGGAAGAAGAAATCCTTACACAGCAATATCTACATATATTGAAGAACTGCTTTTCCGCCAGGAAGAAAAATCTGAAGCGGTCGCTAGACAAATTGAAATTCCGGTGTGTTACGGAGGAAAGTACGGCCCGGACTTAGAGAGAGTAGCCGCTTTTCATTCATTAACGCCTGATGAAGTTATCTCCATTCATACAAATGGAGAATATTTGGTGTATATGATAGGCTTTGCTCCTGGTTTTCCTTACTTGGGAGGGATGAGCGAAGAAATTGCGACTCCAAGAAAAGAATCACCGAGAAACAGCATCCCAAAAGGGTCAGTTGGCATCGCAGGAATGCAAACCGGCGTGTACCCAATTGAGACACCTGGAGGATGGCAGTTAATCGGGCGTACTCCTCTTACACTATTTAACCCAGAAAAAGATTCGCCAAGCTTGCTTCAAGCAGGTGATCGTATCCGATTTGTTTCCATTTCTGAAACGGAATATGAAGCCCAAAAGGAGGTGGATGAAGATGAGTATTAAAGTGATACGTCCCGGTTTATTAACAACGATTCAAGATATCGGCAGACATGGATATCAAAAGGACGGCATGATTGTCAGCGGGGCAATGGACAAAGTTGCTTTAAGGATTGCCAACTTATTAGTAGGAAATCAAGAAAATCAGCCGGTTATTGAAATTACGTTAATGGGACCAAAAATTGAATTTCAGCAAGATGCTTTGATTGCCCTGACGGGAGGGGATTTATCGCCAACTGTTAATGATGAAGCCGTAAAGATGTGGCGGCCTTTATATGTGAAAAAAGGGAGCGTGCTACAGTTTGGTGTTCCGACTTTAGGGTGCCGTTCTTATTTATCGGTTTCCGGTGCTTTTAATGTTCCTGCAGTTATGGGAAGTACATCTACTTCACTTCGCGCTCGGATAGGCGGGCTGCACGGTAAAGCATTACAGTCAGGTGACGAAGTATTAAGCCACCCTCCTACAGAAACAGGGGAAGCAATTATAAAGAAACTGGTGAAAAAGCAAACGGACCGCTCTTTTCAGCAGGCTTTTTGGACGATTCATCCTAAACTTCTTCCTTCATACGAGACGTCTATTATCCGCACGATGAAAGGTGCGGAATTTGATTGGTTTACAAAAGAAAGTCAACAACATTTCTTTAATCAAGAATTTGACGTTACCCCTCAATCTGACCGCATGGGCTATAGGCTAAAAGGGAAGAAATTAGTCCTTGGTCAAGAAAAAGAGCTGCTCTCTAGCGCTGTGACGTTCGGTACGATTCAAGTACCAAAAGAAGGGCAGCCCATTGTTTTATTAGCAGATCATCAAACGACAGGAGGATATCCTAGAATCGGACAGGTAGCAACTGCAGATTTTTCAGCGCTGGCGCAAATTTCCCCAGGGAAAAAGGTTTCTTTTCAAGCAATTTCACTGGATGAAGCGCAGCATTTATATATGGAGCAGGAAAAGAAAATAAATCATATTAAAAGAGCACTTCGAATGAAAATATAAGGGGGAAGAAGATGGCTACCGTTGATTTGAACTGTGACTTAGGAGAGAGCTTTGGGAACTATAGATTAGGAAATGATAAAGAAATTTTACGCTATGTAACGTCAGCAAACATTGCTTGTGGCTTTCATGCCGGAGATCCTTCGGTTATGAGAGAAACAGTAAAGCTGGCTTTGAGTGAAAATGTGGCGATTGGCGCGCACCCCGGATTGCAAGATTTAGCTGGATTTGGACGTAGATATATGAAAATTACGCCTCGAGAAGCTTATGATTTAATGGTGTATCAAATGGGGGCTCTTTCAGCTTTTATACGTGCAGAAGGAGGGACCCTTCATCATGTGAAACCTCATGGCGCTTTATATAATATGGCTGCAGGGGATCGAGACATAGCTAAAGCTATTGCTGAAGCCGTTTATAATGTTAGTGAGGAAGCTATTCTATATGGTTTGGCTGGAAGTGAATCGATTAAAGCCGGAAACGAAATAGGCTTGCGTACGTCTCAGGAAGTATTTGCAGATCGAACCTATCAACAGAACGGCATGCTGACGCCGAGAAACGTTGAAAACGCTGTGATTCAAGATGAAGAAGCGGCTATTTCTCAAGTAATTAAAATGGTCAAAGAAAAGAAAGTATTCACTGTGCAAAATGAAGAGATTCCCATTCAAGCAGATACCGTTTGTATTCATGGAGACGGTGCACATGCTGTTGAATTTGCCAAAGCTATTTGTGACAAGCTAAAAGAAGAACAAATCATTATTCAACCACAATGAGGTGACATCATGAAAAAAGAACGCAACTGGAGCGTGCTGCTTGGAGCAGCATTTTTAATGGCTACTTCAGCAGTGGGTCCAGGTTTTTTAACTCAAACAACGGTCTTTACACAAGCTCTCGCCGCAAGTTTTGGTTTTGTCATTTTACTGTCGATTTTATTAGACATTGGCGTTCAGCTAAACGTATGGCGTATTATTGCCGTTTCAGAAAAAAGAGCACAGGATATCGCTAACAGTGTTTTGCCAGGTCTCGGCTTATTTATTGCTATTTTAATTGTAATCGGAGGCTTAGCATTTAATATTGGAAACGTAGGAGGAGCGGGTCTTGGCTTCAATGCGCTATTTGGTATTTCTCCTAAAGCGGGTGCAGTCATTACAGCCATCATTTCTATCGCAATCTTTTTAGTCAAAGAAGCCGGAAAATTAATGGATCGTTTTGCTCAATTAATGGGCGGAATATTAATTGTTTTAATGGTTTATGTTGCAGTTTCTTCCGCTCCGCCATTAGGAGAAGCAGTCTCTAAAACATTTTGGCCGGATCACATTGACGTAATGGCGATTGTTACTCTTGTAGGAGGAACAGTAGGAGGATATATTACATTTGCAGGAGGTCACCGTTTATTAGATGCAGGAATTAAAGGAAAAGCCGCGATTCCTGAAGTAACAAGAGGAGCAGTATCAGGTATTACGATTGCTTCGATCATTCGAATTTTTCTATTTTTAGCGACATTAGGTGTGTTGAGTCAAGGGTTAAAACTGAATCCTGATAATCCACCTGCCTCTGTTTTTCAGTTAGCCGCAGGGGATATTGGCTATAAATTATTCGGTGTCGTCATGGCAGCGGCGGCTATCACTTCAGTTATTGGTTCGGCATATACATCGGTTTCCTTTATTAAATCCTTTAGCAAAAGGATTGAGAAATATGAAAACTGGATTATCATTGCATTTATTACGATTTCAACCCTGGTTTTCTTAACGATTGGTCAGCCGGTCACTCTGCTTATTTTAGCTGGAGCATTAAATGGGTTAATCTTACCTATTACACTCGGAACAATGCTTATAGCGGCGTATAAAAAGAAGATAGTAGGCGATTACAAGCATCCGACTTGGCTTACCGTTTTTGGCGGTTTTGTGGTCGTTATTATGGCTGTGCTAGGAGTCTATACGCTTGTGACTCAAATGGCAAAACTGTGGTAAGGAATTCTATAACCAATTAAAAAAGGGCCTTCGGGCCCTTTTTTAATTGGTTATAGGCAATACATATAAAATGATTGCTAAAAAGTGGAGTACGGTTCCGCCAAGAACAAACATATGCCAAATCATATGATGAAAACGAAATCCTCGCCATACGTAAAAAACGGCCCCGATTGTATACAACACGCCTCCAACTACGAGAAGGACAATTCCTTGATGGGCAATGTTTTGAGTTAACGAATCCCAAGCAAACACAATCATCCATCCCATAAATACGTAAAGAATGGTGGAAATAAAAAGGAATTTCTTTACAAAAAAAGCTTTGAATACAATTCCTGCAAGAGCGATGCCCCATACAATTCCAAACAGTGTCCAGCCGGTGGTTCCTTTTACTGCGATAAATAAAAATGGAGTGTACGTACCGGCAATAAACAAATAAATAGAAGAGTGGTCAAATATCTCAAAAAGATCTTTTACCTTACCTTCCGGAAAGCTATGGACAAGCGTAGAGGAGACATAGAGAAGCAGCATAGTTACTCCGTAAATAGTAAAACTGATAACATGCCAAGGCGTTCCTTCTAACGAAGAAAGTACGATTAAAAGCGTTAATCCAACAATGCTGAGTACGGCTCCAACGCCGTGTGTAATCGCATTTGCAATTTCTTCTCCTCTTGTAAATGTGTGTGTAGTAGCCATTTACAAAATCCTTTCTTTACACAAATTTATCTTCTATGTTCTCAGAGGATCAGTTTTGAACATACCTGCTGAGAAAAAATCCGTAACTGTCAAAAACATGAGTGAAAAGGTCATTGGTTATTTCTTTATTATAGACCATTCTTTTGATTTTATCTATTTTGACTGGAGGTCCGAAAAGAGGAAAGATGTATATGTGAATGTTCAATAGCTGTAAAAAGCATGTATAGAAGAAAAAATTGCTTTTTGAAAAAATGGAAGAAAAGTTGTCATGAAGGCATGATTTTGAAATACATATAAAATAAAACTTTTAACAGTCAAGGTTACGATTACTGCTTAGCTCATTTGCAATAGATAAGTAACAAGATTGTAAGAAGGCAGGGGGATGGAAGCAGTGAAAAAAGAAGTTATTTTTGATGAAACAGGCACATACAAATACTCTCTATTATGCAAATGGAGTGAAGTAAACGAACGTAAACTTACGTTTATCTTGTCATTTCCAGAAAATACGTATGAATACAGCGATGATACAGCTGTATCCAAATGCATAGAACTGGCGCAAAAGTGGGGATTTGGAGTCTTAGAAATCGTTTATTTATTCAGCTATCAAACCGACCATGTTTCGTTTTTACGCATGCTTTCAAAAGAAGAAGCTGTTGGAACAAGAACAGGTGAATATATTCAAAAAGCAGTGGAAGATGCTGAACTGGTTGTGGTAGCTTGGGGTGATCATGGAAGCATTTATAACCGGCAAGAGGAAGTAGAACGCTTTTTGAAACACAAGCCGGTATACTGTTTTGGAAAAACAAAGCAGCAATTTCCTCGCCATATTTTATCCGTCGTGCACCGTACAGAATTACAAAAATACGAAATGCCAGCTAATCGTGAAGAGTCAGAAGAAGTTTCTTCATTTATTGAAGACATAGATCAAAGTTTTGGTGGAGAGGATTATTCTCCAATTAAACAACTAACAGAAGAAGAACCGCTTATGTTTATTGAAGATATTGCCAGTATGTATCGGTGAAAAGAAGAAGCGAGGTTTATATTCCTCGCTTTTTCGTTAGTATAAAACATCAAGTTTTGTCATATGGTTGTATCAAGAAGCGTGTGTGAAGGGGGAACTTTATGAAGTTGAATGAAGTGTTGCACCGCATCACAACTATTTATAATGAGTTAGAAGAAGAGTGCTTTCAATATATAGGGGCTGTGATCAACGAAAATGCAGAGCTGGATATTTCTCGTCTAGAAGAATTAAGTACGCTGTTAAACTTCGTATATGAATGCTCGCAGGATGTATTAGTAAGTTCTATTTTAACAAAATTGGATTATGGACAACCCATTTATCAATTTGCTATGTTAAAGCCTATTTCCCTTGAAGGAAATGAAGATAAGTTAGATATTTTATATGAAGAAAAGGTAAAAGTAGAAAGAGCTATTCTAGATGTGTATACAGCTCAGCGAAAGAAGTTATTGACTCAAGCAGCTGAAGACTTAAAAGAACTGCACTACGAGCTGCAGACCTATGTGTATGCTTGCAACATATAAGTGAATCTGTTGAACTGGCAAGGCATATATACAAATAAAAGGGAACATGTTAGGATAAATAAAAAGAACTCCTAATCAAAGAGTTCTTTTTATTGTAAAATATATGATTTTGAACTAGTAAAGCAAAGCATAAAGACGGTGGTAATGGCAGTTACCCTTTTCTTTGTGCTTTTTTTATCCGATTGTGTTGATGATACTGCTTACTGCGTTAAAAAAGTTCATAAGTACCTCGTTTAGCAATGTAATATGCCTCCTCTCTTACTAAATATGTACAATCAAATTATCCAATAGTGTTAATGATGCTGCTTACCGCGTTAAATAAGTTCATTAAAACGTCGTTGAACATGTTTGCAACCTCCTTTATGATAGATTCATATAGTAATACGAGAAAACATAAAGTTTGGATCACATTTTTTTAATGTTTTTTTAGAAAAATAGTTAAAAAGAGAGTTTAATGGAGGTTGAAGAAGATGAACTCGTTTACAAACGACGAAAAGCAAGCGGTATACAAAGCGATTTACGGAAGAAGAGATGTACGAACATTTTTGTCTGATGAGATTCCGAATGAAACGGTTTATAACATTCTACAGGCTGCTCACAGCGGACCTTCCGTCGGGTTTATGCAGCCTTGGAATTTTATATTAGTATCTGATACAGAAGTGAAAAATAAACTTGCCTGGGCAGCAGATAAAGAGAGAAGAGCACTGGCTATTCATTATGAAGGTGAAAAGAAAGAAGATTTTTTAGAGCTAAAGATTCAAGGATTAAAAGAAGCGCCGTTAACTATTTGCGTAACGTGTGATCCAACAAGAGGGGGCTCTCATGTTCTCGGAAGAAACTCAATTCCAGAAACCGATATGATGTCAACTGCGTGTGCGATTCAAAATATGTGGCTTGCTTCATATGCAGAAGGACTGGCAATGGGGTGGGTAAGTTTTTATAAGAAAAATGATGTACGTGACATTTTACATATTCCTCCTCATATTGATCCTGTAGCGCTCATGTCAATTGGCTATACAGATAAATATCCTGAGAAACCAATCTTAGAACAAGCAAACTGGGAAAAAAGAAGGGATTTAGACAAGCTAATTTATCATAATGTATGGGAAAATGAAAAAGAATAGCGGAGAGAAAATAAAGACATACTAAAAAGCGCCGAAATATAGTAAAATTTGAATATTAAATGATACACTATATATAGCGAAAGCGGATATGAGCGTCTAGCGTATCCGTTTTATTTATATGTATACAAATGACTTGGGAAAAAGAGAGATAGGAGAATTGAAGGTTTCATGAATATTGCAAGAAGTTGGCTTCACAACAAACTTACTGTTCGCATCATTACGCTTATTATCATTACAGTTTTACTTGTCAGCATTAGAAGTATGCTTCAGCTGCTGTTATTTACGTTTATTTTTACCTTTTTAATTGGTCGTCTTCAACAAACGTTAAGAAGAAAGCTTCCGCTTAATTCAACGCTTATACTCATCGTCATCTATATCGCACTGATTGGGGCCCTCGGTATTGTAGGGTATGTATATATCCCGGTTATTATGACGCAAGTTACCGAGCTTGTACAGAAGCTGATGTATTTTTACAAGCATCCCCCTGATAATACATTCGTCACCTATATTATCGATAATCTAAAGAGATTCAAATCACCAGAAAATATTCAGCAGAATATTGATTTAGTATACAGCTATTTATCTAATATTGGAAAAGTAAGTGCACAAGTTTTCTTAGCACTCCTGTTAAGCCTATTCTTTTTACTTGAAAAGTCGCGGATTCACCGATTATTTGTCCAACTGGAACAATCTAGGCTGGGCTGGTTTTTCAAAGAAGCTGGCTACTTGGGGAGAAAATTTGTTAATTCCTTCGGCAAGGTAATAGAAGTTCAGTTTATTATCGCTTTTGTGAACAGCATTTTATCCGTTATTGCGCTGTGGGTGTTAGGGTTTCCTAATTTGCTTGCACTTGGCGTTATGGTCTTTCTACTAGGGCTAGTGCCGGTTCTTGGGGTATTTGTTTCACTCATTCCACTTTGTACAATCGCTTACAGTTTAGGAGGCGGTGTAAAAGTACTATCTGTGTTAATTATGGTGGTAGTACTTCACGCACTTGAAAGCTATGTATTAAATCCAAAGCTCATGTCATCTAAAACAAACTTGCCAACGTTCATTACGTTTATCATTTTAGTGTTTGGTGAACACTTCTTGGGCGTATGGGGGCTAATTCTTGGCATTCCTATTTTTATTTTCTTTTTAGATTTAGTAGGAGTAGATTCAGCACAGCAACTGTCAAAAAAAGAAGAGGCTGGAACAAAATGATTTTAGACGAGGTGAAAAACGAACCATTAATCAAGATGTTTGATTAGTGGTTCGTTTTTTTTGTTATGGTGAACGTAGGTTTCATCTGTCTTCGTTCCTTCTAGCAGTTGACTGGAGGGCAAGGCGAAGACTCCTGCGGGAAAAGCGGAACAGATGAGACCCCGCAGGAGCATAAGCGACGAGGAGCTCAGCGCTCGCCCTCGGAAAGCGAATTCTTGCATGGAAATCAACTGCGGTGTCACAAGCGGTTCGGTTCATATATCCTATTTGTTCGTCTTTAGAATGGATTCATGTCGTTATGTCTCAACCTCTTCTTTTTTAGCGAGCGTATCGTTTTTTGAATAGTAGGATGATCGCGATGCTTAAGTTTATAAGCAAGAAAGATCTGATTTTTTACTGCTAAATGTTCAAGTTCGATTTTCACTTTTTTTTCTCGAATCGCTTCTTGAATTAAATAGCGGGGAAGCAGGCTGATTCCCATGTGATGCTGAATGGCTTTTAACACCGTTTGAAGATTTGGAATTACATGATGAGGCTGAATTTCAGGCCGTTTTTTAAAATGTTGCCGCCAAAATCTCCTGATAATAGGAAGTTCAAGACCATAGCTAATCCACCGCTGATTATATAAAAAATCTTCTACGTCTTTACTAGCTGTCATTTCAAAAGAAGGAGGGACGGTTAAGACAAACTCTTCTTCTTCAATGACCGTATATTCGACTCCTGGTATTTGCAATCTTTGGGTTGTAATAGCAATATCAATTTCGTCGTTTTGTATCTTTTCAAGTAAAACAGAAGCAATACCAAACTGGCTGTAGCAGCGGATACCTGCATCTTTTATTCTTTCTAAAGCTTGTTCGGTAAAATACTCTACGGGAGAACCAATTTTTACGACCGGCAGCGCGTCGGGAGATGAAGCGGTCATTTTTAATTCAATTGAAGCAGCTTCTAGACTTTCAATTAACGGGACAATACGCGTGTACAGTTCTTTACCTTTTTCTGTTGGAATCATCTTTCTCGGTGCACGGATAAATAAACCTTCGCCTATTTCAGCTTCTAAAGCAGCTAAGTGCTGACTCATGGCCGGCTGAGTTAAGATCCTCGCTCTGGCTGCTTCAGAAACGGATCTATATTTGTAAATGCTTATAAAGCTACGATACCATTCAAAATCAATCATTTATGCTATCCTTTCTTATAATTTTATTTATGGATATCTATTTATTTTCTAATTTGTATTATAGACAAGCTCTCTTTAAAATAAAAATAGTAAGCAAATCATTTTTAGATAAAATAATAAAAGCAACGCTAGGAAAATGATTTAAAAAGGAGAGTTAGACTGTGAAAGCATTATTATTGCAAGATAAAAATAAATGGACAGAAATGAAAGTAGAAGAAATAGAAAAACCTCTTCCAAATAAAGGGGAAGTAGTAGTTGAAGTTCACGCAGTGGGACTTAATCCCGTAGATTATAAAACGGCTACTAACGGAAACCCTCATTGGACATATCCTCACATTCTGGGTTTAGACGTAGCTGGGACAATTGATGCAGTTGGAGAAGGAGTAGTTGACTGGAAAAAAGGAGACCGCGTTGTCTATCACGGGGACTTTATGAAAAAAGGCGGATATGCTGAATATGCGGTTACAACTGCTCATTCAATTTCGCGCATTCCTGATGCTGTTACATTTGAAGAAGCTGCTGCTTTGCCTACTGCAGGTTACACGGCGTATGAAGCACTATTTCGTAAACTTCCAATGAACCATATTCAAACCATCTTAATTCACGGAGGAGCTGGAGGTGTAGGGGGCTTTGGCGTGCAGCTTGCTAAAAACGCTGGAAAAACCGTTTTCTCAACAGCTTCAGCACATAATCATGAGTATGTGAAGTCGTTAGGAGCTGATTATGTAATTGATTATCGCGAGGAAAATGTCGTGGAAAAAGTATTGGAGCTGACAAATGGCCGCGGCGTAGATGCTGTGCTTGACACGGTGAGCGCAAAGAACGCAACGGATTCTTTAGATATGATTGCCTATAGAGGACATTTAGCACATATTGCTGGTGCACCTGATTATACAAAAGTAAAGCCTTTTACAAAGGTGATTTCTTATCATGAAGTAGCTTTAAATGCTGCACACCACATTGATGACATGATTGCGCAAGCGGATTTAGCAAAAATGGGCGATGAGCTTTTAGCATTAGTAGCAGAGAAGAAAGTAGCTCCGATGATTGAGCGCATCATCTCGTTAAAAGAAGTGCCAAGTGCATTAGAAGAGCTTTCAAAACGCCATGTGAAAGGGAAAATTATTACTAAAGTTAAATAATAGCAGGACAGAAAAGACTCTTTTATTACAACTAATAAAAGAGTTTTTTTCTGCTATTTTCTTTTTTTGCGTTACTTCACTTATGAACTGCATATGATAGAAGATAATCAAATATAGCAAACGGGTGCGTATGAGCTTTTTTTACTAGTAAAATTGCTTTGAAATCGTGAAATTTTGAATAGTTTGAGTTATGATGAAAGAACGTGAAATTTGTATGATTGAAAGGAGAAAAAAGGTGCAGGGGTTTATTGATTTTGTACAAAATTTAGGCATAGTGGGCATCTTTATTGCTACAGCAATCGAAGCTGCGGCAATTCCTTTTCCGTGTACGTTATCGATTTTGCTCATTGGCTCGGTGCTGCAGCTCTCAATATGGAAAATCCTTATTGTTTCAGCTGTCAATACCGTTATTTATATCGCATTCAACTATATTCCGTTCGTTATGGGATACAGGTTTGAATCTATTACCAAGCGCTGGTTTGGTGAAAAAAATATAAAGCGTGCCCAAAAATGGTTTCATAAATATGGAAAATGGAGTATTACGATTTCTCGTCCCATCAGTATCGCAAACTATATAACCTATTTGGCAGGCCTTAGTAAAATCAAATCTAAGGACTTTGTTTTATACAGCACCTTAGGCATTTTTCCGTGGTTTGTTTTTTTGCTCTATGTAGGAGGACTTGGAGATATTGAAAAAATCCAAAAATATTTGCATGATGTAGATCGTTTAATAATTGTTATTCTTATAATCGGAGTGACAGTTGGTGCAGGCTGGTGGATGAAAAAGAGAAGAGAAAGCCACGCTCAAGAATAAAGCTATAATTATGGTTATAGCTTTATTTTAATATAAAGAAATTCTTTAAATAAAAAGATTTTTCTGAAAAGTAACAAAAAAACATTTTTCCTTTTAAAAAAATGTGATACTATGATACATAAGGTCGCTAAGAGTTGTCTTGGTTCACCGGGTGTTTAATGCAGTCATTTAATAAAAGAATCTAGGTATAGGTGAAAGCTTTGTTTCTAGTAATGTTGAGAAATGCTGCCTTGTGAAGGGAGGTAAGACGTACAGTACGTGTCAAACGTATGTTATTAAAACCGTAAACTTGTAAGCGGTTTCTTGTTTTTTACATGTGAGTAGAGCAGTTTTGGTTTTGAATGCGGCTTGTCAAAGGTTGGTGAATAGTGAGTATAGGTTAAAATTAGATCGATCTAATTACCTGTATTATATGAATGTGAAATGTGTTTGATCGTAAATGAAAATAAGCTTAAAAAGTACAGGCTAGGTACCACAAGTATTTCTGAAATTTTAATAAAACAGGAGGTAAAATCATGAAAAGCGTAGGGCGTATTAATGGCAAAACTCAGCTCATCGGCCTTTTAGCAACTCCAATTGGACATTCATTATCACCATCTATGCATAATATGGCCTTTAAGAAACTGGGATTAAATTATGCTTATTTAGCTTTTGAGGTAGGAAATGACTCGTTAGAAGATGCGATTAAAGGGCTGAGAGCGTTAAATGTTAAAGGTTTTAATGTATCCATGCCCAATAAGACAAAAATTCTCCCGTTTCTTGATGAATTAGCAGACAGCGCCAAATTTTCAGGAGCTGTCAATACCGTCGTAAACGATAATGGCGTACTAGTTGGGCATAGCACAGACGGCATGGGCTACATTCGAAATTTAAAAGAGCACGGCGTAGATATCACAGGGAAAAAAATGACGTTGATCGGTTCGGGTGGAGCAGCGACGCCTATTGCTATTCAAGCGGCTTTAGAAGGACTTGAAGAATTAACAATTTTTGCTCGTCACGATGAATTTTATTCAAAAGCTGTAGAAAACGTAAAAATTATTAATGAAGAGATGAAACATGTTTCATGTAAAGCGAAGCTGTATTCTCTTGAGGATACAGACATGTTAAGAGAAGAAATTAGAACGAGCGATATTTTGACAAATGGAACAGGAGTGGGAATGAAACCGTTAGAAGAATTCAGCATTATTGAAGATATATCAATGCTGCGTCCTGATTTAATTGTAACCGATGTCGTGTATATGCCTATGAGATCAAAACTGTTAGAACAAGCTGAATCAATTGGATGTCACACCATTAATGGAATAGGAATGATGATCTGGCAAGGGGCCATGGCGTTTGAATTGTGGACAGGAAAAGAGATGCCTGTGGAGTATATTAAGGAACAAATGTTTGAACCGAGCTTACAGTATTAAAAACGCGTATTTTTTAACTTTGCTAGAAAGTTGTATGAATGAAGTGGCTATATCTTCTTTTTCTCTAGCAAAATAAAAAAATGATTCTAAGTCCAGATGATTAATATATAAAAGGTTTTGTTATATTAAAAAAGTGTATATTTTAATTTTCTAAAAATTAAAAATATATATTGCGCAGAGAAATGTAATTCAGTATACTAAAACTCAAGTTTGAATTGATTTTATATTAGGCTGTGTCAAACGACGACGCTTAGTAAAAAAGGCAGGTGTTACAATGAGAAATTAAAAAAGCAGACGTTGATCATCATGTTCGGATATTTGAGTAGATCATAAAATATACAGCACCGTTCCGCAATATGTGAAGAGATTCCCGCTGGAATTAGATCGTTCTAATAAAAATTTATTAGATCGTTCTAATTAGAACTTTCTATTAATCTTTTTAATTCCACTAATAAAATGTTTTTACGAAAGGATAAAAGAACAAGTAAATAGCTAGAGGATTAGGTTTTCAGCATTGCCATCTTTCAACTTTAGTTCAGACAGACTTTATGTAAGCAAGCAATTATAAATGGGATCTGAGCAAAGAAATATTTTGTAAAAATGAAAGCGCATACTTAAAATCTTATGAGTGAGGGAAGATAATGAAAAAACATCGTTGGTCGATTGTATTCTTGATTGCGGTTGGTGTAGTTGTAAACTATTTTGATCGAATTAATATGTCCATTGCTATGCCATTGTTACAAAAAGAATTTAACTTGACAGCAGGTCAGATGGGGATTTTCCTATCAGCATTTGCATGGTCTTACGCTTTACTTCAACTTCCTATAGGGCCTTTGCTAGATAAAATAGGCGTAAAATGGGTAACGCGTGTAGCGACCGTGATATGGACAGTAGCTTGTCTTTTAACTGCAGTAGCAAATGGATGGGGGTTAATTATTTTATCTCGGGTGCTGTTAGGAGTTGGAGAAGCACCATTCTTTCCATCTGCTGCCAAAGCAGTTAGCCATTGGGTTCCGCGTCAGGAACGCGGAAAAGCTATCGCAGCTTATGATTCTCAATCCAAACTTTCCAACGCCATCGGGGCGCCTATATTAGCACTAATTGTAACAGAGTGGGGCTGGCGAGGCGGTTTCTTAGCAACTGCTATTCTTAGTTTCATATATGCTATTGTTTATTGGATCTGGTATCGTGAACCTCATGAAGATGAGCGTTTGACGAAAGAAGAATATGACTACATTGTTCAAGGCGGTTCTCAAAGTTCAGAAGAAGCGAAAGGCAGTGCAATGGAGAACATTCGATATTTGCTAACTAAAAGAAAAGTCTGGGCAGTATTCATTGGGTTTGCGGCATACGGCTATTCATGGTTTTTGTTCTTGACTTGGCTTCCTGGATATTTAGCAACAGAAATGAACATGTCTATTTTAAAATCAGGCTGGTACTCGGCTATACCTTGGATTGTAGGTACCATTACTGAAATAGTAATCGGGGGCTGGCTTGTTGATCGTCTTATTAACAAAGGGTATAACCGGACGCGTGTCAGCAAGTTTTTTCTAGTAATAGGTATGGTATTTGGTTTGTCAATTATTGGGGCAGCGTTTACTCACAGTGCGAACGTAGCTGTATTTTGGATTTCAACAGCACTTGGAGGTCTTGTTGTCACATCTGCTGTTGCCTACAGTATTCCTACATTTATTGCACCCAAAGGAACGGTAGGAACATTAACGGGACTTTTAACATTTGGGAATAACTCGATGGCTATTGTTGCACCTATTACGACTGGGTTTATTGTTCAGGCCACGGGTTCATTTATGTATGCTTTCCTTTTAGCAGCTGCTTTTTTAGTGATTGGAATTTTAAGCTATACGTTTCTGCTAACAGATTTAGACCCGATTGAAAGCAAAGAGTCTATCCTATTAGAAGAAAAAGAGTTAACTTTAGAAAAATAAATAATCTTAATATTTTGACTACTATCATTGGTTTTTAACATACAAAAGGAAATCTACAAATTAATTATCTTAATTAACTATGCAAACAGTTATTACCGGAGGGGATTCAACGTGTTGACCAAAAATTATGGACCTTTAACAGGAGTTCAAATACTAGATATTTCTACTATGATTGCTGCTCCCTTTGGAGCTACTTTACTAGCGGACTTGGGGGCGGAAGTAACCAAAATTGAACTTCCGGGAAAAGGAGATACACTTCGGACTGTAGGGCCTTGGAAAGGGACTGAACCCTTAAGGTGGCCGGGACTTGCTCGCAATAAAAAGTCTGTTACGCTGGACATTCGGTCAGAAGAAGGAGCAGAAATTTTCAAAAAGCTAATTAGTGGAGTAGACATTTTAATTGAAAATTTTCGCCCGGGTACACTGGAAAAATGGAACTTAGGATATGAAGAGCTTAAAAAAGTTAACCCTAAGCTAGTAATGGTGCGCGTATCAGGTTATGGACAAACAGGTCCTTATCGAGAAAAAGCTGGATTCGGTACACCGGGGACAGCATTTAGCGGACATACTTATTTACAAGGATATTCAGATCGTCCGCCCGTCAGTCCTTCTTATTCTTTACTAGATTATGTAACGGGCATATACACTGCGTTCGCTTGTGTAAGCGCTATCTATCATAGAGATGTACACGAACAGCCGGAAGGTCAAGTAGTAGAAATGGGATTATATGAATCTATTTTTCGAATGATGGAGTTTTTAATCGCTGAATATGATCAAAACGGAAAAGTAAGAGAAAGAAGCCCTGGACTTGCAGGTCACTCAAGCCCTGCAGGCACATATGAAACAAAAGACGGAAAGTTTGTTGTTTTAGTATGCAGTACAGACTCTACCTTTGATCGTCTTGCAGAGGCAATGGAAAGAAAAGATATGTTAAAGGATCCGCGATACTATACCAACGTAGAGCGTCTAAAACATGATCATGAAGTTCAGGAAATTGTGTCAAATTGGATTAAGTCCTTCACTCAAGACGAGCTGCAGGCAAAGTTAGATTCATTTGGTGTGCCAGTTAGTCCTATCTACAGCATTGAAGATATATTTAACGATCCTCAGTATAGAGAACGAGAAAACATTGTAGAAGTAGAGCACCCCCGCCTAGGAAAAATTAAGGTTCCGGGAGTAGTACCAAAGTTTTCACATACACCGGGAGCAATTCGTCATCGTGCCCCTGAATTGGGAGAACATAATGAAGAAATTCTAGGCGGAAAACTGGGGTTATCAAGTGAAGACTTAGCGGTGTTAAAAGAAAAGGGGGTTATTTAATGAATACTATTCAAAAAATAGAATTACCGGAAAAAGTCATAATCTGTGAAGTAGCCCCAAGGGATGGGTTTCAAGCTGAACATGAGTGGATTCCTACAGAAGAAAAAATATCTATTATCCGTCAGCTAGCCAAGACAGGCATTCAATCAATGGAAATTACATCTTTTGTACATCCGAGAGCGATTCCTCAGTTAAAGGATGCCGAGCAGGTCGTAGAAAGTGTTCAAGATTTAACAAATATCAAATTTCGCGCGTTAGTGCCGAATGTAAAAGGTGCACAGAGAGCCATTGATGCCGGAGTGAAAAAGTTAAAGCTTATGCTTTCAGCTACAGATTCTCACAGCTTATCTAACGCAAATTGTTCTGTAGAAGAGGCCCAAAAAGGTTTTTATCCTATTATCGAATTAGCGGAAAAGCATAACGTTAAAGTGGGAGGTTCAATTTCGGTAGCGTTTGGATGTCCTTATGAAGGAACAGTTGCTATAGAACGCATTTCTTCTATTGTAGAACGATACAAAATGATGGGTGTCGAAGAAATTTCTTTAGCGGATACAACGGGGATGGCAAATCCTCAGCAAGTGTATCGTATGCTAGGGTTTCTTAAACAAAATTATCCCGGCATCATTTTCTCCATGCATTTGCACAATACGAGAGGAATGGCATTTTCTAATGTAGTGGCTGCTTTGCAGCAGGGTGTTATTCATTTTGATAGTTCTATTATCGGTTTAGGAGGGTGTCCCTACGCTCCAGGCGCCACTGGAAATATAGCTACAGAAGATCTGGTTCATGGATTAAGTGAAATGGGAATTCATACGGGCATTGATCTTAACAAGCTTATTGAAGCAGCAAAAGAGGTGAAGCAAGTAATTGGTCATGACGGTGGAAGCTATATGCTGCAAGCAGGTCCTTGTTCACAACTTCATGCCAAGCCAAAGGTTCAAGAGAAATTAGTATAACTAAGCCGTGAACATGATAGCCTTTTAGGAGGTGATGAGAGCGTTTAAATCAAAATAAATTAGATCGATCTATTTTCATCTCATGTAAAAACGTTCAGGTCTTGTTTTATATAAAAGTTTGTTTAATAAAAATGAAAAGTTGGTGCTAAATATGATAGAAACTATTGAAAAGAAATCACAGCCTTATATTAACGGTGGATGGATTATTGAAAATCGAGAAGTTGCTTTAATAAAAAACCCCTATTCTGGAGAAGTCATAGGTGAGCAGCTATTAGCAAATGAAGAAGATGTTGAAAAAGCATTGGCATCAGCCTATGAAGCAAAAAAACATGTCGCCGCCCTTTCTTCTTACCAGCGTTCTAAAATTTTAAAGAAAGCGGCTCTATTACTAGAACAAGAGAAAGAAAAATTTGCTCGACTTATTTCTTTAGAATTAGGAAAGCCTTTGAAAAACACGCTGGACGAAGTGGCCCGTTCAATCGAAACATTGGAACTGTCAGGGGAAGAGGCAAAAAGATTGATTGGTGAAACATTGCCTGGCGACGTTTCAGAACGAGGTGCACAAGCTATTGCATCTACTTTCCGAGTGCCCGTTGGTGTTGTAGCGGCTATCACACCGTTTAACGCCCCTTTAAATCTTGTATGCCATAAAATTGGGCCGGCTTTTGCTGCTGGGAATAGCGTGATTTTAAAGCCATCTTCCCAAACAACTTTAATCGCAACAGAACTCTTAAAGCTGCTGCTGCGGGCGGGATTCCCTAAAAATGCTGTAAATATGGTGCTTGGTCGAAGACAGGTTGCACAGCAAATTGTAAAAGATGATCGTGTGAATATTATTTCATTTACAGGTGGAACAGTAGCTAGCAAAAACATCTGTGAGCTAGCTGGAATGAAAAAAGTATTGCTCGAACTAGGAGGAAATGCTGCAACGATCGTCCATAACGACGCAGATTTAAACCGTGCTGCAGCTATGTGTGCTAAAACCGGATTTAGCAATTCCGGGCAGAGCTGTATCTCTGTTCAGAGAATTTATGTACATCAATCCGTGGTCTCTGAGTTTACCAATCTTTTAAAAGACGAGGTGCTAACACTTAAAATCGGAGATCCCTTATTGCCTGATACGGATGTAGGGTGTGTAGTAGATGTCCATGCAGCTGAACGAGTGACGAGCTGGATTGATGAGGCCGTACAGTCAGGGGCACAAGTGATATGCGGAGGAAAGCGCCGCGGAGCTACGGTGGAACCTACCGTTCTACTAAATCCTTCTAAAGAAAGTAAAGTTATTTGTGAAGAAGTATTTGGTCCTATTATTAGTATTGTCCCGTACGCTACGATTGAAGAAGCTATTGAAGAGACAAATGATTCTGCTTTTGGTCTTCAAGCAGGGATTTTTACGAACAAAATGGATTTGGCTTATAAAGTGGCTCATTCTCTTGAAATGGGCGGTGTAGTTATTAATGGAACATCTAACTTTAGATTAGATCATTGGCCATATGGTGGAGTGAAAAACAGCGGTATTGGCAGAGAAGGTCCACGTTACGCTGTTGAAGAAATGACTGAAACGAAGATGATTGTATTAAGACTGCCTACAGAGAATTAAAATCAAATCAATATGCAGGACGTTTATAAGTATATATCGTCATTTTAATTAGATCGATCTAATTCGTTTCAATAAAGGAGGAATTTATAAAATGCCTAATCAATTTTCCCTTGCGTATCTTACTGTTCTTGGATGTTCGCCACCTGAAATGACGTATATGGCTGCGAAGGCAGGATATGATTTTGTTAGTTTAAGGCCTATTTACATGGGGTTGCCTGGAGAGCCTAACTATGCGTTAGCTGAAAATAAGCAGCTGATGCGAGAAACAAAATCTGCTATGTCAGAAACAGGAGTGAAGCTTCTTGATATAGAGTTAGCACGTATCTATGAGGGAGTTGATCCAAAACGTTACTTACCTGCAATGGAAGCAGCTGCTGAACTTGGAGGACGCCACGTCCTTAGCAGCATTTGGACGGACGATCGCAATTTTGGTATCGAATGCTTTGCTGAACTCTGTGATCTAGCTAAGCCTTTTGGGTTAACCATTGAATTAGAATTTGTTCCTATTGCGAGCGTATACAACCTTAAAGGCGCAATGGATGTTCTTCATACGGCTAATCGTGAAAATGCAGGTCTTATGATTGATATCCACCATTTTCATCGATCAGGAGATAAGGTGGAAGATTTGGAAGACGTGCCTCGTGAGTGGTTTCGCTATCTTCATCTTTGCAATGCTTCTGCGGAAATTCCGAGTTCAAAGGAGGAGATGACTCGAGTTCTTAGAGAAGAACGATTGTATTTAAATGAAGAAGGCATTGATGTTGCAAGTATTATTAATCGTATCCCGCAGGTTCCTTATTCCATAGAGTTGCCAAATGTAAAACGTGCCAACGAACTAGGATATGAAGAGTTTGCGCGCCAATGTTTACAAACTGCTAAACAATACTTAGATAAGCATCCGCGCAAGAAGTATGTTTCTCATGACGCTGTGGGACAAGATCAGCTGCGTTTTCATTCTACAAGATAGGCGCTCTGGAGAGTATTGTGCAGCTTGCCTTTTAGGTCTATTTAATTGAAGTACCCCCATTTAGCAAGCTTAAAGTGGGGGTATTCTCTGTTAAAACGGTAAACGTAAGAATCAAGAATAAATATAAAAGTGTGAGATCATACCTTCACTTTGTCATAGTTAATGCTAAGTTCTTATTTTTATATACATTGAAGGTTTGATGAAAAAGAGCTGTTAAGAATGTACTCAACAGCTTAGTAAATAATCGATTTATTAGTAAGTTGAGAGAGCCCGCCAGCCTCTATAAGACGTAATATCCTCCGCATCTTCTGTCGCATGAGCTTCACAAAGAAAACCCGCTACTTTACTGCCGTCTTCAAGAGTGATTTTGCCTAGTCCAAGAGGAGAAGGGATAGAATCGGCAAAAGAGCCGAGCAGTGATAAAGGAATTTTCCAAAGTTCAACTTCAATTTTTTCTCCTTGTTGATGTGTTCGCAACAGCCCCGGTTTTGCTGGAGAAGTAGGCAGTTTAAAAAGCTGGTAATAAGGAGCGGTTTGGTCTTTTCGTACGAATGAAGCTCCGTGTTCACGCATTTGAGATTCAAGGGGGAACCCGCGCATATGCAAACCGCAAACAGCTACTAATGTTGTATCTTTTTTTGAATCAGCCGTTCGTTCACCATTTAAAAACAATTCGCTGAGTCCGCAAATGAATTGTTCGCCGTCAAATGTAGAGAAAAATGAAATGCCAAACGGTAAATCAAGATCTGCATCTTGAGATGGAAGAGATACAGCACACAAGTCGAGTAAGTTACAATGATTTGTAAAACGCCCCATGTCACTGTTTGTTTCAATTGGATTTTCTCTTACTTGTTCCCGCGTCCACGTTCCGCCTGCTGTTGGCATAACAAGAACAGCATTTTTAAGCTGATGATATGCTTTATGTTTAAAGGATTGAAGCTTATGTGAAGCTTGAAATAAAGCAGCAGCATTATATTCTGATTTAGCTCCTGAACGAAGGACTTGCTCGGTTACAGGAAATGCTGTTTCTTCATGAGAAGTAATAAATTCTCCTAAGTCAGCCCAGCGCTCCGCTACGTATGGGCCGTCATACAATAAAGCAGCTGCTTCACTTAAATACGAGCCGTCAATGTATTCAATAGGAATAGATAAATCTTCAATCTTTTTCACTGCTTGCTTCCACGCTTCCTCGTACTGCTCAGCAAACGGTCCGTAAAATGAGAGCGGTTCTTTTACCATACAAATTTTTTCAGGGAGAGCCGAAGAAGCCCGAACAACAGAGCGTGACCATGGATCTTGATCGTCTACTCCTCTAATAATAGAATCTACGAGCACTACATCATTCCATTCATGAGCAAAAGCAGTGACGCAGTCTAAGCTTTTACACGCCGGAACTACACCTGCAGATGGCCACGCTCCGAGAGAAGGTTTATAGCCAATTAAACGGTTTAAACCGGCTGGAACGCGTCCTGAACCTGCTGTATCGGTACCTAAAGAAAAAGCAGCATGCCCCCGAGCTACGGATACAGCTGACCCAGAGCTCGATCCACCGCTAATGAGCTCGGACTTTAACGCGTTGTGCGTTTCGCCGTAAGGGCTTCGTGTACCGACAAGTCCTGTAGCAAATTGGTCCAAGTTGGTCTTTCCAAGAGGAATAGCACCTGCATCAATAAGGCGTTGAACAACCGTAGCATGTTCAGAAGGGATATACGTATATTCTTTACATCCGGCTGTCGTCGGTACATGTGCTACATCGATATTGTCTTTAACGGCGAATGGAATTCCCCACAAAGGTAACGCTTCAGGGCTTAGCATAGCTAAGCGATCCAGATAAGGTTTTAACTCACCGAGTGTAGGAGGGGTAATCCAAATATTCATGTCTTTATCAGCTTCTACACGTGTAAGAATTTGATGTACTACATCTTCCGGAGTTAATTCTTTTTTGATATACATATCACGTAACCATTGAACCGAAAATGTTTTAGGCAAGCTCACTGTTTTCATTGTATCCACCGTCCTTAATTAGTAATTGGAGCAAAGGCTTTTATACCGGCAATCAGCTGTCCAGCTTGTACTTCATCGCCGGGTTTTACATGAATAGAACTGATATATCCATCCATAGGTGCTAGCTGTGGAAACTCCATTTTCATGCTTTCTTCGATAATTAACGTATCGCCTTTTTCAACTTTTTGTCCTTCTTCTACAAGAACTTTCCATACGCTTCCCGGCATTGTACAGCGCGCGGCTTCCGTACCTTCGGGCAGTTCTTGTTCCGTAATTTCAGCGGTTTCATGTTCAGAGACGTACTCAGCTAAGCCGAGTGCTTTCCAATTTTCTCGCTCTGTTTGAAAAGCAGCCTGCTGGGTGTGACGAAAAGCAGCCGTGCTTTCTTCAATAGATGAAAGAAAATCTAAATATTCTCCAAGTTTAAACGTTGTCTCCGTAATATCTGCTTCAAATCTCCCACGAAGGAAATCTTCGCGCAGTTTTAAAAGCTCATCTGCTTCTACTGGGTAAAATTGAATTTGATCAAAGAAACGAAGAAGCCACGGTTTTCCTGCTTCAAAACTTTCCGTTTGACGAAGTCGGTTCCACATTTGAATCGTGCGTCCCACAAATTGATAGCCACCAGGACCTTCCATTCCGTATACGCACATATACGCACCGCCAATACCAACTGCATTTTCAGGCGTCCATGTACGAGCGGGATTATATTTCGTTGTAACTAAACGGTGACGAGGGTCTAGAGGCGTAGCAACAGGTGCGCCTAAATATACATCTCCAAGCCCCATTACAAGATAATTAGCGTCAAATACAACTCGTTTAACATCTTCAATGTGATCCAGACCGTTTACTCGGCGAATAAACTCTAGATTGCTTGGACACCAGGGGGCATCTGGACGAACGTTTTGCTGATAGCGTTCAATAGCTAATTGAGTCGCAGGATCATCCCATGAAAGTGGAAGTTTTACAATACGAGAGGGAACTTCCATTTCTTCAAGCGGAGGAAGTGCGCGATCAATAGCTGAAATGTGCTGGCAAAGTTCAAGAATAGACATCTTTGTTGCATCAATATGAATTTGAAGAGAACGGATACCAGGCGTTAAATCTAGAACTGGTAAATCCTTACGCTTTTGAATAGCTTCCATTAAAGCATGCACTTGGAAGCGAAGCAGCAGATCAAGCTCCATTTCTCCGTACTCCACAAGTATATTCGCATCGCCTGAGCAGCGGACGGAAAAAGGGAATCGTCTATTTTCCGTTTCGTTGATCAGCAGCGGATAATCGCTTTTGAGCGGCTGTGCTACTGGATTTGTAAGCACAGGAAGTGATGCAGATGTTCCGATACGCTGTAAAAAGTCTTCCTGCGTACATTTGAGTTTTTCAGCTTGTTCAAGATCAATTAATTTAAACGAAATTTTATCTCCGGGGTGAAGCTGTCCTATTTTCCAAAACTCTGCTGAAGCAGTCGTAACAGGGCAAACAAAGCCGCCAAGGCTCGGGCCGTCTGGGCCAAGTAGAATAGGCATATCTCCGGTTAAGTCTAAGGTGCCGATGGCATAGGCATTATCGTGAATATTTGATGGATGCAAACCGGCTTCTCCTCCATCTTCACGCGTCCAAAAAGGAGCAGGACCTATTAATCTAACGCCTGTTCTAGAGCTGTTAAAATGAACTTCCCATTTTGTATTTGTTAGCTGCTGCAAGTACTCTGGCTGCAAAAACTCTTCTGTACAATGAGGGCCGGGAATCACCCCGATTGTCCATTCTTTAGACATGGTCGGCTGATCAGAAAGAGCAAGTTCATTTTCAACGTGAGCGTAGTCAGAAACACGCAGTACATCTCCTGTGCGAAGTGCTCTTCCGCCGTGTCCTCCAAAGCTTCCTAGTGTAAAAGTAGAAGAACTGCCTAATATTTTAGGCATATCAAGTCCTCCGCCAATCAGTAAATACGTACGCATTCCTTCGGTTGCTTCACTAAATGAAAGAATTTGTCCTGGCTTTGCTTGAATGGTTTTATACATGGGAATTTCAGCGCCGTCTAATGTAGCATGCATGTTAGCACCGGTAATACAAAGAGATACATCGTCTCTAAATTTATAAGAGCCGCCTCGAAGAGTCATTTCAATTCCCGGGGCATCCGGTAAATTTCCGAGAAGTTTGTTTCCAGTACGAAAAGCAAAAGGGTCCATTGGCCCGCACGGAGGAACTCCTACATTCCAGTGCCCGGTGCGTCCCGGGTAATCTTGAACAGTGGACTGAACGCCGCCGTCTAATACTTCAATTGCTTGTTCGCTCGGAGTATATGAGTTAAGCATTCGGGTATATACGTCTCCCGTTTTGCACGCTTTTTCTTCTAACAGTCCCTGCAAGTATTGAAGATTACTAGTAATGCCGTATAGTCTTGTCTCTTTTAAGGCAGCGCTCAATTTTAAAAGGGCTTCTTCTCGTGTTTCTCCATGAACGATAATTTTAGCCAGCATAGGATCATAAAGTGACGTTACAGTAATGCCGTCTCGCACCCATGTTTCAACTCGAGAACTTTTAGAGAAAATGGCTTGATCGATTTGCCCGCCGCTGGGACGAAAATCATTTAAGCAATCTTCGGCATAAATACGCGCTTGGATACTGTGACCTGAAGGAACAGGAAGCAAAGAAGGAAGGTTTACTAGCTCATCGCATGCTTCTTTAAGCATCCATTCTACTAAATCGATGTTTAACACTTCTTCTGTAACTCCGTGTTCTACTTGAAGACGAGTATTTACTTCTAAAAAATAAAATTTCTCCGCTTCGGCGTCATATAAAAATTCTACCGTTCCTGCACTTCGGTATCCTACTTCTTTAGCTAGTCTAGTAGCTGCTTGCAGCATATTTTCCCGTATATATGAAGGGAAGTTTGGAGCTGGGCTTTCTTCAATTACTTTTTGATTTCTTCGCTGAATAGAGCAGTCGCGTTCTCCTAAAGCCACTACTTCTCCAAAAGAATTCCCGAAGATTTGAACTTCCACATGGCGAGCTTTTTGAATGTATTTCTCTAAAAAAACACCGCTGTTTTTAAAGTTTGTTTGTGCTAAATGGCAAACTGAGTCAAAAGCGGCTTGAAGCGCTTTTTCATCTTGGCAAACACGCATTCCAATTCCGCCGCCGCCAGCTGTACTTTTTAACATAACGGGATAGCCAATCTTTTCAGCAGCACATATAGCTTCTGATACATCTGTAATAAGAGGTGTACCAGGCAGCAAAGGCACGTCGGCTTTTTGCGCAATTTCACGAGCTGAATGTTTTAATCCGAATACTTCCATTTGCTGAGGTGTAGGACCAATAAATACAATTCCTTCTGCTCGACAGCGACGGGCAAATTCCGCGTTTTCACTTAAAAAACCGTAGCCTGGATGAATAGCTTCCGCACCTGTTTTTTTTGCAATATCTAGAATAAGGTCTTCATTTAAATAACTTTCTTTGACCGGGCCGCTGCCGATTAAAATGGCTTCATCTGCGTCGTCAACGTGAAGGCTGTCTTGATCAGCTTCTGTATAAACAGCTACAGACTTCACTCCTAAATTTCTTAATGTTCGCTCAATTCTAACGGCAATTGCGCCTCGGTTAGCAATTAATACTTTTGTAAACATAGATGAACACTCCTTTTTATAATGAATCCCAAATAACTAAGCGAATAGGGGTAGGGTTATAATCGTTGCACGGATTGTTAAGCTGAGGGCAGTTGCTAATCAATACAAGTGTAGGATTGATAGCTTCCATTTCTACATAGTAGCCAGGTGCAGATACCCCGTCATTAAACGTTAATCCGCCGCTTGGCGTCACAGGTACATTCATAAAAAAGTTTACGTTTGGTGCTAAATCTCTTTTGGTGTAGCGGCTATCATATTTTGATAGCTGCAGCATAAATGTATCTCGGCAGTTATGCATCGGAAGCGTGTCATGTGCATAACGTACGGTGTTGCTTTGTGCGGAACAAGCTCCGCCTAAGGTATCGTGGCGTCCACACGTGTCAGCTACAATTTTGACTAGTTCTTTGCCAGATTGAGAAAGCAGCACTGTGCCGGTGGATAAATAAATATTTCCTTGATTAGCAATCGTAGACACTGCACTGTAATGATCTTCTGGATTTTCTGCATCAAAGAATAAAGTATCCGCTGCTTGATTGCCTTCTACATCTATTATTCTAAGAGTTTGGCCTGGTTTAAGTTCGTGCATCCAGCCGTCCCCAGCCAGTACCGTTTCATCATAAATTGCGTTCTCTATTTTTCTGTTGCTTTCCACTCGATTAAATACAGCCATTATAGAAGCCTCCTTCATTTTTAAATCGTTGATAATGTTTTATTTCCAAGCAATAGGTCATAAGACCATGTGTTTTCAAACGCTCGTTTATTTTCAGGTCTAAAATTTAAACAGTAGTCATCTGAGTTTAGCGGAGCTGCTTCATCTACGGTTATTTCAATCGGAACAGAAGGATACGTTCCGCTCGGGTCTAGAGGGTTAGGTGTATTAGAGAGCAGAAAAAGCAAATCCATTTCTGTTCTAAGCGTAATAAAATCTCCTTTTTTACAATGAGAAGAAACAAAATTCATATTGCCTTCTTCGTCGCAGTATACTTTTGAAAATATGTTGAGGTTAGGGACTAAATCCCGTGTTGTTAAACCGTTGCGCAGAAGCTCCATTGAAAAATTTTCTTCGCCATTCCTTCTCCATTCGTTTCGGGATTCTTGATAAGTAGATGCGCCGTATTTTTGATGAGTTAAGCTGCGCGTAGTGTAGCCTGAAATGGTATCATGCCAGCCGGTGGTGTCGGCAGTGATGCTTGCAAATGCTCTGCCGTTGTCACTCATCAGAACGTGTCCTTTTGTTAAGTGAGCAGTATGCTGAGCTTTTAAGGTATCAGGCATGTTGTATCGTTCCGTTAAATCATAAGCGTTGTATAATAGTACGGATACGTTTGCACCGGATTCTTGTGCGGTAAACGTCACCGATTTTCCTCTTCCAATTCGTCCTGACCATTTTCCGCCTGCCGGGATGGTTTGCTTCCAAATATAACTCATAAAATAACCTCCTTAGAATAAAAAAAGGATAAAAGCCTGGGAGAGTAGTCTCCCAGGCTTTTATCCTTCCGTGTTATACAGCGTAGCGCTATATCGCTCTCTCTCGGACCAGTCTTTAACATATGTTAAACGGAACCCTAGACAGCTTTTTTGTTCTTAACGGCTGTAAGAACCTTTATCCATTTGTGGCTTTCGATTAATCGTAGTATAGTACGTGTGAAAATAAGTTGACAAGCAGTTTGTTAGAATGCCTGACACGAAAACTGATTTTTCAGTTTATTTTTCAGGGACCGTCACTTTTGAATGATCTCTCTTTACAAAAGGAGCCGACAGTCGAGATTTTACAAATAAATAGAGAAATCCAATCGTAAGCCAGGCGACACCAATCAAAAGAGTGTCTTTGTTTAACAGTGTGAGCAGCCATCCGATAAATGCCGCTCCGATTAAAGGGAAGATTAAATAAAGTATTGTTTCAGTAAACGACCGTTTTTTTAACTTAATATAAAAATGGACGATGACTGATAGATTAACAAATGTAAAAGCGGTTAAAGCACCGAAACTGACAAAAGTAACGGCTGTGTTTAAATCAATAAACATTCCCAAAAACGAAAAAGTGGTAACAAGCAAGATATTCACCACGGGCGTTTTAAACGTTGGATGAATATATGAAAATACCTTTTGAGGCAGTACGGATTCACGGCCTAAAGCATATAAAAACCGAGTAACGCTTGTGACTGAAGAAACTCCTTGAGTAAAGGTTGCGATAATTAAGACCGTAATAAATAAACTGCTTAAGAGATTTCCGCCCACTAATTTTACAAGGGTGTAGGCAGCATTATCAGGATTAGTAAATGTGAATCCCGGATAGGCAATCTGCGTAAAATACGAGATAGCGATGTACATAACAGCTGCAATACAAACAATAAGAAAAATGGCTTTTGGAATTGTCCTTTCCGGTTGAATCGTTTCTTCCGCCATTGTTGTAACTGCATCAAATCCTAAAAAGCAAAAGCAAATGAGAGCAGCTCCAGAAAAGATAGTCGTAAACGGTACATCTGAAGCCAAAAAAGGATGAAGTGAAAAAAGAGTAGAAGAACTAGCTTGACCTGTTGCAATATCTTTGATGATAAATAAACAAAACAAACTTATAAAGAGAATCTGAACTACAACAGAGATGCCGCTTATACGAGCTACAGATTTAATACCAACAATATTGACTAAAGCTAAGATAATGTTCATGACAATGACCCATACGTATACAGGAATAGAAGGAAATTCCGTATGCATAAAAATACCAAATGTTAAAATAGCGATAATAGGGGAGAAAATATAGTCTAAAAGAAGTGCCCAGCCTACTAAAAAGCCAAGGCGAGGATGTATAGCTTTTTTCGTATACGTATAAGCAGATCCCGCTATTGGATATGCTTTTACCATTCGGCTATAGCTATATGCGGTAAAAAAGATAGCTAAAAAAGCAATTAAATAAGCAAGGACCATTTGCCCTCCAGCCGCATCGTAGGCTACTCCGTAAACTGTAAAGAAAATCATCGGAGTCATCCAGGCAAGACCCAAAAATACAATTTGATATACCTTTAGCGATTTACTTAACGCTGGTTGGTTGTTCATATAAATCCCTTCTTTCCTCTATTTTATACTAGTAAAAAAGAAAAGCCTGGGAGAATGATGTCATTCTCCCAGGCTTTTATCCTTCCGTGTATACGGAACGTTCCGTACGCTCTCTCTCGGACCAGCCTTTAACATGTGTTAAACGGAACCCTAGATCGCTTTTTGTCTTCAACAGAGTGAAGACCTTTATAGATAATGTAAGTAGTTCGAAGTATAAGCAGGATTATAGGAAGATGCAACTACTGTGTTAGATAGTTTAACAAACTTTTTTAAAAAGTAAACTTTTGTAAAAGGCGAACTATATATAATTTTATTAAAAAGATTATTCGTTTATAGTTGACTTATAGAAAGACCTATAGTATATTTGTAGACAAGAAAAAGCTAAATACGGTTCACTCATATATGTTTGAGAATATGGCTCAGACGTTTCTACCTTATCACCGTAAATGATAGGACTATGAGTAAAAAGTGAATCTAGGTTCCCATTTTTACGTTAGTAGAAAGTTTGGTCCAAGCGATTCACATATTCATTTTTGAAAAGAAGTGGATATGACACCGAAGGGATAAAAGCCCAGGCGGGTAGGTTTTTGCTCATTGTATTTGAGAGACCTGCCTTTGTTTGGGCTTTTTCTTATGTGTCTATTTGCAGTATGAGCGAGTGATGGAAATTTCTTGTTTGTATCTGCATTGCTTTCTGGGGAGAATAGCGATGCAAAGCATGAAATCACTCACTGAAGCTTTATCTGTAAGCCCTCATTTAACCATGGGAAGTACATTCTATCTATTTTCTAGCATTTTTTCTTTGATGAGCAGCGTGGGGACGCTGCTCCTTTTTTTGTTCTTGCTTTTTTCTCTGTAAATAAAGGTCTCTAAAGAGAAGGTGATTTGCGAAATTTGGCGAATTAATGCTTTAAACAATAAATGATAGAGAAGATAAAGCGGTCTATGAAAAATGAAGAAGTTGAAAAATTGAGGAGGGAATTATGTTGCTTCACTTAATTAATGTTCGTTTGCCAATTATGCACGATCACGCTCTTTTTGAAGTGAAAATTTCAAATGGAATGTATACTTCTATCGTTTTACAAAACGGTTATCTTGAAGGTGACGAGTTTTTTCCGCTGCACGCGGCCGTGTTAGGAAAAGAAACGTCACTTGATGCACAGGGTCGTGTGCTATTACCAGGATTTGTAGATATGCATATGCATTTAGACAAAGCTCATTCGCTTCCTCAAGTGCCCAATATATCTGGAACTCTTCAAGAAGCCATTAAAAATTACAGCAGCAGCCTGCCGGCATTTCCAGAAGAAGAAATTAAGCAGCGAATGTTAAAAACTGCTTTGCAGGCATTAGCTAACGGTACGACTACGATTCGAACGCATATTGATTTTGACTGCAGCATGGAAGAAGATAGTTTATTTCGAAGTTTACAAGCGGCTGTCGAAGTGAGAGATGAATTAAGCCCATATATGGACATGCAGGTTGTTCCGCTATTCTCTAACCTAGACATTGATGATATGCATAAGATGAATAAAATTGAACGAGCATTCGATCTTGAAATTGATGCAATTGGAGGCTGTCCTCATTTAGCTAGAAATCCAGAAAAAGAGATTGATGCTCTATTTTCGCTGGCTCAAGCCTACAATAAACCTCTTGATTTACATGTGGATGAAAGCGATGATCCGTCTGTTGATACAATAATTAATATTGCTCATAGAACAATTGAACTGAATATGGAAGGAAAAGTGGTAGTGGGGCATCTTTGCTCGCTTGCAGGAATGACTGATGCAAAAGTGAAAGAAATCTTAAACCTTTTGAAACAGGCGAAAATTGGAGTTGTCACATTACCTGCTTCTAATTTATATTTACAGGGAAGAGAAGATAAAGGAATTGTAAGACGAGGCGTAACGCGTATTCGCGACATACAAAAAGCAGCGATTCCAATTGCTACTGCATCTGATAACGTGAACGACCCCTTTCATCCGTTTGGAAAAGCAGACTTGCTGCAAGTAGGGTTACTAACTGCCTATGCTGCACATATGGGAAGTCCGGATGATCAGCGGCAGTTGCTCCGAATGATTACAAGTATACCAGCCCGGCTGATTGGAAAAGAAAAGTATGGAGTGGAAGAAGGAAACGAAGCAAACTTTGTTCTATTAAATGTCCAGTCTGTACAGGAAATATGGACTGAACTTCCCGAAACTCGCTTTGTTTTCAACAAGCATCGCTGGCTTAGCGTAAAGGAGACGCATCAGCGGCTCGCTGATACGAACTTAACTAACCTTTGGCAGGAAAATCAAATTTTAATTGGTTAAATAGACATAAAAAGAAGCTGTCACATTAGTGACAGCTTCTTAATCAATTACTTTTGAACGTTAGCAGCTTGTGGTCCACGAGCTCCATCTTCGATTTCAAATGTAACTTCTTGACCTTCTTCAAGTGATTTGAAACCTTCGCCTTGGATAGCTGAGAAGTGTACGAATACGTCGTCTTGTCCTTCTACTTCGATGAATCCAAAACCTTTTTCTGCATTAAACCATTTTACTTTACCTTGTACCATTGTAGTACCTCCTGTGTGGAAAATCCACGAATATATTACTATCTCTGCTCAATTTCAATAAGAATCACTTTAAAGAAAGTCTTTCTATTTGTTAACACCGAACAAGAAATAATATACCTAGTATAACACTTTTTTATAAAAAAGAAACCTTTTTTCATAAAAAAGTACTCTGAGATAAAAATAAGTTGAAAATATGGATATATTTTGAAATGGCAAATAAGCTATTGTTTTGTGGATCTTTAGCAATCACTAAAATCTTTTATCTCGTAAAAAAAATGAATAGCGAGGTTGACAAATTGAATAATGTGTAACTATAATGGTTACAACAAGCTGAGAAGAATTAGCAGTGCTATAAAAGGCTCAAATTTTTTGTGTTTTATGTAACTATAATGGTTACAACGAAAATAAAAGGAGAGAATAAAAATGAAAATTGGTGTTATTGGAGCAACAGGAAAAGCAGGTCAATTAATTATGGAAGAAGCAAAACAGAGAGGACATGAAGTAACAGCCATTGTTCGAAATGCTTCTAAACTAAAAAATCAAACAAACGTAATGGAAAAAGATATTTTTGCCATTACTTCAAAAGATATTGAACAGTTCGATGCTGTGGTAGATGCATTTAATGCACCTCCTGGAAGCGAACAGCTCCACGTTGAGTCTATACAATCACTTATTAAAGTATTTCAAGGTATTCAAACGCGACTCGCAGTAGTGGGCGGAGCGGGAAGTTTATTTGTAGATGCAGAAAAAACAACGCCTTTAATGAGCACAGAAGGTTTTCCAGCAGCTTATTATCCAACGGCTTCAAACATGGGGAAAGGTTTAAAAGAACTTGAAAAGTCGACTGTAAATTGGACTTATTTAAGCCCAGCAGCCTTTTTTGATGCAGAAGGTGCTCGCACGGGAGCCTATCAATTAGGAAAAGATCATGTGATCACAAATAGTCAAAATGAAAGTTATATTAGCTATGCTGATTATGCGATTGCTTTAATAGATGAGTTAGAAAATAAAAACCATGTGAATGAACGTTTTGCTGTAGTGGGTGAGAAAGCATAAGCTTACGTTTGAGTCATATTGAAAAACAGCTTACATTTGTTGTGAGCTGTTTTTTATATAAAACAAAATAGATATAAAGCAATGGAAAATGGTATAGAATTTTTATTATTTCTTCGTTTTTCTTTTTAAAAACGATACAATACAACATAGATGATAAAAAGGAGATGAAAAGATGATTCGTTTTGGCGTAATAGGAACAAACTGGATAACAGATCGACTGTTAGAATCAGCTCAGTATGTAGACGACTTTCAGCTTGCAGCTGTTTATTCTCGAACCATTGAAAAAGCAGAAGAATTTGCAGGTAAATATGATATTCCTCATATATTTACTGATTTAGAGGAAATGGCAGCGAGTGCTGAAATTGATGCAGTGTATATTGCTACTCCAAATGCTTATCATGCGGAACAAGCTATCTTATTTTTGAAAAATAACAAGCATGTACTGTGTGAAAAACCGCTCGCAGCCAATGCAGCAGAAGTAACCCGCATGATTCAAACAGCCAAAAATCACAAGGTGTTACTAATGGAAGCGATGAAATCAACCCTTCTTCCTAACTTCAAAGTGATTCAAGAGAACTTACATAAAATTGGGCCAATTCGGAAATACGTTGCATCTTACTGTCAGTATTCTTCTCGTTACGATAAATACAAAGAAGGTATCGTGCTTAATGCCTTTAAGCCAGAGCTTGCCAATGGTTCACTGATGGATTTAGGTGTATATTGTCTTTATCCTCTGATTACGTTGTTTGGAGGGCCTCATAAAATAAAGGCAACGGCGTTTATGCTAGAATCTGGAGTAGATGGAGAAGGGTCAGTTGCGTTAGAGTACGAAGATCGCGACGCGGTCATCATGTATTCTAAGATTACAAATTCGCATTTGCCAAGTGAAATTCAAGGAGAAAAAGGCAGTATGATTATTGACAAAATACATACCGCTGAAAAGGTAGAAATTCGATACAATGACGGACGGGTAGAAGAGTTAACGGTCGATCAGCCTTATCCTGCTATGTACTATGAACTAAATGAATTCGTAGAGCTGTTAAAGCAAGGAAAGATGGAATCAGACACAAATTCTTATGAGAATTCATATTTAACAATGCACGTGATGGATAAAGTGCGAGAGCAAATCGGTCTTGTATATCCAAATGATGAGAAATAAATAACAGAGGCTGGACAAAAGTAGTTTAGTTGAAGAAAGATCCGAACGAGGTTGATTCTTGATGGAGAATCAACCTCGTTCGGATTTTTTCATGGGTAGGGTAAAAGTAAGTTTCATGTATGAAGTTGCTTCTAGCTGTTGCACGGAAATCAACAGCGGTGTAACCAGTCATCCATACTAGATCATTTTCCAATTTGTTCGTCTCTAAATTGGTTTGAGATAGTTATGTCTCATTCTCTTTTATTGTGGTTATAAAGAGCATAATTGAGATTCGAAATCTTGCTGCAGCACATTTTAAAAGCAAATATGTTGAAACAAGGGAAGTTTTTTAGTATCTTCTATCTTTATTCATCCCTGCATACATAGGATTAATCAAAGTAAAGAATAAAAAGAGTGCAAAACATTCGATAATTAATCCTAGATTAAAATGATTATAAAAAAGTATTGACTATAATAATAGCTCGTGTATAATAAAGAATGTAATCAATAGTCATTACTAGTTTATAATGATACTAATAATCGTTATCAAATAGAAACTGTCATTGATTGCATTAAAAATAATACATACAAGCATAAGCTTGTGAAATACATTGTACAAGGAGAGGTTTTGACATGGCAGAACGTATGGTAGGAAAACAAGCACCACGCTTCGAAATGGAAGCAGTACTTGCAAATAAGGAATTTGGAAAAGTAAGTTTAGAAGAAAATATGAAAAACGGTAAATGGACAGTATTGTTCTTCTATCCAATGGACTTTACATTCGTATGTCCAACAGAAATTACAGCTCTATCAGATCACTACGAAGAGTTTGAAGATCTAGATGCTGAAGTTGTAGGCGTTTCTACAGATACAATTCATACTCACTTAGCTTGGATTAACACAGATCGTAAAGATAATGGACTTGGAGATTTGAATTATCCATTAGCTGCAGATCCAACTCATGCAGTAGCACGTGATTACGGCGTGTTAATTGAAGAAGAAGGCGTAGCGCTTCGCGGATTATTTATTATTAATCCAGAAGGTGAATTGCAATACGCAGTTGTAAACCATAACAACATCGGCCGCAGCGTAGAAGAAACATTACGTGTACTTCAAGCCCTTCAAACTGGCGGACTTTGCCCAGCTAACTGGAAACCAGGTCAAAAAACACTTTAATAAATAGCGGTGGAGTAGAGGAGAAATTCCTCTACTGCTGCCATTAAAACAGAAAAGATAGTTTTCTAACTATAAAAGACAGAATATTCAGTTTTTATTAATAATAAGGAGGATTTTAAAATGAAATTACGTGAACAAATGCCTGAATTAACTGGAGCAACATCTTGGATTAACGACGAAGTAACAAAGGAAGACTTAGTAGGTGATAAAGCAACGCTTATCCACTTTTGGTCAGTAAGCTGCCATTTATGTAAAGAAGCAATGCCTGAAGTTAATGATCTTCGTGACGAGTATGATGATCAATTGAATGTTGTAGCGGTGCATATGCCTCGTTCGGAAGATGACTTAGATATGGGTGTTATTGAGGCAATGGCCATGGGACACGATATTACTCAGCCAATTTACGTAGACAGTGAGCATAAGTTAACAGACGCTTTTGAAAATAAATATGTACCAGCATATTATGTATTTGATAAAGAAGGTCAGCTTCGTCATTTCCAAGCGGGTGGAAATGGAATGCCGATGCTTCGCAAACGTATTAACCGCGTCTTAGGCGAAGAATAATCTCTACATGAAGAAGAAATAAAAAGGGCCGGGATAAAAATATTTTAGACGAAGTTAAAAACGAACCACTGATCAACATGTTTGATTAGCGGTTCGTTTTTTTTGCTATGCTGAACGTAGATTTCATCTGTTTCGTTCCTATAGCAGTTGATTGGAGGGCAAAGCGAAGACTCCTGCGGGAAAAGCGGAACAGGTGAGACCCCACAGGAGCGCATGCGACGAGGAGGCTCACCGGCCGCCCGCGGAAAGCGAAGTCTTGCACGGAAATCAACGGCCGTGTCACAAGCGGATCAGCTCATGTATCCTATTTGTTCGTCTTTAAATTAGATTCATTTCGTTATGTCTCAATCTCTTTTTTATTTTTTACTGAGTCATTTCAATCATTAATAAGCCTTTCATCATATTGACATAAAAAACCTAATATAGTTAAATTTATATAAGAACAAATGTTCGTTTTTGGTGTTGTTATTTTACTCTTTTCTCCCTTTTTAATAAGTATAAGAAAAAAAGGAGGAGATTTGCACAATGACTCAGCTCTATTCGCAGCAAGAAAAGCGGCACGACAAAGAATGTACCTTTCATACATTTCTTACAAACCACAGCGCAACTCTTCAGACTCATATAATGAATACATTTTTGACACCAGAACGCTATGAGCGATTACAAAAAGCGGTTGTTAAAAATGATACAAAAGAACAAATACTTCTAAACAAAGAATTTCATCAGTTTTATAGCGAAGTTAGATTGCTTCATTATATTAACAAGCTTTGCAGACATTATTCCAGAGATGTTATGCGTGTCAAAGAAAAAGAGCGTTCTTATATTCCTCTTCGCCTGCAGCAGCCGGCTGCGCTAGATGGAAATCGAACAGTGGAAGATATGCTAGGAGTACAGGACGGGGCTGTATGGGAGCATGAATTTTTAGGAAATCAACTCGAAAATCGTATTCTTCATCATGCATTTCGCCAATTAACGGCCAAGCAGCAGTGTATGCTGCACTTGATTATTGTCGAACGCTGGACTCATAAAGAAATCGCTGCTTATTTTTCTATTTCTCAGCAAGCGGTTTCTAATCATTATCAACGTGCGCTAAGCAAGTTAAAAAAAATTATGAAGGTGAGTGATAGATATGTTTGATCCTCAGTGGCTTCAACTTGTTGGAAACGTAGGATTTCCCGCTGTCCTTTCTTTTTATTTATTACTGCGTGTAGAAAACAATATAAAGCGACTTGAAGAAAAAGTGGAAGAATTAACAACTGACTTAAGAAAGAAGTGAAGAAATGGAAACTCTATATGAGCTTGTAAATAAAGTGAAAGCTGGAGATGAAGAGGCGTCAAGGCGTTTATTAAAAAAGCTGGAACCAAAACTAAATAAAGCTGTTCAAAGCTTTTCGCTGCATGAGAGAGAAGACGTAAAGCAAGATTTAAAGATTAAAATTCTTTCCGCTGTTAAGACGTTTGATTTTTCCAAAACGCCAGGACTTTGGGAATTTTTACGCCATAAATAAAAAAGAGCGCTCGTTGTATCGACGCTCTTTTTTTATTTTTGCTGCAGTTTCACTACTTACCTTACAGTGAAAAATCCAAAAAATAGAAAATGGATAAATATTAAAAAAAAGGTAAAAAGTGATGTGTGCAAATAGAGTTTAGTAGTATACTAACAAGTAGAATTTCTTGTATAAAAGGAAGATAATCACTCTTCATATAGAGAGGATTGTCGGCAACGAATAGAGGATAGAAGAGTTTTATTTAATGAAGGAAAAAATCGTGCTGTTCGATAAATCAAACAGCACGATTTATAAAAAAGCGGCAGTAAATAATATGTAAGCTAAGAAGCCTATTGTTTTTTGTTTTAGCTTTTGGAAAGAGGTGAAGAATAAAGTGAGTCAACTTCTCTTTAATATCACGTTAATTATTTCTTTCATGTTTGCTGCGAGTATAGTTCGAGAGCAAATCATTTATAGAGTAGAAGGAATAAACCGGTACAAAATGTATCGCTTAATTTATTACGGATGTTCTTACGGCCTATTAGGCAGCATTTTAATGATATATACAATTAAAATAGATTCTACTATTATTCTTGACCTTCGCTTTTTAGCGGTGACAATTGTTTGTCTTTATGCAGGAATGGTACCGGCTATCATTGCGGCTTGTATTATAGGGGTAATGCGTCTGCTTTTGTTTGGAATTACGGCAAGCGGAATAATAGGCGCTGCTACAATTATCGTAATGGCTTTACTGTCTGGGTGGACGGTTCGCTTACCTTATCGTCCATTTATTCGTTTTCAATTAATGAATTCTATTAGCTTGCTTTGCGTATTCTTCTCATTGTCCTTTCTTTTTAAAGATATCAAGCACGCTGCTACAATTATCATTTATTTACTGCCTGCTTCTTTTATAGGTGGGTGTTTGGTGTATCTGGTAGGTAGATATATATATGTATCTCGAGTAACGACAAGTCAGCATAAAAAGCTGTCTAAAATGTTTTCGGTTATGGTTCAAAATGCAAAGACAGGTACCATGATTGAAACGCCAGAGCGCGAAGTAGCCGTTATTAATCAAACTTTTTGTGACATGTTTGATATACCCGGACCTCCTAATCAATACGTTGGATTGAAAAGTAATCAGCTGTTTTTATCTCACGCTCCTATGTTGAAAGATCCTGCTAGGTTTTTAAAAACGGTAGAAAGCACCGTTTATTCAAAAGAGTCAATAGTAGATGAAGAAATTACGTTTATTAACGGTAAAATTTATGCGCGGGACTACATTCCAATCTATGAAGGTCATGTGTATATTGGTCACTATTGGGAATATCGAGATATTACGGAGAAAAAGAAGGCTGAGTGTGATCTTCGCAAAGCCAATAAAAAGCTTGAAATGCTGTCTATGAAAGATGGCTTAACAGGTCTGAACAACCGCCGATCTCTTGATAAACAGCTGGAAATTGAGTGGGGATACGCACAGAAAGAAAAAGAGCCGCTTTCTTTTCTCTTATTTGATATTGATTATTTTAAAGCGTATAACGACACCTATGGCCATATTCAAGGAGACGAATGCTTAAAAGAAGTAGCGAATATTGCTAAAAGCGTTGTTTTTGATGAACCGGCTTTTGTCGCAAGATACGGAGGAGAAGAGTTTGGTATATTGCTTCCTAGAGCTAATCAATATGAAGCGATAAAAATGGCAGAAGCTATTAGACAGCAAGTGGAGCAGCGTGGAATTATCCATCAAGCTTCTGACGTGTTTAAGTGTGTCACAATCAGTGTTGGAATAATGACAGTCGTTCCATCCGAAAACATACCCCCCATTTCAATTGTCCATCAAGCAGATCAGGCTTTATATGAAGCAAAGCGTACGGGTCGAAATCGAATTTCAGTATATTCTCACCACAAAGAAGCTGACTCAAACGTTTGAGTCAGCTTTTAAAACAGATATAAGCCTCTTATTTAGGAGGAGCTTTTTCTTTTTCGTCTTCTTCCATAATTCCTTTTGTAGCGTTTTTAAACTCTTTTAACGTTTTTCCGGCAGCTTTGCCTAATTCCGGCAGTTTCTTTGGGCCAAAAAGCAATAGAGCGACAAATACAATTAAGGCAATTTCTCCAAACCCAAGGTTCATTGTCATCGTCTCCTATTTTTTGAAAGTGTTTACAAGTTTAGTATAGCATGAAAAGAGGGGAAGTAGTACACCCTTATCCAGTGATTTTAAGGCCGATTACACCTGCTACAATACAAAAAATAAATAAAATTCGACGCATATCTTTTGCTTCGCGAAAGAAAAACATGCCAAGAAGTACGCTTCCGGCAGCCCCTACTCCCGTCCATATACCGTAAGCTGTTCCAAGAGGTATTTGCTTTAATGCTAAGGAGAGAAAATAAAAACTTCCTGCACCGAAAAGGATAAATCCAATCGAAGGAAACAATCGCTTAAATCCATCTGAAAGTTTTAAGAAAATCACAAATCCCACTTCGCAAAAACCGGCAGCTATTAATGCAATCCAAGCCATGTTAAGATTCCTCTCTTTCTGTTTCTTCGGTAGAAATTAACTTTAAACCAACGATTCCAAAGATCATTAATCCTAAAAATAAAATCTTTCCAATATTTGCGCCTTCGTCTAAAACGGTCATTCCAAGTATCGCTGTGCCTGCAGCTCCTATACCAGTGAACACTGCATAAGCTGTTCCGACAGCAATTTTTTTTAAGGCATTTGAAAAGAAATAAAAGCTGATGACAATTGTGACGATCGTAATAATTGTTGGAGTTAATTCAGTGAATCCGTGTGAATATTTTAAGCCAATTGCCCATACAATCTCGAGTAAACCAGCGATAATAAGGTAAATCCAAGCCATTTTAATTCCTCCTTACATAATAATAAGCCCTTTTTACAGGGCCTATTTAGCACGTATGCCTTCCCAAAATATTGTCCAAGCATCGTGGATTTTTTGGTCATAATACTCTGGTTCATAATAAAAGCGCTGAATGAACAGTCCGTCGGTTAAACAATAAAAGCTATTGATATACAAATCAATCGGACGTTCAATTATTTCGCCTTCAGCCATTCCCTGTGTAAAAATAGCATGCAGAATTTGATCAGACAATCGTTCGCTTCTTAAGAAAATAGCTTTTACTTCCGACTGTAAATGTTCAGGTGGAAACAAAATAAGACGACGGTACATCTGGCCAAAAGAATCTTTTTCAATCATCGTGCAGAAATCTACAACAAAGCAGTGAAGCTGTTCTTTAGCAGACTTTGTTTTATGCTGTTCGTATATAACAGATAACTTTGTTAAAAATAAATTCATTAAATCATGCACGGTTAGTAAAAATAAGTCGTCTTTGTTCTTAAAATGAGCGTACAGGGAAGGTTTTTTTATGCCTACTTTTGATGAGATATCAGCAAGCGATGTTTCTGTATAGCCTTTTTCTCCAAAGAGCTCCATTGCTGCAGCTCTAATTTTTTCTACAGTTGATAATTCACTCAAGAAAAGCTCCTCCTCAATCTAACTAACGGTCGTTAGGTAAAAGATATCAAATATAAAAAAAAGAAGCAAGGGAATCGCTTCTTTTTAATGTATTTTCATTAAATGACGCTGAGTTAAAAATAAAGAGAAGATAAAAATAAGCTCAAACGTATTTGTTACAGCTGTGCTTGGTATAGGAATTGACACGGCACTTCCTACAATCATCACGGCTACTCCAATCATCATACTGCTCCATCGCGTCTTGCGAAATAAGGAAATTCCAACAAAAAGCAAAATAATCGCCACAATGAGAACCATAAGGGGTGGACCGGATGATCCCACTAATGTATAGCGAACAATGCCATATTCACGTACAACTTCCATACGCTGACTAATCGTCTCGAGTGTTTCATAGCTAATTAAGGCAAACGTAGTTAGCAAAAAAAGAATGCCGGCAACAGGTTTTTTAGCCCATGTAATCGTCGAATATTTCGCTACGCCATACGCAAAGAGCACCAAAGTAGGGGTAAATAAAGCGTGAAACCAAAAGCGAAGCATGCTAAGTGAACGTAAAGTATCGCCTTCACCGATAAATGAACCAATCCCAATCATTATATTATCGTAAATTAGTCCAGCTATTACTAAAGGAAGAAAAAGCATGTAAAACGGCGAAGTGTTTTTTCGCACTACATATATGCTAAAGAAAAACAGGACAATATAGCAAAAAGAAAATAGAAAATAAAGGATTGTATCAACCATTGTTTTCCTCCTTTTGATGATACTTCTTCTTTTTATGATAGCATCATATGCCAAAAAAGTGAGAAATCATGCATTTTTCTAGGAAATCTTAACGGACGAAAGACGCCTTTATCGGTAGAAAGATTCAGAAAATATTGAAATAAAAATAGGAAAAGAGGCCATAGTCAAGAGATTTAGATTTACTGAATTGATTATTAAATAAAGGAAATCTATAAAATAACAACAAAAGAACTAGGAATACATTGAGTCTAAATGCTTATATAATTAGAAAAAAATATTTAATGTCCTTTCTATTTAAGTAAGTTAAATGTAAGCATAAAATGATAAATAAATGTATTTTTCTTACTTTTATATCTATCTATCATCCTTACAGGTACGGTTGTTAGACAAATCCAATTGGTATATCCATAAAAAGGAATTAATGGGATAAAATATTTTTTATCCCACCTTTATATTACAAAACGTTTTCTAAAGTTAAGAAATTTTTAATTACGTAATAATTCCGTGTGTTAATTGTAAGAGTGGTGTATAAAATATTCCTGTTATTATGGTAAAAAAAGGTATCGATGGAATTTTTCTAGGTAAATAAACTTTAGACCTATTCTGTAAATTTCAAATAAAACGATGAGTTTTTAATTCGGTGAATAGACAATCGGAATTGTAAGAATATATAACATTTGAGCTATTGACCACTAATGAGCGCAGATGATAGTTTTAGAGCTGTTGAAATTGGTACTCGAGTCCATTTTTCAAAGCAGGTGTTTTAGCAGCATGCTAGCGCTGTTAATTGATTTAGCTCCCATACATATATATAGGGAGTGAAACTATGAAATCGTATATCTATCATTATGAATCAAAAGCATTCATAACGTATCCAACAGGAGAAGTTTGGAAGGAGAAGAATGAAACATGATCTTAATTATCCTATGCTGCCTATTTTTAGTAGGGTATGGCGTTTGGGAGTATCGCAGACATTTACGCAAGCTGCATTCAATTCCTGTACGAGTGAATGTTAATGGTATTCGCGGAAAATCCACCGTTACACGATTGATTACAGGTATTGTAAAAGAAGCAGGTTACAAAACAGTAGGGAAAACGACAGGAACACAAGCGCGTATGATCTACTGGCATACAAGTGAAGAAGAACCAATTATTCGTCGTAAAGAAGGTCCGAACATTGGAGAACAGCGACGAGTGGTAAATGAAGTTGCCGATATTGGCGCGGAAGCTCTTATTTGTGAATGTATGGCGGTACAGCCTGATTATCAAATCACATTCCAAAATCAGCTGATTCAAGCTAAGGTAGGCGTAATTGTAAACGTACTAGAAGATCACATGGATGTAATGGGTCCAACTCTAGATGAAGTTGCTCAAGCGTTCACTGCTACTATTCCTTACGATGGCCACCTTGTTACAATTGAAGGTCCATATTTGGAATACTATAAAAAAATAGCCGCAGAGCGCAACACAAAAGTTATTGTAGCTGACAATGATAAAGTATCTGAAGAGTATTTACGTGAATTTGATTATATGGTTTTCCCTGATAATGCTTCCATCGGTTTAGCAGTAGCAGAAGCACTTGGTATCGATGCTGAAACAGCGATGAGAGGAATGTTAAATGCTCAGCCTGACCCAGGAGCTATGAGAATTACAACGTTTGGCGATGAAAAAAATCCAGCATTTTTAGTAAATGGATTTGCTGCCAACGACGCTTCTTCCACGCTTCGTATTTGGGAACGTGTAGATTCAATGAACTATAGTGAAAAGCTTCCTATTGTCATTATGAACTGCCGTCCGGACCGTGTAGATCGCACGGAGCAATTTGCTGAAGATGTAATGCCATACATTGAAGCGGACGTAATGATTGCAATTGGTCAGACGACCTCACCAATCGCTGCAGCATATCAAAGAGGCGAATTGCCAACAAAAGAATTCTGGGATATGGAAGGCGCTTCTACAGAAGAAATTTTAGAGCGCATGAAGCCTTATTTAAAAGATCGTATCGTATACGGTGTCGGAAATATCCACGGTTCAGCCGAGCCGCTTGTTGAAGCTATTATTGAAATGAAAAAGATGAGAAAAGCAGTTTAATCTAGGAGGCCATTTCATGTTCGGATCAGATTTATATATCGCCCTTGTGTTAGGGGTTACACTAAGCTTAATTTTTACAGAAAAAACGGGCGTATTGCCAGCCGGTCTTATCGTACCGGGGTATTTAGCTCTTGTATTTGATCAGCCAATTACCATTTTAATGATTTTCTTAATTAGTATTTTAACGTATGTTATCGTCGTGTACGGAATCTCAAAAGTAGTTATTTTATATGGACGTCGCAAATTTACAGCGATGTTAATTACGGGTATTGTGATTAAAGTTGCATTTGATTATTTCTTCCCGATCTTGCCGTTTGAAGTGTTTGAATTACGCGGAATTGGTATCATTGTACCGGGCTTAATTGCAAATACAATGCAAAAGCAAGGTCTTCCTTTAACAGTTGGAACAACGGTTTTATTAAGTGGTGTAACATTTGGAATTATGCAAGTTTATTATTTATTTTAATACACAAACAAACCGCAGCTGGTAAAGGAAGGTGAAAGCGTTGAAAGAGAAAAAATTAAACTTTCAAGAAAAAGTATTGATGTTTATAAAGAAAACAAAGCCTACAACGGGCAAGCAAGCTCTTATCTTAACGCCAATTTTAATCGTAATTTTAGCTCTTTCAGGATGGATGGAGCGTTCGGATGCTCTTGAAAACCCTGAGACGGCTAATCCAGAGGCCAATAATGATTTAACGATGACTATGGTCGGAGACATTATGATGGGTCGCCATGTAAGAGAAGTAACTGAACGCTACGGAGAAGATTTTGTATTCCGCAACGTGGAGCCGTTCTTTAAAAATTCGGATTACGTAAGCGGGAACTACGAAACGCCGATTTTAACAAATGACGTAGATTCATATAAAGCAATGGAAAAAGGTATTCATTTATATAGTAAGCCTGCTGATCTAGCGACTGTTAAAAATGCAGGTTTCGACGTATTAAACTTAGCGAACAACCATTCAATGGACTACAGTGCAAAAGGGTTAGAAGATACGATCTCTACTTTTGAAGCAAACAAATTAGATTTTGTTGGTGCTGGCCGTAACTCTGAAGAAGCAAAGCATATTTCGTATAAAGATGCTGACGGTATCCGCATTGCAACAGTAGGTTTTACAGATGTACATTCAGACGGAATGTCGGCTGGAAAAAACAACCCAGGTATTTTAAAAGCAGATCCGGATCTTATTTTCAGCACGATTCAGCAAGCGAAAGCAAATGCTGATTTAGTTGTAGTAAATGCCCACTGGGGTGAAGAATACGATGCACAGCCAAGTCCTCGTCAAGAAGGACTAGCAAAAGCGATGGTAGACGCTGGTGCGGACATTATCATTGGTCACCATCCGCATGTTTTACAGTCATATGACGTATATAAAGGTTCGGTTATTTTCTATAGCTTAGGAAACTTTATTTTTGACCAAGGGTGGTCAAGTACAAAAAATACAGCGATGGTTCAATATCATTTAAACAAGCAGGGACAAGCTAAAATTGATGTTATTCCAATGGTTATTAAAGCAGGTACACCAACTCCAACAGATAACCCTTGGCGCATGAAGCGTATTTATAACGATTTAAACAAGTTTTCTTCAAACCCTGAACTGTTAGAAAAAGAACGAAACAAGTTTGAATTAAACTTAGATCATTCTCGCATTATAAAACATGCAGAGGAGCGCAAAAAGAACGAAGCGCAAGCTAACTAATAGCCCGTCATACACAGAGGAGGTAAAAGATGATAAATAAACGTAATACAATTATTGTTTCCATTGTCATCTTTTCACTCATAGTAGGTGTATGTGTTTATCAATTTATGTTTCCAAAACAAGAATATGCAGTAAGTACTTCAGATCCTCGCGCCACAAAAGTAGGTATGGAAATTCTTAAACAAGGCGGTACAGCAGTTGATGCAGCTATTGCCATTTCCTACACGCTTGGTGTTGTGGAACCGTACGGATCAGGACTTGGGGGAGGCGGCGGAATGCTGATTGATCCAGCAGATGCCTCTCCAACATTTATTGACTACCGAGAAATTGCACCTAAGAATGATAAAGAAGATGAGATTGGCGTACCAGGGTTCGTCGCTGGTATGGATTATATTCAGCACCACTACGGATCTATGTCGATGAGCAAACTAATCGACCCGGCCATTAACTATGCCGAGAATGGGTACAAAGTGGACAAAGATTTGCACGATAGGCTGGTTTCATACAAAAGTAATGTGAATGAAGATGAAATTCCTAGCTTTTATCCAGATAAGGACGCCATTAACACAGGTGAAATTGTCAAACAGCATGAATTAGCGAACACGCTGCAAAAGATTAAGGAAGAAGGGCCAAATGCTTTTTATAGAGGAAAAATTGCAGACGATATTACAGAAGAAACAAAAGTAAGTCACAAAGACTTGCGAAAGTATGCGCCTGTTGAACGCAAACCTCTATCGACAAATTATAAAGGTCATCAAATTATTTCAGCACCTCCGCCTTTTGCTGGTGCTACGCTTATTCAAATGTTAAAAATGACGGATCAAGAAGATATTTGGAAGCTGAAGGAATCGCATCCTAGTCTTTATTATCATTTTCTTGGTCAAATTTCAAAAGTAGCTTATCAAGACCGCTTGAAAAAAATTGCTGATCCGGCTTTTATAAAAGAAACGCCAAATGATTGGATCGACGATCATTACGTGCATTTACTTCGTAATAAATTAAATAATACTGAAACAGATCATACCAAAGTAAGCGATGTCGAAGAACATGAAAGTACCACTCATTTTGTTGTCATGGACGGTGAAGGAACCGTTGTATCAACAACGAATACGCTGAGTAATTTCTTCGGCAGCGGTGAATATGTAGATGGATTCTTTTTAAATAATACGCTCAATACGTTTGGGGAAGGAATTAATAAGCGTCAACCTGGTAAGCGTCCAAGAACATTTACAGCCCCTACCATTATTCGTGAAGGTGATGAATGGGTAATGTCCATTGGCACACCGGGAGGAAATCGCATTCCTCAAGTGTTAACGCAAGTAATTGGGGATTATTTTGAAGACAAAGATTCCATTAAAAACGCAGTAGAAAACAAGCGTGTCATTTTTGATTCTCATAAGTTTTATTCAGAAGCTAAGCTTAAACAGTCAACTAAAGATGGTTTAAAAACGTACGGCTATGACTTAAAAAACAATGATAACGCGATGTTTTACGGAGGCGTTCAAGCACTTGTGAAAGACTTAAAGAAAAATAAGATTCAAGGTGACGCTGATCCGCGCCGCCACGGTTTATGGGAAAAAAGTACAGACTAACTTAATTGGAGGAATAGAAAATGATCGCAAAACGAATCGTAGGGATTGTAGGACCAATTGCTATTGTAGCAGGAGTAGTAGCAGGACTTGGAGCTTTAAAACATCCGGCTACTCTTTCAACAGATGAACAGCAAAAAATTGAAAATAACGTAAAAATGATTGAACAAACAAAATCTGCTGCTGCAGATGCAGTAAATGATGCTGCAGCAGTGTCTGGGAAATAAAACATATATAGTGATAAAAAGGCATCGTCCGGGGCGATGTCTTTTTTGTGTCCAATGTATTTTATGGATAAAAATGAAAGCGCTTCACAAAATATACATATGAGTAAAAATGGAGGGGAATGTGTGAATAAAAAATTACTGTTATTTAATATTGTTGCTGTTTTGTTGTTAATCGGCGTTATAGCCGTTTTCTTTATGACTCAATCAAGTACAGAATTTAATCCTAAAAAGCTCCTAAAAAAAAATAATGATCATTCTTATGGTGTGAGCTCTTCTAATTCTCTGGCAGCAAATGTAGGGATGGACGTATTAAAAGAAGGGGGGAATGCAGTAGATGCGGCCATTGCTATTTCGTATGCCCTCAATGTAGTCGAACCTTTTGGATCCGGAATTGGTGGAGGTGGAGGTATGCTGATTGCCAAAAAAGATCAGCCTGCTACCTTTATCGATTACCGGGAAACCGCTCCAGCTTCTATGAACGGTAAAAACGGCGTGCCGGGATTTGTCGCTGGTATGGAATATATTCAGCAGAAGTATGGTACAAAATCAATGAATGATTTAATTCAGCCGGCTGTTGAATACGCTGAAAAAGGGTTTGAAGTAGACTCTCTTTTATCTTCTCGATTGTATTACTCTAGAGGAAGGATGGATGTAGACGATCTATCCGCTTTTTATCCGAAGGGAGAAGCAATCGAAGAAGGGGAAACGCTGTCGCAGCCCGTGTTAGCTAAAACGCTAATCAAGATTCAGCGGGAAGGTGCATCTGCATTTTATAAAGGAGACGTGGCACAAGATCTTGCTGATGCAACGCCTATTTCTAAAAAAGACTTATCTTCCTATCAAGTGACAGAAACCAAGCCTGTCGTTTCTGCTTACAATGGAACGGAAGTGATTTCAGCGCCTCCGCCTTTTTCCGGAATTACGCTGATTCAAATGTTAAAAATGGCAGAGAAAGAAAATCTTGAAACAATGCCTGACAAAGAATATTACGAAACGATGAACAGAATTAAAAAAGCAGCTTACTCCGACCGGTTAAAACAAATCGGCGATCCAGATTTTCATAATCAAAACTCAAGTGAATTAGTTAGTGATGATTATATAACAAACTTGGTCAATCACCCGACACGTTCTTCAGGTGAAGGCGATGAAGAACACGAAAGTACAACACATTTTGTGGTTATTGATTCAGAAGGAACCGTCGTATCTACAACCAATACGTTGAGTAACTTCTTTGGTACAGGCGAACAAGTTGACGGCTTTTTTCTTAATAACAATGCTGATACCTTTGGAAGCAAAGAACCGAATAATCGCGAGCCGGGAAAAAGAGCAAGAACTTTTACGGCTCCAACTATTATAAGAGAAAAAGGTGAGTGGGCGATGGGAATAGGTTCTCCGGGCGGAACGCGGATTCCTCAAATTTTAACTCAGGTACTTTCTAAAAACCTTGAAGGAAATGAACCGCTTCAAGAAGCTGTAAACGAACCGCGATTTATTTTTGACGATTCGATTATTTATGTAGAGCCCGATTTAAATACAAAAAATATTCCTTCTGCGTTTCGAATAGAAACAAAGGAAAGCGACGTCTTTTATGGAGGTATCCAAGCGTTAACCATTAATTTTCAAGATAAACAAATGGAAGGAGCCGGAGACCCTAGAAGAAATGGAGTTTGGAAAACAGGAGATTAACGAAGTAAAGATTCCTTCTCATATGCTTAGGCATAGTGAGAAGGCGTTTGAAAATATCGAATGGAATGAAAATCTTTGTCGCTGGAATGAAAATGTACGTAAATAGGGGAACGATCTAAAGCAGGGTGAGCGTTGAAAAACGTGGCATCACCGTAGCGCAAAGCTTTTAGCAAGTAAGGCATTTCCTGTTTGAAAATAGCATATCGTATGGCTTGAACGGATTTTTCCGTTTGTTCATTTCCAATAAATACGTATACATACAGCGTATCAACACCGTCTTTGTGGAGCCATTCGGCAAAAAGCTCATTTCGCTGCTCATTTAATTGATCAACAGCAAACTTTTCGTCGATCCAAAGAAATAAATCGTCTGTTTGTTCAGAATGTGTGAGCGTATAGCGTCGCCCAATAAAAGGAAAGGTAGGCGTGCTTCCTTGCCGGTATGTGACGCTAAATTGCTGAGGATTAAAAGCAGACAAAGGGCATCTTCCTTTCACGCTTTTAAGTAGTTTATGCATAAAAAAGAGAAATTTCACACATTCGTCAAGAATTTTAAGCTGTTTTTCTTACATGCATACTTATGAAAAAGTTGTTACACTGAAGAAAAGAAATAGTGGGTGATAAAAGATGGAGCCGCTGTATATTGTCTTATCAATTTTTTTAGCAGCGATGCTATCGTATGATATTGCTAAATTTGTTCGAGGGGACCGGCCAGATTGGAAAGAGGGTTTCGTGACGGGCCTTGTGTTCGTGGGCTTTTTAGCAGCCATGCAAATGGCTTTTCACATTGTATAGCGACGAAAGAGGCTGGGACAAACGTAGTTTAGTTGAAGGAAGATCCGAACAATGAATTGTTCGGATCTTTTATGGTTAGGGTGAACGTAGATTCCATTGATTTCGTTATGTCTCAATCTCTTTTTTAAAGATATGCCGGATAAGTTTAGTCCGGCAATACTAAAAAGCCCCGATATCGAATAAGCTGTTGTATACTGCATTTTTGATAAAGGGGCTTTTTACTTGTATCGAAAAAAAACACTGCTTTTGAAGCGAAGTTTAGGAGTAGCTGTGTTTCTTTCTGTTATTGCGCTGGGAGTTTGGATGTTTCAATTTACATTTTTTTCTCCGAGTCATCAAGCCAAATCTGCTGTAAAAGAATTTTATACGCTAGAACAGGAAGGGAACTTTTCGGAATCATGGGATCTTTTTCATTCATCCATGAAAAAGAAGTGGACAAAAGGTGCATACATACAAGATCGAGCACACGTATTTCTCAATCATTTCGGGGTAGACACTTTTACGTATTCCATTGAAGATGTTGAAAAAAGAAAGAGCTGGAAGATGGAAAATGATCGTAAAGCGTTTCCTGTGGTTTACGAAATGACCGTTATCCAAACGTATAAAGGGAAATATGGAAACTTTGATTTGGTGCAGAAAGTGTATGCTGTTCGTGAAAAAGGAGAATGGAAAGTCGTGTGGGATTATAAACAGTAGGAGAGCCTGCTGTTTTTTTATCTTCATAAGAAATGAGCATACCTCAGCTGTTAATAGGCCTCTTTTTTAACAGAAAAAACGTTATGTTTTTTTGCGAGTGGGTAAAATGAAAGAAGGAGGCGAACACAGATGAAATTTAAAACGATTTTATTTGATGCATATGGAACACTGTTTGATGTACATACCGTTATTGAAACGTGTGATAAGCTGTATCCGGAACGAGGAGAAAGTATTAGCCATTTATGGCGTTTGAAGCAAATTGAATATGCAATGCAATATCAGCTGATGGGACGATACGTTGACTTTTATACATTAACAAATCAATCCCTGAAATATGCAGCAGAAGCAAATGATATTGATTTAACGGAACACGAAGAAAAAATGCTGATGAGTGCTTACATGAAGCTGAATGTCTACGATGAGGTCAAAGAGGTGCTCGCCTATTTAAAAGAAAAAGGATATCGTCTGGCTATTTTTACGAATGGTCCTAAGCACATGATTGATCCGCTTGTTTCTTATCACAACATGAATCATTTATTTGAAGACGTTATTTCCGTAGACGAAATCAAACAGTACAAGCCTACGATGGCAAGCTATCACTATGCAAAAAATAAAATGAACGCAAAAAGAGAAGAAGTATTATTTTTGTCATCGAATACATGGGACATTGCCGGTGCTAAAAACTACGGGTTCGCAACGGCTTGGGTCAACCGAAAAGGAAATGTAGCTGAACATAAAGAATTGCAGCCAAACGTAATCATTAAGAGCTTAAATCAGCTTACTAAATAAAAAAAGAACGAGCATTAAGCTCGTCCTTTTTTATTTATTGCTAAATGTATCTTTTGTTTCGCCTACTGCTTTTTGAGCATTTCCTTTTGTTTTCTCAGCTTTTCCTTCACGCTGAAGGTCGCGGTTATTCGTTGCATTTCCCACTTGATCTTTTACTTCACCTTTAGCTTTTGATACATTTCCTTTAATTTTATCTCCTAAACCTTTACTCATTTTAATCTTCCTTTCTATTAGTAATTAAGTAGTGTTACTTGTCTGTTCCACCATTAGAAAGAAATTAAACATATTTTCTGATTTTAACTTAAACAGAAGCTAAGCGTACGGTATTCAGGAGTAATGTTTAGGCACTATCATTACTATTGTTCGGAGGGTTTAAGCTCCCAATCATCATAAATCTGAGATTCATAAGGCCATGATAATAAGCTCAAAGATTCCACTGCTTTTAGAACAAGAGGTGAAGCATTATTGATGTTGAGATCTTGCGGTGCAATCCACAATGCTTCCAAAGAATCCTGTCCTTCAAACTGTACGGGGTTGGAAAGAAGCTCACCGCCGGCAATGTCTACGTAATAAAATACGGCAATGTGATGCACGTGAGTAAATTCTTTCCACTTACAGGGATACTGAAAATCTGTTGTACCCGCTTGAGAAACAATGTTAATCTCAAAGCCTGTTTCTTCCACAAATTCTCTTTTCATCGCTGCCGTTAATGTTTCACCGTGCTCTAGCTGTCCGCCTGGCAAATCAAAACGATGAATATACGGACCTCTATTTTTTCGAATAACAAGCATCTTGTTATCTCGCATACAAATTCCATATACGCCAAAGGCGCGATCATAGTTTGGTTCCATCTTTTTTTCACTACTTTCTATAACAGAATGGCTTGATAAAGCATAGTTTGATTTCTTTATCCTACCATACATTTTGCTATAGAACCTTTTTTAATGAGATGCTTTTACAGTAAGCGTGCGGGAAACGGCACTTTCGTTATGCAAACGGTCAACAGAGGTTACAACATATGTGTATGTTTGATTTTTGAGTGCATTTGGATCTACAAACAATTGTTTTTCTCCTGTTTTTCGAACGGTTGTCAGCAGGTTTTCTGCGTCGTTAATGTCGCCTTTTTTATTGCCTTGAAAGCGATAAATGGCATAATAAGCGGAATCATTCTGCTGGTGATCTCGAATTTCAAATGCTGCTTCTTTTGTATGAGGGCCCGCATTTTTTAATTTTGGTGCTTTTGGTGCCGTATTATCAAGCCAAGGCATTGCTGGAATAAGCGCAGGGTGTTTATAAATATCGTTTTGCAGCTTGTCTTTTATTCCTAGCGGGTTTCGGTTCAAATCTTTCAGGCTAAAATGCATGCTTCCCTGTACTTCTGGAAACTGGTGATTTAGAGCAATTTGCCTTGGATACTCATCGGGATCAGACCAAGCTTCCACCGCGTTGTTATTAATTTTGTAAGCAGCTTGTCCAATATAAAGGTGGACTGGCTTTCCGCGCACTTCATCTCTCCACCAGGTGAGCAGCGTATCGTAAGCAGCGGGTTCAAATCCGATATTCCAATAAATTTGCGGAGTGATGTAATCAATGTATCCATTTTGAATCCACGTACGCGTATCGGCATACAAATCATCATAGTTTGTTTGTCCGGCAGTCGTCTCAGAGCCGGTTGGATCATTAGCGATGTTTCGCCATACGCCGAACGGACTGATGCCAAACTTCACGTATGATTTTGTTTTTTTAATAGACTTATTTAAATCCTGAACAAGCTGATTCACATTGTCACGCCGCCAGTCTTCAATATTGGGAAACGTTTGAACACCGTAGGTTTCATATGTTTTTTGATCTGGGAACGTTTGACCTGCAATTTTGTAAGGATAAAAATAGTCGTCCATATGAACAGCATCAATATCATAGTTTCTTACGACTTCGAGCACTTCTTCAATAATAAAGTTTTTTACTTCTGGAATACCTGGGTTGTAGTAGAGTTGTTTTCCGTAGGAGACGACCCAATCAGGATGTTGTTTGGCAGGATGATTATCGGCTAGTTTGTTTAAATCAGTATGATTCATTGTAATGCGGTAAGGGTTAAACCATGCGTGGAATTCTAAGTTGCGCTTGTGTGCTTCGTCTACCATAAAGGCCAGAGGATCATAGCCGGGATCTTTTCCTTGTGTACCGGTTAAATATTCTGACCACGGGCCATATTTTGACGGATAAAAGGAATCGGCGGTCGGTTTAATTTGAACGACAACAGCATTCATCCCCATCTTTTTGACTTCATCTAGCAAATAGGTAAACTCTTTTTTCTGCTGTTCAACCGGAAGACCAGGCTGAGAAGGCCAGTCAATATTGTATACGCTTGCAATCCAAGCGGCTCGGAGCTCCCGTTTTTGATATGTGGTAGGTACGTCTGCTTTAGCAGGCAATGTGCTCGAACAAAACAGCAGCAAAAACAAGATGCCTCCAACCCATTTTTTAATATGCATGTTCGTTCCTCCTTCTTTTTTGGTTGAGATAAAATTTCTTTCATAATATAGCATGCGGTCGTTATATTCACAATAGATTTTAATGAAATATTCTGAAAAATAAAATAAAGTTTTAAAAATATCAGAAAAATATTGAAATTAAACTTCAGAAAAAATATAATAATGGTAATTTAAAGAATATTTTAGAAATACGTTACTTAACGATGGAGGAATTCATGCGCCAATTTTCCGTACTTACTTTAATCGATGCACAAATGAATCATTACAGTCCCGCTGAAGGAAGAGTAGCTGATTACGTGCTAGAAAATCCCACGACCACGTTGAACTTAACGACCAAACAGCTAGCTAAGCAGTGTCAGTGCAGCGAAGCTACGATTATTCGCTTTTGTCAGCGTGTAGGCATTAATAGTTTTAAAGAATTAAAGATTGAATTAGCAAAAGATGCTCATAAGGTGAATACCGAACAGCTGCCGAATCTTCCAGTTAATTTTGAAGATGAGACCGATGCTGTGCTTGAAAAAGTCATAAGCAAAAGTATGAGCGCACTGATGAATACAAGTCGATTAGTGAGCACTTCTGCAATTGATGCAGCTGCGGAAGCTATTCATGGAGCGAAACGAGTGTTTTTATACGGAGCAGGAGGATCAGCTGTAGTTGCACTAGATGCTCAGTATAAACTGCTTCGAATTGATATTTCGGCTCTGTTTTCATTAGATAGTCATGTTCAAATGGTGATGGCTACAAATATGACAAAAGATGATGTGCTGTTTGTGGTATCCACTTCGGGTCAAACAAAAGAAGTGGTAGAGCTGATGCAAATAGCCAAAGACAAAGGAGCAGCCGTCATTTTGCTAACGCAGCACGGATCATCGCCAGCTTCTAGATTAGCTGATATTCTGCTGACTATTTCGGTAGAAGAACAGCATATTCGAATTGGAACGATGAGCGCTCGTATTGCTCAGTTAGCCATTGTAGATGCGATGTTTATACGGTTATGTATTCAAAAAGGCAATCAAGTGTTTGAACGCATAATCGATACACATAATGTAATTCAAAAAATAAAGAGGTAGGGGGAAACGAGAAAATGAAGGTATTGTTTGTATGTTCTGGAGGAATGTCAAGTGCGATTGTGGTAAAAGCATTAAAAACGGAAGCACAGAAGCACGGAACGGATATGGAAGTGCTGGCAATTGGAACAAATGAAGTGGCAGAGGAAATTCAAAAGGGCTGGGACGTTGTAATGGTTGCACCGCAGATTCGTCACCGGTTTAACGCAGTTAAAGCAGAAGCGGATAAAGCTTCCGTTCCATGCGGACCTATTCCGCCGCAGGCTTATACGCCGCTTGGAGGTCCAACGCTTTTTAAAACGGTTCAACAGCTCGTTAGCTAAGAAAAGCAGGTGTATTCCTGCTTTTTAAATAGATAAGGGGTTTTATTTACACAAGGGGAGAATATAGAGGGGGAAAGGGTATATGAGCAAATTTGTGTCGTTTTTAGAGAACAATTTATCAGGACCTATGGCCAGGTTATCGGAACAGCGGCATCTTCAAGCCATTCGCGATGGTGTAATTTCCGCTTTACCGTTTATCATTATCGGAAGTTTTTTCTTGATTCTAGCATTTCCGCCTGTGCCGCAAGATAGCACAATCGCGAAATGGGCAGCTGATAACAGCGCGAATATTTTAATACCGTATCGCGTAACGATGTTTATTATGTCTTTATATATAGCCTTTGGGATAGGATACAACTTGTCTAAAAGCTATAATCTCGATCCGCTGTCAGGAGCGCAAATTGCAGTAGCTGCACTACTTCTTACGGTGACTCCAAAGCTGATTGAAGAAGAAGGGTTTATGCTGCCAATGACAAACCTTGGAGGTCACGGTTTATTTGTGACGATGATTGTATCGATTTTATCGGTCGAGATTCTCAGGTTTTGTAAAGCAAAAAATGTCACCATTAAAATGCCGGAACAAGTGCCTCCTTCAGTATCACGGTCTTTTGAAGCGCTGATTCCAGTGGCTATTGTTGTTGTACTTATGACAATTATTACGATTGTTTTAGGTATCGACCTTCATCATTTAGTTGATAAACTAGTTGCTCCGCTTGTGGAAGCTGGAGATAGTTTAGCAGGAGTGTTAATACCGGTTTTCTTAATCACGTTTTTCTGGTCATTCGGAATCCACGGCGTCTCTGTTGTTGGAACAGTGGCACGGCCTGTATGGGAAGTGTACTTAGCAAAAAATGCTGAAGCGGTAGCGGACGGAGCTTCCACACTTCCGTATATTGCACCTGAAACGTTCTTTCAGTGGTTTGTTTGGATTGGAGGATCTGGAGCGACGCTAGGTCTTGCCTTAGCGATGCTGTTTTTCTCAAAATCTAAATATTCGAAAGCGCTTTCTAGGACATCTTTTATTCCAGCGGTTTTTAATATTAACGAACCAATTATTTTCGGTTTGCCAATTGTCTTAAATCCTATTTTAATTATTCCATTTATCATTATCCCGATTATTACAACGATCATTTCATACGCAGCAACGGCGACAGGTCTTATTACGCCAACCTACGTAATGGTTCCATGGACGCTCCCGGCGCCGATCGGAGCTTATCTATCAACCGGAGGAGACTGGCGGGCGGTTGTGCTAGTCATTATCAATATTGCTATTTCTGTTGTCATTTATCTTCCGTTCTTTAAAATGTACGACCGAAAGATGGTCGAAATGGAAAAAAGCGATGAAGCAACGGTTGCACCATCCGATAGTTCAGTTCAAATGTAAAGAAAGAGAAGCCAACTTGTTTGGCTTCTATCTCTTTAGTAGGAGTGAGGGTCAATGTTTGTTCGGTTTCGATATAAAACTGTGTTTTTATTTCTGCTAACCATGGTTCTTTGCAACGTTATTTTTACACCTCTGCTGCAGTATGCTGGTTTATCAGCGCAGCATAGTTTATTTGCCATTACAAGTCTATCAGCAGCGCTGCTTACAACATTTATTTCCATTCGGCTTTCAAACGCAGCTTTATCTAAAACCGCCGTTTGTATACGCTTTGTTTTGCTTGGAATAGGGTGCACAGCCGTTACATATTTAGCCGTTTTTTAACAAGGAGGGACAAAAAATGAAAGTAGTGACAATAGGGGGAGGATCAAGCTACACACCGGAATTGGTCGAAGGGTTTATTAAACGATATGATGAGCTTCCAATTCGAGAGCTATGGCTTGTAGATATTGAAGAAGGAAAAGAGAAGCTTGAAATTGTAGGAGCACTTACGAGAAGAATGGTCAAAAAAGCAGGTGTTGATATGGAAATTCATTTAACGCTTGATCGACAAAAAGCGTTGATAAATGCTGATTTTGTAACGACACAGCTTAGAGTAGGTCAGCTTGATGCGCGTATTCAAGATGAACGCATCCCTCTTAAGTACGGAATGATTGGTCAAGAGACAAACGGGGCGGGAGGATTATTTAAGGGCTTGCGAACGATACCCGTTTTGTTGAAAATTGCCGAGGAAATACACGAAGTTTGTCCAAACGCCTGGCTTATTAATTTTACAAATCCTGCAGGTATGGTAACGGAGGCACTGCTTCGCTACGGAAAGCATTCTAAAGTAGTAGGAGTCTGTAACCTGCCTGTACATATGACAAACTCCATCGCCAGCTTGCTTCAAATAGAAAAAGAAGATGTTCACATTGAATTTGCAGGGTTAAATCACTTGGTATATGGACTGCATGTGTATGCAAAAGGAAAGGAAGTAACGCAAGAAGTCATTCGGCGATTAAGTGATCCAAAGTCCCAAGTAACAATGAGAAACATAGCTCCTATTCCGTGGCAACCGGACTTTTTGGAAGCTCTTGGCGTGATTTTATGTCCTTATCACCGCTACTACTACAAAACAAACGAAATATTAGCAGAAGAGCTTCTAGCCTTTCAGTCAGGTACTACGCGTGCTGAAGTGGTCAAAGTACTGGAAGGAGAGCTTTTTGAACTCTATAAAAATCCAAATCTAGAAAGTAAGCCTCCGCAGCTGGAAAAACGAGGAGGCGCTTATTACAGCGATGCCGCATGCAATTTAATTTCATCCATTCATAACGATAAAGGCGATATTCAAACATTAAATGTAAAAAACAATGGCGCTATTTCCTCACTCCCAAACGAATCTGCGGTTGAAGTAAACTGTGTAGTAACAAAGCAAGGGCCGGTACCACTCACTGTCGGTGAACTTCCGGTAGAAGTGAATGGACTTGTGCAGCAAATTAAATCGTTTGAACGAGTAGGGGCAGAAGCTGCGGTTACAGGATCTTATGAAAAAGCACTGGTTGCGCTGAGTATTAATCCGCTTGTTCCAAGTGACGAGCTGGCTAAGTCGGTCTTAGACGAACTGCTTCAAGCTCATCGCGAGTATTTACCTGCTTTTTTTAAGGAAGTGAACGCATAGTATGTATGCTGTTGGACTTATGTCAGGAACGTCGCTTGATGGAATTGATGCAGCTCTTGTTCAAATTGAAGGAAGCGGCTATGAAAGTAAAGTTAAGCTTCTTCATTTCATTACCATGCCTTTTTCACCTCAGTTAAAAAAGGAAATTGAGCAGGCGCTTTCTTTTGAACATTCAAATGTACAGCTGATCTGCAGCTTGAATTTTAAACTTGGCTATGCGTTTGCAGATGCAGTGAAAAAAGTGTGCCAAGAAGCCCGCTTTTCTCTTGAACAAATAGATGTTATTGGATCGCATGGGCAAACCATTTACCATCAGCCTTATGCTTCGGGAAGTACAGCGATGTCTACACTCCAAATTGGAGAGCCGGCTGTTATTGCCTATGAAACCAAAACGAAGGTAGTAGCAAACTTCAGAGTGATGGACATGGCAGCAGGCGGGCAAGGTGCTCCGTTAGTTCCTCACACGGAACGGATTTTGTACAGCCACAATAATTATACAAGGCTGCTTCAAAACATTGGAGGTATTGGAAATGTAACGTTGATTCCTCCAAAACACCCTCCTATACCGGTAGTAGCTTTTGATACGGGGCCGGGAAATATGATGATAGATGAAGCGTGTCAGCAGCTTTTTAATGTTTCATTTGATGAAAATGGGCGTTTAGCAGCTGGAGGAAAGATTATTTCAGAGCTTTTAGAAGACTGTATGAATCATGATTACATGAAGCTTTCTCCTCCTAAATCGACGGGAAGAGAGCTGTTCGGTACACAGTACACAAAGAGACTGCTAGAGAAATATAGCAAACATAAAAAGAAAGATCTGCTAGCTACGATTACTATGTTCACGGCATCATCCATTGTACATCACTATGAAACATTTATTTTTCCTGCCTATTCTATTGACGAAGTGATTATTGGAGGAGGCGGAAGTTATAATAATACGCTGATGAATATGATTAAAGCGCAGCTCGGGAAGCGCTGCAGGGTGTATACACAAGAAGAAATAGGAATGTCTTCAGAAGCAAAAGAAGCCGTAGCATTTGCGGTGCTCGCAAATGAAACACTTTCAGGTTATCCAAGCAATGTACCAAGCGCAACCGGCGCCTTGTCTCCTGTAATATTAGGAAACATTACGCCTGCACCACTATAAAAAAGGGGATGGAAGAAATGACAGAAGCAGCAAATATGGAAAATGAAATTTTTGAACTTATTGCATATGGAGGAAATGCTAGGTCACTTGCATATGAAGCGTTAGAAGCAGCTGAAGACTATGATTTTAATAAAGCTGACGAGCTTTTAAAGCAGTCTCAAGAAGAGCTCAGTCATGCTCATAAAACGCAAACTGCGCTTATTCAACGTGAATTGAACGGAAAAACAATTGAAAAGTCACTGCTTTTAATTCACGCACAAGATCATTTAATGACGGCCATTTCAGAGCAAAAATTAATTGAACATATGATTAAGCTTATTAAAAAATTTAAAAAAGAAGGCGAAAATCAATGAAAAAGCTAGGTATTGCGATTTACCCGGAACATTCGACTGTCGAAAAAGATAAAGCGTATATAGCACTTGCGCATCAATACGGATTTACCCGCATTTTTACATGCTTGCTTTCTGTTGAAGGCGATCAGAAAAAAGTAATGGCAAATTTTAAAGAAATTATTGAGTTTGCCAATGAGCTAAAGATGGAAGTAGTAGTGGATATTGCTCCTCGCGTATTTGGAGCGCTTGGCATTTCTTATGATGACTTATCTTTTTTTCACGAATTAGGGGCTTATGCTATTCGCCTTGATCTAGGGTATACGGGAAATGAAGAGTCCATTATGACTTTTAATCCATACGGCTTAAAAATTGAAATTAATATGAGCAATGCGACGAAGTATGTGGATAATATTTTAAGTTACCAGCCAAACCGAAAACAGCTATTGGGGTCGCATAATTTTTATCCTCATCGATACGCAGGATTGTCGTATGATCACTTTGTAAAGTGTTCAGCATTGTTTAAAGAACATAACCTTGAAACAGCAGCCTTTATTAATTCACCAAGCGCTACGTTTGGACCGTGGCCTGTTACTGAAGGGCTTTGTACGCTTGAAATGCATCGCACGCTTCCGGTCGACGTGCAGGCTAAGCATCTTTTTAAAACGGGATTAATTGATTGTGCAATCATTGCCAATGCTTATGCATCAGAAGAAGAAATGAAGGCGCTGCGTGATGTTGTTCAGCAAGAGCGCTTTACTTTTAATGTGACGCTGTATGATACGATTACTGAACTTGAGAAAAAAATTGTGCTGGAAGAGTTTCATTTTTACCGCGGAGACGTATCCGATTATTTAATTCGCTCTACGCAAAGCCGAGTAAAATATAAAAAAGAAGAATTCAAGCCTACGCATACTCCTTCCATTCGAAGAGGCGATATTTTAATAGAAAATGAACTCTACGGACAGTACAAAGGAGAGCTGCAAATTGCGCTGTTAGACATGGAAAACTCAGGTAAAACAAACGTAGTAGGACGCATTGCAGAAGAGGAAATATTCTTACTAAATGAACTGCAGCCATGGGACAAATTTGCTTTTTGTGAACGGTGATAAAATGGACTATATTATTGGTATCGACGGGGGCGGAACAAAAACAGAAGCCGTTGCTTACAGCTTAAACGGTCAAGAGCTCGCTGCTTCAAAAAGCGGCTATGGAAATTTGCTCATTAATTACAATACGGCTATTACTCATATTGATGAATGTATTACAGCGTGCAAAACTGCGCTTACTGGTTATACATGTAAAGGCATTTCACTAGGACTTGCTGGAAGTAAAGCATTATCTAAGGAAGAAATAAAAAGATATTTTTATGATCGGTATCAGGTAGAAGTAGGTTTATATGATGACGCCATGATTGCACACGAAGCACTACTGCATGGAAAAGACGGGATTTTAACCATTGCAGGAACTGGAGCCGTCAGCATTGGGAAAAAAGACGGGGTGTACGAATACGGAGGAGGGTGGGGACACCTTCTTGGAGATGAAGGAAGCGGATATTGGATTGGTCTTCAAGCACTGATATTGCTGACGAAAGAGCATGATCAAAGCCGTCCTTACAGCAGCCTTAGTCAGACAATCTTGCAACATGTAAAAGCAGATACCATACACGATATAAAAAAGTTTGTCTATTCATCTCCTAAATCAGAAGTTGCTTCACTCACTCCGCTTGTTGTAAATCAAGCAAGAAATCATAAACAAGAAGCAAGTGACATTCTTCAACAAGCTGGAAAGCACCTTGCAAACATGACTCTTCATTTATATAAGAAACAGCGGTTTGAAGGGAGCTGCTTGCTGGCATGCAAAGGCAGCATTTTAACGGAAGTTCCAGAAGTGTTTGATGTTTATAAAAAAGCATGTGAAAAAGAAATAAAGCATATCCAGTGGGCAACACAGCGAGTATCATCTGCTAAAGGAGCTTATCAGCTGTTCATGAACGAGTATAAATAGAGAAAAAATGATGGTGGAAAAGGCAGGGGATCACAGTGAACTTAAATCATATCTTAACAGAAAAACGCAATCCGCAAACCTTAAACATTGATGAATTATCAAGTCTGGAAATTGTAAAAAAAATTAATGAAGAAGATCATCAAGTGCCTCATGCAATCAATAAGGTGCTGCCTGTTATTGCTTTGTTAGTAGATGAAATTGTCAGTGCTTTTAAACAAGGCGGACGTCTTATTTATATCGGAGCAGGTACAAGCGGGCGGCTAGGTGTGTTAGATGCATCTGAATGTGTACCAACATTCGGTACACCTGCCGAACAAGTAATTGGGATCATAGCCGGGGGAGACAAAGCGCTCCGTCATGCGTTAGAAGGAGCAGAAGATAACAAGAAACAAGCGATAGAAGATTTGAAAGCGATTAATTTATCAAATAAAGATATTCTTGTAGGTATAGCTGCAAGTGGAAGAACTCCTTATACACTCTCAGCGCTTGCGTATGCAAACAGCCTGGGGACAGTAACGGGCTGTGTTGTAAATTCTCCTCAATCACCTATGGAACAAGAAGCAAAATATGCAATAGTAGCAGAATCAGGGCCGGAAGTTGTAACAGGTTCAACAAGAATGAAAGCCGGAACTGCTCAAAAGCTTGTTCTTAATATGCTGACGACCGCTTCTATGATTCAAATCGGTAAAGTCTACAGCAATCTAATGGTAGACGTACAGCCGACTAACGATAAACTCGTACAGCGTGCTAAAAATATTATTGCGGAACTAACAGGCGTCTCACCAGAGGAGGCAGCGGAAAGTTTACAAACATACAAAACGCCAAAAGCCGCCATTCTTGCGCTTCTTACTTCTATAGAAGGTGATGAGGTGCATCGGCTGCTTGATAAACATGACGGACATTTAAAAAAAGCCATTGGAGAAGCAATGGAACAGCAGATTAAAGATTAACCCTTAAAAGAAGTGCATACAGCACTTCTTTTTTTTGTTGAGCACATTTTTTGCACAATGTATGTGGGTGAATTCGGTCTAATCATTTTGCAAGACCCGTAGTATAGTAAAAGCATAAAACATAGTAAGTATTTCAATTTGTGCACGAATTGGACTGAAGGTGATTCATTTGTTAGACAAACGCAGTACGGCCGTATTGCAAGTTTTGCTTCAAGCCGCAACATTTATATCAGTACAAGAGTTAATGAAGCAGTTTCAAGTGTCAAGACGTACCATCTATTATGATATTGAGAAAATTAACGATTGGCTGTGTCAGCAAGAATTAGAGTTTGTTCAGTACACATATGGAAAAGGCTTTTTTCTAAACGATCAAGCAAAGGACCAAGTTGCTAAACAATTTTCTCATGTTATGCCATCTGCTTACTTATCAGTTGAGGACCGTCAAATATACGTTGCTTTGATGTGTATACTTCGAGGCGGAAAAATTGGAACTCAGCAGCTCATGGATGAAACAGAAGTTAGTCGCAACACTGTATTACAAGATATTAAAGACTTAAAAAACAAGTGGGCAAAGAAAGGCATATCTTTGACATACAGCTATAAAGATGGGTACGAAGTAAAAGGATCTGAAAGCGACATTCGAAATTTGCTTTATATACACATTACAGAATTATTAAGTCAACATCAAGAAGAGTTGTTGAAAAGGGTTATGAAAGCAGATTACGAATATTCACTGATTTATAACTGGCTTGTAGAGTGTGAAGATAAACTGGGAATGGCGTTTACAGACAAGATGCTGACGCAATTAGCCTATATGCTCACGTGCTGTATTCAGCGTATTGGAGGCAAGCGCTATGTAGACGCCTTGATTACTAGAAAAGAAGAATTAGAAAAAACCAGGCAGTACAAAGCGCTGCAAGAAATTGAAAGCGTTTTAGGATTTGATTTTCCACCTCATGAAAAACATTATCTGGCCACGGTTTTACTAAGTGCAAAAGTAAATGTAGTAAATCAAGCAGATAGTGATGATTGGATGAGAACCATTGTAAAAGAAATGGTATCGCGGTTTCAAGCATATGCTTGTGTGGTATTTGAAGATCGAAATCGTCTTGAACAAAATTTATATATTCATTTGAAGACGGCTTATTACAGGCTTCTCTATAATATTCACCTCCCTAACCCTATGCTTTCGGCTATTCAAACAAAGTATCAGGATATAGTGGAACTGACAAAAAAAGCGTTGCTTCCTTTGGAAAACAGCCTTCAAACACGTATTAATGAAGACGAAATTTCTTATTTTGCTCTTCATTTCGGAGGGTGGATGAAAAAACAAGAGGGAAGGCAAAAACAAAAGCGTATTGTTATTGTTTGTGCCAATGGAATTGGAACGTCCCGTATGCTTCAGTATCAGCTTGAACAACTGTTAACAGATGCTGAATTGATAGGGCCAATGACGGTAAGAGATTATGAGCAGTTTAAAGAAACCTATGATTTAGTTATTACAACTACGCCATTAAAAAAGCGAATGAACGTGATGCTTGTGAATCCTATTTTAACGGATGATGAAAAGCAGCGGTTAATCGACTTAGTTGAACCAGCTTCTTCTCAGCTAACCACTCAAGCCATCATGGGTATTATTAAGCAGCATGCAAATATTCAAGATGAACCAGCTCTATTAGCTAATTTAAAACTAGTGATACAGCAATCTAAAAAAATGGTAAGAGAGGATAAAAAGCCAATGTTGCATGAAGTATTGCAAGAGCCATTCTTGCAGCTTACAGATTCAGCAGATGATTGGAAATCAGCTGTTAGGCTGGCTGCCAAGCCTTTGTTGAACTATGAATATATTGAACCTTCTTATGTAGAAGCAATGATCAAAAGTGTAGAGCAGTTAGGCCCTTATATTGTTATTGCGCCAAAAGTTGCGCTCCCTCACGCAAGGCCGGAACAAGGTGTAAATCGTGTGGGTATGAGCATGCTTCGTTTAAAGGAGCCGGTCTATTTTTCTACTGAAAAACAGCACGGAGCGCAGCTTATTATCGTACTTGCTGCTACTGATAATGAAACCCACTTAAAAGCACTGTCACAGCTTTCAATGATGCTATCTGAAAACGATAATATTGACAAGCTTATTGCTATGAATACAAAACAAGAAATGCTTGCGTTAATTGAAGCTTACTCAAATTAAAAGGAGAGATAAAAAATGAAAAAGATTTTAGTTGTATGCGGAAACGGTTTAGGAAGCAGTTTTATTGTGGAAATGAATGTAAAGAAAATTTTAGTAGAGCTTGGTGTTGAAGCACAGGTATCTCATACGGATTTAACAACTAGTAAAACGGAGCAGGCAGATATCTATTTAGGATCTGCAGATATTGTAAATCAATTGGATGATGGCACTCGCACGGTCGTGGCACTGCAAAACATTTTAAATCAAGCGGAAATTAAAGGAGCACTGCAAAAATACTTCGTGGAGGCGTAAGCCATGTTTGATTTAATTATGAAAGATATATTAGGAACACCGGCTATTCTAGTAGGGTTGTTTGCGCTCATCGGTTTGTTGCTTCAAAAGAAAAAAAGTGCAGATATTGTATCAGGCACGTTAAAAACAATTATGGGTTTTCTTATATTAGGAGCAGGAGCTAACATATTAATTGCTTCACTTGAAGCGTTTGGGAAAATGTTTAATAAAGCGTTTTCCGTTGAAGGGATCATTCCTAATAATGAAGCAATTGTAGCTGTAGCTCAACAAACGTTTGGTACAGAAACAGCGATGATTATGCTTTTAGGTATGATTGTAAATATCATTATCGCGCGCATCACGAAATTTAAGTATATCTTTTTAACTGGGCATCACACCATGTTTATGGCTTGTTTGATTGCAGCAATTTTATCTACCGGCGGGTTAACGGGAGCACCTTTGGTTTTGATCGGTGCACTATTATTAGGTATTTTAATGGTTTTATTTCCTGCACTGCTTCAGCCGTATGTGCGTGAAATTACAGGGTCAAACGATATTGCCGTTGGTCATTTTGGTTCCTTAGGCTATTTAGTAGCAGGATTTATCGGCAAGCGAGTAGGAAATCGCGAAAAAACAACAGAAGAAATTAAAGTTCCTCAATCCTTAGGATTTCTTCGGGATACATCTGTTTCTGTCTCACTGACCATGACCGTTTTATTTATTGTTGTTGCACTTTTTGCAGGTCCTGCATTTATCGAAACAAAATTAAGCGGGGGTCAAAACTTTATTGTGTACTCGCTAATTCAAGCAATCACCTTTGCAGCAGGAGTATATGTCGTGCTGGCGGGTGTTCGTATGCTTTTAGCAGAAATTGTACCAGCATTTAAAGGAATTGCTGACAAAGCGGTACCAAATGCCATTCCAGCTCTAGATTGTCCAACGGTGTTTCCGTTTGCTCCTAACGCAGTGGTCATTGGATTCTTTTCAAGCTTTATCGCAGGTCTCATTTCAATGTTCTTTTTGCCTCTATTTGGTCTAAGTATTATCGTGCCAGGCCTCGTTCCGCACTTTTTTACGGGAGCAGCTGCTGGAGTATTTGGAAATGCGACGGGGGGAAGAAGAGGAGCAGTGGTCGGGTCATTTGCCAATGGAATCTTAATTAGTTTTTTACCGGCTATTTTACTGCCTGTTCTCGCGTCGTTAGGTTTTAAAGGCACAACATTTGGAGATTCGGACTTTAGTGCGGTAGGTATTCTTCTTAGCATGCTAATTAAATTATTTACGTAAAGATAAAAAACTCATGTTACGCTAGTAGCATGAGTTTTTTTATGATATTGGAAGTGGAGGAGCAATGAATGAAAATTGGATTAGCGCAAGTGAGATTTCCAAAGTCAGCCGCAGAGGGTGCAGAAACGGTAGAAAATTGTATGAAACAAGCAGCAGAAGAAGGATGTAACCTTGTATGTTTTCCAGAATCAATTGTGCCGGGACTTAGAGGAGTTGGTTTTGAAGTTGAGACATACAATCACGAAATTCAACAAAATACGCTTTATAAAGTTAAGTTGTTTGCCAAACAGTTAAAGCTCAACGTAATTTTACCACTGGAGTGGCGCGACGAACTTGGTATGCATTTAACTGCTTTTGTAATTGATGAAAATGGAAAAGAATTAGGGTATCAAACTAAAAATCAAATTGATCCAGCAGAAGATCAATTTGGTTACAAGCCTGGAAATGGCCGCCAGTTGTTTGAAATAAACGGCGTGAAATTCGGTATTGTTATTTGCCATGAGGGATGGCGCTATCCTGAAACTGTCCGATGGGCTGCTGTAAGAGGAGCAAGCATTGTGTTTCATCCACAGTTTACTGGTGAAGTACCAGATCCGCAATTTTATGATTATGCAATGATTGCAAGAAGTACGGAGAATGGTATTTACTTTGCAAGCGTGAATTATGCCTTAGAGAACCAAAAAAGCACGACTTCTCTTCTTTCTCCAAAGGGTGAATGTTTGATAAAAGCGAAAGCTGAAAAGCAAGAACTACTAACGTATACGATAGAGCCCGGTGAGGCTAACCGCCTGTTAGCTCAGCGTCTGTTATCAAATTTACTATTGTAAAAAAGTTTATTTTTCTAGTTAAATTAGCATGTGCGCTCTGATAATCCTTTGGTTATTTCTCCTTATGACGATATAAACATCAATATGGTATTATCGAAAGTTAAAGGGGTATTAAAAGGTGTGTGGAAACAATGGATCGAAAAAAAGCCGCATCAGTAGCTGGAGCATTGGTTATTGCCGTAGGAATTTGGCTATTTCAAAGCGGGAAATTTAAAAGTGAAGCGCAGGCAGATAAGTTTACGAGTACATTTTTGGTCGATCATGAACAAACAGACAATGGATTTGAATTATTTACTTCGGATACCAATCAATATAGGATGTGGTTTCCGCTTCAGTATGTTATTCATAAATCTTCTTATAAAAGCAGTGAAGATGAAAGTGAAGTATGGACAGCATCAACGAAGGAAAATGATTCATACAATGCTGGGAAAATAACGGCTTTATTTTCTAAGAAAAAAAGCAAAGCAGCTCAAAATAAATTGGATGCATTTCAGCCTGATTACATGTTAAAAGGTAAAAATGCAACGATTTATGTGAAAAAACAAACAAGAGATGGAAAGTATAGCATTTATCATGCTTATGTGAATGATGATTATTCAGACAAGTATATTTACTATACGTTTGAACTAAAAAGCAGCGAACAGACAAACAGTACAAAACAGCAGTATTGGGTAGAAAAAATTCTTCTAAATACACAGTTTCAAAAAAACTCAGCTCAATAGTCAGCTGAGTTTTTTCGTAAGGGTTCATAATACTTTTGCTTTTTTATGTAAACGGGTACAATATGAGTAAGGAGGCCTTTGTATGATTGAAAAACAAGCAGTTGGTGAAAAAGCAGCACAATTTGTTGAAGATGGAATGATTGTAGGGCTAGGGACAGGTTCAACAGCTTATTATACAATTGTAAAACTAGGTGAACGAGTAAAAAATGGATTACACATCAAAGCGGTTCCTACTTCTCAAAAAACAGAAGAGCTGGCAAGGAAACTAGGTATTCCCATTGTTACCTTAGCGGATGTTGAATATATTGATATAGCAATTGACGGAGCGGATGAAGTGGATAGCGAACTTTCTTTAATTAAAGGAGGGGGAGGCGCGCTGCTTCGAGAAAAAATGATTGCGTACGCAGCAAAGCGGTTTATCGTAATTGCGGATTCTAAGAAAATAGTGAAGACGCTAGGAGCTTTTCCTCTTCCTGTTGAAGTTATACGTTTTGGCTGGGAAATGACGGCGAAGCACATTCGCAGTGCAGGTTGTGTACCGCAGCTTAGGCTTTTAGATGATCATACGCCGTTTATCACCGATAACGGAAATTACATTCTAGACTGCCATTTTTCAGAAATTGAAAATCCTGCTGAGTTGGAAAAACAGCTGATAAGGATCCCGGGCGTAGTAGAGAGCGGTTTGTTTGTAGGAATGACGGAGGAAGTCATTACCGTACAAAACCAAGATGTTCATATCATAAAAAAATAGAAGCTTTGGCGTCGGGCCTAGGCTTCTATTTTTTAATTGGAAAGAACGTTCCAATTTTTCTCTAATTGATATATGTATTGAGACGCGTTCAGTACATTTGGATGAACGAAAGTATCAATTGTTTTTTGCGGACAAGCAGATCCGTATAATGAAAAAATGACAAGCTTGCTATGCTCGATTGGTGATACAACGTGAGATAAACAGCGATAAGAAGGATTTATCAAGCTTTTTACCATCTCATGGATATCTTCTTTGTCGTAAAAATCGACTTCAATTTCCGTCTTTACTAAATAACGGCTTTCAATGGCGCTGCTTCGATAATAATTGTAGCGTGCTCCTATGAAGTAGGACGGATCTGATGTTGAAACGTCCAAATTCGTATATGTTTGATCCTGCTTGCTTTTATAAAAAATAGAATCATGAGTATGCTTCATGAATTCTTGATAAGTTGTTCCATCTTCCCACAGAGCTAGAATACAAGCATCTGTTTCATCTTCCACGTTCCAACCCCCTAATTGGCCAATGAAACCATTCACGTGTGCAAGAGCAGCCCAATGCTGTTGCGTATATGAAAAAGATGCTTTTTTATCAGTCGGTATGCTGCATTTCACAATTTTTGTCAACATTCTCCCATCACCTCAATTAATTACTTCGATAAATGAAGGAAAAATCCTTCTAAAAAGAGGAAAATCATAGACATATCCCCCCTTTAAAAGCCATACATTTCAAATAGGACAATGTTAGGGAAAGAAGGGGAAATGAATGAAAGTTTTTCGTGCAAAAGCCTGTCAATCTCCTATGCGAAAAGGCTGGTCAATTATGTTTCAGCATCCGTTTAAAAAAGATGAAAGAGGAAGATCGCACCCGTTTGTTAAACGGTTTATGTATACAGAGCAACACGATGAAATTGACATTCTGGTTGAAGAGATGAATGAACTGCTGAGAGTGCAGGATTTTTGGACAAGTACTGCAAAAGGAAGAGCAAAAGCAAGATATGATGAACGAGTAGTGAATGCTTTTTATAACGATATTGAAAAAAGGACGAGCGAACAAATTGACAGCAAGTATGAGTACATTCATGTAATCGGAGAACAAGGAAGCGGAAAAACAGCCTTAATCCGCCAGCTTCTTGGTATAAAAAAGGAATGTGGCTTTCTAGGAATAGGCAGTAAAGGCGCTTATTCTGCTACGTATAAGGTGAAGGATTCCCAACACTATGAAGCTGCTGTCTCTTTTTTTACGCGAAGTGAAGTGCAAAGGAAATTGGAGAATATCCTACTAAGAAGCGCTGAAGTGTATGCTGAAGGAGGCACGGATTATGACTTGGTCTTTGAGTTGTTACACGGAGATTCCTCTTTCAATCTGCGCGCTCTTTTGGGAGATATCCCATACAAAGCCCGTTATTTTAATGACGATGTTCCTTTAAGAATGAACGACGAAAATAGTTCATTCAAACAATTTGTAGATGCAATTAAACGAGAAAGTGAAATAGTAAAAGACGCTGTTGATCAAGAAGGAAGAGATTTTGCAGAGGGATGGCACAAGCGGCTTGAATGTAGGAAAATCACCGAGCAAATGCTTCTGGCCATTGAATCCCGGTTGAAAGAATACAAGGAAGGAACATGGGAAATAGGAGAAGACGACTGGCCAATATCCTGCCGTCTCACAGCAAAAGAGCTGTCTTCCCTTGGTCCGCTAACAAATGAAGAAGAAGAAAATAACGGACGTCTTATTTATCCATTGTTTCGTAGAATTGAAGTTTGCGGCCCTTTTTCTTTTAAAAAAGGGTTAGCGATTTGCGAGCATCCGTATTTTGAATATACGAGCACCATCCACGATTCTTTTAAAAAAGCAGCTTCTATTTTATACGTACATCATGGGCTTAAAGAATTAGATATTCAATTTCTTCAACAGCTCATCGTACATGGTCATGGCGCTAAAGTAAACGTTTGTGTTACACACGGAGATTTGCTTACCTCTCCAAGCTGCCGTACGGATTATGCTAAAAAACATGCCATGGCTAAAATGATAGATGGTGCGCTTAAAAGCGTTTCACCTCTTATGAAAAAGCAGCTTCACTACTATTTAACAGTAGGGAATACGACTATTTTAGAATGTGTACACGAGGAATTCAAAGAGAGTCACCTTCTGTATAAAGACTTAAAGGCAGCTTTAGTATCAGAAACGAGAAAAAAGCAGCAAGAGCTGCATCCTATTTATTTAAACTTGACTGTCTCTCAGGCTTTTTATGAAGCGATGGAGTCGCTGAACATTCCTTATATGGACAGAGAAACGTGTTTGAACATTTCCTTAGGAGAGCATGAAGGGCCGGTGCCAGTCATTACGTCCGCTTTTATTTCATCTGTCTACGAGCATTTTCTAAGCCAGCCGTCTGGGTGGTCAAGTACCTATCATTCGGTCACCGACCGACAGCAGGTTATTCAAGAATTGGCAGGTGAGTTTGCAACCGTCGTTTATTCCTATTTCAACGAACAGTTGCTTGAAAAATCCCGTAATGACTGGCTCGCTCTTTATAAACAAAAAGAAGACGATCAAGCCTACAAATATAGCAGACTGATAGAAAACGTAATTCCTGCCAAAAATGATATCTATCAGCAGCAAATTCTTATGAGAACGGTTTATCAGCTGATTAAGTATGTCGTAGAAAAGAAAGACGGCGTACTGGTTCATTAAGGGGTCAAGGCGCGATGTAAAAAAGAGGTTTATCAATAAAAAAACAGAGCCTGAAATCAGGCTCTATTAGCGTTTGGAAATAGCAGTTAAAGTATTAGGTCCGGCAATGCCGTCAGCTGCTAGCTTATTGTCTTTTTGAAAATTACGTACAGCAGCTTCTGTATTGGCACCGAAGATACCGTCCGTACCTTTTGTATTATAGCCAATCGCTGTTAATTTCTTTTGAAGAGCTTGAACATTGCTGCCTTTGCTTCCTTTTTTAAGCGTTTGTTTTGTGTTAATTGTTGTATCTGCTGGTGGATTTGTTGGCTTTGGATTTGTTGGGTTTGTTGGTGTCGTCGGGTTCGTTCCTGAACTTCCTAAAGCTTTATATGTTGATGGGCCAACAATGCCGTCAGCCGTTAAGCCGTGGTCTTTTTGGAACTTACGAACAGCTGAATCTGTATTGGCACCGAACACACCGTCCGTACCTTGTGTATTATAGCCAAGTGAAGTTAGTTTCTGCTGAAGCTCTTTAACTGCATTTCCTTTGCTGCCTTTCTTTAAAACAGTTCCTGTAGAAGGAGCTGGAGTAGAACCTGAGTTTCCAGAAACGTTGTATCCGTTTGCTGCTGCAATGTCGTTAAATGATTTAGAAGAAGTTGTAATCACAACCGGTGTACCGACGGTCACTTTACTAAATAACCATTCTACTTCTTCATCGTACATACGAACGCATCCGCTGCTTACATATTTGCCGATGGAAGCAGGATTATTATTTCCGTGAATAGCATACGTCGTGCCGTATGTACCTCTCGCATTTAGGCCTAGCCAGCGATTGCCAAGGGGATTTCTAGGATCTCCACCAGGAATGTTCCCTTTGTAATAAGGGCGATTGACGATTTTATTTACTACTTTGAAATGGCCTTCTGGTGTAAGAGACTGCGTGCGTCCTGTTCCTACTGAAAACGTTCGGACAAGTGAACCATTTTGGTAATAAGCGAGTTTATTCGTCGCTTTGTTAATGATAATTAAATGAGATGGTGTTGAAGCAGCTTCTGTTTTTGGAACTCCTACAAACAAGCAGGCTAGAGCTAAAATAGCTGCTATGAGTACGATTGCTGTTCTTGATATTCTATTTGCCATGTGCTGCGCCTCCTTAGGCTGCATTAATGAAAAACGTATGATGCTTTGGGCTGTGCTATAAATTCTTCACTAATAAAATAAAAGACGAATAGCTGCATTTTCTATCCCTGTATGTATGCGCTTAATAAGGAAATCATTAAGTAGAAAGACTTTACTAGCGGGAATTTATAATAATAAGAATAACTAAGTTTTTCTTAATTCTTTGTACAACTTTAGGAATATAAGTTTACTAATCTAGCGGATTCACATTTACATAAGCATCACATCCTTTCCAGTTCTTCATTTTTGTGTAAAGAAATGAAAGCGTTATATAGATTGTTTTGTAATCATATTGTAACATATTTGTATTTTTTGTACCATAAAAAGACATAAAATAGTATAAAAATACTTTATATGGGTTTTATGTACAAAAAAATCAAAAGTTCAGGAGAACGAAGCTATTATTAGATATACGAAACTGGAAAAGAAGTATGCGTAGTTTTGTGGAAATAGATAAATATTCTTATTCGAATATAGGGAGGGAAAGAGTAAAAAAACTACTTGCAAAGAGACAAGTAGTTTTTAAACCGTTATTTTTGAGCATACATTACAACAAAATTAAAAAATTTATAGATGCAATCCACCGTGCTGAACCCGCTTGCTGTTAACCAATTTAACTGATCGTGCAAAGTTGCCATTTTATCTAACTTCGTACGTTCATGAGCAGCCTCAATTTGCTCATGAGTTAATCCGCTTGCGGCAATTCTTTCGCTCCAGTCTTTTTTATATAACTCTTCAATAATAGAAGAAGGGCCTAATACTTGATCGGCATTAATAAATATTCCTCCTGTATGCAGCAAATCATAAATTTGTTCATACAGCTTTTGTTTTTGTTCGTCTTCTAAATGATGAATAGCAAGTGAGGAAATCACAATGTCAAATGAGTGCTCAAATTTGTAGCTTGTTATATCTGATACGATAAATTCTATATGCTGTTCATTTTTAAAGCGTTCCTTTGCTTTTTCAAGCATTTGATCTGAGACGTCAATCAACGTGAAATGCGCATCTGGGTATTTTTCTTTAACAAAAGAAGAAAACAAGCCTGTACCTGCTCCCATATCAAGTATGCGAAGCGTCTTTTTTGGAAAGTGAAGAAGCGAAACGGGAATAGAATAAAAATCAAAAAAACAAGGAATGAGTTTGCGGCGCTGCTCATCATACTGAGAAGCATGAGCATTAAATTTTTCTTTAACGTTATTTTTCATTTTTACAGCTCCTTTATTTGGTAATATTGAGATACATATATCGTATAGAAGTTTAATAGAAAAGAAAATAAACAAAAATAAGCAGTATTGATTCCAGTTTGTTATGAATAGAAAGAGATGGAGAGAAGAGAATGGAGATCAAATGGTTAAAAACATTCATCATAGCGGCTTCTTATGAAAATTTCAGGCAAGCGTCTGAAGATTTATTTTTAACACAGCCTGCTGTATCAAAGCATATTCAGCGACTGCAGCAAGAATTAGGAGATGAGCTTTTTGAAAAAAAAGGTAAATATATCGTGCTGACTGAGGCAGGACGCTTTTTTTTGCCTCATGCTCAAAAAATGGTGAGAGCATATGAAGAAGGAGTAGGGAATTTTAGGTTATGGAAGCAAGGATATAACCGAAAACTGACTATATCCGCTGCTCCTCAAATAGCAGCATCTGTTTTGCCGAGTCTAATCAAACAATTTGTAGAGAGATATCCCCATATTGAAGTAACGGTTAATATCACAAATTCGTTTCAAGTGGGAAAAGACATCAGCGACAGAAGGTCAGATATTGGATTAACAAGGATGCTTCCGGGTCAGGCAGACGTTTCTTATGAGTTAATTCATAAAGAAAAAGCAGTCTTAGTTGCCCCGTTTTCTGCAGGAGCACGTACGGAACAGGAGCTGTTATCTTCCTACCGCCTCCTTACGAATAATCATCCTGTTTATTGGGAAGATTTACTCCTTCAAATCAAGGCTTGTTATCCTCACATTCAGCTGCTTCCTGTGACGCAAGTAGAAATTACAAAGCGCTTTATTGAAGAAGGCCTAGGCGTATCTTATTTGCCATTTTCTATGGTGAAAAAGGAAGTTGAAAATCAAACGTTAAGCGTAATTTCACAGCAAAAAATTACCCCGCCTTCTTCACACACGTATATCGTAACAAAAGGCGAAACAGAAGAAATAAAGCAGTTTAAGCACTTTGCAGCTGAGACCTTAACAGAAACGAGCTGAAATGATACCATAAAAAGGAAGGGGAGATGGCGATGTATATATTGATCATGCTAGTAGCAGCAGCAGTCTTAGTAGATTTTATTTTAAGAAAAGTGCTTGATATACCTCGCAGCAAATTTTGGGGTAAATATGAGTATGAAAGTCTAGCTTTAGGACGATGGGATAAATATGTGACGATAGCTTTTGTTCTTTTTCTAGTACTCGATATGATCTTTATGTTTGTCGAGCCTTATATCGTGTCTTGCCTATTTTTAGTTGCGGCTATTTTGCTGAAAGGTATAGATGAATGGAAATATAAACAAGAAACCAAAGAGTACATAACAAGCTTTGTACAGATGGGATTCTTCCTTACGGCTTTTGTTCTATTAACCAGCGGAATTGTATAGAAAAAAGAGCTTTACCTATGGCAAAGCTCTTTTTATATTATTTAAAAATATGATCAATGTCTTTAATTTCCGAAGAAGTGAGCTGAACATCTAATGTTTTTAAGTTATCAAGTACTTGATCAGCGCGTTTTGCCCCCGGAATTAATACATCAATTGAATCGCGCGTTAAGTACCAAGCCAGAACAAGATGAGCTACTTCTACGCCTTTTGCGCTAGAGATTTGACGAAGACGCTCTACTTTTTCTAGATTTTGCTGAAATGCTTCCCCGATAAAATGAGGCATATCTTCGCGCAAGTCATTAAACTTTGTGTTTTTATCGTATTTCCCAGCAAGTAAACCAGCAGCTAGCGGGAAGTACGGAATAAATGAAATGCGGTTTGCAGCCGTATAAGGTAAAATATCGTTTTCTGCTTCTCTTTGAATTAAGTTATATTGCCCTTGCACCACGTCTACATAACCATCTTTATTTGCTTCTTTTAACTGATCTAACGAGAAGTTTGATACGCCAATAGAACGGATTTTTCCTTCATCTTTTAATTCTTTTAACGCACCGACCGCTTCGTCTTTTGGTGTGTTTTTATCAGGGAAATGAATATAATATAAATCGATATAATCTGTTTGAAGGCGTTTTAAGCTATCTTCAACCGACTGTTTTAAAAACGCAGGAGAGTTGTCTAGCAGTACCTCATCTCCAACAATTTTATGTGCTCCTTTTGTGGCGATAACCGCTTCTTCACGATTTCCACGTTCTTTTAGCACTTCACCAATTAGTTCTTCAGAGCGTTTTGGACCATAAATGAACGCTGTATCAAGGAGGTTTATGCCATTATCTAGCGCCTTATGAACAAGGTCCTTGCCGACTTCTTCGTTTAGGTTAGGATATAAGTTATGTCCTCCTACAGCGTTTGTTCCAAGTCCAATAGGATTAACATATAATTCGGATTTTCCAATCTGTACTTTTTCTGCCATGTCTAACGTCCATCTCCTTTTTTATATCTTCTTTTTTACTATAGCAAAATATACCATGAATCAAAAATAGTACGCTCATATCAAAAGCAGCCTTAAAAAAGTATTGGAACTAGAGCTTCATATAAATGACGCTTATATTCTATAGGGCTTCGTCTTCAGCGGCAAAAATAAAAAAAGAACCTCTTTTAAATAAGAGACTCTCTTTTGGTCAGGGTAATATGATAACTTTTTGACAGCTGAAATGTTTCAGCGAGCTGCCTGCGTCCTTGCGCTCCTTGTTCGCGTACATACTCTAATTCGTTTGGTGTAAGAAGCTTCATGCTAATCAGTTTAATAGATTCGTAAGGTAAAGAGAGGCTAGCTGAAACAGAAGGAGACTGAACGCCTAGCAATACACCAATTTCTCCATTTTCATTTACAAAATGAGACGGTACGTCCAAATCAGTAAATTCAATTGAAAGAATATCGTGCTTCATGAATAGTTCTAGCATATTAGGATGAGCGGCAGCATTTTGACTCATTTGATAAAGAAGGTCAAATGCCCAGTGATCCTGGATATCAGATAAAGGTCCGCGCAGAGATTCATCATCGCATTCGATATAGAATTCTAATCCTTTTCCTTGCTTTCGGCTCTTTTCTTCGGGGGATTGAAACGGATCGGACAAGCCGTCGCTTGCGAGAATAACCGTCTCTGTTTTTTGAACACGAATAAATGTTTGACGTCCAGATGGCCAAGCAGGTCCGCCAAAAAACATGGGATTTAACAAATGAGTTAATACGTCTCCGTCTACATGTCCAATTGTGTTCCAGTAGTCTTTTCTTTTTGAGATTGATTCCTCAAGAACACGCTCTACTTCTTTTTCCTGCTTCTTTTGCTTCCACTTTAAAAATAATGACAAGTATCCCACACCTCTTTACGACTTCATAGTACCCAATATATACCTCATTAAGGGAACTCGTAAACCATTATTTAGTGCATGAAAGTAAATTATTCCTTTAAATTATAAAATTCCCAAAGTTTTCTTAGGAGAGCATAGTATTTTGTCTTTAATAAATCAGGTGAAAAATCAAATAAGCCACATACACGGCCTGTGCGAAGAATAACAAACCCCAAAAGCGTGCTGAAAGATGGGTCAGCTGCTTTAAACTCGTAGCGTCACCTGCATCGTTTGGATATTTAATGCTTAATACAAAGATAATAAATGCAGAAAATAGAGATTCTACAAGCAACAGCGCACCAACAAACATCATACTGTAGCGCATAAGCTGTGGATCTTGCAGATAATAGATGCCTCCGAGGATCAAACCGATAGAAAAAAGCCACACAATTCCGTATCCGTTACGTACCCAAAGCAGTAAATTAATAACAACAACACTTCCTAACCCGTAAAAAAGCCAGTCGTAGTGATGGTGAACGAGCAGGTAGAAAAACAAATAAGCCATTGCTGAGCTGAACGGGTAGCCGGCTAAAGCAATAATGACGCGCGGCAACCATCCACGGGATCCCGCGTAGGTGGCAGTCACAGCTACACCTTCATTATTGGTATAAAGCTCAATGCGATTGACGCCTTTTCCGACAATAAGCCCCATTAACGCGTGGCCATCTTCATGAAACATCGTATTTAAATTTGAAAAATAACGTCCAATATGCCGAAGCAGTGTATTAATGCTAGGAGCAAGTGAACCTATAAATGGAATACCTCTTGTTAGCACAAAAGCTAATAAAATAAATAAAAAAAGCGTAGTAGATTGTTCCATCGCGATAGTCCTTTTCGTAAAATGATATGTTTCTACTTTACTCGCAAACGTGCTAAAAGGGAAATAAAACGGCTAGTTTCTCTAGGGAAAGGGAAGCTGGGAGATCTACATAATATTAATGTTAACAGACCTGACACATTCATTGACCAGCTTATTCCAAATTTTATATTCTAAACAGATATAAGAAATGAGGAGATGGTTGAATGAAAGATACGTGGAACGCATTTGTAGACAGTGATCTTTACGTACCTCCAACGGGAACGGGAATGTTAAATAACTTGAGTTTTGCGTTAAAAGACGTATTTGATGTACAAGGACATATATCAAGTGCAGGAAATCCGGATTGGCTCGCCACGCATCAGCCTGCAAGCGAACATGCAGACGTAGTAGCTGCTCTTTTAAAAGAAGGAGCTGTACTGAAGGGAGTTACGCACACCGACGAGCTTATGTACGGACTAAATGGTGAAAATGCACATTACGGAACACCTATAAATCCAAAAAGCGCAGATCGAATTCCGGGAGGATCTTCGAGCGGATCAGCGGTTGCTGTGGCAGCGGGAATAACTGATTTTGCAATTGGAACAGATACGGGAGGATCGGTTCGAATTCCTTCAAGCTACTGCGGTATTTTTGGGTATCGTCCTTCTCACGGACGCATTTCTACAAACGGTCTGATTCCACTTGCTCCAAGCTTTGATACAGTTGGTGTAATGGCTAGAGACGGCCACACTCTGCAAAAAGTAGGAGCGGTTTTATTGAATTCAACGTCGCGTGCTAGTGGATTTACACGGCTGTATGTACCAACAGATGTGATGGAACTTGTGGATGAACAAAGCATGCGAGCTCTTGCGCCGTCTATCAACCACGTAATGGAGTCTTTCTCTACTATAGAAGAGATAGCGATTGCTCCTCAGGGTTTTTCTACATATATGGAAACCTTCCGTCTGCTGCAAGGAAAAGAAATCTGGCAAACGCACGGAGAGTGGATTCAAAAAGAAAATCCAACGTTTGGAGAAGACATCGGAAGCCGCTTTCAATGGGCCAGCACTCTTACATTATTAAATATGAATTATATAGAAGAAAAGCGTCGTGAACTTCGCTATTTTATGTACTCACAGCTTGGGGAAGAAGGAATATTAGTACTTCCTACAGCTCCAGGACCAGCGCCTGTAAAAGATGCAAAAGGGCTGGAGTTAGAAAACAGAAGATTGCGAACACTTCAAATGACGTGTATTGCCGGCCTAAGCGGTCTTCCTCAAGTTACGATACCTGCAGGAGAACTAGACGGTTTGCCAATCGGTTTATCTTTTATTGCAGGATACAACCAAGATGAAAAATTATTAAATTGGGTAAAAGAAAACAGCGATCGTATCATTCAAGCATCGGTAAGGAGCGTATCATGAAGTTAGTAAATATAATAGAGCAAGGGAAAGAACAAGCAGCCATTTTAGACAATGACAGCATTCTGCTTATAGAAGATATCAATACTAAATATTTAACAAACTGGTCTACAACAATTTGGGATCTTATTCAATATAAAGAACTTCGCCACCTTGAAACATGGTATGCCCATAATAAATTTGGTATGAACAGCTCTTTTCCCTTACTGCACTTGCAGGGCAGAAAAACAGCTCCTATCATTAGTAATCCGTCGAAATTATTAGGCATTGGGTTTAATTATGCGGCTTCTGAAGAAAAACTAAAAGACTACGACCGTGCCATTGATCCAGTTAGTTTTTTAAAACCCGCGACCGCCATTATTGGACCAGATGACAGCATTCGTATTCCAAAGCAGTCCTACAAAACAACGGCTGAAGCAGAACTAGCGGTGGTAATCGGCGAAACGTGTAAGGATATAGAGCCAGATGAAGCCATAAACGTAATTGCTGGTTATACGTCAGCAATTGACGTAACCGCAGCTGATATTCATGCGGCGAATCATCGCTACTTAATGCGAGCGAAAAGCTTTGATACATTTTGCAGTATAGGCTCAGAATTTATCACAAAAGAAAGTATATCAAACGTGAAATCACTTCAAGTGCGCACATTGCTAAACGGAAACGTACAGCATGAAAATACAGTGTCTAATATGATTTACGACATCGCATACTGTGTTTCATTTTTCTCAAAAGTCATGACGCTGCATCCAGGTGATATCATCCTCACCGGAACGCCGGGACCGGCTGTTATTGAAGACGGGGACTGTATTGAATGTCAGATTGAAGGGATGCTTCCATTAAAAAATAAAGTAAAAGATATGAAGAAAGTGCCTCAGCAAATCTAAGAAGAAAACCCGTTGCTTACACGCGCGGGTTTTTAAGTAGAAACGAATATCTTCACACTCAGTTCACAATTAGTAGATATACTAATTAAAAGATAGCATTTGCGTTATCATATACTGAAAAATGAAATATTTACAAATGGAAAAGAAACGGGTACGATATCTGTAGCGACACTTAATAAAAAGGAGCTGACTGACAGTATGATTTTAGTCATCGGAGGAGCAGGCTATATCGGAAGCCACCTAGTAAAAGAATTAGTGAAAACAAATGAAGTTGTGGTACTTGATAATCTATCAACGGGTCATCGCTGGGCAATCGATGAGAAAGCGGTATTCGTAGAAGGAAATCTAGGTAATGAGAAAGATTTAGAAAGCGTATTCACAAATCATAAAATTGATGCTGTCATGCATTTTGCTGCTAATAGTTTAGTAGGGGAGTCAGTAACAGATCCTCTTAAATATTATCAAAACAACGTAGCTGCGACGTTAACCCTTTTACAAACGATGATGAAGCACAATGTGAAAAAGTTTATTTTTTCATCTACTGCTGCTACATATGGGATTCCTTCTGTAGATATCATTACAGAAGATACGGCAACAAACCCAATTAATCCGTACGGACGTTCAAAGTTAATGATTGAACAGATTTTAGCTGACTTTGCAAGTGCTTACGATATGGAATATGTGGTGCTTCGTTACTTCAACGCAGCGGGTGCTTACGAAACAGCAGAAATTGGCGAGTGCCATGATCCTGAAACGCACTTAATTCCAATCATTCTTCAGCACCTGCTTGGTGAACGTGAAAACATCTCTGTATTCGGTTCAGACTACGATACTGAAGACGGAACGTGCATCCGTGACTACATTCACGTAACGGACCTAGCGAATGCTCATATCTCAGCGCTTCAAGCCCTGTTAGACGGCACGAAGAAAACAGCAACGTACAATCTTGGAAACGGCCTTGGCTACTCTGTAAAAGAAGTGATCGAAACGTGTGAAAAAGTAACCGGTAAAAAAGCGAATGTCGTTATGGCAGACCGCCGCGCTGGAGATCCGGCACGCCTAGTTGCATCTTCTGATAAAATCCACGCAGAATTAGGCTGGAAAGCGCAAATTTCATTAGAAAAAATCATCGCATCAGCTTGGAACTGGCATCAAAACAGCGCAAAAGTAACAAATTAATAAAAAGTGCCTCTTTTCTTTTTGAAAGAGGCTTTTTTGTTACAATCAAACTGATTTATGTTCTAAATAATCATTTTGAAAAGCCAGTGGTTTAGCCCATGGACAAGCCTTCTCCTTTTCGGACATTTTCCCTAAACAAGCACGACTTTTGTTCTTTTCCATATGATGTAGGTAAATATACCATTCACAACTATCCCCGTTTATAAAATAGTCCGCAAGGAGGTTATGATATGTATTACTGTGTAAGATGCTCCAAATTTCATGACGAACAGGAAAAAGAAAACATCTTTCAAAATGGTTTTTACATTGATCCCTATTTGCTTCAAAAAGTTCATCTGGGCATGTGCGTACACAAATCCCCGTCAATCAAACAAATGAGAGCCGTAGAACGATTCGAAACGAAAAAAATGTAGAATTCACATTCACAAATAAGAAGCTAGATCTAACCAGGTCTAGTTTTTTCAGTGAATAACAGCTTTCTTCAGCTATCTTTCATGTAATATTAAGAGAAATTTAAGACAAGCCCGCTATACTAGTTAGTAGACGTATACATAGGATATGGTACGTTAAGAAATTGAAACAGCAGTCCGTTTTATAAACTAGAAAGGATGGCGTCAAATGATTTCTGAAAAACGATCACTTTTGTTGAAAGAACAAGCAAAGCTTCTCGCATTAAAAGAATATAAAGGCATTGTCAAATCCATATCGCTGAGTAAAATACTCACTCTTCCTATTTATATAGTAGACATCCTTACGTTAAACGGAGAAGAGCATAAAGTAAAAATTAACGCCCAAACCGGCAGTATTTTGAAAGAAAAAACGATTCCTTTAACCAAAAGCCGTGCAAAAGCATACGCGTTAAGACAGCATAAAGGCATTATTGAATCGGTTGTTCTTGCTAACAAGCAATATGAAATTGTGATTCTTGGACTTGATGGAAAAACCCATAGCGTGAAGATTGACGCTGAAATTGATGTGCTGGCGCAAGAAGAGCGAACCGTTCAGTAAACGTCTTATATTATGTAATCAACCTCACTTTTTTGAAAGTGGGGTTTTCTTTATTGGGAGAAACCATTAATAAAAGTAACAATAATAATAAAAAAGAAGAAGCAATTATTTCTTTAATAGAAAGGGTAAGTGATAGTGAAAAATAACCACTTCCTAATTATGGTTCTTTGATTCGTTCTGCTTATGACTCTCCCATTATAAGTATGATAGTATCGAACATGTATAAAACATAGGTTATAACATAACTAAAAGGGTGTGCGACAATGAAAAAACGTACGAAGACCATTATTGCAGTCATTGCAGGAGCTGCTATTTTAATAGGAGGAATATGGATGATAAACGAAAGCCGATACCCAAACGTCCCTGCTTTTGATGATCACTTTACGCGTGAATTCTTAAACAAAGATAAAAAAGTGGACGATGGGTTTTATGAATTTAAGTCGAAGACCGGGCAGTATACGATGTGGTTTCCGGAGGAGTATCAGTTGTTACATGAAAATGAGCAACAGTATGTAAGGGATGGAGATTTTTATGAAAGATGGAAAGCTTCATCAGTTAAGAATAAAGAAGAAAATCAGTTGAACTATTTACAAGTAAAGTTATCAGAGAGCAATCCTGATGATGAATCTATTTACGTGGAGAGTTTATTTAAAGATGAGTTTGGAGTAAATAATCCTCAAAAGTGGGAAACAGCTAATACACGTATATACTTTGATACAGGATATCTTTATTTTAAGGGAACAGAAGAACATGTTATCTATGATAAAAATAAACATGCTCCCAATACATATATAGCATACGTAGCAGATAAGAATTCTAGTAAAGTAATAGAATTATGGTTCGATGACAGTCTAAATAATCAAGTTGGTAGGGAATCTGACAAAAAAGATTGGTTTGTAAAAGTACTGAATAGTATTCATTTTAAAGAGGGAAAGAAGCATGAATGATAAATGCATTTTAGATGATAGTTTAAGAAATAAAATAACTCAACTTGAATATAAAAACTTATCTAATAAAGAAAAAGAAATTAAAGAGATATACAAAAAACATACAGGGAGAGAAATTCCTAATTTTGAAATTTATAGTAGCTCAGAGATGGGGATTGGAAAAAAGTCTGGATTTGACGGAGCTGCTATTCATTTTTATGATAAACAAAGAAATATTAACGAAGTCTATTATATTTTTAGAGGCACTGAGCCGTCTAAGGACTTTGGAGATGTTGTTTATGATGCTTTAGGTGTTGGGGCTGGAAAAAATAATGCACAGATTAACGATGCAGTAAAGATGTATAAAAAAGTAGAGGCAAATTTAAAAGGCTCTAATGTGAAAGTAAAAAGATATGGCGATGGGCATTCTTTGGGAGGCCACCTTATAGTAACATTGAGCTTGATAACGAAGAATTTTACAGGTGTAAGGGGCCTAAATGATGCACCTGTTAATGTAAAGCAACTAGTGGAGCTTGATCAGACCTTTGCAAGGTACGTGGAGCATCAAGTAGGCAGAGAAAATAAAATATCTGCTAAAAGGCTAACAGAACTAGCCAACATCTACTATGAGAGACAAAAAGCTGCTATCAGCCATACTTGGGTGAAAGGTGAACCAATGCATGCACAATCGTTTCCTGGCAGCTGGTATGCAGGCAATAAAGTAACCATGCTTGGAGATTTAGATACAGAAGAAATGATTAACATTGGAAAATATCCTTTTCAGAAAGAAGCAAAATGGAACCCAGTGTATATGATAGACCAATTTCGCTATAATCTTGGAGTGAAAACGATACTAGGTGGCTTAGGCTTTGCAAATGATCATGTAAAACAGGAAACGTTACTCGACCTTCCTAATAAGAGTGAGCAATACCTTGAGCATATAAAAAAGTATCCTTTTCTCCATTTAGGTGAGATAAAAGCTGGAGTTGCTCTAGGTGCAGCAGGTGGAGTTAATTTACTAACTAGTCCCGGGGGGTTCTCACAGGTTTATAAAGGAATATCTCAAAGAGATCAAGCAAAACTCCACGGAATTAATTATGTTGTCAAATACACAGAAGCTAATGCTATGAAGACGTATTATCAGGTTTTTGATTCAGGATCTCAGGAAGAAATCTTGCTAGATTATGAACAAATGAAGAAGTTTGTTTATTACTGTGCTAATGCCATTAAAGACAAAGAGGCAAACTTAAATGCACTAAAGCAGTATTTACATAGTGAAATTAACGAAGTCTTCGAAGCTAAGAAGAAAAAATTAAAAATGAAAATATCCAGAGAAGAAGCTTCTCCCCAGTCATTTATGGAAAAGGCAGATAAAGACGAAGCTACTCTCGCTTGGTTTGGACAAAAGCGTGTGGCTGAAAAAGTGACGTTTGACAAAACGTTTGATTCGCTAGACGATAGTGTATTTACCCCTGTTGAAGAGATTATTTCTTCTATTCAAGAGGAAGTTACATACTATCAAAAGTTTCTTGAAGCGTTCTTCCAAAATTTCGAGAAGATGATGGAAGCAGACGAATCGGTAGCTTCAGATATTAAAAGCATGAAAGAAGTAGTAGGGGGAATTTAATTGTTTGATTTGGATTTTACACACACAGGAACAACGAGGGGTAAATACACGTTCGAATTTGATGATGATGACTTCAAGGACGAGCAGGCAAAAAGGATTAAAGAGTTAATCAAAAAGGATCAAGAAGTGAATGAAAAGCTTTGGCATGCTAAAAGCTATTTAGAAAACCAAACGGGTGAGTTTGCGGATGCGGTTAAAAGTAAATTAGAAGTAGCTGAGCGGGGATATACGCTAAGGGCTCAGCAGTATGATACTGGAGCATTTCAGCATATTATGAGTTTTATGCATTCTGTTAAAGATATGCATAAGAGAGAGTACGAAATTCGATATAAAGAATCAATGGATGAAAGTGAATTAACATAAGGGATACTGCTATTCCTCAGACAGTGGTCTGAGGGATTTTTATATGTTGAACAATTTACATTAAGTCCCGTTTATTTCAAAAGAATAATAAAGGGAGTGTATGACCATGAAAAAACGTACGAAGACCCTTCCCGCAATCATTACAGGGGCAGCTATTTTAATAGGTGGAATATGGATGATAAACGAAAGCCGCTATCCAAATGTCCCAGCTTTTGATGATCACTTTACACGTAAGTTCTTGAACAAAGATAAAAAAGTGGACGATGGGTTTTATGAGTTTAAGTCCAAGACAGGGCAGTATACGATGTGGTTTCCAGAGGAGGACCAGCTGTTGCATGAAAATAATCAACAGTATGTAAGAGACGGTAATTTCTATGAAAGATGGAGGGCTTCGTCTATTAAAAAGTATGAAGGTGAAAACCAAATAAACAATATACAAGCTACATTTTCAGAAGCGAGAAAACAAGAAAACGAAGAATTTAGCGTATCAAGTTTATTAAAGAGACGCTTCAATGTCAGTAAACCGGAAAAGCTAGAAACAGATGAAGTTCGAATCTACTATCAATCAGCTTATATCTATTTTAGAGGGACAGATAAATACGTTATAGATGATAAAAGTAAGCATGCTCCTAATACATATGTAGCATATGTAGCTGATAAAAACTCTAAAAAAGTTATTCAGCTATCTTTTGATAGTATTGGTGAGCGTTCAGATAACTCTGAGCCTATAACAGAAGAGTGGTTTATAAAACTTTGTAAAAGCATCCATTTTAATAAGCCAAACAACGGAGATGTAAGAGGATGAAAAAACATACGAAGACTATTATTCTAGTCATTGTAGGAGCCGCAATTTTAATAGGCGGCATATGGGGCGTAAACGAAAGCCGTTATCCTAACGTTCCAGCTTTTGATGATCACTTTACGCGCAAGTTCTTAAACAAAGATAAAAAAGCAGCTGATGGTTTTTATGAGTTTAAGTCAAAGACAGGACAGTATACGATGTGGTTTCCAGAGGAGTATCAAGTTCTACATAAATACCGCGAGGATTACACTAGAAATGGCGAATCATATGAAAATTGGTCAGCTGCTTATATTAAACCCTACGAAAATGATCAACAAACGTACGCTATCAATGTTAAATTTTCGGAGAACGACACAAAATCAGAATTAATTTATGTAGAGAGTTTATTTAAAGAACAATTAGGCAGTAAAAAACCTAAACAGTTAGAAACCTCTAATACAAGAATTTATTATGATTCTGCCTATACATATTTTCGTGGTACTAACCAACATATAGTACATGACAGTAAAGGAAATCCACCCAACCTTTATGTCGCATATGTAGCAGATAAAAGCTCTGATAAGGTAATCAAATTAATATACGATAGTGTAGGAGAAAATACAGAAACAAATCAAATGGATAGAAAGAAATGGTTTTTGAAAATGCTAAAAAATATTCATTTTAACGAGGGGAAATAGTAGGGGATTTATAGAGAAGAAGAGATAGCGAGTTAAATGAAGAAAGTTATAAGATTTGCTTTAGCTGTTAGTATATTAGCTGTAGGTATAATGTTTTTTT